>Ga0208410_1001059_pt1 | contig 14768 bp, 12 predicted proteins | sample ETN02SmetaG_3_FD_185787 | JGI IMG/M metagenome (GOLD analysis project Ga0208410, IMG submission 185787) | Marine microbial and viral communities from oxygen minimum zone, Eastern Pacific Ocean - ETNP2014F10-02SV257 (SPAdes) (version 2) | ecosystem: Environmental > Aquatic > Marine > Oceanic ... | reverse complement strand
CAGCCAATGCTTTGATTTATCAAGATTTCTCTTCTCATCGCTTGTTAGTATATTTTCTAGATCTATCTTGTCTTGAGAAAAGTTTCTTTGAAAGTTCTTCAACATCCAGTCAATTGTATGTATATCTCTCAAGCCACCAGGTGAAGATTTAACATTTGGTTCAAGATTGTATTCAGTATTGTTAAAGCGATTATGTCTATGAATTTGCTCCTCTAATTTTGCTTCAAAAAAATTTTTATTACGCCATAAGTTTTTTGTTCCTAATAATGCAAGATACTTATTAAGTATTTCTTCACTTCCTAGTAACTTCCTATGCTCCAACATATTGGTCATCGTTTTAATATCTTTTCTCGCTTGATTAACACTTTCCTTAGTAGTTCTGACGCTATGACCAACGTCCAATCCAAGATCCCAGAGATGACCAATGAATTTCTCTATTTTTTTTTGGTCTGATTTTGGCAGGGTTTTATCAGATAACAAAAGAAGATCTATATCAGAATAAGGGTGTAATTCTGCTCTTCCATAGCCACCAACGGTGAAAACACCTAAATTAGATATTTGATTTAATTTATGCTCTTTAGCAGTTTTAACTATCAAATGATCTGTATTCTCAGATCTTTTATTTAAAAAATATTCAATTCCTTTTACTTGCCTTCCTCTTTCTTTGTTTAGCCAGGAATTGAACTGAACAGACAAATTATCTTCGTTCTTATTTTTTAATGCAGATAGCTGATTAGACATCAAGAATTGAATCTAGAAATTCTCATCACTACGTTTAGTTAAGACTTCTGACCCTTCTTTAGTTACTAATATAGTGTGTTCCCATTGAGCAGAGTTTCTTCCATCCTTAGTTTCTACAGTCCATCCATCTGATAATGTTTTAGTAAATTTAGTGCCTAAATTAATCATAGGTTCTATGGTAAAGCACATACCTTCTTTAATTTCCAATCCAGTATTCGGGGTACCATAATGCAAGATTTGAGGCTCATCATGATAAACCTTTCCTATGCCATGCCCGCAATACTCTTCAACTACTGAGTAATGATTCTTTTCTGCATGCTCTTGAATGGCATGACCTATATCTCCCAATTTAGCTCCAGGCATGACCGCTTTTATTCCTTTATAGAGACACTCTTGGGTAATGTTAACAAGTCTATCGTTATGAGCTTCTGTTTTGCCTACCAGAAACATTTTAGATGTATCACCATGCCAACCATCTTTAATAACAGTCACATCAATATTTAATATATCTCCATTTTTTAAGAACCTATTGTCATCAGGTATGCCATGACAAATGACCTGATTTAGGCTGGTGCATAATGTTTTTTCAAAACCTCTGTAACCAACATTGGCCGGTATGGCTTTTTGCTCTTCTACAATATAATCATGGCAAATCTTATCGAGCTCACCCGTAGAAATACCTGGTTTTACAAAATCAGTAATCATATCAAGTACTTCGGCAGCTAATTTTCCAGCTTCTCTCATGCCATTGATTTCTTCTATGCTTTTTATCATTGCTTAATTTTAGTATTTCTTAATCTTTTAATGGACACATTCTAACGGATTTATTATAGTGTGGTTTTAATGCCAATAGGCCTTAAAAAACAAAATTGCGAACTTCAGGAGTATTACTGGTTCGCTTTTTTTTCACCCGAAATTCTCCTACTAACAAAAGAAATTAATGGATAATAAGATTATTATTCCATTAGATCTTGAATACTCTGCAGCTATAAATATGGCCAAGAATTTCGACGCAAATCTTTGTAGATTAAAGATAGGCAGTCAGTTATTTACTTCATCAGGTCCACAAATTATCAAAGAACTTAATTCTCTAGGCTTTGATATATTTTTAGATTTAAAGTTTCACGACATACCTAATACAGTTTATGAGGCAGTAAAATCAGCTGCAGATTTAGGAATATGGATGGTTAATGTGCATGCTTCAGGAGGAAGAGCAATGCTTGAGGCATCTAAAAAAGCCCTGGAAGGTTTTGATCAACCTCCTTTATTGATAGCTGTAACCATTTTGACTAGTCTTTCAGAAGATTCTCTTAGTGAAGTTGGTATAAAAAACCTTTCAGAACAAGTTTTAAGGCTTGCTGAGTTAACTAATGAGTGTGATTTAAATGGAGTAGTTTGTGCTTCAACGGATGTTCAGGCAATTAAGAATAGATTTGGAAAAGACTTTATAACAGTAACTCCAGGGATTAGACCTAATGATTCTAAAGTTAATGACCAGAACAGAATATCCACACCATCTGAAGCTGTTAAGAATGGGTCAGACTATCTAGTCATTGGAAGACCAATTACAGAATCTGAAAATCCTACCAAAGCTTTGGAGGAAATTAATAAAGAAATCTTATGATTGAAGAAAAAGCAGTTCTAGCTTTAGCTGATGGTACTATCTTTAGAGGCAAGAGCATCGGCGCTTCCGGTCGAGTTAACGGTGAAATAGTTTTCAATACATCTATGACGGGCTATCAAGAAATATTAACTGATCCTTCATACTCAAAACAAATAGTAACCCTGACCTATCCACATATAGGGAATACAGGAACAAATCAAGAAGACATAGAATCTGGAAATATATGGTGTTCTGGTTTAGTTATAAGATCAAACTCTCTATTGGTCAGTAACTGGAGGAGTGAAAATTCACTAACAGAATACTTGAAGACTAATAATATCTTGGGAATTTCTGACATAGATACTAGAAAGTTAACTCGATTAATAAGAACGAAAGGTGCGCAATCAGCTTCAATTCTAGTTTCAGAAAATGTTGATGAAGAAGAAGCGATAGAAGAAGCTAGAAAATTTGAAGGTTTGGCAGGAATGGATTTAGCTCAAAAGGTTACTACTAATAAAACTTATAATTGGGATAAAGGAACCTGGAGAGAGCCTAACCAAGAATCTAAATTAAAAGTTGTAGCTATAGACTTTGGTATTAAGCACAACATTTTAAGAATTCTAGCTAATCGAGGCTATGATTTAACTGTTGTTCCAGCAAAAACTACTTCGAAGGAAATTTTAGACTTAAAACCTCATGGAGTATTTTTATCTAACGGTCCTGGAGACCCTGAACCATGTGATTACGCAATAAAAACTATACAAGAACTTTCTTTGCTAGAGATTCCTTTATTTGGTATTTGTTTAGGACATCAACTTTTAGCACTTTCTTTTGGAGGAAAAACTTCTAAGATGAAATTTGGTCATCATGGAGCAAATCATCCTGTCCAAGATCTTGAAACAAAGAAAGTTTCTGTGACTTCTCAAAATCATGGTTTTACTGTTGAAGAAGATTCTTTACCAAAAGATTTAACAGTTACCCATAAATCTTTATTTGATGGAACTGTTCAGGGAATAGAACACAAGACTTTACCTGCTTTTAGTTTTCAAGGTCACCCTGAAGCTAGTCCTGGACCTCATGATTTAAAAGAATTATTTCAGAAATTTGAAGACAATATGGAAAAGCATGCCTAAAAGAAAAGATATTAATTCAATATTGATCATTGGAGCAGGCCCTATTGTGATAGGGCAGGCATGCGAATTTGACTATTCTGGGGCACAGGCTTGCAAAGCATTAAAAGAAGATGGCTATAGGGTGATCTTAATTAACTCTAATCCAGCAACAATAATGACTGATCCAAGCATGTCTGACGCTACTTATATAGAGCCTATCCATTGGGAGACTATTGAGAAAATTATAGAAAAGGAAAAGCCCGATGCTCTATTGCCAACCATGGGAGGCCAAACTGCTCTTAATGCTGCCCTTGATCTAGATAGCAGAGGTATTCTCAAGAAGCATAATGTAGAAATGATAGGTGCAACGAAAGAAGCTATAGATAAAGCTGAAGATAGAGAGTTATTTGCTGCTTCTATGGAAAGAATAGGATTAAAGGTTCCTGAATCAGGTCTAGCCCATAACTTAGAAGAGGCAAATAAACTTTTAGAAAGAATAGGTTTTCCTTGCGTATTAAGACCTAACTTCACCATGGGAGGATCGGGCGGAGGCATTGCATATAACAATGAAGAATTCGAAGAAATTTGTAATAGAGGGTTAGAGTTGTCACCCACTTCAGAAATCTTCATAGATAAATTTCTTGGCGGTTGGAAAGAATATGAGATGGAGGTGGTTAGAGATAAAAATGATAACTGCATTATTGTTTGTAGTATTGAGAATATAGACCCCATGGGTGTTCATACAGGGGATTCAATTACGGTAGCCCCTGCACAAACTTTAACTGATAAAGAATTCCAAATAATGAGAAATGCTTCTTTAGACATCTTAAGAGAGATAGGCGTTGAAACAGGCGGATCCAATGTCCAATTTACTGTAAATCCTGAAGACGGTGAGATGTTAATAATTGAAATGAACCCAAGAGTTTCAAGATCTTCAGCTTTAGCTTCTAAAGCTACAGGATTTCCGATAGCGAAAGTAGCTGCAAAACTTGCAGTAGGTTATACGTTGGATGAGTTAAGTAATGATATAACTGGAGGAGTTATTCCTGCATCTTTTGAACCATCAATTGATTATGTTGTGACCAAAATTCCTAGATTCAATTTTGAAAAATTTATTCAGACAGAGCCGGTTCTTTCTACTCAAATGAAATCAGTTGGTGAAGTGATGGCAATAGGAAGAACTTTTCAGGAATCATTACAAAAAGCCATAAGAGGGCTGGAGACTGGTCGAGATGGTTTAAATGAGATTTTCGATGATAAAGAAGAAGTAGAAATCTTGAATCAGAAAGTTAGCACTCCTAGCCCAGATAGACTTTGGTACGTTGGAGACGCATTTAGGGCAGGTTTGTCGGTAGAAGAAGTTTTCTATCACTCAAAAATAGACCCATGGTTTTTAGTCCAAATTAATGATTTGATAAAAGAAGAAAAGAATTTATTAAACAAGAATTTAAAAGATCTTGATGCCGAGACTCTTTACAAACTTAAGTCAAAAGGATTTTCTGATTCAAGAATAGCTTTTCTTGTAAATGAAGATGAAAAGAAGGTTAGAGATCATAGGAAAAGTTTAAATATTTCACCTGTATTTAAAAGGGTTGATACTTGTGCGGCAGAATTTGAATCGTCTACTGCGTATATGTATTCAACTTACGAAGAAGAGTGCGAAGCTAGGCCCAATGCCTCTAAGAAGATTATGGTTTTGGGTGGAGGACCCAATAGGATTGGTCAAGGCATAGAATTTGATTATTGTTGTGTGCATGCTTCTTTAAGTCTTAGAGAAGAAGGCTATGAAACTATCATGGTGAATTGCAACCCTGAAACGGTTTCAACAGATTACGATATCTCAGATAGATTATATTTTGAGCCGATTACAGTGGAAGATGTCCTTGCAATTACTGATATCGAATCTCCTTTAGGGGTAATAGTTCAATACGGTGGGCAGACACCACTAAAAATAGCTGAAGAACTGGAGGCTAATGGAGTTCCTATATTGGGCACCTCACCTGATTCTATAGATTTAGCTGAAGATAGAGGAAGGTTTCAAGACTTTGTGAATAAACTTGATTTGAAGCAGCCCCCAAATGGCATAGCAACTAATCTAGAAGAGGCAATGTTAGTTTCGGATAAAGTAGGATTTCCTTTAGTTGTTAGACCTTCGTACGTGCTTGGGGGAAGAGCAATGGATGTAGTCTATAAAAAATCAGATCTAGAAAACTATTTAGTTGAAGCGGTGCAAGCAAGTGAGAAAAGTCCTGTTTTATTAGATGGATTTTTAAATCAAGCTATAGAAATGGATATTGAAGCTGTTTGTGATGGAGAGGATGTAGTTATAGGAGGAATACTTCAACATATAGAGCAAGCAGGAATACATTCAGGCGATTCTGCATGCTCTTTACCGCCATATAGTCTTTCGGAAGAATTAATTGAAGAAGTTTCAGTTATGGTGAAGTCTATAGCCTTAGAAATTAAAGCTATAGGGTTAATTAATGTGCAACTTGCTTATCATGGGAATACTCTTTTCTTATTAGAAGTTAACCCAAGGGCTTCAAGAACTATACCTTTCGTTTCAAAATGTATAGGCAGGTCTTTAGCTAAGATCGGTGCACTTTGTATGGCTGGTAAATCTTTGAAAGATCAAAATTTCTTAGAAGAAATTATCCCTCCATACTATTCTGTTAAAGAGGCTGTATTTCCCTTTACAAAGTTTATGGGAGTTGACCCCATTTTAGGACCAGAAATGAAATCAACTGGAGAGGTAATGGGAACAGGTACAAATTTTTCTGAAGCATATGCCAAAGCTCAGCTTGGTGCTGGAGAAAAGATTCCTAATTCAGGTTCAGTCTTCTTAAGTGTTAGAGATTCGGATAGACCATTTGTGGGAGACTTAGCTAAAGAATTCCATGACTTAGGATTTAAGATTATTGCTACAAAAGGAACCGCAAGATCAATATCGGAAAGAGACATCCCTGTAGAGGTAATTAAGAAAGTTGCTGAAGGCAGGCCCCATGTGGTTGATGCAATGAAGAATTCTGAAGTAAATTTAATTGTTAATACAACTGAAGGTAGACAATCTATTCTTGATTCAGCGTCCATAAGAAGAACTGCTTTAGAAGAAAGGATTTACTGCACTACTACTATTGAAGGAGGAAGGGCTGTATGTGCAGTGCTAAGAAATAAAGATCAATGGTCCGTTGAGCGATTACAAGACCTTCATGCTAAAATTACCTAGCTATGAACCCGATGACAAAAGAGGGCGAATCTCTCTTAAGAGATGAATTAAAGAGGCTAAAAAACGAAGATAGGCCTAGGATAATTGATGCAATAGCTACAGCAAGGGAATTTGGCGATTTAAAGGAAAACGCTGAATATCATGCAGCTAAAGAGCAACAAGGCCTTGCAGAGGCAAGAATTAAAGACATTGAGGTTAAATTAAGTAATTCTCAAGTTATAGATATTCTTAATATAGACCCTTCTGATAAAGTAATATTTGGTGCTACTGTTACAGTTATGAATTTTGATTCTGATAGTTCAGTTCAATATAAAATTGTTGGAGAAGATGAAGCAGATACGAAATTAGGAAAAATTTCTTACGCTGCTCCTTTAGCAAAACAAATGATTGGAAAATTTGAGGGTGATATTATCAAGGTAGAGACACCAAGCGGTTCAACTGAGTATGAAATTGAGAAAGTTGAATACATATAACAATTGCCAAATTCTAAAACAAATTACAGAGACGGAGATGCCTATACTAGGTTATCAAAGAGGGCAGGTTATAGGTCTAGAGCTTCACTTAAATTAAAAGAAATCTTAAAAAAAGATATTTCAATCAAGAAAGGTATGTCTATTATTGATTTAGGCTCTTTTCCTGGCGGTTGGACCCAAGTAGTTAAAGAGACCGCAGGAAACAAAGGAACAGTCGCAGCTGTAGATATACAATACATGAAAGAAATTAAAGGGACTTTTTTTATACATAAGTCTATAACAGAGCTTGAAGAAGATGATTTTGAAGAATTTAGAGAAAAAGTGCCTTTTGACCTTGTTTTGTCTGATATGGCCCCCAATATTAGTGGTATAAGAGAAACAGACGATGCTCAAATGATTTATCTAGTAGAAAATGTTTTGTCAGTCATTGATAAATTCTTAAAAAAAGGAGGCTCAGCCCTGATAAAAGTGTTCCAAGGTGAGAGTTTGGATTATACTAGAAATGCTTTAAGTGATAGATTTAAGACTTGCAAGGTTAATAAACCAAGTGCTTCAAGATCAAATTCCAAAGAAACTTACGTAATAGGGAAAGAATTTAAATAAAAATGAGTGAATTAATGAAGAATTTATTGATGTGGTTATTCATTGCTATAACCATGTTTTCTGTGTTCAGTAACTTCAATAAAGAAGCTTCAGTTCAAGAGCTTTCTTATTCTGAATTCATCTCTCAAGTAGAAAGCGATCAAGTCTTGAGTGTAGAATTCTCTTCTGACAACTATACCCTTAAAGGAAAGACAGTAAATGGAGAAAGTTTTGAAACTGTTAGACCTCCTTTTTTACAAGATGATTTAAGTGAAATTCTTTCTGACCATAGAGTTGCTGTAATTGGTGAGAAGCCTGAAGAGCAATCCATATTTAAACAACTTCTTATAGCAAGCTTTCCTATTCTAATTATATTAGCTGTATTTATTTTCTTTATGAGACAAATGCAAGGTGGCATGGGAGGAAAGTCTGGTCCTATGAGCTTTGGAAAGAGTAAAGCTAAAATGCTAGAAGGAGGCAAAGTAAAAACTTCTTTTGCAGACGTGGCTGGCATAGAAGAAGCTAAAGAAGAAGTTCAAGAAGTCGTTGATTTCTTAAGAGACCCCTCTAAGTTCCAAAAATTAGGGGGAAAGATACCAACTGGCATATTAATGACAGGCTCTCCTGGAACTGGAAAAACTTTATTAGCCAAAGCTATAGCTGGAGAGGCAGGAGTCCCATTTTTTAGTATTTCTGGATCTGATTTCGTAGAAATGTTTGTAGGTGTTGGAGCTTCTAGAGTTAGGGATATGTTTGAACAAGCTAAAAGGCAATCACCCTGTATAGTTTTTATAGATGAGATTGACGCCGTAGGAAGGCATAGAGGTGCTGGAATGGGCGGAGGCCATGATGAAAGAGAGCAAACTCTAAATCAATTGTTAGTTGAAATGGATGGCTTTGAAGATAACCAGGCAATTATCATAATAGCCGCAACAAATAGACCTGATGTCTTAGATCCTGCCTTATTAAGGCCAGGAAGGTTTGATAGACAAGTAGTGGTTCCTTTGCCTGATATAAGAGGAAGAGAGCAGATTTTAAAAGTACATATGAAGAAAGTCCCTATTTCTGAGGATGTTGATCCTTCTCTTATAGCAAGAGGGACTCCTGGATTTTCTGGAGCAGATTTAGCTAATCTAGTAAATGAAGCTGCATTGGTTGCAGCAAGGACTGCAAAAAAATTAGTTGGCATGGAACAAATGGAATTTGCAAAAGATAAAGTCATGATGGGTTCTGAGAGAAGATCTATGGTTATGTCTGAAGAGGAGAAATTAAAGACAGCCTATCATGAATCTGGCCACGCTATTGTTGGAAGAAGTTTAAAAGAGCATGATCCAGTTTATAAAGTTACAATTATCCCTAGAGGTAGAGCCTTGGGGGTAACAATGTTTTTACCTGAAGAAGATAAGTATAGCTATAGTCACCAAAGCATTTTAGACAGAATCTGCGGGCTTTATGGCGGAAGAATAGCTGAGGAACTAATTTATGGAGAAAAGGGAGTAACCACTGGTGCTTCTAATGACATTGAAAGAGCCACAGAGTTAGCCCATAACATGGTTACCAAGTGGGGCCTATCTGAGAAACTAGGCCCTGTAAAATATGGTGATGAGAACGATGAGCCTTTCTTGGGAAGATCTGCTGGAACTTCAAAGCAGGGCATTTCAGACGAAACTGCATCTGAAATTGATAAAGAGGTTAAAGAGATATTAGGTAATTGTTATAAAACAGCCAAGGAAGTATTAGAGAATAATATTGATGCTTTACATAAAATGTCGCAAGCATTGATGGACTATGAAACTTTAGATGCTGATCAGATTGATGACATAATGGCAGGAGGAGAACCAAGAGCGCCTAAATCAACAGAAGAACCTCCTTCGAAAGACTCTAAAGAAAGTTCTGTTGGAGATGCTGCAGAACAAAATTAGAAGATTGCTTTTACTAGTCCTCTAGTCGAAAGCTTACTTAAGATGACTAATCCTATCCCGATAAAGAAAGACCAACCTGTAAGCCTTATGCCTTTAAGTAAGGACAGAAGGTTTGGTACTGATGGCATAAGAGGTCCTGTTGATACAACCATGAACCCCTTGTTTGTGACTAAATTAGGTTGGGCAGCTGGAACAATTCTTTTAGAAGAGGGTATAAGTAGAGTCCTTATTGGAAAGGACACTAGGATTTCAGGATATATGCTCGAATCAGCTCTTCAAGCAGGTTTTATAGCATCTGGTATAGATGTAGTTCTATTAGGCCCTTTACCTACTCCTGGTGTTTCCTTTTTAGCTAGTTCTAATAAGCAAGCTGGAGTTGTTATTAGTGCGTCACATAATTTATTTGAAGATAACGGGATAAAATTTTTTAATAAAGACGGACAAAAATTTTCTTCTGAGTTAGAAAAAAGAATTGAAACAAAACTCAGTCAAGAAATAGAAAGTGTTAAATCGATTAAATTGGGCAAAGCTACGAGAATGAGTGATGCACAGGGAAGATACATAGAATTTTGCAAGTCTAATTTTAACAATCTTGATTTGAATGGTTTATCTATCCTTTTGGATTGTGCACATGGGGCCACATATTCAGTAGCACCTAAGGTTTTTGAAGAGTTAGGAGCAAAGGTAACTGCTATTGGCACTGAACCTGATGGAGTAAATATAAATCAGAATTGCGGTTCAACTAATCCTGATTTCATTAGAGAAGAAATAATTAAAGGAGGATATGATCTTGGCATTTCTTTTGACGGAGATGGAGATAGGATTCTATTAGTTTCTAAGACAGGAAAAATTCTTGATGGAGATGACTTGCTCTATATCCTTTCTAAAGATATCGATAAAGAAAGTGGAGTAGTTGGAACTTTAATGACCAACAAAGCACTTGAATTGTATTTTAATCAAATGAATATAGAATTTTGCAGATCTGATGTAGGCGATAAATATGTACTTCAAAAGCTCTTGGAACGGAATTGGACGCTCGGTGGAGAAACTTCTGGCCATATAATATGCCTTGATGCTGCTCAGACAGGGGATGCAATAGTTGCAGCATTGAAATTACTAAATAGCCTTAAAGAAGTTAGTTTCAATGTAGATGAGTCGGTTCAAAGGTTTAATAAATTTCCTCAAACCTTAATAAATTTATCAGTAAATAATCCAAATAAAATAATACTGAATGATAAGTTCTGGTCGGAAGTTACCCATATAGAGAGTAAATTAAAAGAAAAAGGCAGAGTGTTAATAAGACCTTCTGGCACTGAACCTCTTATTAGAATAATGGTTGAATCAGAAAATGAAAAAGATTCGGAAGATTATGCTAACAGGCTTGCTGATCTGGCTTCTAAGTTATGATAATTGCTAATTGGAAGATGAATGGCTCTAAGGAGCTCATTAAAGAATGGATAGATTTTGTTTCACATAACATAGAATTCAATCAAGCAAAGGAATGTATTTTATGTCCACCTACTTGCTATCTTGATTATACTGGGACTCTCATAAAACAAAGCTATAACAACGTAAAATTAGGGTCGCAACATTGTGATTCTGCATTATCAGCTCCCCTAACAGGCGGAATCAATTCTCAAATGTTAGAAGATGCTGGATGTGAATTTGTAATTATTGGTCATTCAGAGCAAAGAATACATCTTAAGGAAAGTAATCAAATTCTTTCTGATAAGCTAAAAAGCTCTATAGAAATGAATCTTAATCCTATTTTTTGTGTTGGAGAGTCTTTGCAACAAAAAGAGGCCAATCAAACTAATGATATTCTTGCACAACAGTTAGACACTCTTCCTAGTAATCTTTTGCATGAATGTATAATTGCCTACGAGCCTGTTTGGGCTATTGGGACAGGGAAAAATGCAGACATTTCTTATATTGAAGAAATACACACATTTATCAAAGAAAAGCTAAAGAATAAGTCTGATTCTACAAACTATATTTCAGTAGTTTATGGAGGTAGTGTAAACTTAGTTAATTGCAAAGAAATCTACTCTTCAGATAAGGTAGACGGACTTTTAATAGGCGGAGCTTCTTTAGACTCTGACACTTTTACAAAAATTTATAATATATCTTAAATTATGGAAAATTTACTAATATTCTTCTATATAGTTATTTCTATCTCATTGATTTTATTGGTCCTTTTGCAGCAAGGAAAAGGTTCAGATATAGGAAGTGCTTTTGGAGGAGGTTCTAGCAATGCGATGTTTGGTTCTAGTGGTTCATCGAACCCTTTAACTAAGGTAACAGCTATAGTTTCTGCTATTTTCCTCATTCTTAGTCTTTCTATAACTTATATATCCAGAAACTCGTTGGAAGAGGGTTTAGAAGTAGATGAAACTGTTATAGAAGAGACAGGTATTTTACCTGATAATAACTCGGAATAGTTTTGTAGCCGAAGTGGTGGAACTGGTAGACACGCTACCTTGAGGGGGTAGTGAGCTTCGCTCGTGGAGGTTCGAATCCTCTCTTCGGCACCATAAACTTTCTTGACCCCTTCACTTCATAAATCTATACTTCGCACCCTTTGATGCGGGGTGGAGCAGTCTGGTAGCTCGTCGGGCTCATAACCCGAAGGTCGTAGGTTCAAATCCTGCCCCCGCTACCAATAATAAGCCCTGAATGGGCTTTTTTTGTAAAAGAAAAATGGATACTAGACATATAAAGGAAATATTAACTGAAGATATAAAGTCTTTGGGGTGTGATATATGGGGAATAGAGTTCTTCGGAAAGTACAAAAACCAGACTCTAAGAATTTATATTGATAATAAAGAAGGTATATCTGTAGAAGATTGTGAAAAAGTCAGCAAGCATGTGATTAAGTTATTAGATGTTGAGAATGATTTTTCTAATAAATATTTCTTAGAAGTTTCTTCACCTGGACTAGAGAGAAAATTCTTTTCTAAAGATCAATACCAGAGTTATATTGATTGCTCTATTAAAGTTAGATATATCAATGATTTACAAAAAAAAATATCAATTAAAGGAATGCTGTCAGGGGTAACAGCTGAAGGTTTGACAATAGAGTCTAGAGATAAGGATCATAAGGTTCCTTTTTCTTCTATTATTCAAGCAAATCTTATAATGTAAGGGGTTAGATTATGCAAAACGAGATTTTATTAGTAGCTGATGCTGTTTCTGGAGAGAAAGGACTGCCAAAGGGTTCTATTTTTGAAGCGATAGAAATGGCTCTAGCTACAGCTACAAAGAAAAGATATGAGGAAAACTCAAACATAGAAGTAAAGATAGATTCTGTTACTGGAGACTATGAAACATTTAGACTGTGGACAATTGTTTCAGATGAAGAATTAGAAGATGAAGGTATTGAAGTTAACCTTTCAGATGCCAAGATAAAAGACAAAGATGTCGAGATAGGCTCGGTTATTAAAGAAAAAGTAGAAAATGTTGAGTTTGGCAGAATAGCCGCTCAAGCAGCTAAGCAAGTTATTGTTCAAAAGGTACGAGAGGCAGAAAGGGCTCAAGTTGTAGAAAAATATCGTTCTGTCTTAGGAGAGCTAGTAAATGGGACTGTAAAGAAAGTTACTAGAGAATTTCTAATTATTGATCTTGGGGATGGTGCAGAAGCAATTCTTTCTAGAAATGAATTGATACCCGGAGAAGTTTTTAGAATTGGAGATCGTTTAAGGGCAGTGCTTCAAGAAGAGGAGAGAGAAAATAGAGGACCACAATTAGCCTTGAGCCGTAGGTGCCCAGAGATGGTTGGAGAGTTATTTAAATTAGAAGTACCTGAGATATCTGAACAAGTTATTGAGGTAAAGGCCATTGCTAGAGATGCTGGATCTAGAACAAAGATAGCAGTAAAAACAAATGACAATAGAATAGATCCAGTAGGAGCTTGTGTAGGAATGCGAGGTTCAAGAGTGCAAGCAGTTTCAAATGAACTTGGTAATGAGAGACTGGACATAGTGATATGGGATGATGACCCTGCCCAATTATTAATTAATTCTATGGGCCCTGCAGAAATAACTTCAATAGTTTTGGATGAAGTAAAGGGAACAATGGATGTCGCAGTTACACAAGAAACTCTTGCTCAGGCTATAGGGAAGAGTGGTCAGAATGTAAGGTTAAGTAGCCAAATTACAGGGTGGAAACTTAATGTCATCGATGAAGAGACTGCTCAAAGTAATGAAGAAGAAAAGAGTCAGAGTGAGTCAAAGACCTTAATAGAAAATCTCGATGTAGATGAGGGCTTAGCTCAGGCCCTAATAGATCAAGGTTATCGCAACCTAGAATCAATCTCTTCTGCATCAGCTGAGGATCTAGTAGACATAGAAGGTTTGGATTTAGAAATAGCTGATTTGTTAATTAATAGGGCCAAAGAGGCCCTATTAACCCTTGCAATGCAGATAACCGATGAAGAAGGAGGACCCAATGATTTAATGTCCGTAGAAGGCATGGATATGGTCTTAGCTCTTGAATTAAGTCAGAAAGGCATTAACGACAGAGAGGAGCTAGCAGAACAATCTATAGAAGAACTAACAGGTTTAATTCAAATATCTGAAGAGGATGCGGGAGAGTTGATCATGAAAGCCAGAGCTCATTGGTTTGAATAATTAAGAAATTTTATGGCAAATTTAAGCGTCGAGAAACTAGCCACTGTTATTGGTTCAGCTCCTGATCTGCTTCTTTCACAAATGAAAGAAGCAGGCTTAACGCATTCAAAGGTGTCTGACGAAGTCACTGATTCTGACAAGAGAACTTTATTGGAATTCCTAAAAAAACAACAAAGCAAAACAACTAAAACAATCTCTCTAAATAAAACAAAATCGAAGGATGCTGTCAAAGAATCTGGTGTAGTTGCTATAACAAGAAAAAGAGTAAGCAAGGAAACAGCCTCTAATTTAGAGGAAAAAGTAAGCAAAACATCAACATCAATAGACTTTGAAGGAATAGAAAAAAAGAGGCAGGCTGTTGAAACGCAAAAGCAGGTCGATGAAGATAAAAGAAAACAGCAAAATGAGCAGAAAACTCTAATAACAAGAAGAAAGGCAAAATCTAAGGAATCGCCAAGCCCTTCTAAAGATGTAAAACAGG
>Ga0208410_1001058_pt1 | contig 14769 bp, 9 predicted proteins | sample ETN02SmetaG_3_FD_185787 | JGI IMG/M metagenome (GOLD analysis project Ga0208410, IMG submission 185787) | Marine microbial and viral communities from oxygen minimum zone, Eastern Pacific Ocean - ETNP2014F10-02SV257 (SPAdes) (version 2) | ecosystem: Environmental > Aquatic > Marine > Oceanic ... | reverse complement strand
GGCGGCGCACGAGACGAAGAGAAGACGACGACGACGACGACGACGACGAGCGTGGAGGCGGAGGAGAAGACGACGACGATGCGTGGTGGGAACGCATCGACCGTCGAAGCGGCATCCGAGACGACGGTCGCGACGGTGAGCGTTCGAACGCGCGAGTGCGGCTCGCCCGCCGTGGACGGGTACGCGAAGGTGAATTTGACGTGCATGGCGTTGAGCGCCACGGCGCGAGAGTACGACGCGTCGGAGAGTGGGAGAGAAAATTTGCGCGCGCACGTGGAGCCGCACGCGTCGTACGACGGCATCGCCGTGCGATGGGGCATCGGTCACGTCGCGAACACGGCGGAGGAGTGCGCGGAAAAGTGTCGAACGCATCCCGTCAAGCCCGACGGCACGGGGACGGAGATGTTTCCGTGCAACGTCTTCGTGTGGTGCCCAAAGGGTGAAGGCATCGAGGAGTGTTTCGAGCCGGACGCGCACACGCACTCGCCTGGAGATTGTTGGCTGAAATTCAGCGAGACGCCGGAGAACGTGGAGGTGAACCAGCGAGGCGCCAATGACGCGAGCGGATTCGTGAATAAGGACGGCGCGACGTTCGCGCAGCGACATCCAAAAGCACCGAAGATGGTACACTGGACGAGCGGTGTTTTAGTACCAGAGGGGACGGAGGTGACGCGGGGCACGCTCGGTCCGAGAGCGACGTGGTAAACGAAACGAAACGCGCCTCATAAGTCGTACGATTATTTGTAAAGCTAGTTCTTCTATTCGCCACTGCATCTACGAACTACTACTGCTACTGCTACTGCTGGACGAGTCGTCATCCTCGTCATCCTCGTCCTCGTCCTCGTCCTCGTCCTCGTCCTCGTCCTCGTCGTCCTCGTCCTCGTCCTCAACATCGACGTCCCAATCCTCCTCGTCCTCGCCCTCGTCCTCGTCCTCGTCCTCGCCTCGAAGACTACGAACACGCGCGCGCGCTTCCTCCTCGTCCCTCTCCCTCGCCGCCCGCACGAGCGCCTCATCCAACGCTCGTTGCGCCGCCGTCCGCGCGCCTTCGAATCGAAACACCAACCGCGGCGTGTGTTTCATGGACAACATCTTCGACAGCATCGTCCGTATCTTTTGCGCGTTTCGCTCCAACGCCCGTCCCGCGACGTGTTCCTCCCCGAATCGACTCGATCCGTACAGCACGTGCACCGTCTTAAAATCTTTCGACACGCGCGCGTCCATGACGTTGACGCCCGTGCGGTCGAATTTATGATTGAGCTCCTCGTGCACCACCTGCACGAGCGCCCGCCTCACGCGCGCGCTCTCTCGAATCTGCGCCGGGTCTTGATCGATCGTTCTTCGCTCCATCTCGACGCGTCTCGTCTCGACGGGCCGCGACTCGCGCGAGACACCGAACGCGCGCGCCGCCGCGCGCGGGACTCGCATTCGCGCCGTCGCGCTTCCGAGGACGCCGACGCCGACGCCGCCGGAACCACCGATCGCGAACGCGTCGTCGCGCGTCGCCCTCACCGATCGCGCGAGCGCGCGCGCGCGTCGACGCATCCCGAACGACGCGCGAGGCGATGAGTGTCGACGACCGACCGACCGACCGACCGACACTTCGGGACGCGATGACGACGAGTCCTCCGCCGACGACGACGCCGTCTCGCGACGACGACGGCGCGACCGCGTCGACGTCGACGCCCGTCGTCCCGAGCGTCGCCCTGGAGTGGGCGGCCGCGGGCGTGGGGTGCGCGCTCGCGGACACGATGTTCAACCCGCTCGAGGTGCTGAAAGTGCGCGCGCAGCAGCGCGCGTCGAGGGCGTCCGCGACGTCGCTGGCGCGCGAGGCGATTCGTAAGGACGGTTTCGTGCGAGGATTAGTCGTCCCGGGACTGACGGCGACGTGGATGCGAGGGTTGAGTTACACCGGGTTTCGCGTCGGGCTCTACCCGAGCGCGCGGGACGCGGCGGCGGCGGCGACGGGAGGGAACGGATTCGAGACGAAATTATTCGCCGGGGCGCTCACGGGTGGAGTCGGCGCGTTTGTGTTTAATCCCATAGACGTCGTGCGAGTGCGCATGCAATCGAGCGAGGTGGCGTATCGAAGCACGCTGTCGGCGTTCGGCGAGGTGGCGCGCGCGGAGGGCGCGGCGGCGGGACTCTGGCGCGGCGCGGGGGTGTGCGTGACGCGCGCGATGACGCTCTCTGGTTCACAATTAGCGACATACGACGCGAGTAAACGATGGTTTTTAGCCAACGGGTACTTTGACGAGGACGCACCGCCGTTACACTTTACGTCGTCCTTCGTCAGCGGCGTCGCCGCGCAAACCGTCACGCAACCCGTCGACACGCTCAAGACGCTCGTCATGTCACAGACGACGACGACGAACGCCGAACGACGAGGTGCCATCACCATCGCTCGAGACATCATCGCCACACACGGCGCACGCGGTCTATACCGAGGTTTTTTCGCCGCCGCCGCGCGTCAGGGTCCCGTCATGGTTATTCAGATGCCCCTCGTCGAGGCGTTGCGCAAATGTCTCGGATTGGAGTATTTTTAATTCAACGACGCGCGCGCGCGCGTTTTTCGCTCTCTCTCTCTCTCTTTCGTCTCTCTCGCGCTCTTCCGCTCTCGACGACCGACCGACGCATCGTCGCGCGCGCGCGAAAATCGGTCTCTTCGACGTCGGCGGCGCCAAAAATCAATGTGTCGTCACATCGCGTCTCGATGATGATTCGATCGCCTCGCGTCGCGTCGTCGGCGGCGGCGGCGTCCGCGGCATCGCGTCATCGCGGGAAACGGTCGTCGATCGCGCGTCGCGCGTCGTCGTCCGACGATGCGTCTCGCGACGACGTCGACGCGTCGAAAACGTCATCGAAAACATCCAAAACATCAGAAACATCAGAAAAGTTTGTCGACCTCTCCGTCGACGTCGAGGCTGAGTTTAAGCGCGGATTAGCGTTTGGGATCGAGGAAATTCGTCCTCGATTCACCCCGAGCGCGATCTCGAGCGCCGATCGCGGGTTACCCATCGCGGACGCCCTCGTGGCGACGTCGGCGCAGGTGTTCGTCGCGGCGCTCGCGTTGTCGGCGGGGACGCCGAGACCGTCGTGGTTGGTTCCGTTCGGACCGTCGTGGCGAGGTGCGGCGTATGTGCTTCCAGCGATCGCGCACGGGGCGAAACTGGCGAGTCTGTGGGTGTGCGGTGCGCTCGCGGCGAGAGCGTACGAGAGAGACGCGTTCGACGGGTCGTTGGGCGAGGCGGTGCGCCGCACGCTGCGCGGGGGGTGCTTCGCGACGGGATTGTTACTCTTGGTGACCCAGAGCGAGGTTGCGGCGGAATTTGCGGTGAAAGACTTGGGGGATCCGGTGATGAACGCGTCGCGGGAGGGGGACGCGATACTGTACCGCGCGACGTCTGAGCTCGTCGTCGACGTCGTCTCCGAGGCGACAGCCATCGTGGGATGGCGAATGATTCGATGGAATACCTCGCCGACGGATCCCGAGACGATGTTGAGGGAAGACGAGGAACGCGCGCGGCGGCGGCGGCGGTAGAATGTAGATTGTAGATTGTTTCAACTCGAGGCGCTCATTCGTCCCACGCGTCGTCGGCGGCGCCGGCGGCGTTTTCGTTTTCTTGTTGCGCGGCTCGCAGGTGCGGTGGCACCCACTTAGACGTCGACGGTGGAGGAGGACGCTCGTTCGTCTCGTTCTGCGCGGTGGATTGCGTGAAGGCACTGTCCATCATAATCTTCCCCGGAGGCTTCGGCGGCGCTTCGGCGGCGGATTCAGCCGTCTTCGCGGGCGCCGTCGCCGCGGGTTTTTTCGATTTCTTCTCTCGCTCCGCCTTACGTTTCTCCGTGAGAAGGTTTCCACCGGAGAATTCCTCGCGCAACTTATCCTTGTAATCGTCAAAGGATCCGTTGAACACGCGCACGCTTCCCGGAACGGGCGGATCCGACTTCATGTCGCCCTTGGTGACGATCCAAATTTCATCGACGACGAGCGAAATCAGGCGCTCATCGTGCGACACCAACACGACGCCGCCCTCAAAATTATTCAGCGCCATCGCGAGCGATTCGATCGTCTCTAAATCGAGGTGATTTGTCGGCTCATCGAGGAGAAGAATGTGCGGCTGCTTCCATGCGAGCTCAGCAAACGCCAGACGAGACTTTTGTCCTCCGGATAACACTCCGATGGGTTTCGTCGCGAGCTCGCCGGACAGACCGAACCGACCGAGGTACGCGCGCGCCGTCTCCAGCGGCATCTCCTTGTCGAGACGCTTCATGTGCGCCACGCAATCCTCCTCCAGGTTCATCGTCTCGAGGTGGTGCTGGGAAAAGCGCGCGAGGCGAAGCTTGGTGTGACGATTGATCCACCCCTCGGTGGGTAAGATGTCACCCTCCAGAAGCTTTAAGAAGGTGGATTTACCGGCCCCGTTCGGACCGACGATGGCGACGCGACTGTCCATGTCTAAACCAAAGTCCAAGTTTTGATAAAGCGTTTGATAGCCCTCGTATCCAAAGGCGACATTCATGACGGAGATGCACGGCGGCGGCAACGGAGACGCCGACGGGAAGTTGATGCGCAGGTAAGGGTCGTCGTAATCCACGTCCACGCGTTCGCTCTGCAACTTTTCTAGCATCTTCATGCGACACTGAGCCTGACGCACCATTTTCTTGTGACCCTGACCGAACCTCGAGATGAATTGTTTGAGAGAAGCCTCGCGGAGATTTTGGTTGCGCTGAATCGCCTCCTCGTTGGCTCTGTGCTCGGCGCGCACCTTGAGGAAGGTGTCGTACGAACCACCGTAGTAACGCAACTTTTTGTGGTGTAGAAACACAGTCGCGGTCGTACAATCGTTCAGGAAACCTCTATCGTGCGAGACGATGAGGACGGTTTTCTCCCACTTGCGTAAAAATTCCTCCAACCACGTCAACGCGTGGACATCCAAGTGGTTCGTGGGCTCGTCTAGGAGCAACAGATCGGGCTTCATGAACAGCGCGGCGGCGAGCGCGATGCGCATACGCCAACCACCGGAGAAATCTTTCGTCGCCTTGAGTTGCTCCTCGGGATCAAAGCCGAGACCGCCTAAAATTTGTCCGGCGCGCGCCGTCGCCGAGTCGGCTTCGATTTCGTCCAAGCGTTCGTACACTTCGTTCAAATCAATCCCATCAATCTGATCGAGCTCTTCGTCGAGCATTCGTTTCTCTAGATCAAGTAGATACAGACGCTCTTGATCCGTATCCACGACGGTTTGTATTGCCGACCTACTGTCCGGGTGCGCCTCCTGTTCGACGTGAATGATGTGCAAAAATTCCGGTAGCTTGATGACGCGTTCGGAAATCGCCCGCAACAGCGTCGATTTCCCGCACCCGTTTCGACCGACCAAGCCATACTTGGTCCCGAACACGAGTTTCAGCGTGCCGTCCTGAATCAACTCGTCTCGACCGCCGTACAACTGAATACCGTTGATGTGAATGTCCATATTCGAGTTGTTGCGACGATCCGCGTCCGGACCGCTTCGAATGTGAAATCCTAAATCCGCCGAACTCAACCGACCACCGTTCGCCGCGATTCTCGCCTCGCGCTCGAGTCGAAGTTTTTCCTCCCTCTTCTTCCTCGCCTGTTCCTCCTGTTCAAGCTTGACGCTCAGCATCTTTCTCGATTTCGCCTTGCCTCGCTTCACCGTCTCCTCCGGCAGCGTCTCCCCTCTCGCCACTCGCTCCCCGTTCTCTCTCGCCCGCTTCACCCGCGCCAGGAGCACGCGATACTGTTGACAACACTCCATCGCGCTCTTCCCATCGACGAACGCCGCGATCGCTTCCCACCGCGCCTCCTCGCTCGTCGACGCGTCCGCCGACGCCGACGCGCCTCGCGCGCGCAAGCCCTCGATGAGACATAAATCTTCCTCCTCGCTCCACGTCCCATCCTTGGACGTCACCGATTTCCCCTCACCGCCCTCCCAAGGCGCGTCTTTCTCCACTTTCGCCTCCGCCTTGGCCGCCCTCGCCTCGTCTCGCGCCGCGCGCTTCGCCGCGAGCGCCGCCTTCTTCGCCTCCTTCTCCAGACGTTTTTGTTCCTGCGCCTCGAGCTTCTCGCGCTCTTTACGCGTCGACATGACTCGCGCGCTCGCGCTCGCCCTCTCGTCGCGCGTCGATCGGTCGCCTCGGAGACGTTCGCCGCGCGCCGACGTCGTCCGCGCGCGCGCGTTTTGACGATCATCCATTCGCGTCGAGTCTGTTCGTCTTCAATCCATGGCGCGCATCGTGCGCGGCGTGCGCCTGCGCGTCGCGCTCAACGACGACGACGACGACGATACCCACGCGATCTCGCTCGCGCGCGCCGATCTCGCGACGACGCGTCGCCGCGAGCGCGCGCTCGAGTCCCCGAACGAATCGTCCCCGAGCGATGACGACGAGGATGAGATTCGCGCGACGCTCGCGCGCGCGGCCGAGGACGCGCGCGCGCGCGCGATGCGCGACGCGAGAGACGCGTACGATGATGATCGAGAGGCCGTGATCGCGACGTACCGCGCGGAGACGTCGTGCGATAGAGAGACGGCGTCGTTGGCGTGCGCGCTCGTGATTCATCAGAGACGAATTCGTGACTTTACGCGCGGGTTGGAGGACATGCGCGCCATGGGATTCGACGATGAAGACGGAGCGGCGAGCGCGGCGTTGATGCGGTGCGATTTCGACGTGAGACGCGCGGTGGAGACGCGTCTCGCGGCGTCGCGGACGTAGATTATAGATTAGATTATGAGATGACGCGACAGTTACGATTTGGACGCGATTTCACTTCTCGACGCGACGCGACGCGACGCGATCGAGTCTCGCGCGCGAACGAGGTCGAGGAGACGGTTTTCGATTCCATGCGAGCGCGAGCGCGCGCGCGCGGGACGACGGCGACGACGCGGCGACGATGAGTTTCCGGGCGGATGCGAAATTTCGCGAGAGATGCGGCGCGCGGGACGACGTGGCGACGCGCGCGCGCGAGGCGAGAGAGGCGCGAAAGACGGAGAGAGTTCGCGAACGGGCGGTGGTGGTGTGTCAGTCCCACCGACGCGCGGGGCTGGTGAGGAGAGAGCGGAGGATGAGAGCGCGGGAGCGTCTCGACGACGCGTTGGCGCGGTTGACGACGACAGAGGAGGAGAAAGAGGAGAAAGAGGAGAACGACGACTCGTTGTCGATCGTGGTCGACGCGGTGACGCGCGAGGGTGTTCGTGGACTCGGTGCGGAGCGCGCGTTTCGAGCGTTCGCGGTGTCGCTGAAAAGAATCGAAGAGGTGAGCGCGCGGTTCGACGCGACGACGCTCGCGGCGTTGGCAGAGTCGGCGTTGGCGACGGTGCGGGACGCGGGCGCGAGGGAGACGTTACCGGCGCTCGTGGTGTGCGTGGTGAAGCTCGTCGTTCGATTGCGAGCGCGCGCGAAGGATGCGCGGGCGTTCGTCGAGAGCGTGCACGCGTCGGTGTGCGACGCGATGGCGGCGGCGGCGAGCGCCGAGCGTTCGGAGCGCGGAGACGCCGTGATGACGATGTTGGCTCCGTTAGCGTTGGAACCGTTGCATTTTAAAACGGATGGTGTCTCGGGTACGTTTCAGAAATGTGTGGGACGATTACTTCGCGTGCCGCGTTTGAGAAAACACGCGCCGCGCGAAATGTTGGACGATCCGGCGACGTTGATTCGCCTCGTGCGCGCTTCGAGCGATCCCTCGACCGATGATGGGAGGGACGCCGAGACTGTGATTGAAAATATTCTGGATCTGATGTGTAGAGATGGGAGACGGAACGAACACGTGCGTTCGTTCGTTGAAGCCGATGACGCCGCCGCGACTCTCGCTTTGCGGGCGCTATCCGGTTTGTCGGCGAGCGCGAGGACGACGTCGAAAGACTGGTATAAACGCTTCGTTTTGAAAGTGAACACGATGAACGAGACTTGGTTTCTAACGAGCTTGATTGGTGATGCGCGAGGAACGATTACGTCACCGGAGAAAGCCGCGGACGCGGCTTCACTATTCATAGAGTTGTCTCGTTCAAACGACGACGGCACTTTTTCGGCAGCGGCATTTTCGTCGGGCTATTTGCACTCTTTGTGGACCTATCTAGCGCGCGCACTGTCTCTGCCTCAGGAAGTGTCGAATGATCAAAAGTATTCCTCGACGTGGATCGCGTCCGCCTTTGAACGAAACGGCGCTTTGAGTTTGCCCGCCGGTGCAGTGGACCGCTTTCATTTTTTCTGTTCTGCGTACGCGTACCTCCTGGTCGTGTTACGAGATAAGAAATTCTTCGACGAACAATCGCCGTTCACACTCGGTGAGCAGCGGTCGATCGCCGTAGCCGTGAACACTATCGTCGTTCGGACGCACATTTCAAGCCAAACGCATTCGATATCAGTGAATTTGCAGCGCACCGTCGATGCGGCGAGCGCGTTGCTTCACGCGTTGACTGCGCGCGATGCGCGAAGGAGCTTCTGTTCAAAGAATCTATGGCTCGCTCCTAACTCTATGAAGTTGTCCCCAAGCGTCGCGGCGTCTGCCCTGCAATGTCAAATCGATGATGGCGTTCACACACAGATGACTGGCCTTCTGAACGATTGTCCGCAATCGATTTCGTTTGACGAACGAGTCAAAATATTTCGAGAGCTCATCAAAGCTGACAGAAAAAAGGCAGGATATCGACCGCAGGCTGGTGGTGCGGATGCGTCCCATCGTGACTCTTTCATTCGTCCGGTGGCGAACCTCGTCACGAGACGTGAGAGCGTGCTCGAAGATACGATGGCTTCCATTCTACCGCTCGGCTCGAAAGCTCGGGGTCGAATTCTGGTAAAATTCGTGAACGCTGCGGGTCAAGAAGAGGCAGGAATAGATGCCGGTGGCCTGTTCAAAGAGCTTCTGAGCGTTGTCACCGAGCAAAGCATGGATCCAAACCGCGGATTGTTCACGACAAACGCGAGCGGACTCGTATATCCGAGCCCTCGCGCGGCCGATACGCATGAAGGAATTTTGCAGCTAGAAATGGTGGGAATGATGGTCGGAAAAGGCATGTACGAGGGCATACTGCAAAATATCAACATGGCTCCATTCTTCGCGGCAACCATTCTCGGGACTCCCAGAACGATCGACGATATTCCCAGTCTCGATGAAGAACTCGCTCGTTCCATCGTCCAAATTTTGGAATACGATGGTGAAGTCTCGGACCTTTGCCTCGACTTCACGTGCACGGAAGAGGTATACGGTAAAATCCTGACAAAAGAGCTGGTCCCCGGTGGAAGTGACGTGGAGGTCAACGACTCGAACAAATTGTTGTATGTTCATCTCTTGGCGGACTATCACCTGAACCGGCGAATCGCCGCACCGATGATGGCCTTTATGCGTGGATTGACTCACATCATCGACCGGCGGTGGCTTCGACTCTTCAATTCAAAAGAGCTCAGCCTTCTTTTGAGCGGCGGTGAATCCGCCATTGACGTTGAAGACTGGGAAAAGCACACAAAATACTCGGGTGGGTACACTGCGAGCAGCACCGCCGTGAAGAATTTCTGGCGCACCATGCGCAAATTCTCCCCCGAACAACGCCAAAACGTCTTAAAATTCGTTACGTCATCACCGAGACCGCCTCTTCAGGGATTTAAGCACCTCAATCCACCGTTCGTGATTCACAGGGTGCGATGCGAGGCGTCGGTTTTGGCGCTCGTCGGCGGCGCCGACGTCAAACGACTTCCGAGCGCCAGCACGTGCTTCAACATGCTCAAACTACCCAATTACCGACGTTTATCGACGCTCGAACGCTCGGTGGCGTACGCCGCCGAATCACGGGCGGGATTCGAGCTCAGTTGACGCGCACATTCTTTTCTTTTCGTCTCCGACGCCGCGACGTGTAAAATATCAGCGAGACTCTCTCCCGCACTCCCCCCCACGCGTCGCGCGCGATGCCGAAGCGTGGCGGGAAACCTCGCAAACACGACGGCCCGACCCTTCCCGGGATCCTCTACCGCCAGCTGGACGGCTTCGACGACGGCGGCACCGAAGGTCGCGAGCGCGCCCAAAAGCAGAGCGGCGCCAAGAGCGACCGAAAGGCGCGCCGCGCCGCCGCCAAGGCGAGCAAGGCGGAGAAACGCCGGGCGAGCGCCAAGTGGAAGGCGGACGTCGCCGCCAGACGTCGAGACGACCGTCGGCCGACGCGTCGACGGGATGAGGGCGAGAACGCCACGACGAGCGCTCGGGGCGGCGGCGGTCGCGATGACGACGAGGGCGACGACGCCTCGCGTCGAGACGCGACGCGGAAGCGTCGAGACGTCGCCGACGACGTGAAACGGGGGCAATCGAACGCGCTCGCGGCGGCGAAGAGGGCGAAGACGGCGCTCAAGGAGAAGAAGAAGCCAGCCATGCGCGCGTCGATGCTCGAGGCGTACGAACGGGACGAGGCGGCGGCGAAACGATTGGAGAAAAAGTTAAAGGGACGCAAGGGACCGGAAGATGGATTGGATTCGTTGTTTGCAGATTTACCGGGGATGGATTTTCTGGGTGACGACGAGGAGGAAGACGAAGACGAGGAGGAGGAGGAGGAGGAGGAGGAGGAGAGCGAAGAGAGCGAAGAGGAGGAGAGCGAAGACGAAGATGACGAGGAAGACGAAGAAGAGGACGAAGAAGAGGAGGAGGAGAGGGAAGTGAAGGCGGCCCCCGCACCTAGCGCTGCGAAATACATTCCTCCGGCTCAACGAGCGTTGATGGCGGCGGCGGCGGGAAAATCTCCCGGCTTCGAGCAGTGCGCTCGCCAAATTAGAGGTTTGATGAATCGTATGGGCGAGGCGAACGTCGCCGGGATCGTAAACGATGTCGCAGAGTTGGCACAAAAGTTTCCTCGTCTCGAGGTCTGCGATGCGGCGACGAAAGAGATCATCATAGCGCTCACGGAGGGTCCGCGGGCGAGCGATCAGTACTCAGCCGCCGTCGCCTGTTTCGTCGCGGGCATCGCGGGATCCATCGGACCCGAGGCGGGTGCGCGCTTTGCCTCTGCGATTTGCGTTAAATTAGAACAAGAACAGATGGACAGTAAGGCGAGGTCTTGCAGTAACTTGGTGAATGTCCTCGCTCGACTTTACACGTGCGGATTGTTGCCTTCCGCGTGCTGTTACGGATTTCTCGTGACTTTGGCAAAGGGCTTGACTGAATTAGACTCGACGCTGATGCTAACGCTACTTCGAATTGCTGGAAATCGTCTGCGTTCGGAGGATCCGGTCGGTATGAAGGAGTTTATCCTAGCCCTGCAGTCACGCGTCGCCGAATTACAAAAAGAGCGAGGAGACGGTGAAGATGGCGGACAACTCTCAAAGCGCGCGCGCTTAATGTTAGAGATGGTGATCGATCTGAAGAACAACAAAAAGCGAGACAGCGCGCAAGACGTTGGGAAAGATCAGTGGGGGTATCCGACGGCACTTGGCAAATGGTTGCGCAGTACGAACATGGGTGAAGCCACGGTGGCGCTTCGCGCTGTCACGTATGAGAAACTCATCAAGACGGAAAATCAAAAGGGTCAGTGGTGGTTACCCGACGCCGCCGGTACGGAAGAATGGTTTGCGGCGCGCGCAGCGCAAGGTGCGATCGCAGAGCAGTCTGGAAAGACGAGAGAAGGAGGAGAGTTACTGCAACTCGCCAAACAGATGCGCATGAATACGGAGACGCGTCGCGCCATTTTCTGCATTGTCATGGGCGCGGACGATTACGCGGATGCTCTCGAACGTCTGCTGCGTCTGCCTTTGGCTAATAAGCAAGACCGAGAAATTCCTCGCGTTTTGCTCGAGTGCTGTCTGCAAGAAAAGGCTTACAATCCCTACTACGAAGTATTGAGTACGAAACTGTGCGAGCGCCAGCGCACGCATCGCCTGACTTTTCAGCTCTGCATCTGGGATCAATTAAAAGAGATCGACGACCCGTCGTGCTCGGTGCGTCGTATTTCAAACCTCGCGCGATTCTTCGCCGGTTTGGTGCTCTCCAACACGCTCGCTCCGACGGCGTTTAAGGCTTTGGAATTCGGCGTCGACGTCGCCCCGCGCGTCACCCTCCACCACAAGCTTCTCCTCCAAGCCTTGCTCGACGATCGTTCCAAAACTTCCGCCGCGGACGCTCTCTTCCAAAAGATCGCGCTCCACCCCGAACTCATGTCCGCCAAGGCTGGATTCTTACGTTTCCTCCGCGATCCGGATTCCCTCTCCGCCGTCGCCGCCGGCGCCGCCGCCGGCGACAAAGCCGCGCGCAAGCGTCTCGCCGCCCGCGCCGCCGCCGCTCGCAATCTCCTCGGCGGCGTCGCCTAGACCATCCAACGTCCGCGCCTCATTGTCACCTTCATCTCACGCGCGCGCACATTCCCACCCGCGCCCGCGTTCGCCTCACCGCACGACCGTCCATCCGTCTCGCCTCTGTCCCGCGTCGACGCGACCTCGAGGGCGACGTCGCCCTCGTCCCTCCCTCATTCGCCCGCGTCCTCATGTCGTCCGCGGTGGCGCCCCGAAGCGCCCGCGCGGGTCGAGCGATCGCGCGCGCGGTGTCGGAGACGTCGCACCGCGCGTCGGCGTCGGCGTCGGACGCGGCGCGCGCGGTGGGGACGCATCAGCGCGCGCGCGCGATCGCCGCCGGCTCGAGCGCGTCGACGATGGGACGCGCGAGCGCGTTCGCGCGAGGGCAAACGACGCGTGGGCGGGGTATGGATGCGTGGTGCGCGTTGTGGAACGACGTCGGAGGCGCGAGGACGTTCGCGTCGACGTCGGGATCGGACGGTGAGGGCGAGGACGGCGAGGACGGCGCGCGCGAGGACGGCGGCGAAGACGCGGAACGCGACGATTCGTCGACCGAGTCGGCGGTGGAGACGGAGGGGGGCGACAAGGGGTGGGTGTTCGGGGTAAAGAATCAACGTCGACCGACGAGACGCGATAAGGGGTCGTACGATGGGTTTTTGACGGAGATTGATTCGTATCCGACGAGAAACGACATTCGAGACTTGTACAACATGAGAGAGTGGGTGGAGGCGAGTCTGGAGGAGAGTTACGCCGAGGTGGAGGCGTTGGCGGATAAGTTGATCAAGACCATGGAACAAGGGGAGAAGTTGCGAGAGAAGTACGGGGACGTCGTTCCGGGTGGAAACTTTGAAATCGAAGAAGACCCCGACGCCGTGTTGACGTGGACGAGCGAATTCGTCATGGAACCGGGCGACGTGCAAGAGCACCCTCTCAACTGGAAAGTGTCGGTCGAGGTGAAACTGAGCGAATTACAACGCATTACGGGTCTGAGCGACGAAGCGATCGAGTACGTCAAGCTGTTGGTGGATAAGAGATATAATCCCAAGCAAGACGTCTTGCGCATCGTCTGCCGTCGAAACGAAAATCGCGAGCACAACAGACAGTGGTGCTTGAAGGTTTTGTACGATTTGATTCAGGAGGCGAACAGAGAGTACCCGAGCGAGTCGTATCAATTCACGGGTAAATTCGTAGAGGGCGCCGACGCGAAGGGCAGCGCCGCGAGCGGGGCGTGAGCTCGAGAAATTTTTAATTTGAATTTTAGCACTTCTGTAACCGTACCGAGTCGTCGGCCTCGCTTCGCGTTGAGCGGGAAAATTGGAAGATAAAATACTCACACACTACATTGAATGAACGACGCCTCTGTTTACTTCTTAGACTCATCGGCATACTTACCCTTGATGACGCCGTACAAGCCCGCACCGACGATGGCGATGGCGGAACCGATGAGCGTCTGCGTCGAGATCTTGTTACCGAAGGCGAGGATGCTGAAGCCGATGACGAAGATGCGCTTACCGACGTTACCGACGGCGTGGGTCACCGGAGCGACCTTGCCGAGGGCTTGGTACGCGACTTGGTTGTACATATGGTAGTAGAAACCGACCGAAGCGAGGGCCATCAAGAATTCAGTCTTGCCCTTGACAGCGATGGCTTGTTGAATGCCGGCGGCGAGCGTCGGGCCTTCAAAGTAGATGGCGAACGGCAAGCAGAACATCAAAGCCACGATGGTGACCCAGTTGTAGAGGTTGAGCGGACTCATTTTGCTCATGAGCTTCTTGCTGAAGATGGCGCGCGCGGAGAAGGCGATGTTGGAGCTCATCGCCGTCAAGAAACCCAACCAGGTGAAGGAGAGTTCCGTCGCCGAGGCGATGGCGACGCCGACGATCACCGGGAGCAAGGAGAGGTACACCGGAAGCGGGTACACGGTACCGGCGACCAAGTAGGAACCGATGGAGGTGAAGACCGGCTCGAGCGTCTTCACGGTGTGCGTGAAGGACACGGCGACGGCGGCGAAAGAAACGTTCGTCAAGCAGTGACCGAACGCGTGCAAAAACGCCGGCAAGGACAACGCCTTCAAAAACTCTTTATCGGGTTGTTCGTACTCAACCAACTTGCTGCCCCAGAAGAAACCCATAATGAACAAACCCACGATCAAGTGCACGCAAGAGACGAACCACGGGTACGGGAAGTAGTTGTAAATCGTCTTGTTCACGATGTTAAACTGCACGTTCAAAAAGTACCACGCCGCAAAGTAAAACACCGTCTCGAGTTGCGGATACTTTTCCTTGAGCTCGCTCAACGGACCGCTGCGCCGAGCAAAGATTCGCACGCGATACACAATCGTCAGTCTCCAAACTCACGCGTCGTCGCGCGCGCATTCACCACCGGTACGCATTCCCCCACCCCTCACCGCACGCCATCCATCCATCGACGTCTCGTCGCCTCCCTCGCCTCGTCGGCGCGCGCGCGCGCCAATGAAAACCTAGGGAGGTC
>Ga0208410_1001056_pt1 | contig 14788 bp, 8 predicted proteins | sample ETN02SmetaG_3_FD_185787 | JGI IMG/M metagenome (GOLD analysis project Ga0208410, IMG submission 185787) | Marine microbial and viral communities from oxygen minimum zone, Eastern Pacific Ocean - ETNP2014F10-02SV257 (SPAdes) (version 2) | ecosystem: Environmental > Aquatic > Marine > Oceanic ... | reverse complement strand
TTGAATGAGGGAGTTGGGTTCTTTAATTATAGAGGTTACTACGGTGTAAGTGGATTTGGCTCGGGCGATGTAAATAGTACATCTAATGGCTTCATGCTTCCGGTCGCTACGGTGATCACTTGTGGAACAGGGTCATTTGGGTCAGGCAGTAGTGAGTCACTGATCGAATCCTTCATAAGAGCGGGGACGCCATCTAATCCAAAGGGGTCTGTTGTTTGTATTGGAACGGCTACTCTTGGCACTCATACTATGTTCAATAATCTAGTGGACATGGGATTCTACTATGGTGCACTCATAGATGGATTAGAGACACCTGGGGCAGCGCTAATGTATGGCAAGATGATGCTCTACAAGAATTACCCTTCGAATCCAAATAATTACTGTGATATTTTTACTCATTGGAATAATCTCATGGGAGAATCATCACTCCAGATGTGGACCGCATATCCAGAAATGATAACGGTCACACATCCCTACAGCATAAGTAAGGGAACGAACTTCATAGATATTACCGTGGAAAAACAAAATGGTGGGCATGTTGAGGATGCATGGGTTACTATTTTATTAGATGATGAGATATTTGAATCAAGGCATACTAATTCAGAAGGATTCGTCCGTTTACCAATTAATTCCTTAGAGACAGGAGAGGTGCTTGTTACCGTGACCAAAAAGAACCATTATCCTTACACTAGCTCCTTTCAGTTGTATGACTCAGGAGTTGCAGTAGGGCTTGCAGATACACCATTTACAATTGATGATGATGGGCAGGGTAATTCAAATGGGAATGGTGATCTCATTGCAAATGGTGGAGAAACTTTAGAAGTCAGCGTTACACTCAAGAATTATGGATCAGAGGATGCGATTGGAACCATCGGGGTCTTATCCTCAACCAATGGCAGTATAAACATTGACCCTTCGACTAGCACCGTTGACTTCGGTGATATTGCGCCTGGTGAATCCGCTACAAATTTTACTCCTTTCATCATTACACTAGAGGATGGACTCCCAGACGGAATTGACCTAGAGCTAACTCTGAATCTCACTGACGCTGAGGAAAACCATTTTGGAAGTGGAGCATTGGCCATTTTTTCATCTGGAAATGAATTAAGTGCTGTTGGAATGGACATAATTGGGTTTTTTGAAGGTGAGGTTTTGGAGCCTGGCCAGACCAGAGACATTAACATAGAATTGAGCAATAGTGGGTCAACTGATGCATTATCCGTTTCTGGTACGATTACCTGCGCAAGTCCATTCATTGAAATCAATGATGACTCTGGAACATGGACAATAGTCAATTCCGGTGGATCATCAACTAACGGGGACAATCATTTTCAAATAAGTGCTCTTGAAGAAACCATTCCCGGTGCAATTGCACATCTAATTGTTAACGTAGAGACCGAGGATGGATATGCATCAAACTCCATTTTGGAAATTCAGATTGGGACACCGACTGTAAATGATCCAGTAGGACCTGATTCTCATGGCTATTATATATACGATAATGAAGACATTGACTATCTTCTTGCACCCACTTACGAATGGGTTGAAATCGATGATAGAGAAGGAGGTCCGGGGCAACATTTGAGTTCTCTGACAGATAGTGGCAATAACCAAGATGATGTAGAGACAATCAATCTACCTTTTACATTCAGATTCTATGGTGAGGATTACGATGAAATAAGTATCTCATCCAATGGCTGGATAGCAATGGGCCAAACCGACCTAGAGTCATTTAGAAATTATGAGATGCCTGGTGTCGGAGGTCCTGCAAAGATGATAGCGGTATTCTGGGATGATCTAAAACTCTCAAATGGTGGTAGGGTATACACCTGGTACGATGAGGTAGATAAGAAATTTTATGTTGAATGGTCAAGGGCAAGAACTTACCAGAATAATTCGCTTGAGACATTTCAGGCTGTATTGTATGATCCAAGTTATTACGTGACTCCTACTGGAGACGGAGAGATACTCCTTCAATACGAGACATTCAATAACACCTCTTATGGGTCCTACAGTTGGGACCAGATACATGGTGCCTATTGCTCTGTAGGGATAGAGGATCATACCATGACAAGAGGCCTTCAATATACATTTAATAATACCTATCACCCTGCTGCTATGACGTTAAATGATGAAAAAGCCTTGCTTATCACAACGAGAGGTTCTCAAATGAGATTAGAGGGGGACCTGAATTACGATGAGAAGGTTGACATATACGACCTAATGCTCTTAGTAGATTTCAATCTAGGTTTTGAGGGAGAAGTAAATCCATACTTTGGTGATATTAATGGTGATGGAATGGTCAATGTAATGGATCTCATAGCACTTATACGGAGTATAATGGGATACGGAGAATAGTACCTAGATTCAAATGTAATGCTATCTACTCCTATCATTGTACTAGGTACCCTTGTTTTACTACTTTTCATGGCAGGAATTCTTGAATTCCAGGATCACCAGTCATCGCTAGATGCCATACCTTTAAGGATACATGTTAACGGGACCAGAGGAAAGTCTAGTGTAACACGGCTTATAGCTGCAGGCCTTCGTCAGGGAGGCCTAAGAACCTTTGCAAAGACAACAGGAACTGCGCCTCGGGTAATTGATGCAGAGGGAAAGGATAGGATAATCCACAGACTTCGTTTACCATCAATAGGTGAACAGGTTCGTTTGTTAAAATATTTTGCATCAGAAAAACCAGATGCAGTTGTAATGGAGTGTATGGCAGTCCAGCCGCAATATCAATGGATAGCAGAGCATCAGATGGTGAAGTCACAGGTCGGGGTCATTACAAATGTTAGACCAGATCATTTAGATGAGATGGGACCTACGGAGGAAGATGTTGCAAACTCACTATGCAATACAATTCCTGTAGGTGGAGTGTTGATCACTGGCGAAGATCAAAAGACTAATCTAGTAAAAGATATAGCCTTGACGAATGAGTCTAGATTCGTTCATTCAGACGAATCATCCATATCAAAGGAAGAATTATATCAATTCTCTTATATGGAGCATCCATCCAATATAGCGGTTGCCCTGGATGCTTGTAAAGAGGCAGGCGTTGAGCGTGAGATAGCTCTTGCAGGAATGCATAAGGTTCAGCCTGATGTGGGTGCCTTAGTAGCTTGGACTCTTAAAATGAGTGGAAAGAGTATTCAATTCATAAATGGAATGGCCGCAAATGATCCTGTCTCAACCTTGCAGATATGGAAATTCATAATGGATAGATATTCATCAGGAAGTGGGACGTGTGTTTTTTTTAACTCCAGAGATGATAGACCATCAAGAACTCGTCAGATGATAGAGCTTACACTAAGCGACATAAAACCAGACCATTTTATTGTAAGAGGAGACAAGGTCTCATCATCCATAGAAAGGCAGAGGCATCAATCACCTGAGACCAAGGTCGATGTGGTTGGTCTTGATGATCCAATTGAGTTGTTGATTCAACTATTAGATAAAATGCCGAATGATACCTTGGTCTACGCAATAGGAAATCAGGTTGGAGCAGGGCAGGAGATCTTGGAATTGATATCAACGTACAGGCAGCATGGTTGAAATAAGCATAGGACTTGGGATTGTCCTTAGTCTGGTCCTCTCTGAAACCCTTGGGGTTACTGCGGGTGGTATTATCGTGCCTGGATACATTGCACTCTATCTCCATCAACCTACTCAGGTTATAGTCACATTCCTTGTTGCAATCCTTGTTTGGGCAATCATACAGGGCATGGGGAATATCATGTTCTTATATGGTAAGAGAAGAATTGTTTTGGCGCTTATTTTGGGTTTTTTCTTTGGATATATATCAAGAAACTTCATTTTCATATCAGAAGATATTGGGTCCGTAGCAGTAATTGGTAATATCATTCCTGGTCTGATAGCAAATTGGATGGACAGACAAGGCATCATCAGGACATTGTCAGTAGTCGTGTTGACAGCAGTGATGGTCAAATTGTGCGTGATGTTATTATTTGGTGGAGTACTCTTTGAATAATTATAAGAAACAGCCCTTCATACCAGCGATTCAAAAGACAACTACGCTTGTTGCTCTATCATTTTTGGCTTTAGCATGTTTCATCATTGCAATGAATTTTAAGACCATTGACGTTTCACCATCTTATGAGCATAAAATTGAAGCTGCAAACCTGATGCAGGAAGCAATGCGTGTTCTAAAGAATCATAGAATGGAAGAAAGTATATTCATTGATATTGAGAATGACCCCAATGAAACGGGGCTTGTTGGCAGTCCTTTTAGTCTCATTACTACTGATGAGGGCGATCTCGATTCGAAATTGACGACACTTGACCCTAATTTTTCTGCAGTGATTGTTGAATTGATGTATCAATTACAGTTGAAGGCTGGAGATACAGTTGCCGTTCTAATGACTGGATCAATGCCAGGTGCGAATATTGCAGTTTTGACCGCATGCAAAGCTTTGCAGCTCATTCCCATCACCATTACCAGCGTCGGTGCATCTCAATGGGGTGCAAATCAAGTTGATTTTACCTGGCTAGATATGGAATCTATTCTCTATGAGAATGAGCTCATTTCATCTAGAAGTATGGCAGCCTCCATAGGTGGGAGAAATGATATGGGAAGATTGTTGTCACCTTCTGGTAGAGAAATAATTACTGAGAACATAGCATCGCATGGTACACCACTTATTCGAAAAGAACGCTTAGCGGAGAATATTCAGCACAGAATGGAACTATTTAACTCAGTACGATTAGTTGAGACATACGATGCAGTTATAAATGTAGGTGGAGGGGTAGCTAGTTTAGGTACAAGCTTCAACTTAAGACTCTTGCCCCCTGGAGTAGTAAGGCGCAATATGATTCAAGATATCATACGCCCTGGAGGTATTGAGGGTGTCTTATCAAAGTTCTTAAAGTTTGATGTTCCTGGACTTCACATACTTAATATTAGACCCCTTACTCAGCAGTTTAAGATGCCATTTGCACCAATACCTGCTCCAGAGATAGGCGTTGGTGGATTATATGCAATTGAACGATATAATGTTTGGGTCGCAGGCATTTGCCTATTAGTGGTCAGCTCAAGTGTGTTGGCAGTTGGAATCCACAGTAAAAGAAAAATTAGACAACATTTGATACAGCATGAACCAGATAGCCTGTTATAAGAGCATTACGCCTCTCCTAATACTTTTCTTGTCTTCATCTCTTGATGCGACATTATTAAAGCCTACTCAGAATAATGAGGAAAAAGAGATATTGATAGTGAATGGAAAAAGAAGATTATATTATCCAATAAGCCAAGAGGGTACTCACTATTCCCTGGAGGGGCCAACACGTATTGAGTTCATATCAAGATATCCAGTCCTAAAGAAAAAGAAAAACAGTCATTCTTTTAAATATCTTATAGTGATAAATAGAGTGGATACCGTCAATGTCAATCATCGTTATAAAATTCAGCGTTCCATTAAATCAGTTCAACACCCAAAACATAATTACACCTACTCAGGTAATTATTTCATCAATCTGGACAAAGGGTCGCATACCATTGAACTTTTAACAGAGAAAGGGCAAAAATATCCAGTACTAATGAGAGTTCTGGCCAAAGAGTTTGAATCGATGGGTAAGAATAAAAAGATTCTAAAACCAATGGTCCATAAAAACTCTCTAGACTTGGTAACAGATGGTAGATCCATCAATTATTTTGAATGTATTCCTGGTTTGCCACTTCAAGTAGAGGCTCTAGGTAAAAAGACACTAAGAATATTAACTCGTCTACAATTCTCAGACTCAATGGGCCAAGAGGCATCCTATCGATTAAAAGTGAGTGAAGGTCCAAAGGTGATTGGAACATATTACTTTAATACTGAGAGGTCTTCTTCATCTCAAATTGGAGAGAGGATGGATAAGGTACCTGGTAAATGGAGATCCTGTGAGGTCTCAGTTCCAAAGGGAAAACATCGCTTTAATATTGAAGTTTTAGATAGGGATAAGATAGTCCTTACTCGTTTTATACTATACTGATGCAATTTAAAATTAAAATTATGTCATTGATGTTGACCATGTCCTTGCTTTTAGGAGGAACACCGATTGAATTTGGTGTTTCATTGACCGGAGGGTACGACAACAATGCCATGCGATTTTCAATAGATGAGATAAATGAAGCTGCCCAAGATATAGAAATGATGGGAGGGGCCAAGACCTTCGACAGCTTTATAACTAAATGGGGCATATCAGCATTGAAAGAAATGATTATTGGTCAGAAAAAAGTGATCAAACTGAAAGGTTTCTTAGCTTCATCTGATTACATAAACACGCCTGAAAAGAAATATTGGTCAGGAGGAACTGACCTGACCTACAAGTGGGGCCCCTATAGAAACATCAAATATTCATTACGTCACCTAGACAGATTCTATCTTCGTCATTATGTTAACAGGGATATCACCGTAAGTGATCTGGCTTCATGTGTTTTTACTGATAGGAGTCATGCGCTGACTATTACTCAGCGTCTTTCCAAGGTCTCCTGGCTCAATCTTGGCGCAGGTTATTTACAAAGATATTACTCGAGACCCTTTACAGAATTCGATCTTGATATAGTATATTTAAAGGCAAAAATAAATTATAAACTAAAAAATATAGGCTCTGTTGCAGTTCAAATAAACCAAGGAGTGGCAAACAATATTTCCTACTCATCGCAAATAAGACCCAGCAGTTTTGATAGGTCTTATGATACGATGGAATTGTTTTTTCCACTTAAGATAAATAAGAACTTGCCTATAATAAGTGAGATTGGAGTGTCCCTACGTGCTGAGTTCAGAGAATACGATGCAGAAGACCCAAGTGACCCTCTACATTCTGGGAGAAGCCATGTGGATTCAAAATATGATATGTGGGTCAAAAAGAAATTAACGGATGAAATTTCGTTGACCATGTCTTCAAGGTTTAGGACAAGGGTCACGGAATCAGAATATGAATGGGTGGATGATTTAAAAAGTTTTAAGCAGTTTCAATTTTGGTTCAATATTGAATGGGATATGATTTATGATAAATATTAGAATTAAGATAATACAAGCCTTGATGATACTAACCATTTTTGGTTGCATGAGGCCTGATGATGAGAACCTCTGGTCGACAGTGGTTGAAAACACCATCGGCACAAATGGGTTCGCACGTGACGTATATGTCCAAGGAGATACGGCATTCATTGCAGCGGGTCAATCTGGCCTCCAGATATGGAATTTGGAATCAAAGACATTGCTAGAACAATATGAATCATTTGGCTCTGCAGACCTTGAGGATGTTGGTCGAGTTCACTATGACAGTCTTAATTCATTGGTCTTCATCATGGATCAGTCCAAGATAATGTTTGATGAATACGATAGTACGTTGTTTGATGCTCCGACTCCCATAGGAGATAGTCACAATGAGGATTTCATAGTCCTTTCAGAAACAGGTGGAACTTTTTACATATACTATGTAGACCGAGATGCCGGTGACGGTTTTCTTTGGGGACAATATAATTTTGAGGAAATTCCGTTTATTGGCGAAATATGGCAGAGGCAGGATAATGATGGCCAGATTCGTCCTAGCTCACCCATGAAAGGCCTATCTCATAGTGGCGATTTTATTGCGGTTGCAGGAGACCAAATGGGAGTATACCTCTATGCGGTCGATTTAATTGGTGATTCACCAGAATTCATTTCAAGAATTGATACAGAGGGAAATGCTGAAGATGTTCTAATTTCAAATAATGGTGTATTTGTTTCTTGTGACGATGCAGGGGCTTATTTCATTCCAATGGATAGTTTTTCTGGAGATGTGGCTTTGCATCGCTTTGCAGATAATATGACAGTTGACCACATAGCTGTGAAGAATGACATTGCATCTCTATCATTGGGATCTAAAGGTATCGCGTTGTATGATATCTCTGACCCTACACAGCCCGAGGCAAAGGGAATCTTTCCAGTTGGATATACCTATAGAACCGTATTCTGGAAAGACAGGTTACTTGCCTGCACCCGTGAAGGACTACAAGTACTCAAAATTGAAAAATAATCAACCAAAATTAAAGTCAAGGATCTAATCTAATGAAGAAGGCAGCTATTTTTGCCAGCATGATATCAGTTTTGTTCTCAACAGGTTTTGATACCCCAGATGGGGCTCCAATTCGCCAAGGTGTACACATTGAATGGTACAGGACGGTTGCACCCGGTAGTGATGGAGAGGCTGTTTTTGTATGGTCAGACACGCGCTATGGAATGCGAAATATATTCGCTCATAAGATAGACCTAGATGGCCAATTGCTGTGGGGAGATCAAGGAGCAGTGGTAACTGATCTACCTGGAAGACAAGAAGATCCTGTTGCGATAACAGATGGTAGCGGAGGTGTCTTTATAGCTTGGGTTGACTATCGTTTTGATGAACAAGGAGATATCTTTTTGCAGCATCTTGATAGTAATGGTGAGACCCTATTGGACGATCATGGTGTAGCGCTTGCACAAGTAGAAGGCAAACAGATCACCATTAACATGTGTACCGATAGTCTTGGTGGGGTGTTTATCACGTGGCAGGACAAGCGTAGTGGTATAGATGATGACATCTACGGCACGCATGTATCTGCAGATCATGAAATCGTTTCACCAGGTTCAGGAGTTCCTATTGTCGTTGAAGGCGGGAACCAAAATGCAAAGACCATTGAGTACGCTGGTGGGTCTGAAGCGTTCATTGCTTGGGTTGATTCTCGCGAGGGTGCAAATGCAGACGTTTATGGGCAGAGACTAAATATCGCAATGGAAGGTCTGTTCCAAGATAATGGAATCCCAATTGCCTCCACCGACGAGCAGGAGCTTAAACCACGTGCCACTTTTGTACAGGGAACCACATCCTTTATTACTTGGAAAGAGGGAGATGAAAATTCGAAGGTTTATTATCAGCACATTGATCATGAGGGTCTAGTATTTGATGTTAAAAGAGCAATATCAGACAATGCAGCTCTGCAAACCGCACCAAGGGTAAAGAGAGGCACCAGCGGCGATGTTTTTGTGAACTGGAAAGACCTTCGAGATGACCCCATAGATGGAGATCAATATTTTCAAAAGATAGATGTTAATGGTGACAGGCAATGGAGTGATGGGGTACGGATCGACCCGGTAGATGATATTGATTTTAGTGCAAGGTTCTCTGCGGGAGATGATGGAAGTCTCAACGTTATTTGGGAAAGAGGCTCTTTCCCGGAGATAGATATTTTCTATCAGAATATCACTTCCAATGGTTCCTATGGAACTGACTCACCTGTTTCCATTTCTAGTGAATCTGGCTATCAATTTGCTCCAATTCTAATTGGGAACATACAAACTGGTTTATTTGGTGTGTATGCTGATCAAGGATCAGGGAGTATTGACCTAAAGGTTCAAAAAATTGGACAGGATTTTATGCCACAATGGGAAGACAACGGTCTTACCGCGATGCTGGGTTTGGATGGAGATGTAAACTATACATCTGCCTATGTCATTGGAGAGGAAGACCTTTATCTTACTTGGGAGGATAATAGAGCAAGTAAGAAGATCTACGGTACGCGTCTCACTGGATTGGAATTACAGGATTATAATGGTAGGCAGTTGACCTTTGGTGATAATTCATCATCAGAGACCGATTTTTCAACCCCTGTAATGATCAAGACAGGCACTGGTATGTATGTAGCTACATTTGATGGGTCATCATCACCAAAGTACATTCGTGTCAATAGGCTAGATGAAGAATTAAATAATTTGTGGGATGATGATGGCATAGCTCTTGATGCCGAATTTGACATGCGTAGTGCACTGCTTGCTGAAACATCTGCGGGTGTAGGGTGTTTCTGGTCTGAAAGCAGAGGTTTTAATTATGATGTTTACTATCAGAACATAGATACTGAAGGTAACATAACTCTCGGAAGTGGTGGTGTGGAACTCATTGATTCGAATGGTGATGACTATGTAATGGCAGTGATTCCTACGCCAGATGACAAGTATATGGTATTCTGGATGGAGGATGCCTGGCCAGCGGCATCACTCAAATTCTCTAAGATAGATGAACAGGGTAATACCGAGGTTGGTTGGAATCCAAATGGCAATGCTCTAAGTAGTGGTGCATCTGATTCTAGACACTTGCAGGTCAAGGTCGTAGATGATGAGAGTGGTCTATTGGCAGTATGGATACAAGATGGGAATTTTTCAGATATCTATGCACAGTTGATTGATTGGGATGGTAACGCATTATGGGAATCAGGAGGGATACCCATAATTGAAGCAGACAATGACCAAGTCAATGTTTCCTATGAATTCAATGAGTCAAAGACGCATGCTTTCGTGGTATGGCAAGATTATCGAAACGGTACAGATTTTGAGATATATGGAGAGGTTATCGATCTCGGAAGTGGTGCCTTACAGCAGGGTGATATTCAGTTCTCTGCAGATACCTCTGATCAATACAACCCCAGTCTAGCATCGCTCCAGGACAATGAGTTCTTGGTCATCTGGGAGGATGAGCGAGGATACTATAATGAAGACCCTCTTCTGATAAATGGGGTAGACCTCTATGGCAGCGGATACATCATTGACCAGGGAATGACAACTGATGTAAATGGAATTCCCATATGCATTGCATATCACAAGCAACAGAATGTGAACATAACCCATCATTCTGGGGAGGAGTACCTTCTTGATTGGATTGACTTTAGGAGCTCTGGAAAAGAAGATCTGGCAAATTATTATGGCAGAACTCTAATGAAGGCAGAGCTATTGTCTTCTCCATCTTGTGGTGACTGCAGTTCCATACCAGATGAATTCTCTGTTAGCAAGGCCTATCCAAATCCATTTAATGGCAGGGTAACGTTTACCATTGACGTTCCAGCAAAGCGGGCAGTAGAATTTCAAATCTATGATTTACGTGGGAACCTTGTTTTCGATAGATTGTTGCTACCAGGAAATGCCGGGTCTTATCGTGTGAACTGGGATGCAAAAGACCTTGGCGGTAATGAGGTATCTAGTGGGATTTATTTTTATAGATTTTCTTTAAATAATAATATTGAAAGTGGTAGGATTACTTACTTAAAGTAAAACATGAGATATTTTTTGTTCTTTTTGACCCTATTGCCAATTTACGGTCAAGTCTTAGATGATAGGTATCATTCGCTCGATGAGGTTTATGATTTTTTGTACTCATTGGATGAAGATCCAGAACTTGAAAACTGGGTACATTTGGATACTCTTGGCTATTCAACTCAAGAGGGAATACCAATCCTTGGTATGAGGATTTCAGACAATGCTGATCAGAAAGAGGATGAGCCAAGAGTTCTTTTTGTAGGGCAAGTTCATGCTGAAGAAATACTAGGGTTGGAGATTGTAATCGATATGATGGAAGACTTACTGTTTCCTGATGCCAGCATACACACACATATGACCATCTTGAAAGAATATCTAGATATTTGGTTCATACCGACTGCCAACCCAGAGGGACTGAACGTGGTTCATGAAGAATTGGATCTAAGCTATAGAAAAAACAAAACAGACTTTTCTCCTGAAGGCCCAGTTCCAAATGGTATTTTTGACTATGATCCCTCTATTGGGAATGATATTGATGGGGTAGACCTCAACCGGAACTTTGAATTCAATTGGATCTTTGGTGATACGTTTCGAGAGCCAGATAATTCTGACTATGCATCCCACTATGATTATTACAAGGGAGAGCAACCCTTCTCCGAAGGAGAGGCTGTTGCCATCCGAGATCTGGCTCTTGACAATGATTTTGTCTTTTCGATTGTCTGGCATAGTTCAAGGTCTGGAAATCTGAGTGAGAAAGTATTCACTTCTTGGAAATGGGAGGAGGTGAAAGAATCACCAGATCTTGGCATTATGAAATCCATTGCGGATCACTTTGCTGGTTCCATTGAAACAGAGGATGGTACGAGTACTTATCTATCCGTATTTAGTGGCTCCCGGAATGGTAAACTTCATGATTGGTTTTACAGAGAAACAGGATGTATCCAGTATCTAGTAGAGTGTGGTACGTCCAATCTCCAGCCAGACAGTGCACTCATAGAAAATACTATTTCAAGAAACAAGCCAGCTATGGTATATCTGATGGACCGAACAATCGGATATTATGCAGATGCAGCACAGATAACTGGTATCGTTTACGATTCTCAAACGGGGCTACCAATAGAGGAATCTATTGTTGAGGTTATGGAACACAGTGGAGGTGTGCTAAAACCACGGAAGACAAATGAATTTGGACGTTATAGACGTATTCTTGAAGTTGGGACCTACAGCTTTGTCTTTAGTGCAGATGGCTACCTTGACCAAGAAATATCCCTTGTTGCAAATAATAGTGGAATAACAGAGTATCATGTTTACCTCGAACCTGCACCGATCCATCAGTTGAATATTAATCTTGTTCACGATACGGATTTTGACGTTACGCTCACGGGTACATTGTCAAATGTATTTCAAGAAAACGAGATCACAATATCCTCCGGAGAAAATATGATGAATCTGCCGGAGGGCAATTATAAACTGGAATTTTTGATGGATGGTGAGCATGTCCCTTGGGGTAGGGAGTTAAATCTTAATTCAAATCTTGAATTAACGATATACTACCACCCAGGGCTTGTTGCGGACCTGGGTTCACCATTTTTGCAGTGGGTAGATATGACGGGAGAATGGACCATTACAGATACCACGATCAGGACCCAGTCTGGAATGTTTTACGATAATATGGATACAACATCGCAGTCCATGTCAATGACATCATCACTGCTAGACGTATCTGGATCCAATCGTGTAGTAGTAAAAATTGATCATCGCTATGAGACTGAGTGGGACCATGATCACCTTATCGTGTCTATTTTAAATGATCAGAACGATGTTTTGGCTTCAAATCATTGGTCTGGCCATAATTGGGATGAATTCAGTTCTAATTTGGTTACTGCTACAACTGAAACCAGTTTTGATTCTTTGAAGGTGCAGATATCTTTTCTATCTGATGAGACCGTGAACTATAGAGGATGGGAGATTGGTTCCATTATGCTTTATTCGATCTCAGATGAATATCTAGGTACTGTTGAAACAACTATCAATACTCCTCCACGCATACCAATGCGTATCAGCGGAGTATATCCAAATCCATCCATTGGCAGATTTCAGATTAGTATTGACCACTCTCCAGGCGGAGATGCGGTCATTGAGGTTTATAATTTATTAGGTCAAAATATTTTAACTCAAAATTTTCAAAATATTCCAAAAGGGAAGCATTTCATCAATCTTGACCTTGGACATTTGAACGGAATGGTCACAGGTTCTGGAATGTTTTTCGTGAGAATTAGAACTCAAACAGAACAGGCTGTAAAAAAATGCATCATACTCAAAAATTAACACTAGTACTTATTATCTCATTATCCATTCTCTGCGCTGGAAAAGCATCTTTTAGAGGAAAAAGTTTGGATGAACTGGCTGGTACATCTATACCAATCTCATTCACGAATTTGGTTTCCAATAATTATGAGATCCTACCATCCCAGATCAATCCTCAAAGAGGAAGCTATATGATCATATCTCCAGATGGGATCGCAGCATATCTTGATGACTTTGTTGAATTCAAACAGTCCCAAGGTTTTGATGTTTATGTATCGACACTATCAGAAACTGGGTCATCAGCGTCAGATATCAAACTAGCCATAGAAAGTAAGCTCTCGGTAGACCCGATGCTTGAATATGTGCTATTGATAGGTGATGTGGATGGATTTGCTGAGTGTCCCTCTTTCTATTACGGACCTGAAAATGATGTGACCGATCAACAATATACTCACCTTGTGGGAGATGACGTAGTTCCAGATGTTTTCATTGGAAGACTTTCCATTGATTCGCTATCAGACCTAGCAGTGATCTTTTCAAAGACCATTCAGTATGCTAGAGATCCCTTGGCCTTTGACCAGAATTGGTTGGACAGGGGGCTTGTGGTTGCTGGTAATTATTCAAATACTTATCCAATACCCATCACCCCAAAATGGACGTCTTATTGGCTAATGGAGGAACTCATGGATTATGGATATGAACAGGTAGATACCGTGTTCTATCCACCAATTCAGCAAGGAGCATCCTATATCATACCCATAATAGATAATGGAGTTGGAATTGTGAATTATCGAGGATGGGGAGATGCAAATGGGTGGCACTACCCTGAGTTTCATGTGGAAGACGTTAATGATCTGAATAATGGATGGCTCACTCCAGTTTTCATGAGCTATGTTTGTAATTCTAATGATTTTGCAAATAGCGTAGACCCTTGCCTTGCCGAAGCGGTTTTGAGGGGAGGGACTCCAACTGTTCCCAAGGGAGGTGTAGCATTTATAGGACCATCAGACCTACATACTAGTACAAAATACAATAATGTGATCAATGCATATATGTATGATGCGATGCTGAACCACGGTGTCGTTGAACTCGGTCCTGCAATGCAAGCTGGACAGTATGGTTTGACCAAAGAGTTTCCAGCGCAGAATGGCTCTGGCGAAGCACAAGAATTCTATGCAAATGTCTATAATATTTTAGGCGATCCATCCTTGCAAGTATACCTAGATAGACCAAAGCAATTTTTAATAGAAGCCAGTGACTTAACATCGAATGATGGCTTGCTTCAATTAATGATAAAAGATAGCGATACAGGTCAAGGTGTTGATAATGCTGTCTTGAGTATAATGGCTGATGGGGAAATGTTGGTGAAGGGTGTAACTGATATCTCAGGTACATTCATTGCATCTTTGGATGTTAGTGGAATCAATTCA
>Ga0208410_1001055_pt1 | contig 14791 bp, 9 predicted proteins | sample ETN02SmetaG_3_FD_185787 | JGI IMG/M metagenome (GOLD analysis project Ga0208410, IMG submission 185787) | Marine microbial and viral communities from oxygen minimum zone, Eastern Pacific Ocean - ETNP2014F10-02SV257 (SPAdes) (version 2) | ecosystem: Environmental > Aquatic > Marine > Oceanic ... | reverse complement strand
TTCAGAATTGAGCCTATAGTGAAAATTTTATTTTCATACATGGAAATTATTGCTCCTAAATTATAAGGAGTTAAGCTGTTGATAAATAATGAATTGGAAGGCTTATTCCCTTCAATATTTTTATGTGCATCTGTTGTTTCCTCTCCCAACATTAATGCATTTGCTTGAGCTAAGAAATTTGAAATTAAGATATTATGTTCTTCCAGCCCTTTTGATAGAGGTTTTTGAAAAGCAATAAAATCACAAGGAATTAATTTTGTTCCTTGGTGTAATAATTGAAAAAAAGAATGCTGAGCATTAGTTCCTGTACCGCCCCATATAATTCCTCCAGTTTGGTAATGAACTTTTTTATTGTTCCTGTCAGTTGCTTTACCATTACTTTCCATACTGGCTTGTTGTAGATATCCGGGCAGTTTATTTAATAATTCACTATAAGGAATTATTGCTTCTGTTTCAGATTTAAAAAAGTTATTATACCAAATACTTATTAGCGCTAGCAATACAGGGATGTTTTTTTCAAAATCACTGTTTCTAAAATGGTTGTCCATCCTATTAGCACCATTTAACAATTCTTTATAATTTTCTGATCCAATTGTAATGGCAATTATTAAGCCAGCAGAACCCCAAAGCGAAAATCTCCCTCCAACCCATTCTGGAATAGGGAGTATGTTTTTAATATCAACTCCAAACTCTTGAGGGGCTGCAGTATTATTTGAAACTGCAATAAAATGATCTTTAATGTTATTCTCTTTTGTTTTTGATATAAACCAGTCTTTAATTTTATTAGCATTTGTAATGGTCTCAATAGTGTTATAACTTTTTGAAACTATAATAAATAATGTTGTCTCTGGATCCAATCTTTCTAATACTTTTGATGTATGATCAGGGTCAATATTTGATATGAAATGTGGCGTAATTTTTTTAGAGTAATAAGACAGAGCTTCCACAACCATTTCTTGCCCTAAATGAGATCCGCCAATTCCTATATTAACTACATCAGTAAATTTTTTACCTGTATAACCAGTTTTATCTCCACTAAATACTGCATCAGCTATATTGGTAATTTTTCCCCTTAGCTCGTTTACTATTTTTCCGATTTCATTAGAGTCATGCTTTTGAGATCTTAACGCAGTATGAAGAACAGCTCTTTTTTCAGTTTCATTTATTGTATCGCCATTAAAATAAGCCTCAACATTATCTTTTAAATTACTTTCATTACATAAAGCAATTAACATATCTAGTGTACTTTGACTTATTCTGTTTTTTGTAAAGTCCAAATGAAATTCCTCCCAATCAACAGAAAAGTTTTTTAATCTGTTGCTTTCCTCCATAAGGCTTGCAATTGTAATTAATTTTTCCTTTTCAAATTGAGATTCTAGTTGTTTCCAGGAGTTTAGTTTTGTCGGATCTAAATTTTTTAAAGACATTATATTGAGCTTTTGGTTTTAATTGTAATTGAATCAAGCTTACTTCTTGTTAACTGTATATCTCTAAAATACTGTTTTTTTAATGATTCACTAATTGGTTTTGCTTCGGGGAGTTTTTGTTTAAATGGATCAACCTGTAGCCCATTTTTCCAAAACCTATAACAAACATGAGGGCCAGAGGTGTTACCTGTCATTCCAACCCATCCGATTATATCCCCTTGCTCTATTTGTTGTCCAACTCTAACATTACTTTTGCTCATATGTAAATACTGAGTTGAATAAGTGTTGTTGTGCTTAACGGTTACATATCGACCATTAGCTCTTGTATATGATGATTTAACAATAACCCCATTTGCTGTAGATAAAATTGGAGTACCAACAGGAGCAGCAAAATCGGTTCCCTTATGTGGTCTAACACGATTTCCATAGTATGCAATCCTTCTACTTAAATTATACCTTGAGGATATTCTTCCAAACTTTATGGGTGATTGAAGAAATGCTCTTCTGAGGTTTTTTGCATCTTGATCAAGGTATTCTACAATTCCTTTTATTGAATCAGTCTCGTATTCAAAGGCATATTGTTCTTTTCCTCTATGAAGAAAATACGCTGCTTTAATTCGTGAAATTCCTACTGATACCGTATCATCAACAAAGCTTTCTGTATAAATAACTTTGAATCTATCACCTTTTTCAAGTCTAAAGAAATCAATTGTCCAAGCATAGATATCTGATAAATAATACGTCAACAATGGATTCATATTTTGTTCTTCCAGAGTTACATATAAAGAGTTGTCAATTATTCCAGAAGCTTCCCGTTCTTTATATGATTTTGGTTTAATAACTGTTTCTCCAAATACACTGTCTTTTAATTGAATAAATGAGTACCCTTCAACTGTTGGATGATATACAAATGCTTTTAATGTTTTAAGAGAGTCTTGTGAGAAGATTAAAGTGTAAGGTTTTCCAATCTGAAGTTTTTTAAAATTAACTTCTCCCTTTGTCTTTTGAAGAGCCTCGAATATCTCAGGATAATCAATACCAGCATCTTCTAATATGTCACCAAATGTATCTCCAGATTTAATCTTATTTTCTTCAAAAATGTATTCATCTTGATTGTAGCCATATTTATACTGTATAACCGTTTCTTTTTCTTCTGCTAGATTAAAGTCAGAGCAAGAACTTAAAAGAATTATTAAGAGACAAATTAAGCCTTTACTTTTCATATTATTTCTTCTTAGCCAATAAAGGTGATACTAAACCATCAAAATTATTTAAATCAGCTTTTATAGATCCGATTAAAAGATCTGCTTGAATTCTAACAGGTATTCTATTTTGATCATTTGATAACCATATCGTAATACTTCCTTCCCCTCTAAATATTCTACTTCTTTTAGTCGTTGGCTTAAACTTTAAACATTCAATTTCTCCCAACCTAGTTTTTATTGTTTCTGTTCCAAGGTATTGTAACTTAAAAAAACGATTTTTGGAGTCATAGAACATATTCATATTAAAATATTCATTTTCTTTAACTTGTTCTGTTGAAAAAAACCTCCTTAAGTAATATAGGGAAGAAATTAAATCTTGAGCGTTTGGCTCAGTTTTTACCTCTGTCCTTTTGCTCTCCTTTATATTATTAATATATGCTATTTGCTGTGATTGGTCAAAAACGATTTCAAGATTTTTAGTATATCCTCCTTCATCAATATTACGCTTGAATAGGACAGGGTTAATGGTATTGATATCAAAATAACTATCATAATTATCCTCGACTTTAAAAAACAATCTTGCTAGTCCAGTTGTTTTTCCATACCCAGCAGCATGATAAACAGATTGATTATCAAGGTTAACATTATTAAGCTTCAATGATGCATAGCTGGTATTAAAAATACCATAATGAAGCCTGTATTCGAGAACCTCTCCATCAGCAAATCTGTTAATTGTTTTGCTACTATTATTTTGGCTGAAAATTAAATTACAACTGAAGACTAGTGAGAATAATAATAAATTAATTTTCATTTTATATTTCAAAATTAATCAAAAATTAACTTTTAAGCTGTCTAAATACAGATTTCCCTTTTGCCTCACCTAATAATTCTATCAGATCTTTTTCAGTAGCTTGCTGAATTCTCTTAAAAGATTTGAATTGCGATAAAAGTAACTCACTGGATTTGGGCCCTACACCTTTTAAATTATCAATTTGAGAATCAAACGCATTTTTACTTCTTTTTTTTCTATGAAAATTAATTGCAAATCTATGTGCTTCATTTCTTAATTGTTGAATTAGCTTCAGGGTTTCAGATGTTTTGTTTATATATAGCGGAAGTCTGTCTCCCGGTACAAAAATTTCTTCAAGCCTTTTTGCAATTCCAATAATTGCGACCTTATTTTCCAGGCCTAGCCTAACTATACTTTTAAGACCTGCAGATAGTTGACCTTTTCCCCCATCTACTATAACTAAATCTGGCAAATTCTTTTTTTCTTCAACCAGCCTCTTCAGCCTTCGGAAGATGACTTGTTCCATAGAAGCAAAATCATCCGGGCCTAGGATATCCTTTATTTTGTATAACCTGTAGTCTCTTTTTGAAGGCTTGGCATTTTTAAAAACAACACAAGCGCTTACAGGGTTTGTTCCATTTAGATTTGAATTATCAAAACACTCAATATGGTAAGGCATTTTTTTTAACTTAAGATCTAACTTTAGTTGTGACATTATCCTTTCAAGATGAGCTTCTGGGTCTACTATTTTAATTTGTTTTAATTTATCTATTCTAAAGAATTTTGCATTCCTTAGAGAGAGATCAACTAAACTTTTTTTATCTCCAGTTTTTGGAACAGTCACTTTAAAAGAGTCCCCTAGATTTATTTTGAAAGGCAAACATATTTCTGAAGAGTTTGAAAAGAATCTTTGTTTAATTTCTATAATTGCTATTCGAAGGATTTCTTCATCTGTTTCATTTAGTCTTTTTTTAATTTCCATTGTATGAGAAGCAACAATTGAACCGTATGATACCTGAAGAAAGTTAACAAAAGCATACGATTTATCAGATATTATTGAGAAAACATCAATGTTGTTTATTTTGGGACTTACAACTGTAGATTTAGCTTGATAATTAAGAAGGATTTCTAGTTTTTCCTTTACTGCATTTGCCTTTTCAAATTCCATTAATTTAGAATATGTTTTCATTTCTGCTTTAAACTTATTTATAGAGGATTTAAAATTTCCTTTAATCATAGAGCGAATCGACTTAATGTTTTCTTCAAACTGATCAACAATACTTTCGTTAGTTTCTTTTTTTAATAAATGATTTAATTCATGGTTTAAAAAAGGATATAGATCTTTTATAAGCTTTATTAGAAATTTTGTACTGTGTACACTAGAAAATGGACCGAAATATTCTCTATTCTTTTTATCTATTTTTCTAGTATAATAAATTTTTGGGACTGGTTTTTGTTCAATACATATCCAGGGGTATGTTTTTCCATCCTTTAATTGCACATTATATTTAGGTTGATGTTTTTTAATTAATGAGTTTTCAAGCAATAGAGCATCCATTTCAGTATCTACAACTATTGTTTCTATTTTGTGAATATTTTTAACTAAAAGCTTGACCCTGTTATTTTCGTGATTTTTAGTGAAATATGAGGTAGCTCTTTTTTTAAGATTTTTAGCTTTTCCAATATATATAACCACCCCTTCTTGATTGAAAAACTGATATACACCAGGTAATGCTGGTAATGACTTAACTTTAATTTTAATTGAGCTTGTTTTCACTTAAGCAAAATTAACTCTATTTTTAGTTTTTAAACAAAGAGTCTTTAATGAATAAGAACAAAAAGTTTTATCGAGAAAAGTATCAAGGATTAAGATTGAAACTATTACAAGAGGAGGTTTACAGTTTAAGTGACAAAATTTTCTCTCATATTCAGAAAATTCCTTTGTGGGACAAAAATTCTTTTCATGTATTTATGAGTTCAATCGAAAAAAAAGAAGTGGAAACAAATAAGCTGTTATCTTATTTATATAGTTTAAATAAAATTGTTGCGACATCAAAAATGCTGCATAATCAAGATTTAGTTCACTTGCATATAAATAATCAAACAAAATTTGTTGAGAACAGCTATAGCATTTTAGAGCCTGATTCTCTTCAAGAGATTGCATCAGACGAAATAGACATTATTTTTATTCCACTATTATGTTTTGATAAACAAGGAAATAGAGTTGGATATGGAGGCGGGTATTATGATAAATTTCTTGCTAACACAAAAAATTCTGCTCTAAAGATTGGATTATCTTTTTTTGAGCCAGTGGAATTGATTGGCGGAATAAATAAATTTGACGTTCCATTGGACATGTGTGTAACACCAGGAAAAGTTTATGATTTTAGAACTTGATTATTAGCTTAATCTTTTATTAAAAAAAATTAATATTAGCACACCAGTGCTAATATATGCATCTGCAAAATTAAAAACGTATTCAAAAAAAGTAAAAGATTGTCCCCCAATAAATGGAAGCCATTGTGGCCAAATCCAAGTAGCTATAGGAAACTGTAGCATGTCAACCACACTGCCAAAAAAATACGGAGCATAGCCTATTTCTGGCCAAAAAGTAGCTACTTGACCATAACTACTGGAAAACCATTGCCCATAGAAAACAGAGTCAATAATATTCCCCAATGCTCCAGCAAAAATTAGACATAATGTAATTTTTAATAGATTTGAATTACTTTTTTTTAGGGTATTAATTAGCCAGTAACCAATACCAACAACAGCAATTATTCTAAATATGGTCAAACTTAATTTAGCACTATAGTCATCAAGGAACGGAAGAATATTATTTAATCTAGCGCCCATAGCCATTCCTTCATTTTCAATAAATAATAGTTTAAAAAATCCAAGGTCTAGTATTGGAGGTTGATTAAATAAATTAATAGGAAAATTAAGCTTAATATAGAATTTGATTAACTGATCAAACAATACTAATAACAGAACAAAAATAAATGCTTTTCTAATGTTTAATTTTTTTCTAATCAATTTGAAAAAGGATAATATATTAACTCTGCATGTTCTTAGCTTCAATGCTTAACGTAGCATGTGGCACAACCATTAGTCTTTTTTTCTTAATCAATTTGCCAGTGACTCGACATACTCCATATGTCTTATTCTCAATTCTAATTAGCGCATTCTTTAAATCTCTAATAAACTTTTCTTGTCTGAGGGCAAGTTGCGTATTAGCCTCTTTAGACATTGTTTCTGATCCTTCTTCAAAGGCCTTAAATGTTGGAGAAGTATCATCAGTTCCATTATCACTATCATTCATATATGCACTTTTTAATATATCTAAATCCTGCTTAGCTTGATCCATTTTTTTAATAATGAGCTTTTTAAATCTCTCCAATTCTTTATCAGAATACTTGTTCTTTTTAGTTGGTGCCATACTATACTTTTGTTAAATTAATTATTGTTTTTATCCCTTCAAACTCTACAATTTCATCATTTTTACCAAAATCATCGCTAAAATATAATTTTGTTCCAAGTATTTCGCTTAAAATATACTTTTTATTATTGTTAATTGCAGATAATAATTTTGGATGATTCTTGATTTTGACCTCTATTTTATCTGTTACATCAAATCCAGAGCTTTTCCTAATGTTCTGAATTCTGCTAATTAATTCTCGTGCAATCCCCTCATCTATCAGTTTCTCTGTAAGCTCAAGGTCAATCGCAACAGTTACTCCATTTCCCGATGCAACAGATAGCCCTTCAATATCTTTATAATGTATTTCAATATCATCTTGTGCCAGGGTAATCTTTTCTTTATCTATAATGATGTCAATATCATTGCCTTCAATATATATTTCAGGATTTATTAGCTTTATTTCTTCTATTATTTTATTTAATTTATTGCCAAATCTTGGGCCTAATGATTTAAAGTTAGGTTTTAATTCTTTAACCAATAATGAATTAGCGCTATCTAAATATTCAATATTTTTAACGTTAATCTCAGAAAGGATTTGCTCTCGCGCATTATCTATTTCACTCATCTCATTTTGGCTCCTAGTAGGAATAAATATTTTAGCAAGCGGCTGTCTTACTTTTATACCCTCTTTTTTTCTAATTGAAAGTGCTAACGAACAAATGTTTCTTATTTTGTTTATCCTGTCTTCAAGCTGTTTATCAATATTTGAGTCTATTGTTATTGGAAAGGAAGAAAGGTGAATAGAATCTATTTCTTCATATTTAGTGTTTTCAGTTAAGCATTTATATAAAAAGTCTGAATAGAATGGAGAAATAGGGCAGATTAGTTTTGCAACATCTAAAACACATTCAAACAAGGTTTGATACGCAGATATCTTATCATGATTATACTCTCCTTTCCAAAATCTTCTTCTAGACAATCTAACATACCAATTGCTTAATTTTTCTTGAACAAAATCAGAAATTGCCCTTGCAGCAGGTGTTGGATCATAAGTGTTATATTTTTCATCTACCAGCTTAATAAGTGAGTTTAATTCAGAGATAATCCATTTATCAATTTCTGCACGATCCTTTATCTCTATCTTTTTTTCAGAATAGTTAAATCCATCAATATTGGCATAAAGACTAAAAAATGAATAAATATTATGAAGGGTCCCAAAAAATTTTCTATTAACTTCTGCCAGACCGTCTTCATTAAATTTCAAATTATCCCAGGGATTGGAATTATACATTAGATACCATCTTGTTGAATCAGCACCATAAGTGTTTAGTGTCTTAAAAGGGTCAATTGTATTGCCAAGCCTTTTGGACATTTTTTGACCCTCTTTATCTAATACAAGACCATTTGAAATTACATTTTTATATGCTATAGAATCAAATATTAGAGTTGAAATTACATGAAGAGTATAAAACCAGCCTCTAGTTTGATCAACCCCCTCTGCAATAAAGTCAGCAGGAAATGTTTTGCCAGTTTCAATTAATTCTTTGTTTTCAAAAGGATAATGTAATTGCGCATATGGCATTGAACCAGAGTCAAACCATACATCAATTATATCATTCTCTCGTTTCATCGGCTCGTTTTTTGAAGAACACAAAATAATTTTATCAATTACATCTTTATGAAGATCAATTTTGTCATAATTATCATTGCTCATATCCCCAATCTCAAAATTTTCAAATGGATTCTTTTTCATTATTCCCTGTTCTATAGAGAACAAGATTTCTTGAATTAATTCCTCTACTGATCCAATTATTTTTTGTTCAGAACCATCATGGTTTATCCAAATTGGAATTGGCACTCCCCAAAATCTAGATCTTGATAAATTCCAATCATTTGCCTGTGCTAGCCAGTTGCCAAACCTACCTTCGCCAGTAGATTTAGGGTTCCAGTTTATAGATTTGTTTAAATTAAACATCTTTTCTTTATAGTCGCTTACTTTAATAAACCATGACTCCATTGGGTAGTATAAAATAGGTTTATCTGTTCTCCAGCAATGAGGGTATGAGTGAGAATATTTTTCTACTTTAAATGCTAGATTATCCTCTTTAAGTTTTATTGCAATCTCAACATCAACTGATTTTTCCGGATATTTTCCATCAGGATAAAACTCATTCTTTACAAACTTTCCAGATAATTGTCCTATGTTTTCCACAAACTTTCCATTAAGATCAACTATTGGAACTTTAGCCCCTTTATCATTAAAACATAAAAGAGCTGGGACTGGTGGGTTTGAGTTTACGGCAACCCTATAATCATCCATTCCAAATGTAGGTGCAGTATGAACTATTCCTGTACCCTCATCTGTTGTTACGAAATTACCAGATATAACTCTAAAAGCATTTTCTGGATTATCAACCGGAGCTGGTGCTTCTTCCCAGATCTGATTGTATTTCAAGCCAATTAAATCTTTCCCTTTAACTGATTGGCAAATTAAATAAGGAATGCTTTTAGCATCACTATCATAGTTTTCTAATTCTTGAGAAGATTTAACTTCTATATAGTTTTTAGAAAAGATATTTTGTATTAAATCATTTGCAAGAACAACAGTAATTGGCTTATAAGTATATTGATTATATGTTTTGATAAAAGAATAGGTGATTTTAGAACCTATTGTTAATGCTGTATTTGAAGGCAGTGTCCAGGGAGTAGTAGTCCAGGCTAAAAAATAAAAAGGAAAAAGAGGCTTGAGGCTATCTGACAGCCCTTCTTCAATACATTGAAATTGAGCGACAATTGAAGTATCACTAATATTCTTATATGCTCCAGGTTGATTCAGTTCATGTGAACTAAGCCCTGATCCTGCAGCTGGTGAATATGGTTGAATTGTATATCCTTTATATAAAAGATCTTTGTTATGAAATTGCTTTAGCAACCACCATACTGATTCCATATACTTTGGGGTGTATGTTACATATGGGTCTGACATATCAATCCAAAATCCCATTAACTCTGTTAACGATTCCCATTCTGAAGTATATTTCATAACAGCCTTTTTACATTCGCTATTATAATCCTCAATACTTATCTTATTTCCAATATCATCTTTTGTAATGCCAAGCTCCTTTTCTACACCCAGTTCTACTGGAAGACCATGTGTGTCCCATCCTGCTTTTCTAACCACATTATACCCTTTAAGTGTTTTGTACCTGCAGAAAACATCTTTAATTGTTCGAGCCATAACATGATGAATCCCTGGCTTTCCGTTTGCAGAAGGCGGCCCTTCATAAAAAATAAAAGAGTCAGCATCTTGTTTATTAAAACTTTTATTAAAGACATCATTTTTCTTCCAGCGCTTTAAGATATCTAGAGAGATATTGTGTAACGATAAATCTTTAAGTTCTTTAAATGGCATTAGCATTAGGCATGATAGGCGAAAATAATGATTTTAGCTTAATTAAAAGAATACAAATCCATAGGATTATAATTTTAAATAAAGTCCAATTTGAAAAGATCGGCCTGGGGCAGATATCCCAGAAGCAAATGTCCTATAATGGTTATCAAAAATATTAGTTAAAGCGACACGAAGTTTAATATCTTCAGAAATATCATAATTTGTATAAACAGAGAAATCTGACCATTTAGGTGTTCCAGCATACTTAACTGCTCCACTACTTTCAATGAGAACAGGAGTCTCTTCAAGGCCATCCTCTCCACCTAAACTATAATCATCAGGACTTTTATCACCACTAAATTTATATAGGGCGCTGATCTTTATCTTGTTTTTAGAGTACTCTCCAGAAATGCTTCCAAAAATTGGAGAAATTGAAGGCATGGGACCATAGGTCTCGTTTTCATCCCCTGAAACATAGCTTATGCTCCCATTCAATTTGAAAGATTTCGAAAAATATGAATATCCATCTATTGAGAATCCATGAATAAACCTATTCCCTAAATTTTTATTTGCAATAGTAGTTACCTCTTCACCATTGTATAAAATTGTTGACTGATCAGAGGTAGTCGTATCTGAAAAAATAATAAAGTCATCTCTTACTATATGACGAGAAATAACAGTAGCAAATGTTCTGAAAGACATATAAGTTAATTGATTAATAGCCTTATAATTTATTCCAAAATCAAGGTTATAAGCATATTCAGGCTTTAAAAAGGTATTAGGGACAACAAGTATTCCATTATTCTCTCTAATTTTTCCAATGTCATCTATGTTGGGATTTCTAAAACCACTTGACAATACTGTCATTAACTGAAACTTTTTAGAAGGTCTTAACGTCATTGATAAGGTTGTCGTTAGAGCGCTTGAATTAAGTTTAACATTTGATAACTGTGCATTTATTGATGCAGATTCTTTCCAACTGGCACGCAAACCAGTATAAGTTAATCTGGTTCCTGCATTAAAAGTGAAAAAATCATTCATATTCCATGTCCAGTTAGCATACATTGCAAAGCTTTTATAGGAACTTCCATCGCTAGGGTATCTAGTTGGAATATTTGTTTTTGGTCCTAAATCTGAAACTTCATTACCATTAATTATAATATTTTGACTATAAGCATTTGATCTGACATTGTTTAAAGTTCCTTCAATTCCATAAGAAAGAGCATGCCCTTTATCAAATGAAGTATCAAAATCTCCATTAAGACTAAAGAGATTGACTTTTTCAAGCTGTGAGGACCTGATAAGGCTATTAAACTTTCTATTAATTCTAGATTCGTTAACCCTTTGATAAGCAAGCGTAACTCGTCCTCTTTTTAGTAACGGGTTTTGTGAGAAAAATTTAAGACTAGGAGAGATTAATAACCTTTTTTGAGGGCCATAGTACCATTCGCTAAATTTTAATTCACCATCTTTTTCTTCGGTTAGTTTATCATACCTGTCAATATCAGACGATTCAGAATATTGAATGTTTAGGTTTAGTAAATTTTGATATGGCAGTTTAAAAAGAAATTTTTGAAAAAAATCTACTTGACTATACTCAGTATTTTTTTGAAGATTAGCATCTTGATTAATACTTACATTTTCTTTGAATTTATATCTCGAATTTTCAGAATAATAATTGTTCAGGCCCCAATTATCATAACCATGCCCCCTTCTTTCCCCCATTTTTATATTCCCAAAATTTGATACTGATAAAGTGCTGATTAGACCCCATGTTTCTTCACTATAATTAGTTGAAAAGGTATTGGAAAGACTTGAGTTTGCAGTATTAAAATTAGAAGAGAAAGAACTTCTGACCTTTATAGAATCTTTAATAGTAGGGTTCTTGGTATAATAATGTACTACTCCTCCAAGAGCATCTGATCCATATCCAACCGAGGAGGAACCATATATTACCTCAACCCTATCAATATTATTTGGGTCAATAGTTATAGAGTTTTGAAGATGACCAGATCTGTATATTGCATTATTCATTCTAACCCCATCCACAACAATAAGAACCCTATTTGCTTCAAAACCTCTAATGACTGGGCTCCCTCCACCTCCTTGAGACTTTTGAATTCTAACCCCTGGGCTTAATTCAAGAATTTCTGCACCGGAAGAAGGGGCTGTTAGGTATAAATCTTGAGCCTTAATTACTGATACCTTCTCTGCAATTTCACTAGCATTTGATTCAGATCGAGCAACAGATAAAATTATTTCATCTAAGTTTTGACTCTCGGAGTCTAAATAAACATCAAAGGAGGTATTCAAAAATTCAGAGAGTTGTAATTCTAAAAGACTATAACCTAGAAGTTGAAAATAAACTATTTCAGTTGATGAAAAGCTTGATAATGAAGCCTTCCCCTGGTCATTTGTTATAATAGATTTTGTTTTAGAATCATTATATATGTAAACATTGGGTAAAGAAGCTGAGGTTTTAGAGTCTCTAACTGTAATATCTTGAGAGAAAACATGTCCTATTGTTAATATAAAAAAAGTTGATAGAGCAGCTATTTTATTTAAATACTTCATTAAAAATATTTATTGATTTAGGACTTTTGAACATTTGTAAATGTAAAGAATAATAATCAATCATTATTCCTAACATTTTCACTCTTAATAAATTACCAATCTTCATATTATTTAAATCCTCAAAAGTCGTGCCTAATAATTCTTTGAGTTTTTTTAATTCAGGATTTTCAATATAATTTTCAATTGGCTTAACTTTTACTGATGTCCCTAAACTTAAGTCAAAGAACTTATGTGACTCTTCTTTAATATTTGGACGGAACCCCATAAACTCTGTTAAATCAACTAATACTTTTAAATGAAAATTTACCTCTTTAGGTGAATTGTCAAACCAGATCAGTGAATTTTCAAGATAATTAAACAATCTTTTGTTTGAACCTGGACTTTCTTTTAAAACAGAGCTTAGTAATTCGCCAATAAAAATAACTACAGAACTTTTAAATAAATCTACATGTAGCGAGGAAAAAATTTGTTCGGGTTTTGCGTCTATTATATAACCAAGATCTTTGTTGTTTTTAACAGAGTAATTTATATATATAATGGATAATGGTAAAAAATAGGATTTGCTAAATTTTTTGTTTTTCGAATTTAAAACGCCTTTAACAATAAATGATTGAACTCCAATTTCGTCAAGAAAACAATTAACAATTAAACTAGTTTCTCCATATTTTATTGAATGTAGAACAATAGCTTTAGATTGATTCGCCATAAAGATTTATACGACACCTTGGGCAAGCATCGCATCAGCTACTTTAACAAATCCAGCAATATTTGCTCCTTTAAGGTAGTCTATATGGGATTTTTCTTTTCCATACTCTAAACATGAGCTATGAATATCAGACATAATATCTTTTAACTTTCCGTCAACATAATCTCTAGACCAAGTATATTTTAAGGAGTTTTGTGCCATCTCTAATCCTGAGACTGCAACACCTCCTGCATTAGATGCTTTTCCTGGAGCATATAGGACTTTGTTATTTTGAAAAATTTTTATAGCATTAGGTGTACAAGGCATGTTAGCACCTTCTCCAATTGTAGTTAGGCCATTTTTTACTAATGTTTTTGCATCAGCTTCAGTTAATTCATTTTGAGTTGCACAAGGAATTGCAATATCACAAGGAACTGACCACGGCTTCTTTTTTGAATAGAATTTTGCCTTTGGATATTTTTTCACATACATTGATATTCTTCCTCGCTGGACATTTTTAAGGTCCATTATATATTTTAGTTTATCCTTATTGATCCCAGATGGGTCATGAATAAACCCAGAGGAATCAGATAAAGTGAGAACCTTAGCCCCCATATCAATACACTTTTCTGTGGCAAATTGTGCTACATTACCAGATCCAGAGATTACCACTTTTTTGCCTTTTATGCTTTTTTTCTTGTTTTTTACCATCTCTTGAATAAAATAAACCACACCATAACCAGTTGCTTCAGGTCTAATTAATGATCCTCCCCAAGAAATACCTTTACCTGTTAGGACACCTGAAAACTCATTCTTTAATCTTTTATATTGTCCAAATAAATATCCAATTTCTCTTCCTCCAACACCAATGTCACCTGCAGGAATATCTTTATTTGGACCAATATGACGGAAAAGTTCTGTCATAAAACTTTGACAAAATCTCATTATCTCTGTGTCTGATTTACCTTTAGGGTCAAAATCTGAACCTCCTTTTCCACCTCCCATTGGAAGAGTAGTCAAAGCATTTTTAAATACTTGTTCAAAAGCTAAAAATTTTAACACACTTAAATTAACAGAGGGATGAAATCTTAACCCGCCCTTATATGGGCCAATAGCAGAATTCATTTCAATCCTATAACCTCTATTAACTTGAATTTCTTCATTGTCATCAATCCATGCGACTCTAAATGAAATCACCCTTTCTGGCTCTACCATTCTTAAAAGAATATTTTGTCCATAGTATATATCTTTAGTTACAATATATGGGATAACAGTTTCTGCGACTTCAGTAACAGCCT
>Ga0208410_1001054_pt1 | contig 14801 bp, 15 predicted proteins | sample ETN02SmetaG_3_FD_185787 | JGI IMG/M metagenome (GOLD analysis project Ga0208410, IMG submission 185787) | Marine microbial and viral communities from oxygen minimum zone, Eastern Pacific Ocean - ETNP2014F10-02SV257 (SPAdes) (version 2) | ecosystem: Environmental > Aquatic > Marine > Oceanic ... | reverse complement strand
TTTCCTGCTTCAGCACAAAGATCTAGAAGCTCTCCTCTATTTTCTCCACCACCGTCTGGCTCTAGGAATGTTCCTTTCATGCCAAAGTCAGCGACAGCTTTTTCATATCCAGCGTAAGCTAGATCGTTAAATGAAAGGTCACCGAGGCCACCTATATCTAACACTAAACAAATGCCCATAGGATCGGCTTCTGGTTCAGCTGGTGCAGCTGTTGTTGCAGGTGCGTCTAGCGTTTCAGCTGGCTCCTCTGCTACAACATCATCAACCGCGTCATCAGACCCGCCCCCACAAGCAACTAAAATTAAGCTAAATACCATAAATAGTATTAGCCATTTTGACTTCATTCGAGTCACTTTTTACTCCTTGTTCAACTAGTTGAAGGTATATAAAAATACCTATACGAAATATATATTAGACAAATATTTATTAATAGGCTTGATTGTTAAGCAAGTTTTTGAGTTGAGTTTGACAAATAATTACGATTCTGAATCTGCAAAGTCAACGGAAGGCTCTTCCGGAGCTTCAACAGGTTCAAACATAAGTGAATTTTCTTCGCTGTTTAAAGATACAACAATGGTGGAACCGGCTTTATATTTGCCCATTAACAACTCTTCAGACAGTGGATCTTCTAAGAGTCTTTGAATTGATCTTCTTAATGGTCTTGCTCCAAATTCTTTGTCATAACCCTCAGTAGCAAGATATTCTTTTGCTTCATCAGAAAGTACAATTTCGAGATCTGAATTTTTAAGTTGCTCATGAACTCTATCAAGCATTAGATCAACAATTTCTTTAACCTCATCAAGTGTAAGCTCATGAAATACGATTGTTTCATCAATTCTATTTAAAAACTCTGGTTTGAAATATCTTTTAAGCTCTTCCCCAACTTTTGATTTCATTTTTTCGTAATTATCTATATCAGACAAATTACTAAATCCAATATTCTTTGCTAAGTCTTTAGTTCCAAGGTTAGAAGTCATAATGATTATTGTGTTTTTGAAATCTACTGTTCTACCTTGCGCATCTGTAAGTCTTCCATCTTCAAGAATTTGCAATAATGTATTGAATACATCAGGATGAGCTTTTTCAACTTCATCTAATAAAACAATACTGAATGGTTTTCTTCTCACTGCTTCAGTAAGTTGTCCTCCCTCATCATATCCTACATATCCAGGAGGAGAGCCAATAAGCCTACTTACTGTGTGCTTCTCCATATATTCAGACATATCAATTTGAATTAAAGAATCCTCATCGCCAAATAAGAATTCTGCAAGAGCTTTAGCTGTTTCAGTTTTTCCAACACCTGAAGGGCCTAGGAAAATAAAAGAACCTGAAGGTCTTTTTGGATCTTTTAGCCCCGATCTTGTTCTTCTAATAGCTTTAGAAACAGCAGTAATTGCTTCTTCTTGTCCAATGATTCTTTTGTGGAGTTCATTTTCCATTTCAAGAAGTCTTGCAGTTTCTTCTTGCGTAAGTCTATGAACAGGTATTCCAGTCCATTGAGCTAAAACTTCTGCAATTTCTTCTTCGTCAATTACCATTTCTATGTCTGACACTTCACTTGAAGAGCCCATAGATACTTCATCAAGTAATAACTTTTCTTGATCTCTAATCTGTGCTGCTTTTTCATAAAGTTGAGAATGTACAGCATCTATTTTTTGCTCTCTTAGGTTTTTTAGCTTGTCTGCAACTTCTTGTTTTTCAGGTTCAAGCGGTTTTTTATATACCCTCATTCTACTTCCAGCTTCATCAATAAGGTCTATTGCTTTATCCGGTAAAAATCTATCTGAGATGTATCTGTCTGCCATATTTACAGCTGAAGCTATGGCTTGATCTGTAAATCTAACGCCATGATGAACTTCATATCTGTCTTTAAGTCCATCTAAAATCTCTATTGCATCTGAAAGATTAGGTTCATCAACTTGTACTGATTGAAATCTTCTTTCTAATGCAGCATCTTTTTCAAAATGTTTCCTAAACTCTTCAAGAGTTGTCGCACCAATAGTTTGCAATTCACCTCTAGCCAACATAGGTTTTAATATTGACGCTGCATCAATTGCTCCTTCAGCAGCACCAGCTCCAACTAAGGTGTGTATTTCGTCAATAAATAGTACGATATCGCCCCTAGTTTTAATTTCTTTCAATACTTTTTTTAATCTCTCTTCGAAGTCTCCACGATATCTTGATCCTGCAACCAGGGCTGAAAGATCTAAGGTGTAAATTTGTTTTCCTTCAAGAGTAACTGGCACATCTCCCGAAATAACTTTTTGAGCTAAGCCTTCAACTATTGCTGTTTTTCCTACTCCTGGCTCACCGATTAATACTGGATTGTTTTTTGTTCTTCTAGATAGTATTTGCATTACTCTTTCTATCTCAGTAGTTCTTCCAATAACTGGGTCTAGCTTGCCTTCTTTTGCCATCCTTGTTAAATTTCTTCCGAATTGATCTAAAATAGCTGAACCAGTTCCAGATCCGGGTCTTTCCCTACCTCCAGTCGAAGCAGATTGCTGTTTTTTACTTTCTCCAGAGGAAGAGATTAATTTTATAACTGTCTGCCTTACTTGAGAAAGTTCTGCACCAAGCTTTTTAAGCACTTGTGCAGCTACTCCTTCACCTTCTCTAATAAGACCAAGTAAAATATGCTCTGTACCAATGTAATTATGACCAAGTTGTAATGCTTCTCGTAAGGAAAGTTCTAGTACTTTTTTTGCTCTAGGAGTAAATGGAATATGGCCACTAGGAGATTGTTGACCTTCACCAATTATCTCTACTACTTCAGATCTTACACTTTCGATGTTGATATTTAATTCTTCTAAGGCTTTAGCTGCGTGTCCTTCACCTTCTTGAATTAAACCAAGTAAAATATGCTCTGTACCAATGTAATTATGGTTTAACCTTCTAGCTTCTTCTTGAGCTAGGACAACTACTCTTCTAGCTCTATCTGTAAATCTTTCAAACATATTTCTATGTTAATAACTATCCGTTTATACACTTAAATGAAAATTACAAGTATTTATACATTTATCGTATTCTTTATATATGGAAAGTAATGAAATAAAAAAAATAATCCCATTTGATGACCTCTGGGAAAATTTAAATAGCTTAGAAAATAGGCTCTTACAAGTTTCAAGTTCAGAAAATGAGTATTTATCTAGTATTTCCCAATATTTAATTACAGCTGGAGGAAAAAGATTTAGACCAATTATTTCACTTCTTTCTGGAAAATTTGGCGATGAGAAGAAAAATATAAAGAAAATAATTGATGCTGGAGTAGCTGTTGAACTTATTCACATTGGAAGCTTGTATCACGATGATGTGATGGATAATGCTACTACTAGAAGAGGTGTTGAAAGCACTAACTCAAAATGGAATTCAACTCTATCTATACTTGCTGGGGACTATCTTTTAGCAAGATCTTCTGAACTCGCTGCTGAGGAATTAGGTTTAGAGTCGGTAAAACTACTTGCATCGACTTATGCTGAACTTGTCGAAGGTCAAACTAAAGAATTAAATTTAGCTTTTGATATGGACCACTCAATAGAAGATTACCTGAAAGTAATTGAGGGGAAAACTGCTAGTCTCATCAGAACAAGTGCAAGACTTGGAGCACTTGCTAGTAATGCTGATAATGAAATTGTAGATGCGATAAGTAATTGGGGATGGTACTGCGGAATTATATTTCAAATCTCTGATGACATATTAGACCTCACTTCTGACTCGGAAACCCTTGGAAAGCCTACTGGTAACGACATCATCGAAGGAACGTATACTTTGCCAGTTCTTATTGCCCTAGAATCAGAAAAGGGTAAATATCAAGAACTAATTAATTCTGTTCACGAAGGTAAAAGCAATATTGAATCTTTATTAAATGAGTTTTCAAATAATGACATTATTAAAAAATCAAAAGATTTAATTTATAGTTACCACAGTAAAAGTGTTGAATCTATTTACAGCCTTAAAAGTCATGACCTGTTTCCTACTTTAGAAAATATAAACAATTACCTAATTAACAGAACTTCTTAATTCTCAGGTTTAATGTGTGGAAAAGCTATAACTTCCCTAATTGATTCATTATTAGTTAGCATCATAACAAAACGGTCAACACCAAATCCCAATCCTCCAGTTGGTGGGAGTCCGTATTCTAGAGCTTCTATATAGTCTTCATCTTGCACATGAGCTTCTTCATCCCCTTCTGCTTTTTTAAGAGCTTGGGTTTTTAGTCTCTCTTCTTGGTCACTTGGGTCAATTAGTTCTGAGAACCCATTAGCTAACTCACTTCCAAAAGCAAATAACTCAAACCTCTCAGTTATACCTTGCTTTTCTTTATTTTCCCTAGCAAAAGGAGAAACCTCTTTAGGATAATCTGTAACAAAAAGAGGGTTTAGTATTGCATGTTCGATATGATTTTCAAATAATTCAAATACAAACTCACCAATAGTTTTAGATGCAGTAGTTATGTTATGTGTCTCTTCAAATTTTGTCTTTATATCATCGAGGTTGGAATCGTGAGATATTTCAACACTAAACTTTTTACTTACTAGCTCAAACATGCTTTTTCTTTCCCATGGAAAATTAAAATCAGCTGTTTTTCCAGCATATTTTACTTCGTATCCACTATCTAAATTTTCAATTATATACTGACACATATTTTCAACCATATTCATTACCCCGTTGACATCTGTGTAAGCTTCGTAACTCTCCATCATCGTAAATTCTGGAGAATGTGTGAGATCAATACCCTCATTTCTAAATACTTTTCCTAATTCAAATACTTTTTCAAAACCTCCGATAACGAGTCGTTTTAAATACAGCTCTGGAGCAATTCTTAAATACATATCAATACCCATAGCATTGTGGTGGGTCAAGAAAGGTCGTGCAATTGCCCCACCTGCCTTAGGTTGTAAAGTGGGAGTCTCAACCTCTAAAAAGTTTTCAGATGTCATAAAAGTTCTAATTAGTTGTAAAACTTTAAACCTAGTTTTAATAGCATTTCTAGCACTGTCATTAACTACAAAATCTAAATATCTTTGTCTGAATCTAGTTTCTTTATCTTTTAATCCATGCCATTTCTCTGGAAAGTTTCTAAAGGATTTTGTCAATAGAACAAAATTTTTTAATTCAATTGATAGTTCTCCCTTTTTAGTTTTCATAACAGTTCCTGATGCACCAGCAATATCTCCAACATCAATATTTGATAAATATTCTTGTAGCTCTTCACTTAATAGTCCTTTAGTAGATACGAGTTGAATTTTTCCAGTTTCATCAGATAGGTCAAGAAAAGTTAATTTACCAAAAGATCTAATACCTAATATTCTGCCTCTAACAGATACGCTTATATCCGTTTTAGTACCATCCTCTATATTGCTGTGATTTTGATGAAGCAAATTTATGTTGGTCGAATTTTTAAAACTAGTTGTAAATGATTCGAGATTACTAGATTTAATATTCTCTTCTTTCTCTTTTCTTAGAGAGTAGATTTCATTCTCAGATTTTGATAATTCGCTCACACTAACAGCCTAATTATTTAAATTAAATATTTCTTCAAGACCAATTAATGTTAAATTTTCAATAAATTCACAATTAATATTTAAAGCTGGATGGACAATACTGCTTAAGCCTCCTGTTAGTATAATTTTTGGATTTACACCGATTTCTAAGATAATCTTTTCAATCATTGAATCAATCATTGAAGCATGGCCCAGTATTAATCCACTTTGTATAGCTTCATATGTATTCTTACCAATTACATTTTTTGGAAGGTCAAGTTCTACTGACTTTAAAGAAGCGGTTTTGGAAGTTAGTGCTTCTAAACTAATTTTAATTCCAGGTGCAATAGAGCCTCCAAGATATTCTTTATTTTTGTTTACTATGTCAAATGTTGTTGCAGTGCCAAGATCAATAACAATAACGTTGTCAGAAGTTTTTATAAAACCAGCTACAGAATTAGCAATTCTGTCTGGTCCTAGTTCTTTTGGATTATCAATATTGACTTTGAGTCCTGTTTTTACCCCTGGGCCAACAATTAATGAGTCAACATTTGCGTATTTTTTAATTGCTTGACTTACATTTGTTGTAATTTGAGGAACAACAGAACAAATAATTGATCCTCTTAAATTTTTTTTCATCTCTTCAGTCATCTGAAAAGTTGAATTAAATAGAGAAAGGAGCTCATCTGAAGTGTTTGTATCTCTTGTTGTAAACCTGTAAGAGTCCCAAACCCCATTAGAACCTATACCTACAGTTGTTTCTGTGTTGCCTATGTCAATCGCAATTATGTTACTCATTTTAAAATCTCTAAATTATCAATTAATCTTATATTTTCAATATAACCTGCAGTAATTAACAATAATTTCTCTGAATTTTTATCTGGGGCTATAAATGAATTTACATCTACAGCATCCAAATAATCATATTTAATCCCTAACTTTCCAAATAAAGATTTTCCATAGCTAATGGATTGTGAAATTGAATTACAATCCTGATAAAAGTTTTTTGTTTTCAGGAGTACTTTATATATATTTGAGGCATTCTCTTTTGCTTCGTTAGTTAAAAGTAAATTTCGACTGCTCATGGCTAGTCCGCTTTTCTCTCGTATTAACTTTCCTTCATATATTTCTATATTCATTTTAAATTTATTAATCATTTCTTTGATTAAGAAAAGTTGTTGAGCATCTTTCTTTCCAAATACTGCTGCTGAGGGGTTAACCAATTCAAATAATCTATTTACAACTGTAAGAACGCCATCAAAATGCCCTTCTCTAAATTTTCCTTCATATTGAATTCCAATCGGGCCAGCATTTATTTCTCTGATGCTCTTATTGGGGTATATATAACTTTCTTCTGGTATAAATACATAATCAACATCAGACTTTTCAAGTAATTTTATATCTTTTTCAATATCAATCGGATAGTTGTGAAAATCTTGACTGTCGTTAAATTGCTTTCTGTTGACAAATATTGAAACAATAGTTTTTGAGTGAGAAGTGTGTTTTGCATGCTCAATTAGAGAAATATGTCCATTGTGCAAAGAACCCATTGTAGGGATGAAACATGTATCTTCTGAATATATATCTTTATTTATTTCATGAATAATTTTTGTCATATCGTGCCCTAGTTTTGGTGCCCGTAATTATATTTTTATACTACCTATCCTGATAACTTTTTGATTAGAAATATTAAATTTACTTTCCTCAATTTTCTTATCTAAAACTTCGTAAAGCGGAGCAATAACAAACAATCTGTTTTTCCATTCTTTATGAGGAATAGTAAGGTTTTCGTCATTTATTTCTTTTCCATTAAAAAATATAATATCGATATCTATAATTCTTGGACCAAATCTAAAGGTTGCTTTCCTTCCCATTTTTTTCTCTATATCCTTTATATTTTTTAGAAGGCTTTCAGCCTCGTCAAAATAAGAAACCTCAACGACTATATTAAGAAAATTTTCTTGCTTTTGATATAAAAGAGGTTCGGTTTCATAAATTGAAGATATTTTTTTAATTCTTAAAATTTCTGATAATTCTTTTAAGGCTAATTTCAGATTGTTTTCTCTATTTCCTATGTTGGAGCCAAGGGAAAGATAGATACTACTTAAGTTGTTCATGATAAGTTACAGAAATATTTTCTGTTCTATTACTTAGAGAGGTTTCAGGTTTATGAATAGTAATTTTTACATATTTCAAACTGAAAGATTCTAAATTTGAATATTTTTCAATAATATATTGTCCAATTTTCTGAGATAAAGTTTCTATTAAATCAAAAGATTCATTTTGAACTAATGCAATTGAATCATCGACTAGGTTCTCATAATTAATCGTATTGTCAATATTGTCTTCACTGAGTTTTTCAAGTGTTATAAAAATGTCTATTAGGAATTTTTGTTTATTATTTTTTTCACTTTGATAGATACCGTGTTTGCCAAATGCTTCAATACCGGTGATATTTATGTCAAAAAACATAAGTTAAACATATGGAATTAATGCTATTGCTTTTGGCGATAAAGGTTTCTCTAGTATTTTTTCGAGAATAGTTCTAGAAAGTATTGGATCATCTAAAAGTTTTGAATATATTAAATATCCTGCAAGAATTCCAGGTACTTCTTCATCTAAATACTCTCTATGTATTAGTAGTTTTCTTTCTTTGTCTGAAAGAGCTTCTTTAATAGCTTCAAAAATTATATTCAGAGATTCTGTAGGTACATCTTCACTTAAAGGATAGTGGTATGTTCTAAAACCAACTTCTTGATAGTTTTTTAAATTAAAGTCAGTATCTAGAAGTGAAAATATAGCATTGATTCCTTGACTTTTAATCCACTGAATTTCTTCTTCTCGTCTAATTTTACGAGGAGTTAGGCCACCACCACCTATACATTCAGAAACAGCTAGTTTTCCCTCTATAATCCAATGAAAGTCATTTGGTTTTAAACCTGCCATAGTTCCTTTCCATAAGCTATTAGTATCTTACACTAATTACTAATTTGTAAGATGCAATCTTACGAACGCAACACCTGAATTAATACAGTGTTCAAATATTTCTTTATTATTCATTTCTATTTTTTGAATAAATTTTTTTCTTGAATATCCAACAACTACAGGTATCTCATCAACTAAATCTTTAATATTCATTAATAAATCAACTGAATCTTGTTCGAATTTTCCAAAACCCAATCCTGGATCAATAAAAATATTTTGTTTATTAATACCCTTATCGATTAATTGGCTTACCTTTTGTTCTAAATGTTCTAAGACTTCTTTTAGATTGTTTCTATAATTCATCTTCTCATGCAGGTGTTTTGACTCAGGATGTCTATGTACAATTATTACATTACATTGATATTCAATTGCTTTTGTAATTAACTCTTCGTCTTCAAATCCGTTGATATCATTTAAAATTTTAAAATTATTTTTGAGTGCTAGTTCAGCAACAATAGGATTAGATGTATCAATTGATAATGAAAAGTTGCCCTTCACATTACTTAAAAAATAATTAAGCCTGTTTAATTCATCTTGTTTAGAAACATTTTCATATCCTGGCTTTGAAGAGGCGCAGCCAATATCTAAATTGCTAATATTATTTCTTTCAGCAAAATCTAGTAATTTACTTAATTTATTTTCTTTTTTAAAGAGGCCGTCTCCAGAAAATGAATCTGGAGTAATGTTCACTATTCCCAAAATATTTTTGGAATTTTGAAGAAAAGTTTTATCTAATTCCAAAATTAATTATCTATTTAAAGTTTAGGAGAGCTTCATTTCTCAAGGTATGGTCTATTTCGTAAATACCCGTTGCAAATGTAGTAACCACATCTGTAAATGAATCTCCGATATTTAATAAACCAGAGCACGAATGGTTAGCATTAGTTCTTACGAACACTCCTCTAGGATTCAGAATCTCATCTATTTCAGTTGCGATGTTTTTAGTTAACGTTTCCTGAAGTGTTAAATTATCAGAGAGATGATGAACTAAATCATCAAATCGAGATATCCCAGCAATTTTTTTCTGAGGATACAGAGCTATGTCTACAGTGCCAAAAAAAGGAAGTAAATGGTGTTCACATAAGCTGACAAAACTAATTCTATTTAAATAAATAGGTTGATCATGTTCTACTTCTTGTAAATGTTTAAATATTTCTTTAGTAGATGTTTTGTTAGATAGTTTTTCATCGAGTTGACTTAGAAATTTTTTAGATAAATTTACAACTTCGTCTTCACTCTTATTAGTTTTAAGTTTAATAAACTCTGCAAGCGCCTTCTCAATGTCAACTTTAATTTGATTACTATAATCCATTAGGCTAATTTTAAGCTTTTACCTGTTCCTGAAATTTTTACTTTTTTAATGCTTTTGAAAACCTCTGCGACCTCATCCTTATTCAGTGTTTCTTTTTCCATGAGCTGTTTTACCATTGCGTCCATTTGTTTTTTAAATTTTTTTAATATTTTACCTGCAATTACATGGGCATCATTTAAAAGATTACGTACTTCTTCATCTATTGAAGAAGCGACTTCATCAGAATAATCCTGCTGTCTTCCGTAATCTCTACCTAGAAAAACTTCATTTGATCCTTTTCCATACAGCATTGGACCTAATTTATCACTCATACCAAACTCCATTACCATTCTTCTGGCAATATCAGTTGCTTTTTCAATATCATTTGATGCACCAGTAGTAGGATCTGCAAATATTAACTCCTCTGCAACCCTCCCGCCCATTAACATTGCTAATCTATCTTTTAATTCTGCTTTTGAGGACAGGTATTTTTCTCTATCCGGCAGTGCCTGAGTGTATCCCAAAGCTCTACCTCTCGGAATTATGGTAACTTTATGAATAGGGTCTGCATTGGGAAGTGCCCAGCCAACAAGAGCGTGTCCAGTCTCATGATAAGCAATTATCTTCTTTTCTTCTTCAGTCATAACTTGACTTTTCTTTTCAGGACCTGCCATAACTCTGTCAATAGAGTTTTCAATATCTACATTTCCAATAGTTTTTTTATCTTTTCTAGCTGCCAAAAGTGCAGCTTCGTTTAACAGGTTAGCTAGGTCTGCACCTGTAAACCCAGGTGTTTGCTTAGCTAAAGTTTCAAAATTTACATTCTTAGCTAGGGGTTTATCCTTTGCATGAACTTTTAAAATTTGAGTTCTTCCTGATAGGTCAGGTCTACCAACAATTACTTGTCTATCAAATCGCCCTGGTCGTAGTAATGCAGGATCTAGTACATCTGGTCTATTTGTTGCAGCCATTAATATAACACCTTGATTTGCTTCAAAACCATCCATTTCTACAAGCAGTTGATTTAAAGTTTGTTCTCTTTCATCATGTCCACCACCAAGCCCAGCGCCTCTCATTCTTCCGACTGCGTCAATCTCATCAATAAAAATTATTGCAGGAGAATTCTCTTTAGCTTTCTTAAATAAATCACGAACTCTACTTGCTCCTACTCCAACAAACATCTCAACAAAATCAGAACCAGAAATACTATAAAAGGGTGCCTCTGCTTCTCCTGCTACTGCTTTTGCGAGAAGTGTTTTACCAGTTCCGGGAGGACCAACTAAAAGTACTCCCTTTGGTATTTTTGCTCCAAGTTTATTAAATTTTTCAGGCGATTTTAAAAACTCTTTAATTTCCTCAAGTTCTTCTTTTGCTTCTTCAACACCTGCGACATCAGCAAATGTTACCTTCGGAGATTCTTCATCAAGCTCTTTGGCTTTTGATTTACCAAACTGCATAATTTGATTTCCATTTGACCTTACTTGAGAAAACATATAAAACATAAATGCCGCAAGAAATAACCAAGGAAGAAAAGCAAACAAATAATCTTGAAATCCTGCTGGTTCAGTATCTGTATTTAGAACTATGTCTTGATCTACAAGAATTTGAAATACCTCTCCCTCAAAACCTTCTGGATATTCAGTTTGGTAAACCTTGTCATCGTTAAACAATTTAAATTCAACGAGATTAGATTGTTCTTTTATTGTTGCTTCTGCAACGGAGCCTGACTGTATATCATTTTTAAATACTGTAAATGATTTACTTTCAGGTGCATTTACAGATGCGTTATATTGCTGAACGCCAAAAAATATTAATAGGCCTAAGCCAACATAGAGGAAGAAAGACTTATTGTTACTTTTTTTATTTTCTTGTTTCTTTTCCATCTTCTTAATTTAATACTATTGGGTTTAAAAGCAATATAGAGATTTATGCCAAAACTGCTAAATAAGGGAGCTCTCTGTATTTGCCGTTGTAATCAAGTCCATACCCCACAACAAACTCAGGTCCAATTTCGAATCCGCTGTAATTAATTTCAATTGGATCTTGTGCGACTTCTTTTTTTACGAACATGGAAAAAACTTCAATACTTTTTGGGTTTCTTGATTCGAGTAGTTTTTTTAAATTTGAAAGAGTAAGTCCGGTGTCATAGATATCTTCAACAATCAGTACATTCTTGTCTGTAATATCATACTCTAAGTCTTTTACAATTTTGACTTGTCCCGTTGACTCTGAGCCATAATAAGATTTGATACTCATAAAATCAAAAGTTACGTCAAGATCAAGTTGCTTTGCTAGGTCACTTACGACAATAAAAGCACCTTTCAATATGCCAATTACAACAAGCTCTTCTCCTTTATATTTAGAGTTAATTTCATTTGCTAATTCAGATACTTTATTTTCTATCTCCTCTTGAGAAATTAAAACTTTAGAAATTTCCAACTGTACTCTTTTCTATTGAAGCTGTAATTATATTTATATTTTTAGTAGATTCAAACTCTTTTACTTTTACATTGTCACTCTTTCTTAACCCTGGAATCCAAATGACTTCATCATCTTTCTTTACTAAAGGCCAAACCTCTCTTAGAACATCTTGAATGCCAGAAGACCTCAATACTTCTGAAACTTTTTGTTTTTTATTATCTAAAATTATGAAATCTCCAGGTGAGACTGACTCAAAACTTATTTGATTATTAGAAATATTTTGTAAAGCAAGTGACCAGTTATTACGTGTCTCGCTATACTCGGTAGTCACAAATTGGAAATATCCAAATGAATTTGTATTCTGTTTAAATTTCCACTCTTCTTTATTTACAAAAATTAAAAGACCCAGCTGTTGACTAACAATCCAGTTTTCAAAATAGCTAACTTGCTTACCAGAGGATAAGGCTTTGAACATATTTTTAATATCAGATGTTTGAAGTCCAGGTTGTCCAACAAGTTGAGAAATAATCGATAGTAAATAATTAGTTTCAGAACTATTGTGCTTTAGCAAACAGGCAGGTACCTCAAAATACCCTGGGGCACACTTTATATATTTTTTTATCTCCGCATCTTCCTTAGTGCTTTCTTCTATTTCTAAAATTAGGTCTGTTATTTTGTTTTTTAAATTTCCTGGAAATCTATTTTCAACTTCTGGAATAAGTTCATTTCTTATCCAATTTCTTGAAATACTATTGTCAAAATTTGAAATATCATTTCGAAAATATATATCATTTTCTTTCGCATATTTCATTATTTGTGATTTCGAAATATTAATCATGGGCCTAATAATGTTGTTACTTTTCAATGCTATTGAAGTTAAGCCTTTTAATCTAGTCCCCCGTAATAAATTTATAAAAAATGTTTCAATTTTGTCATCTCTATGATGCGCTGTAACGAGAATTTCTTTTTCATCAATATCATTATTTAAAGCTTTATACCTAGCCTCTCTCATTAATGTTTCTGAAGAGTCTATTTCTATGTCTGTTTCTATACATTTATGATTTAATTTTAAAATATCGGATAAAGCCTGAGCTGATTGCTTTAGTTCTTCAGATCCTTTTTGATTATGATTTATGAATACCGTTCTAAAGTTAAGTTTTAATTCATAAAATATATGTGTAAGAACAGCACTGTCAACTCCTCCACTAATAGCAATAACGTAGCGATCACTACTACTGGTAACTTCAGATACACTACTTTGAATATCAACCATTGGATGGGGAGTAAATTATTTTTCTATAACCTTATATCTTTTTCGGGTCACTTGGCGAAAGTATTGAATAATATTACCCAATATCACTAAAGTAGCAATTGCAACAGTTGTTGGAATTAAAAATCTATATGTCCATGCAACATCTTCGATTTGTTCAGGTGGCTCTTCAATAACAATCGCTGGTACTGGTAAATTTTCAGGTATAGGGTTATCTTCTCCATTATGATCATCTGCTAATAGGGGTACTGAAGGAGACATTAATAAAAATACACCCAATAAAAATGCAAACTTTTTCACAACATGAGAGTAGTGAAAGTTTTATAAAATATAAAGATTTTAAAAAATTTCTTTTTCATAATTTTTAGATTTTAAACTTAAAGATTTATATTTAGTTGAAAATTATTTGAAAACTTTTCTAAGCCTTTGATGTTTGTGTCTTTGGTTTGATAATCTCCAGTCTTCTTTGGAACTTCTACATCTGTTCTTAATGTGGTCAAGTCTTTAAATAGCTGTAATAATTTGTAATTTTCACTAATAGTTTCTGAATGTCGTACACCACCTCTTAGCTTTGATTTCCAGATTTCGATATTTTCATAAATTTCCTCTATGTTTTTATATTTCTGTAAAAGCTCCGCTGCAGTTTTCTGTCCTATTCCTTTCATTCCAGGTATACCATCTGATGAATCCCCAATTAAAGCCAGGAAATCTGGTATTTGTTCTGGGCTTACACCAAACTTTTCAAATACTCCATTTTCATTTGTAAAATTTTTATACCTTGTTGAATACATTATGATTTTGTCTTTTTTTACACACTGCATCAAATCTTTGTCTAGTGATCCAATAATTATTTTATTGAACTCATTTTCAAATAACGAACAGACCGATGCTATTCCATCATCAGCTTCATACTCCTTCATAGACAAGAGGGTAATACCAAGTAATTCCGTAACCTCTTCAGCTAATGGAAACTGTTGAAGAATTTCAGGATCAATATGATTACTTGATTTGTATTCAGTAAACAGTTGGTTTCTAAAAGACTCAACTGTCGAATCGAATGAAACGCAAAGATAATTATTGTTTTTTCTAAGAGACTGTAGGTGATTGATATACCCTTTTAGTGCACCTACTTCTTTCCCTTCATTACTTTTTCTACTTGGGTATCCAAAGTGGGCCCTAAATAATTCATAAGTTCCATCAACAATATAAAGATCCATGATTAGATGTTAATTTAAAAATTTCAACTAATCATAGAAAGCAAAAATCCCAGTTGATCTTGCGACCCTCCGGGATTTTTTATTCTATCTTCTTTTCAATCTTTCGATTTCTTTTCCGATAGTGTTCTATAAAT
>Ga0208410_1001052_pt1 | contig 14809 bp, 10 predicted proteins | sample ETN02SmetaG_3_FD_185787 | JGI IMG/M metagenome (GOLD analysis project Ga0208410, IMG submission 185787) | Marine microbial and viral communities from oxygen minimum zone, Eastern Pacific Ocean - ETNP2014F10-02SV257 (SPAdes) (version 2) | ecosystem: Environmental > Aquatic > Marine > Oceanic ... | reverse complement strand
AAGGGTGCGGCAACGTACGCGAGCGTCGTCACCGTTGACAATGATTGCGTCGTGCTACACGCGACGGAGGCAGGTCCCGGGGCGTCGAACGATAAAACACTCATCCTAGATGATGAGTACCACAACGCCCTGCAGACAAACACATTGTATTCTGACTACAAGTATGATTTACTTGATGAGTTTGGAAACACTGTTCAGACGAAAGGCGTTTACACGATATGCGATGGCGGTTTCAACACGCACTGTACGAAGATGGCGACAATCTCCAGACCGAACGAATTCCAGGCCGCGTGGACCGGGAGATTGGAGTCTGTGAGAAAAGATGTTGAGAGAGGTTTTGGGGTACTCAAGAAACGATTTCAAATACTGCGCATACCGTCGCAAGTTCGAAACTTCGAGTTAATGAAGGGTACATGGCGCACGTGCCTTGTTTTACACAATATACTCACACGGCGACGTTTGTTGCGAGATTACAATACTCGACTTGGTGCTGTGATAGATGCAGCTGTGGTCCAGACGTGGCACGAGCGCGACGTGGAGGACGCGGAATATTACGCGCATCGTTTGGCCGAGCGGCGGGGCCGAAACGCAGACGGCGCTGTGCAAGCCGTCGACGCCGTCGTTGACAGGAATGACACTGCATTGGATATGAGAATAGGAAGGGCTCGAATGCTTCAACAGGCTACGTTGCGCCTTGACGCTACGTCTGTAGAAGATCTTGAAGCGTACAGGACACGCCAGAATAGCTTGATTACACATTTCAACAGTCTTACAAAATTTGGTGGGGTAGATTTAGATTAGGCGTCGACGAGGAAACTAGGCTTGTAACAGTGAACCCATATTCATCTCTAGAAGTACCGGTCTTCGGGCACTAACGTTATTTTTATTCTTCAAAAAAGATAGTACTATCCTACAGGATAGTATGTCAGTCCTGTTATTCGGACATTTGGTACATATTGTGGCAGAATGTAGCCTAACAAAAAAATCGTACCTTCAACGGGGCTCGAACCCGCGACCACAAGCTAGCTTTATTCACGCTAATGTATGGGTCGAATCGCACTATTACGTGCGGTCGAATTAACGGTACTCCAGACAGACTGATGCAATGCTCGATGTTCTCGAGAAGCCACCACCACATATAGTGTAAGAGGCTTGCGCTCTACCAACTGAGCTATGAAGGCGTAACTGAATCACGCCCTTCGGCGTGTTCGTGCACGTTGGTTGTGCTTCATACTTAACGCGTGCACAGTCATTTCTCCTCGGGAATTCGCGTGATGCGACCCACGGGGAAAGTTATGGGGCAAATCGTCACGAGCGAGCGACGGTGCGGCGGTGACGATGCGCGCGCGACGACGCGCGCGAGGGTGAAAAAATTATTGTATCTCGGTGTTACAGAAGAAGGTGGCGAACGTTCGAGGTTCGCGTCCGTGGTGGTGCGTTATTCGCGCTCGATGGATGATTTCTTCATCCATCGGGCGGTGTGCGTCCGCTCTCTTCACACGACGAGAGGCGAGAGCGAGGCGTCGGCGGCTCGAAAGGGGGCGGAGTTCGTCGGTGGCGTCGGCGACGCGACGTTGCGACTCGACGCTTTACCGAGGACGAAGCCCACGGGCGTGCGCATCGAGGGAACGTTCTTTTTGTGTTTCGTCGTCCCCGCGGCGTTTTTCCCGGTCGGCGTCGTCGAAGACGCGGAATCGATCGCGGCGGCGGCGATTTTGACGACGCAGGCGAGGACGCCGAGAAATATCGACCCGTACGCGAAGAGCGCGCTCGCGCGTCCCACGAAATCGAGCGCCGCGCGGAACGCTTCGTCGCGCTGTAACGCGCGTTGTAATCGCAACGCGCGTCTCTGCGCGCGCATCAATCCTCCGTAAGAGGCGTACGACGTCGACGAGAGCGAGTCCCAGTTGACTTTGGCGCCGAACCACCAGGAGAGCGCAAACGCACCGCCCTCGATGACGCATCTTCTGCCGAGCGAGTGGTTCGAAGACGCGAACGATGTCATAACCGCGAACATTCGCGCAGCCACCTGAAGCATCACCGCCGCGACGGCGCTCGCGCGCGCCATCTTGTACCGCGACGGACGCCGCGCGGTCGCCGCGGCGCCTTCGTCTTCGTCGCGAATATCCAACTTGTCGATGATTCTCTCCATCGTCGCGTTCCACGCGCCTTCGTCTCGTCGTCGCACGCCGATAATCGGGGATACGCTCAGATCCACCGCCGGTTCGTTCGTCGTCGCCGGCGTATTGGCCGGCGTCGGCGCCGCTCGCCTCGCGCGCGCCTCCTCCTCGGACGGCGACGCCGCGAGGTGCGCGAGCGACTTAAACACGGCCAACGTCTCGCTCACGGACCGACTCGCGCGTCGCGCCGTCGCACTTCTCGGCGTCAAAACCACCGTCGAATCCGCGGCGTCCGCGTCGGCGTCTTCGCCGTCCCGCGCGCCCCACTCGAACGCAAACGCACACGCCTCCTCCTCCTCCTCCTCCTCCTCGTCCTCATCGATCATCAACGCCCGCACTCTCGACGCGTGTTTCGCGCTCGCCACTCCCGGCGTCGATCCCGCGAGGTACGCCCGCGGCGACGCGTTCGCGCGCGTCTCGCGTCTCTTCCCCCTCCCCGGACTCGCGCGCGCGCGGATGCCTCCCGCGTTCACGTCCACGCGTCCGAGCACCCCCCGCGCGCGCGCGCCTCCACCATCGCGCGCCTCATCCCCGCCTCGTCCTTTCCCACCCATCGTCGTCGTCATCGCGTGGTCGTTCTCCTCGTCATCGCTCTCGACGCACGCGCGCCAGCTCAATCGTCGGCGCGCGCGATCCGTCGGCGGCGTCGACATTCGACCGCGTCGGATGGATGGATGGATGGACGGACGTGGAGGAACGAACGCACGCGCGCGCGAGGAACGCGTCGAACTCGAACGCGAACTCGAACTCGAACGCGTCGTCGCGCGTCGACGCGGAATGATGCGCGCGCGACGGTCGAGGTCCCCCTCGGGGCGCGGGTGGGGCATGTGCAATGCGTCCACGCACTGTTTACGCACACATGACACGACCGACACGACCGTCTCTCGAGTCACCATCGGTGGTGGGTGGGTGGTCTGGACGAGGGGACTCTGTCTCGAGTGATGACCCATGATGAATCTAACCACCAGTCCCACCTCGTCGTGGAGTCCCCCCCCTCCCCGCACGCGCCGACCGATGGATGGATGGATTTTATTCAAACTGACGGCGGCGCGTCGTCACGAAGAGACGCGCGAACGAACGAGCGAACGAGCGAGCGAGGGAGCGAGGGATGAAGCGGGCGCGCGAGACGAGCGCGCAGGGGGTGGATACGGTCGTCGTCCTCGATTACGGGTCGCAGTACACGCAGTTGATCGCGCGACGGGTGCGGGAACTGGGCGCGTATTCGGTGCTCCTGCCGGGAGACGCGACCGCGGCGCGGATCGCCTCGCACGCGCCGAAAGCGATCGTTCTGTCGGGAGGACCGAATTCTGTGCACGCGGAGGGGGCGCCGAGCGTGCCGAAGGAGTTTTTTGAATACGTCGAGGAGAGGAAGATTCCAGTGCTCGGGATCTGTTACGGGATGCAATTGCTCGTGCACGCGCTGGGGGGCGTCGTGGAGTCGGGCGGGGTCGCCGAGTACGGACGGATGCCGGTGGTGTATCAGACGAACGGGAGCGCGTTGTACGGTGGAAAGAGTCAGATGGGGGAGAAGGAACAGGTGTGGATGTCGCACGGGGATGAGGCGACGAAATTGCCGGCTGGGTTCGCGTGCGTGGGCAAGTCGGAGGGCGGCGCCGTGGTGGCGGTGGAGGACGCCGCGCGTAACCTGTACGGTTTGCAGTATCACCCGGAGGTGACGCACAGCGAAAAGGGTTTGGACACTCTGAAACGGTTTTTATTCGACATCGCGGGCGTCAAGGCGGAGTGGTCGATGGCGAACGTGTTGGACGAGCAGATTGAAATCGTGAAAAACGCGGTGGGTCCCGACGCGCACGTCATCTGCGCCTTGTCCGGCGGCGTCGACTCCGCGGTCGCCGCGACTTTGGTGCACAAGGCGATCGGTGATCGTTTGCACTGCGTCTTCGTGGATAACGGTCTGTTGAGATTCAAGGAGCAAGAGCGCGTGATGGAAATGTTCAAGAACCACTTGCACCTTCCGGTCGATTGCGTCGATCACAGCCAGCAAATGCTCACGCGTCTCGCCGGCGTCACCGATCCGGAAAAGAAGCGTAAAATCATCGGCGGCGAGTTTATCGAGTGCTTCAAGAACTTCAAGGGTGAAATAGAAAAGCGCACGGGCGTGCGACCGACGTTTTTGGTGCAGGGCACGTTGTACCCGGACGTCATCGAATCGTGCCCGCCGCCGGGGAGCGACCAAAAGCACTCGCACACCATCAAGTCGCACCACAACGTCGGTGGTTTGCCGAAAGAGCTTGGCTTCGAACTTGTCGAACCGTTGCGCATGCTGTTCAAGGATGAAGTCCGCAAGCTCGGCGCCATCATGGATGTGCCGCGCACGTTTTTGGCGCGTCACCCGTTCCCGGGTCCGGGTCTCGGCGTTCGCATCCTCGGCGACGTCACCAAGGACAACGCGCTCGACATTCTTCGTCGCGTGGACGAAGTTTACATCAATACCATCCGCGAGTTCGGTATTTACGACGAAATCTGGCAAGCGTTCGCGGTGTTTTTGCCCATCAAGTCCGTCGGCGTGCAGGGCGATCAACGCTCGCATTCGCACGTCGTCGCTCTTCGCGCCATCACGTCGAGCGATGGCATGACGGCGGACTGGTACCCGTTCACAGTCGATTTCTTGAAGACGGTGAGCACGAGAATCACGAACACCGTCAAGGAGGTGAACCGCGTGTGCTACGACGTGACGTCCAAGCCGCCGGCGACCGTGGAGTGGGAGTGAGAAAAAACGCGCGACGCGAAGATCGAAAACCCAACGATAACCATATTGTAATGGACGACAGACACACTGTGAAAAGAAAGAAGCTGTGACGTAAAAAGCCTATGTGAAACAACGTGAACGCCGACTAAACGGCGTCTCTCTCGCATCTCGTTCGCCGCGGACGATCGTAGCCGACGACGACGAACTCAAAGTCTTGAATGCGCTCGATCGCGCGCGCTCAGTGGTCCCGAATCGGAACCTTCAAGCGCGGAGGCGCCTTGTCTTCCTCGGATTCCTCTTTTTCAACCTTTGGAATGGTCACCGTGAGCAAACCGTTCACCATGCGACAATCGATCTCGTTCTCGTCGATGGCGGCGTCTTCGGGAAGTTTCATCTGACGCTCGAGTTTCCCAAAGTGTCGCTCATAAACGAGCCATTTGACATCGCCTTCCTCTTCCTCTTCACTGGCGCGATGATCACGTTTGGCGCTGATGTGCAAGACGCGCTGTTCGGGATCGATTTCGACGGCGACGTCCTTGATCGTGAGTCCCGGAAGCTCGCAATTCACCGTGTACTTCTTCGGTTCCTCGATCGCCTCTGTCGTTACGGTGTGGTCAGTCATCATCTCTCGGACTCGCGTCTCATCGCGAAAAGAAGTCTTCGAGCGTCTCTCGTCTCGTCTCGTCTCGCACCGACTCGAATGCGCAACATCTCCGGCGGCGCCAACACGTGCGCGCGATGGAATCCCGGCGCAGCAGAACTCTCAAACTTCTCGAGCATCCTTTCCATCGGTGTTTCACCGAACATCTCGCCCATCATCTGCATCATATCGTCGATCTGGTGCTGCATCATCGTCATCGGCGACGTCTGCGCCAAGAGATTGGACAAGGGCGACGATGGGTACATGTACCTCGACACCGGCGCTCGCGCTCGTCGCACCGGCGCCTTCATCGACGACACATTTTCACCGCGCGTCTCTTCTCGCGCCGTTTGCGGTGATTCCGCGCGCGTCGTCGTCATCACGCCTCGGCGCGCGCGCATCGCGCGATGCGCGCGGAGAGACGTCAATCGCATCGTTTTCGTCATCGTTCGCGCCCCTCGCATGGCGCGCGCGCGCGTAAAAGTCGCGGGAATTTTCCTTCGTTCGTTCGAGCGCGTTCGCGCTCGGCGTCCTCGGTCGCGTCCGTCGGGGCGCGGCGTCACACTGTGACGTTTCTCGTTCTCGCGGGGAGGTCGTCGCCGTCTGTATCGATTGAATGCATGAATGAATGCATGAATGAATGCATGAATGAGAGACGGGAGACGACGACGCGCGCGGGCATCCATGCCCGACGCGTCCGACGACGCGAACGCGGTGGTCTCGTCCGCGACGGCGACGAACGCGGCGACGGCGACGAACGCGGCGACGACGAACGCGGCGACGGCGACGAACGCGGCGACGACGAACGCGGCGACGACGAATTCGGATGTGAATCCAGCGCATTTGATGCGTCGCGCGGAATCGATGATGGAGGCGCGCGCGTGTCGACGCGCGAGGGAAGAGGCGGTGCGAGACGGTGCGCCCGGTGCGATCGTTCGAGGGGTGGCGAAACCGGGCGAGGACGATTGGTGCGCGCGCGCGGATGCGAGCGAAGGCGAGGACGCGCGGCGGGACGACGGGGACGCGCGGCGGGACTGGCCGCCGCCGTCGCCGCCGATGGGGTCGCCGACGCGAGATGGGGTGCAAAGCGCGCGACGCGTCGTTTCCGAGGACGAGGACGAGGACGAGGACGGAGAGGAGGCGGACGCGGAGGTGGCGGATGAGGCGTTTAAATCGGGCAAGGCGGCGCTGCAGAGACGCGACTTTGAGGAAGCGTTGCGATTGTTCGCGTACGCCGAGGCGAGGTTACCGCGTCGGTTCGGGGACGCCCGCGAGAAATTACTCAAGACGATCGAGCAGACGCGCGCGTTGATCGAACAGGTGGTGGTGGAGGAGGAGGAGGAGGAGGAGGACGGCGGCGGGAAGCAGGACGAGGACGCCGAACGCTACGACGACGCCGAAGCGTACGTCGACGACGACGAGTTCGATTCCGCGACGGACGATGGATGGAGCGAAACGGACGCATCGCTCGCGGACGATGCGTACAGAACCGCGGTGTGGTTGCTCAAGACGGCGTTGGAGGAGGACAGGACGCCGGATAAGGAGAAGATTCGCGATTTATTAGAGCGCGCGAGACAATTTTGTCCTCCATCGCACGGCGACGCGGTGGATCGTATCGACTCTTTGTTGGATCGACTCGATCAGTATTAGTGACTACGTAGCGATACTAGAATACAAACAATAGCGATAGTCTAGGTGGGGGTAAAGAATTGTTTTCACAAACCGTGGTCGACGAACATCTCCCTCGCCACGCGGTGTAAGACGGCGTGTCTGCTCGCGAGTTCGTCGATGTCCGGCGAGTAGCCACCGCCGACGACGCCTGCGATCGGAATTCCCGCGCCGATGGCGGTGTCTAAAACCATGCGTTCGCGCCGATACAAGCCTTCGATGGACATCTCTAAGTGTCCGAGCGAATCGTTCGCCGTCACGTCGACTCCCGCGTCGTAGATGACGAAATCCGGTCTAAAATCTTCAATACTCTCTCTCAGCGCGCCGGAGACGACCGACATGAACTCGTCGTCGCCCATGCCTCGGGGAAGCTCGACGTCTCGCGTCGACGTCGCTTTGCGCGCCGGGAAATTTGACTTGGCGTGCGCCGAAAACGTGTACACGCGAGGCTCATCTCGCAGTATCGACGCGGTACCATCGCCCTGGTGCACGTCCAAATCCACGATCATCACACGAGACGCCGCGCCCGCGTCCAGCACTCGCAACGCGCTCACCGCCAAATCGTTGATGATGCAGAACCCGCTCCCGCGGTCTCTGTGCGCGTGATGCGTTCCTCCCGCCGTGTTCACCGCCAATCCCGTCTGAAGCGCCAATTCACACGTCAACATCGTCCCCGACACCTCCATCAGCGTTCGCTCCACCAAATCGTCCGACCACGGCAATCCGATCTCTCGCGTCGCCTTTTCGCTCAGCGCGCTCGCGCACACCGCCCGCGCGTACGTCTCGTCGTGCGCCGCGCACAATTCATCCATCGTCGGCGTGCGCGCCGGCACGAACACATTCGATCCATCCACGATCCCTTCCGATCGACAGACGTCGTACACGCGCTGAAACACCGACATGGGAAACCGATGATTCGGCGGCATGACTGGTTTGCTATACGACGTGTGATGCACCACGGGAACGCGCCCGTTCGCCCCCGGTCGTCGCGTCTCCTCGTTCGCGCGCACCGCGCCCGCGAACGCGCGAGAGACAACGTTTGGCGTCATGCGCGCGCATCGCGCGAGCGTCGACGCGACCGCGCGCATGCGTCTGGGGCGACGCCCATTCGAGACCCCCCCTGACGCACGGGCGCGCCACACGCGCGCGCGCCGACATGTTCCCCCGCCTCGTCTCGCGCGTCTCCCGCGCGCGCCCGGAGGCGACGCGACGCGTTCTCGCGCGCGCGTTCGCGTGACGAAGCGCGCTCGGGAACGCGCCGCCGACGCGCGTGCACGTGGAATACGACGAGTCGAGGCACCTCGACGCGTTTCTCGCCGTCGCCGACGCGCTCGAGGAGGCGTTCCCGCGCGTCTTGGTGGATGGAAACGACGCGCGCGCGCTCGCGAGGGAGAGCCCGCGCGAGGGTTCGTTCGAGGTCGTGGTGTGCGATCGCGTCGACGCCGCCGACGACGGGGAGGACGAGGCGTTGGCCTCCGTCGTCGGCAAGACGGCGGCGTTCAGCGCGCTCGCCGCCGGTCGACCGCCCACCGCGCTCGAGGTGATCGAGGCGGTGGAACGACTCGCCACCGCGGAGGAATTAGGCGTCGACGATGGGTTCTCCTCGGGCACTCGGTGCGGCTGATCGCCTCCTCAGATCTCGCGCCCCTCGAGCGAAGCGCCTCGCCGACGAGCGACGCGCGTTCGGCGCGCCGACGGATTTCGTGACACCCGCGCGTCTCAAACGTTTCGCATCTCTCTCGAAACGCGCGCGTCGGTCGATTACATCCTTTTCGCGTCCCCATTCGCGCTCGCTCTCGTCGTCGCGCGTTGTAATTGTAGACGAACGCTCGCTCGCGCTCTCGCGCGCGGGTCAACCCGAAAAAAGGACACGAGAAAAGAACCGAACCGTCTCGTTCGTTCCGAGACGCGATGCCCTCACCTCGCGACGCACCGCCGACCGTTCGCGCGCGACCGAACGGAATTCGAACACGCATGGCGATACATTCGTCGTCGTCGTCGACGAGCGCGCGCGCGCGTCGCGCCGTCGCGCAGGACGTCGCGTCGCGCGTCAAGAGGATCGACGCGTCGCGTCACTACGCGGCGCAGATCATCGAGATTCTCGTGGAGATGACGCGCGCGGACGACGCGCGCGAGCGGAGACGACGGGCGAGGGTGCGCGCGCGCGCGCACATAATTTTTCGCGCGCGATATCGTCGGGTCGTCGGGGGTCGTCGCGCGTCGCGCGAGGGTGGAGGACGATCGGAATGGGAGACGCGCGCGCGCGGGTGGGTGGTCGAGTCAACGCACTCGTGACGATTCAGACTGACGGGGACGAGACGGCGGCGGCGACGCGACGCGACGCGCAGAGAGAATTGGATCGAGAGGTGACGCGATTGCGAGAACACGCGGAAGCGATGGCGACGGTGTTGATGCGGGATGATTTGGAGGCGTCGACGCGCGAGCGGGCGGAGACGGCGGTGAGGGAGTGCGAGGCGGATATCGCGTGGTTTGAAAAGGCGAAATCGGAGCCGGCGGAGGAGGAGGAGGAGGACGAGGACGAGGACGAGGCGAAGGAGGCGAAGGAGGAACGCGAGGGTGGTGAGATCGATGGAGACGCGGAGGGTGAGGAGGAGGAGGGTGAGGGTGAGGGTGAGGAGGAGGTGCGAGAGCCGATGACGCCGGTGAGGACGACGGAGCGCGAATCGAACGGCGGGCGAAACGGGGCGTCGACGACGTCGACGCCGGACGGGTCGTCGGGGAAGAAGAAGAAGACGAAACACGACGGTGTTCGGTCGCTGACCAAATCAGCGACGCGGGTGGACGGTCCGCACCCGGACGCGTTCATTTTTGATTTACCGGGCGACGGAGCGTTGACTCTGGAACAACTCTCGGCGGGCGGGCACGCGTATCGCGCGCGCCCGTCGCGGAAAGACGCCGAAGAGGACGCCGAACCTTTGCGCGAGGACGACGACGGCGTCGAATTCGACGTGGGCGTGCGCATATGTGGCGTCACCGTGTGCGATCCGAACGTCGATCATCGTCTTTTGGAGATGGCGATGCGAAAACTTGAGCCGGATTCGAAGGACGCGCAGTGGCGTCTCTCCTCGGCGCGCATCGAGGCGAAACGCGCCGCCAAGAACAAATGCGCCAACATTCCCAACTCATATCCCACCAAAGCGCCTCACGGATTGGTGAACCCAGAACTCTTCAAACGCCTCGACGCCGACGCGCTCTTCTTCAGCTTTTACCACGCCGACGACGCCGCGCGAACGCTCGCCGCGCGCGAGCTCGCCGCCTCCAACTGGCGATTTCACAAAACTCTCGGCTGTTGGTTCGCTCGACTCTCCCCACCCGACGTCATCGACGAAAACGAGGGTTTCGAGACCGGTCAGGTGATTTACTTCGACCACAACATGCGCGTCAACGAAGCCGACTCCTCGTCGAGCGGATGGTGCCAACGCAGTCGAAGCAACTTCACCAGTCGATACGAAGACTTCGCGTGACGTCTAAACATCCACACGTCAAAACATCCACACCATCGATCGATCACTTCGTGGAAGACGCATTCATTCACGCATTCATTCATTCATACACACACGCGTTCCGTCCCGCGCGCGTTCGAACGCCTTCGCCGCGGCTGTCCCTCGCCGTCGCGAACGCGTCGTCTTCATCCGCGGACGCGCGCGCGCGCGCGCTCGCCTCGATCGCCGCCGACGTCGACGCCATGCACGAATACCCCGTCAACGTCACCGACGAGCGCGGAAACGCTCGTCGATTCGTCGTGCGCTTCCCGTACGTCGCCTACGAGAATCAGATGGATTTCATCGAGCGCGCGCTCACCGCCATGGTTCGCGGGGAATCGGCGCTGTTGGAGTCCCCGACGGGGACCGGGAAGACGCTGTGTTTACTCGCGGCGTCTCTCGCGTACGCGCGCGCGGCTGGAAATCGAAAGAAGAGGAAATTTCGAGAGGATGTGCGGGCGATGAAGGAGATGCTTCGAAGCGGGGACGAGACGCCGCGAGGCGACGAGAACGCGCCGCCGCGAGGCGGCGACGCGTCCACGTCGGAGGGAACGGTGGAGAGGATCGATTACTTGGATGAAGAGGTGAAGAGAGAGCGAACGAAGGCGCCGGTGGTGGTGTACGCGACGCGGACGCACTCGCAGGTGAGTCAGGTGGTGCGAGAGTTGAAATTGTTGGATCCGACGACGCGAGCGGCGACGCTCGCGAGTCGAAAGCACGCGTGCGTGAGGAAAGACGTGCGCGAGATGACGGGTAAGCGACAGAACGACGCGTGTTCGAAGCTCCTGACGGAGCACAGGTGCAGCGCGAAGATTACGCTTGATAGAGGGTTGGAGAAACGATTGATGGATTTTAAATTGTTCGGCGACGGCGTGGACGACATCGAGGATTTGGTGAAAAAGGGGCAGAAAAATGGACCGTGTCCATTTTATCTCTCGAGGACGCGATGCGCGAACGCGGAGATCATCTTCATGCCGTACAATTACTTGCTCGATGCGGACGTGCGGAGAGGTTTGGACATCGTGTGGTCGGAGGCGGTGGTCGTCGTGGATGAGGCGCACAATCTCGAATCCGCCGCCGCCGATAGCATGAGTTTCTCGCTCACCGCGGGTAAGCTCGCAAAGGCGATCAAAGAAGCGGAGCGCGCATACGAGACGAAACTTACGTACGACGACGACAGCGGCGAAGGCATCGTCCTCGAAGGGCAGAGGGGTGTTTTTGAACGCGGAATGGGCAAGGAGGCGGCGGCGTTCAAGGCGGAAGACTTTGAGCAAATGGCAAAGGTGCTCGTACGACTCGAGCAAAACATCGATTCGATGTGCCGTCAGTCGAAAGAGGGGCAAAAGAACGGCATAGGTGAGCGAGTTGGTGATGGAAACCTCATCTACGAAATCTTGGAGGCGCTCAACATCACAGACGAAACGTACAAGCACTTCACCGAGCTCATGCGAGCGGCCGCCAAGACGGTGCTACTCGGCGGAGATGTCCTCAGTCACGCCAGCGAGAGCGACACTCCGCTCACGTCGTTCGCGAACTTCATCGACCGTATATTCAAAGACAGATTTCCAGAGTATTTCTGTACTCGACTCGGCCCCGATTTAGATAACAAATTGAACACGAGCAATCGCGAACGCGAGGGCGCGACGTTGTCGTACTGGTGTTTCTTTCCGGGTCTATGCTTGAAAGAATTGATCGAAAAACAAGTTGGTTCATTTTTACTCGCATCCGGTACTCTGTCACCGATGGAATCGTTCGCTTCCGAACTCGCGATGGAGTTCCCCGTTCGCCTTGAAAATCCACACGTGATCAAGCAGAACCAAGTTTGGGGCGGTGTGGTCACTCGGGGCCCAAACGGGAACGTTTTAAATAGCTCCTTCAGATTCAGAGATACGATTGAGTACAAAAACGAGATAGGTCAAGTTATCCTAAGTGCGATGAAAATGATTCCTGATGGTTTGTTGGTGTTCTTTCCGTCGTACGGCGTCATGCATTCGTGCATCAAGCACTGGAGATTCACGGGAGTGTGGAGGGTCATGGAGTCGAGTAAGATATGCGAGGTGGAGCCATCGAACGCTGAAGAGTTTAAGCTCGCGTACGCTCGTTACAATGAAGTCATCGATAGTGGTACTGGGCCCGGGGCGACGTTTTTCGCCGTGTGCCGGGGTAAAGTGAGCGAGGGCATCGATTTTGCGGATAAAGCGTGTCGCGGTGTGATCCTCACCGGTATCCCTTATGCCGGCGCAAAAGATCCTCTCGTCATGAACAAACGAAAGTATCTAGATCGTCGCAAACTCGATCACGGTGGTTCATATTCTGGAAATGTATGGTACTCGCAGACGGCGATGCGAGCAGTGAACCAGGCGCTCGGTAGAGTGATTCGTCACAAGGACGATTTCGGGGCTGTGATCCTCGCTGATGAACGATTTGCGGATGAACATGCGCGAAACCAATTGTCACTATGGTTGAGACCTTCGATTCACGTGCATCCTGTGTTCAGTAGCGCCGTGAATGGTTTGAAAGATTTCTTCCGGGGATGGGAGGCGAGCGGGTCGAAGAGCAAACCGATCGCCCAGCCCGCCAAGTTTGCCGATATATCCGCACCGCGAGTGTCGGCGTTGGCAAACACCAGGAAAAAAGCGCGTACGGAAGATGCGCCCAGAAAATCGTCGATTGCTTCGCTCGTTCGACAGTTTACGAAGGACCAGGATGAGGCGGACGCCCCGGCGCGCCAACAATTCGTAGTGTCGACGGCGAAAGTACCACTTCAGTCGACCGCGGCGGAAACCGCTCGAGGTGCACTGAGTAAGAAGACGAACGAAGCGATGAAGAAGTCTTCACTTCTCACGCAACTCTCTAACTTTCGTGGCGGTGAACAGGGGATTGAAGCGAACGTGAAAGACGAAAACGAGGCACCGACGAACTCGGAGCGTACAAAGTTTTTCATGCGACGCGCTCAAATGGAGCTCTCTCGCGAATCGTACGAAGAACTCCTGACAGAGCTCGACAAGGTCAACCTACCGGATTTCAACATCGGTAATCTACTCCGCGTCGCCAATCGCGTCCTCAAAGCTCCTGAAAATCCCAAAGGCTTGTACGCACTCTTCGGCGAGTTCGTCCCTGCCGCGCACAAGCCCACCTACGAGAAGCATCGTCAAGCGCTCATTGAGCGTCACAAAAAACTCAAAAGCGAGAAATTGGCCAACGCCACGCCTGGTTTGGCCGTGGCTACTTCTCCGCGTGAGTGCGTCGCGTGCGCCGAACCGTGCCGTCAGCCTTTCGAAGCGTCTTCGTGCAAACACGTCGCGTGTTACGCCTGCTGGCGACGCCTTCTCAAGCCGAACGGCCCCGGGAAGTGTCCATCGTGCAACAAAGACGTTCTCAGGCGTCATCTCGTGAAAAAGTTCTTCTGAAGACGCTCTGCGTGCGTGCGCGGAGCGCGCAAAAGCAAGCTCGTACTCGTAGTGTATTATTCTATTCTCATGGTTTCTTACAAAATTTGATTACGTGGAGTAGGAGCTTCTCAACGCGTTCAATTCGTTCAACTCATCAACTCGCCGTCACATTTGGCTCATCCGAATCATCGGACATGGCTTCCTCAATCTCGAGAGTGGTGTAGATGGGTTCGTATCCATTGAGCGACGGACGCATGTCGCCCGCGAGATCGTAATAGAGAGCTCCGAGGTTCAGGATTTTGTTCGTCGTATCGTTGAAGTTTTGATACGCTCGGAGACCGGTGGGATACGTGGGAGCGTCTGCGAGCCACGCACTGGACGGGTTTCGGTATCGCTGCGATAAATCGTTCAACAAACCGTCGCCGTTGACGGAGGTGTACTCTGAGGCTTCTTGCGAGTGGTCGTTTGCGCAATCAATGGTGACGGCGTACAGCGCGTCGTTCTCTTGATAAATTTCAATGCGGACCATCTTCCATCCGTAGCCGACGAGCGCCGCAAAAACCCATTGTTTGCGATACTTGGTCGGTCCCGTGTATGCGCCGAGCTTCCAGTCTCTGCTGTGCCAAGAACCCGCGGTGCCTGGATTGAACGACTGAGCGATGCCGTACATGCAGTTGCCCATGTTTGTCGACTTGGAGCAAATGGCACCAGCCTTC
>Ga0208410_1001047_pt1 | contig 14853 bp, 16 predicted proteins | sample ETN02SmetaG_3_FD_185787 | JGI IMG/M metagenome (GOLD analysis project Ga0208410, IMG submission 185787) | Marine microbial and viral communities from oxygen minimum zone, Eastern Pacific Ocean - ETNP2014F10-02SV257 (SPAdes) (version 2) | ecosystem: Environmental > Aquatic > Marine > Oceanic ... | reverse complement strand
AGTAATGCCCAGAAAAAAGGACTTTTGGTAGGCGATATCATTGTAGAAGTGGGACAAAAGTTGGTAGAGACGCCTAAGCAATTTGAAGAGCAATTACAGGTTTCAAAAAGTAAAGGAAGGTCTGCAGCTCTTTTGCTTGTTAAAAGAGGCGAGCAAGAATTATTTGTTGCTTTACCTTTAGAGTGATTTAAATAAAATTTATTTTTTCTATCTCATCTAGTAAGTACGAAATATCTTCTAATTTTATGGCGATAATATTCGTAACAGACTCTTCTTTTTGCAAAATTCCATTCACAAGCAACAATTGTGAAAAGATTGCTGTGTTTTTATATTTTTGGTAGACATTTTTCCAACATATAATATTCGCTGTGCCTGTCTCATCTTCTAGAGTAATAAATAACGTACCATTTGCTGTGCGGGGTCTTTGTCGAACGATAACTAGTCCTGCGATCCATAAATTTGACTTTGATGGGGCATTTTTCAAATCTTTGATAAGTGTAGCAGGTGGAAATTTATACATAAGAACTTAAAAGAACAAAAAGAGAACATTAAACTACATCTAATAATTTATTTTTTCAATAAGTTTTTATAATTGAATTTGATGAGATAAAGAGTATTAATTTGTTATTAGGTAGGTCTTTAGGGTTAGGTAATGGTTAAAATAACATACATAGAGTTTAACGGCACAGAGCATGTGGTTGATGTAGAGGTTGGCATGACTGTAATGGAAGGTGCTAGAGACAACAATATTCCTGGTATTGAAGCTGATTGTGGTGGCGCTTGTGCATGTTCAACTTGTCATGTTTACGTTGACCCTAATTGGGTTGGGAAAATACCTGAAAAGGAAGATATGGAAGAAGATATGCTGGACTTTGCTTATTCTCCTGACGAAAATTTGTCTCGTCTTACCTGTCAGCTTCAAGTCACTGAAGAGATAGATGGTTTAATTGTTAGGATGCCAGAAAAACAGATTTAATTCTTAATTCCTCTCCAGCCTATATCTTTTCTAAAAACACCTTCCTCCCATTTAATTTTTGAAATAGTATCATAGGCTGATTTTCTTGCCTTTTTTAAGCTACTTCCTCTAGCAGTGACATTAAGTACTCTTCCCCCATTTGAATAAAATGAGTCCTTTATTTTTTTTGTCCCTGCATGAAAAATCTTAAGATTACTATCTTCTTTGATTTTTGCGATATTTTTCAAAAGGCTACCTTTGTTATACTCATAAGGATATCCTTTAGAAGCTAAAACTACTGTTAAGGCATGATCATTCGCCCAGTTTACTTTTGAAAGCGATAAGTTGCCTTCCAAACAGTTCAAGATAATGTCAAGAATTTGCCCTCCGAGCCTCATCATTATCACTTGGCACTCAGGGTCTCCAAACCTAACATTATATTCAACTAAGGAAGGCTTGCCGTCATTAATCATTAGACCAGCATATAGTATTCCCTTAAATGGTGTTCCCCTATCTGCCATTTCTTTAATTGTTGGCTTAACTATCTCATTTAGAGCTCTTTCCTCTATTTCGCTTGTTAAAACGGGGGCAGGGCTATAAGCTCCCATTCCTCCAGTATTAGGACCTCTATCTCCATCCTCTAATCTTTTGTGATCCTGGGCTCCACCAAGTGATAAGCAATTGTAACCATCTGTAATTACAAAAAGACTAGCTTCTTCACCTGGCATAAACTCTTCAATTAATACTCTTTTATTTTTTTCATCTGGAAAAAAAATATCTTCTAGAGTTTTATTTGCTTCTGGTATGTTTTCAGAAATTGTTACTCCTTTTCCTGCCGCAAGGCCATCAAGTTTAATAACTAATGGGAAAGGGCTTTCCGCAACAAATTTTTTTGCGTCCTTAATACTATCAAACTCTTTATAATTTGCCGTTGACACATTGGAAGCTCTACAAATGTCTTTAGTAAATAATTTTGAGCTTTCCAGTTTTGCGGCCTCTTTAAAAGGTCCAAAAGTATTAATCTTTGCAGCTATTAAATGATCTGCCAAACCATTTTCTAGTGGACCTTCAGGTCCAATAACTACGAGATTAATATCAGCATTCTTGCAAAAGTTAGAAATTGCAACTGAATCAGATATATCTATAGGGATAGATTTGGCTACTTCTGATATCCCGTCACTTCCAGGAGCACAGTATAATGTTTCACATTTAGGGTTTTGAGATACCGCCCAACAAAGGGCATGCTCTCTACCTCCGCTTCCGATGATTAGTATATTCATGATTTATCCAATATTGGAATTATAAGAATTTACTTCTAGAATAGAGTAAAATAATGTTCAAGTTTGTTATTTAGTGGAGATAGAGTGTTGACTGAAGATGAATCTAAATTTCAAAGAAATGTGATTGAGTACTCTGTTTCAGAGATTTCCTTAGCAGTTAAACGGACCGTCGAAACTAATTTTGAAATAGTTAGGATTAGAGGAGAAGTAGGAAGACTTTCAAAGCCTGCATCTGGTCACGTATATTTGGATTTGAAGGATGAAAAGTCTGTTATATCTGGAGTAATATGGAAGGGGAACTTTTCCAAGCTTGAAATTATGCCTGAAGAAGGATTAGAGGTCATTGTAACTGGCCGCTTAACCACCTTTCAGGGACAAAGTAAATATCAGGTTATTATTGAAAAAGTTGAACATGCTGGCGTTGGCGCACTAATGGCTTTATTAGAAAAGAGAAAACTACTTTTACATCAAGAAGGGATTTTTGATGAAAATAGAAAGAAAAAAATTCCATTCATTCCAGATAAAATTGGTGTGATAACATCTGAATCTGGAGCAGTGATACAAGATATTTTGCAAAGGGTAAATGATAGATTCCCTGTCGAAATAATTCTGTGGCCAGTTTCAGTTCAGGGAAAAAAATCAGCCACCCAAATAGCCAATGCAATCAGGGGATTTAATGCTCTTTTACCTTCACAAAATGCCCAAAGACCTGATGTCATAATAGTAGCGAGAGGAGGCGGATCTTTAGAGGATCTCTGGGGTTTTAATGAAGAATTAGTTGTGAGGGCTGTTTTTGAAAGCGTAATTCCAATAATCTCTGCTGTGGGCCATGAAACTGACACTACCCTTATAGATTTAGTGGCTGATTTACGAGCAGCCACACCTTCAGCTGCTGCAGAGTTAGCTGTACCAGTTAGGAATGATTTAATTTCAACGGTTTTAGATCTTGACATAAGACGGCAAAGGGCTGAAATCAAGTTTTTCAAAATGTTATCAGAAAAATTCCGTGATCTTACGAGAAGATTTCCAAAGGAGGAAAAACTTTTTGATGCACCTAGACAGTACTGCGATGAGTTTTTTAATAGGCTAAATTATTCAATAAAATTATTACAAAGCACAAAAACTTTAACACTAAAATCAATGGGTGTAGAGAAGCTGAACATAGAGCTCTTGAGGCAAAGTGTGAGCCTAAAAAGAGAAAGGCTAAAAGGAATTGGGCAGAGGATAGAGCAGTATGCCCTTAATGAGCATAAAAGGCAAAAGCAGCTACTCGAAAGTTTAAAAAGAATACTGGAAAATTTATCGTACCGAAATACTTTGAAAAGAGGGTATTCATTGGTTTTAAGCCCACAGGGGGATATAATTAGTTCGACAAAAGATGCTTTAAAGCATGAAAGATTAGTATTGGAGTTCGAAGATGGACAGCTGGGTATTAAGCCTGAGTAAGTTTCTAGTCTATAAATATAGTGAAATATTAAGTAAATCAGAAATGTAATTATTGTGAAGGAGTTATTTCAAATTGTCTTTTTTCGGTAAATTAAAAGCTAAACTTTTTAGATCTTCGTCGAAGCTTGATACAGAGATAGATAATCTAATAGAGGAGAAAAAAGAAAAGTCTGAAGAACTAGATCCTTTACCAGCTATTGAGAAGACAAAAACCTCAGAGATAATAAGCGAGCAAAATGACAATGCTATAATAATTGAAAAGGGGTCTTCTGGAGTAGAAGATAATGGTAAGGAAAAGAAGAAGAAAAGTTTTTTCAAAAAAATAATTGAGCCTGTAAAGAAGTTAGTTAAGAGAAGAAAAATTGACTATGAGCTCTTGGAGTCTCTTGAAGATCTTTTGATTGCTGCTGATCTAGGTGCAAATACAGCAACTAAAGTATCTTCTAAGTTGTCGGAAAAATTTTCTGGAAAAGAGGTCGGCACTTCTGAAATTAAATCTTTACTTTCTGAGGTGATCGAAGGCATTTTAGAGCCAGTAGCTAAACCATTAGTTTTGAGTGATTTGTCACCACAGGTAATTCTAATCGTTGGGGTAAATGGATCAGGAAAAACAACAACTATTGGCAAATTAGCTGACCAATATAAAAAACTAAATAAAAATGTTATGGTAGCTGCTTGTGATACCTATAGGGCTGCTGCAGTAGAACAGCTAGCCATTTGGGGGCAACGGGCTGGTGTACCCGTGGTTGTGGGTGCCGAGAGGGCTGACCCAGCATCACTAGCATTTGAGGCTTATGAAAGAGCCTCAAAAGAAGGTATAGATCTCCTTTTAATTGATACTGCGGGAAGACTCCAAAATAAGAAAGATTTAATGGCTGAGCTTGACAAAATTGTAAGAGTTTTGAAGAAAAAGAATATTGACGCTCCGCATAACCGCCTAATAGTTCTTGATGCTACAACCGGTCAGAACGCCATAAATCAGGTCAGTGAATTTTCAAGAATTTGTGATCTTACCGGCATAATTATGACAAAATTAGATGGTACGGCGAGAGGTGGAGTTTTAGTGGCGATTGCAGAGAAATTTTCATTGCCCGTGCATTTTATAGGGGTTGGGGAAACCATTGATGATTTACAACCTTTTGAGCCAAGAGATTTTGCTAATGCTATTACGGGAGCATCTACCGAGAGTTCAACTTGAACTGGCATACCTTAAATAGTCAAATCAATCTCGATACATCAGAAATTGCAACCTTTTTAGCGCTTATTTCAGCAATTGCACATGCTGCTTTTGGAGCACTCCAGAAAGGTAAACACAACCCTTGGCTTGTAAGAGGTTCAATGGATTTTTGGTATTTTTTGATATCTTTACCAATCGCACTGTTTCTCGTTCCATTTCCTACCACAGCAGATTGGATCTTACTATTGGGGGCTTTTTTAATACACACAATATACAAGATATTTCATCTGATGGCCTATACTAGAGCAGATTACACGGCAGTTTATCCTGTAGTCAGAGGTATTAGTCCGATAGCTACTGTTATATTAGCATTTTTTGTTTTTGGTGAAGTTTTTAATTTAGTCCAATGGATGGGGGTTATGGTCTTGTCGATTTCAATAATTTTTCTCGGTACCAATGATATAATTAGAAATAAGTCTGATATGCTTAATTTGCTAGCAGCTTTATTTTTTGCATTCATTACGGGAGTATTTGTCGCATTATATACCGTTTTTGATGCATTTTCTGTGCGCTCCATTGAAAATCCATTTACTTTCATAATCTGGCTATTTGTTCTCGATGGTATTGTTATTCCAGTGTACTCTTTTTGGAAATGGGAAAGTCTAGCAGTAAAAGTAGCGCTTCCACCACTAATGCTTAAAGGAATTTTGGGCGCTTTTTTGGCATATTTAAGTTTTGGAAGCTTAATGTTAGCTTCTAGAATAGATAATGTTGGTCAAGCGGCAGTTTTACGTGAAACAAGTGTAATTTTTGCTTTATTCTTTGGTTGGTTTTTTCTAAGAGAAACGGTAGGATTATTTAAAGTTATTTTAATAATATTTATCGTACTAGGAGCTTTTCTAGTAAAAATCGGAACCTAAAAATGGAAAAGAATGAAAACCAACTGATTAAATTCTTACTAGAGTTTGGCCCTGTAGTGGTTTTTTTTATATCATATAAATATGCGCCACTTGGGGAGGAATTCATTGATAATCCTGATCTTGGAAAAATAATTTTTGCCACAAAAGTTTTTATTCCTATTATTTTTCTTTCGCTTTTGATTGGGTGGCTGCAAACTAAGAAACTTGCGACCATGCCATTGTTTACGGCTATAATAGTGTTAGTTTTTGGAGGATTAACCATATGGCTGCAAAATGACACCTTCATAAAGATGAAGCCCACAATCATATACCTCTCGTTTGGCGGCATTTTATCTTTCGGTCTGTTAAGGGAAAAGAGCTATCTTAAGAGCCTTATGGGATCAGCTCTACTTTTGGAGGACGAAGGATGGTTTATTTTAACTAAGAGGTTTGCCATGTTATTTATTTTTTTGGCATTGCTCAATGAGATTGTATGGAGAATGTTATCTACGGATCATTGGATAACGTTTAAAACGTTCTTATTTCCGCTAGCTACTTTTGCATTTCTTTTTTTTCAATATCCTATTTTTCGAGATTACCTTATCGAAAAGAAGAATGACTAGTAATCCGAAATTTACTTGGACATTTTTGGCAGAAAATCTTCATCGAATATTTTTTTAGTCATGGGTCCAGCGTGCCGGTGGATTATAATTCCCGAACCATCGACCAGAAATGTTTCTGGTACACCGTATAGTCCCCAATAAATTGCCAACCTGCCATTTTTATCTAAACCTAATTTCTTATATGGATTTCCCAATTTCTGGAGAAAATCCTTAGCATTACTTGTTTTATCCTTATAGTTTACACCATATATTAAGTAACCATTTCTACTTAGATCCATGAATAAAGGGTGTTCCGCGCGGCATGGTGCGCACCAGCTTGCCCAAAAATTCACTAGCTTAAAGCCGTTAGAGTATAAATCCTTAGTTTCTAGATTATCAATACCTTCTAATGGATCTAAATCAATTTCAGGTACTTCGCTTCCAATTAAAACGCTATTTAGTTTAAAATTTTTGTCGCTGGATTTAAGCTTTACATTTATATCGAAAATAAAAATCCCTACTAAGAATATAATAAAAATGAAGGGGAGGAAAAATATTAAATTACTTTTTTTCATCTATCTGTTTTTCTAGTAACCTTCTTATTTTCCTAGATTTAAAATAGCTTTGAGCAATTATTGTAACCAATACCAATAAGGTAAAACTATATGAGGCAATTATAGTAAAATGATGTTCTCCCAAATGAGACATTATTATTTTCCTAACTTCTGTTGAATAGCATTAATTTGCCTCGTCCAAATTTCAGTCCTCATTCTTATCAGTAATAAGAAGAGGAAAAGAAAAACAAAACCTATAATAGAGAATAATAGTGGTTGATAGAAAACATCAGCAACATTTTTTTCCTTATCTAATGATAAGGAGGCGCCCTGGTGTAATCCTTGATTCCAAAAAAGGACAGCGTATCTTGATAGTAAAGCAAAAACTGAACCAACAAGACAAAGAATAGAAGTTAGGTCAGCAGCTTTATCTGGTTCGTCTTCAGCTGTCCAAAGGATTATATAGCCTATGTAAAATAGTGTTAGAATGGCGAAAGCTGTCAATCTTGGGTCCCAAACCCAATAAGTTCCCCAAGTAGGCTTGCCCCAAAAGGCTCCTGAAACTATTGCTATAAAAGTCATGGCTAATCCAACGGGAGCCGCAGCTTTTGCGGCTAAAGCACTTAAGTGATGACGCCTTATTAGCCAAATTAGAGAAGCTAAAAACATCATTAAGTAAATATTAATTGCTAAAAAAGCACTTGGTACGTGTACATAAATAATTTTCACTAAAGGGCCTTGTTTATAATCATCAGGGGTATAAAAAAACCCCCAGCTTAATCCGGTGATCACGCAAACAAATGCAATGATACCAAAGATAGGTATAAGTATGCCTGCTAATTTTTTAAATTTTAAAGGGTTAGAAAATTCCCAAATGCTATTTTTAGTCATTTTAAACAAGACTTTACTCCCATAGCAGCGGCAAAAGGTAGTACAGACATAGATAACAAAGTTATTGCCAACAATATTAATAAGCCATTGATATGATATTCATTCGTATTCTCTGTGAAATTAACTATTTTTACTCCAAAAACAAGAGTTGGAATATAAAAAGGCATAATAAGGATTGGCATTAGAATGCTAGACCGTCTTAATGAAAAGGTTAAGCTAGCTCCTAGAATGGCGATAAAACTTAAGGCAGGTGTCCCCAGGAAAAGCCCAATGATAAGTATAATTAAGTTGTCAAAAGGAATTGTGAAAAGTACTGATATAACAGGGCAGATTAAGATAATTGGTAAACTAATTGAGATCCAGTGAGCAAATGCTTTTAGAGCTAAAACCAACTCTAATGGGATGGGGGAAATTAGCAGTAAGTCCAAGCTGCCGTCCCTAAAATCATCCTGAATTAGATTTTTTGCTGAGAGTAAGACTGATAATAGGGCCGTTACCCAAATTAGGCTGGGTCCTATTAAATTAAAATCAGTTGAATTAATATCAAAACCAAGGGCCGAAACAAATATGACGGTAATAAAAAATACTAAACCTAATATTGCAGTTCCATTGGCTGTAAAAGACAAAAACAACTCTCTTTTTAAAAGGGCAATTATCAATTTTCAAACCATAAAATTTGCGAGAAGATCTTTTTCTCCGTTTAAAGAACTTGAAGTGGGGATAGTGCTAGATTTGAGGGAGAAGGTTTTATTCGATGGGAAGTTTCTATGGCTTACTAAGATAGCACTGCCACCTAGCTTTACGTGTTCTTCAATTTTCTTTTGAATTTTCTTTTTGTTTGTGTCATCTAAGCCGACCATTGGTTCATCAAGAAGAAGAACTCTTTTGGGACAATTAAATACCCGTGCCAAAGCAATCATTCTTTTTTGGCCTGAAGAGCATTCCGAAACCTTTTTATTTATAAGGTCATTTATTCCAAATTCTTCTAAGATATTTGAATCACTTTCACCAAAAATATCAAACCATAATTTTAAATTTTCAGAGACTGTTAAGTGGTTCTTTAGTCCATTAAGATGCCCTAAATAAGAAAATATTTCGCCTTTGACATCCAACTTATTGGTAACATCTACTCCGTCAATAGTTATTCTTCCGGCATTTATAGGAATTAACCCGATAATAGCTCTTAGTAGCGTTGTTTTCCCAGCTCCATTTTTTCCTTTCAAAATTAACACCTCTCCAGAGTTCAAGTTCAGAGAAATACCCCTTAAACTAAACCCAGAGCTGTAGCCGCAACCTAAATTTGTAATTTTAAGTATCATTTGGTTTCAATTAATTAAATTTGTGCTATATTTATTGCAGAAAGTCTTCATTAGTTTATCCAAATTTTAATTGCATACATTCAGTATAAGGAAGCCTCTTGAAGATTCGAGATTTTTTTGTCATTAAACATATAAACTTCTTAAATGGAATATTTTTATGACTGTTTTCGTAGGAAAAGATACTTTAAGCCTTAGGAAAAATTTAAAATACTCGGGTGGAGAAATTGATTTTTTTTCAATCAATGCTTTAAGGGAAAAAGGATTAGGAAACTTTGACGGACTTCCTGCGTGTCTAAATGTCTTATTAGAAAATGTAATTAGATTCCAAGATGACAAGACTATCAATGTTGATGATTTTAAGGCTTTTGCTGATTGGTTAAAGTTTGATGGTAAAAATCCAAAAGAAATAGCTTATCGTCCGGCTAGAGTTCTTATGCAAGACTTCACAGGCGTGCCAGCAGTTGTTGACTTGGCAGCAATGAGAGATTCAATGCTTAAGTTAGGAGGAGATCCGCAGAAGATTAATCCATTAACACCTGTAGACTTGGTTATTGATCACTCAATAATGATTGATTATTTTGGGGATGGTCAATCATTCAAATTAAATGTTGAAAAAGAATACGAACGAAATGCAGAACGGTATACTTTTTTGAAATGGGGGCAGCAGGCTTTCAAAAATTTTAGAGTAGTACCTCCTGGGACCGGAATTTGCCATCAAGTTAATTTGGAGTACTTAGGTAAAACGATTTGGTCTGACAAAGATCAAAATGGTATTAAGTTAGCGTATCCAGATACTCTTGTTGGTACAGACAGTCACACAACTATGGTAAATGGCTTGTCAATCTTAGGTTGGGGAGTTGGTGGCATAGAAGCGGAGGCTGCAATGCTAGGGCAGCCGATATCAATGTTAATTCCTGAAGTAATTGGGTTTGAGCTTAAAGGAAAGATGCCAGAGGGCTCCACCGCTACGGATTTAGTATTAAAGATTGTTAAAGCTTTAAGAGAAAAAGGAGTAGTTGGAAAGTTTGTTGAATTTTATGGGGAAGGATTAGATAATTTGCCCTTAGCAGATAGGGCTACTATTTCTAATATGGCACCGGAATATGGTGCAACATGTGGGTTTTTCCCAGTTGACGATGAGACGTTAAATTATCTTTACCAATCTGGAAGAGACAAATCTCATGTAAACTTAGTTGAGGCGTATTCAAAAGAAAATGGTCTTTGGAGAGAAAAATCCTACAAGCCAATATATACGGACACCTTAAGCCTTGATATGGGAGCTGTGATTCCAGCTATTTCGGGTCCTAAAAGACCTCAAGATCATTTGGATCTCCGAAAAGCCAAGGAAGCATTTCATTCGGAAATGAAAAAGAATTTTAAGCGCCCTATAGATAAATTAGTAAAGGTAAAGGGGCAAGATTTTTCCTTGTCCTCTGGTAAAGTGGTCATAGCATCAATAACTTCCTGCACAAATACTTCTAATCCTTTTGTTATGGTGGCAGCAGGACTGGTTGCTCGGAAGGCAAGGCAATTGGGTTTGAAAAGCAAACCTTGGGTAAAAACTTCTTTAGCTCCTGGAAGTAAGGTGGTTAGCGATTATCTTTCTAGGTCAAATTTACAAGAAGATTTAGATAGTATTGGTTTTAACCTAGTTGGATATGGGTGTACTACTTGTATTGGAAACTCAGGCCCTTTATCTCCAGAAATATCAGATGCCATACATAGTGGTGACTTGGTGGTAACATCAGTTCTTTCTGGAAATAGAAATTTTGAAGGTAGAATTAGTCCTGATATTAGGGCTAACTATTTAGCCTCACCACCTTTGGTAGTTATATACTCTCTATGCGGTGATATGAATATTGATGTGACTTCAGAACCACTTGCAGTTTCCGAAAGTGGAAAAGAGATATTTCTGAAGGATCTTTGGCCAACTTCTGAAGAAGTAAACAATGTGATTAAAGCCTGTGTAACCAGGGAAGCATTTGCAGAAAAGTATTCTGATGTTTTTGTAGGAGACAGTAAATGGAGGGATATAACAGCACCCGAAAGTGAAACGTATGATTGGCCTCCCCAATCAACTTACGTACAAAATCCTCCATATTTTAGGGACATGAGCCTTGAAAAAACTTCTATTAAGAATATTGAAGATGCATCTATTTTAGCCATTTTAGGTGATATGGTGACCACCGATCATATTTCTCCTGCTGGCTCTTTTAAAGAAATTCATCCAGCTGGAAAATATTTAGTTGAGCGCCAGGTTCCCCAGAAACAATTTAATTCATATGGATCGCGGAGAGGCAATCACGAAATAATGATGAGAGGAACCTTTGCAAATATTAGAATAAGGAATGAAATTCTTCAAAATACTGAAGGCGGTTTTACAATAGGTCCTGATGGTAAAGAAATGTCCATCTTTGATGCGTCAATGCTTTATCAGGACATAGGGAAAGATTTGGTTGTTATAGCTGGAAAAGAATATGGAGCCGGATCTTCTAGGGATTGGGCTGCCAAAGGTACGGCTCTTTTAGGAGTAAAGGCGGTTATTGCAGAAAGTTTCGAGAGAATTCATAGGTCCAATTTGGTAGGAATGGGAGTAATACCTTTGGAATTTGAAACTGGTTTAACTAGGCATGATTTTGGGCTAACAGGAAAAGAAAGTATTACAATACTAGGTTTAGATACCGATTTAAAACCCTTACAGCAGGTTCATGGCTTTATAAAGTATGCTGATGGACAGGAAAAAGAGATAAAACTTAGATGCAGAATCGATACTGATATGGAATTAGAATATATTGAAAATGGTGGCGTCTTACATTACGTTCTTCGAAATCTAGCAAAAGATAAAGTATCCCAGGAAATTTAAGGTTTGCTTTGTTTAAATTAGATTTTATCAACAATGTTCACTGGTTAATTTTTTATTCTGTAATAATTTTAAGCTGGTTCCTTTTGTTTATTTTAGGAGCGAATTATCAAGTTACGGAAAAATCTATTGGTATTCTTGATAGCGAATTTTGGGCGTCAATTTGTAGACCGAATGCCAATCTATTTGATTTTCCAAAGTTTTTTCTTATGTGGGCTCTTATGTCTTTAGGTATGATGCTTCCAACTATAATTCCTACCTTACGTACTTATGATGACCTTATTAAAGGAAAGATTGGTAATAGGGCCGGATTTTATAAAATGGTGATGGGGTTTTGTTGTGTATGGATTATTTTCTCTAGCTTCGCCTCTCTACTTCAGATGCTTTTGATATATTTAAATTTAATCAATTTTGATGGAATATTATTCAACCCTATTTTTTCAGGAATTGTTTTGCTACTTGCCGGCACGTATCAGTTTTCTTCTTTAAAAGATGCATGTTTATCTAAGTGCCGTTCCCCGATAACTTTTTTCTTAGAGTATGGTTCCCAAGTCCATAAATATGAATTTTCATTGGGCCTTAGAATAGGAGCTTATTGTTTAGGTTGTTGCTGGCTTTTGATGCTTCTGGCTTTCATAGGCGGGACAATGAACCTTTTTTTTATGGCTGTGGCTATGTTGCTAATGACATTTGAAAAATTACCTGATATAGGAATTTACGTAACAAAACCAATAGCATTTTCTTTGATAATACTTAGCTTTATATACTTTTTAAGTCCATTGAGAATGTACGTTTAGGAGATAGAAATGACTGAAGTACAAAACTGGGCCATTAAAGGTGAATTAATATTAAACTGTAATTGCACGGTTTTCTGCCCTTGCGTGGTTAGTTTGGGAAAACATCCACCCACAGAGGGTTATTGCCAAGCTTGGTTGGGTGTAAGAATTGACTACGGTTATGTAGGTAAGGAAGATCTATCTGGATTAAACATTGGAATGGTTTTAGACATACCTGGCAATATGGGGCGCGGAAACTGGAAAGTTGGTGCGTATATCGATGAAAGGGCTTCTGAGAAGGCTTTTGAAGGTTTAGTAGATATATTTTCTGGAAAGTTGAAAGGAACTACAGGTCTTTTCCAGCTTTTGGTAGGAGAATTTATGGGAGCTGAAAGAATGCCTGTTACTTATGAAACTAAGGGTAAGACCAGACATTTGACGGTGGGAAGGAAGATAAAGGGTGCGGTTACTCCCATAGGTGGTGCCGACCCAGGAAAAGAAGTTCAGGTAAAGAATACAGAATATTGGATGGGTTCTGACATAACTATTGGTCAAGCAGATCAAGGAAAGGTTAGGGCTTATGGTCGAGTTTGGGACTTTGACGGTAGAAGTGCGGAAATATGCCAAATTGATTGGCATGGTCCAAATTAAAGAAATTTATATTAATTGTGTAATTCAAGGAGGAAAAATTGAGTGGAAAAGAGATTTATGATTTAGGAGAAATGCCTGAGTTAGGATATGTGCCAGAAAAGATGCATGCTTTTGCGGTTAGACAAGATAGATTTGGGGAACCAAAGGATGCCTGGCAGAGGGAAATATTAAACGTACCAGAATTGGGACCAAAAGACGTATTGGTTTATGTGATGGCAACTGGGATTAATTATAACAATGTTTGGGCTGCTAGAGGTATACCAGTCGATGTAATAGCAGATAGGCAGAAGAAAGGAGAGCCAGAAGATTTTCATGCTGGTGGATCCGATGCTGCTGGGATAGTTTGGGCAGTCGGTACAGAAGTAGATGATGTTAAAATCGGTGAAGAAGTTGTTGTCCATTCTGGTTGGTGGGAGCCGGATGATCCGTGGGTTTTAAGCGGAAAAGATCCTATGCTTGCCCCTACAGTAAGAATTTGGGGTTACCAAACAAATTATGGTAGCTATTGTCAATTTGCTAGAGCGCAATCTCACCAAATAAAGAAAAAACCGAAACATCTGTCATGGGAGGAGTCCGCTTCTTACATGCTGTGTGCATCAACAGCCTATAGGCAGCTGATGGGATGGAGCCCGAATATAGTTGAAAAAGACGATGTAGTTCTTGTATGGGGCGCAGCAGGCGGACTAGGTTCGATGGCTCTACAGATTGTTGCTGCATTGGGAGGAAAGCCTGTGGCTGTAGTCTCTGATGAAAATAAAAGACAGTTTTGCTTGGATAAAGGTGCAGTAGGTGTGATTAACAGAAATGACTTTTCGCATTGGGGCATTATGCCTAATACTAATGACCCTGAGTGGAAAAATTGGATGGCAGGTGCAAGATCATTTGGGAAAGCTATCTGGGAAGCAGTGGGCGAAAGAAAAAATCCAAAAATAGTTTTTGAGCACCCTGGTGAAACCACACTTCCTACATCAGGTTTTGTTTGCGATACTGGAGGAATGGTAGTAATTTGTGCTGGTACTACGGGATACAACATAACTATGGATCTTCGATATCATTGGATGATGCAAAAACGTTTTCAGGGTTCCCATTTGGCTAATGATGAGCAAGCGACAGCAGTCAACGAATTAGTTATAGCCAAGAAAGTTGATCCGTGCCTTTCAGAAACTTACTCTTTTGATGAAATAGGACACGCTCACCAATTAATGAGAGAAAATAAGCATTTTGGCAATATGGCTTGTCTGGTGAACGCCACCGAAAAAGGACAGGGAAAATCATAAAGTATCATATTTTCTTGCTCTAATTTATGGGTAGCTAACTAGGTGCGACTATTGGTCAGCATGGTTTATTTTATGGCAAATGCTAGTTAATTGTCATAGTTAAGTTAAATGATCTGAACTCTCTGGAAGGCCTTTCTGTCTAAGGTATTAGTTTTAAGGTCTAATT
>Ga0208410_1001045_pt1 | contig 14870 bp, 10 predicted proteins | sample ETN02SmetaG_3_FD_185787 | JGI IMG/M metagenome (GOLD analysis project Ga0208410, IMG submission 185787) | Marine microbial and viral communities from oxygen minimum zone, Eastern Pacific Ocean - ETNP2014F10-02SV257 (SPAdes) (version 2) | ecosystem: Environmental > Aquatic > Marine > Oceanic ... | reverse complement strand
GTCAACAGGTATACCCCTACCATTGTCTTCAACAGTAACGGAACCGTCTTTGTTAAAGACTACGGTTATTTTTGAACAATACCCCGCAAGGGCTTCATCAATTGAGTTGTCAACAACCTCATATATTAAATGATGTAAACCTCTTTTGCCAACATCACCTATATACATTGCTGGTCTTTTTCTAACCGCCTCTAAACCCTCCAAAACCTTGATGTTTTCTGCACTATAATTTTTACTTGACTGTGATTCGCTCATATGAACCGAACCTCCTTTATTGTGTTTTCCCCAATTTTTTTGTTTAGCTCTTTAATTATTTCTTTTTTTTTAAAAACAAGCTCTTGTCTCCATGTGGGGTTTGAAACAGAAACGGTTAGTGTTCCATGTTCTACGCCCTGTGGTTCTGTGTTGTTTGATATTTTTTCACCAACAACCTCTTTCCAGTACAACACAGCTGAGTTTTGTTTTACGCCCTTCTTGAGGCCATAGCTTTCCAAAAAGCTCTCTATTGTTGTGTTTAGTTTTTCCAATTTCTTAAAAGGTGTATTGTTTTGTTGTTAGGGTTTTTGGTGTTGATTCCATGGGTTTCTGCGCCAGCTAAATCTGTGTTGGTTATAATGGTTTGGCCGGATTTTTTAATAAGATCAAAAATTGCATTACCTCTGTCGCTGTCTAGTTTTGCAAAAAGATCGTCCAATAAAAGGGTTGGGGTTTTGTTGGCTTCTTTTTTAATAAAGCCGTGTTCGGCCACCTTAAAAAGAACAAAAGAAAGCTTATGTTCTCCTTGGGACCCATACTCTCTTAATGGTTTATTGTTAAAACCTATTGTGTATTTGTCGGTGTGGGGACCCGCCAGGGTTCTGCGCAACACCCTTTCTTTTTGTTTTTGTGATTCGAGTTTTAACAAAAACTCTTCTTCTGAGGGGTTGTGTGGCGCTGAGGTGGATATATTAATATCAATATTGTTATTGTATTTTTTACAAACCAATTCAACTTGACTGTTGAAAGATTTTTGTAAAAGGTTTTTTTCCAACCACAACAGCACACCGTATTTTACAACAGGCATATCCCATACGCCAATATCGCTCTGCGGTTTGTTTTGTTTTAATAGGGTGTTTCTGTTTTTAATTGCGGCTGTATACCTTATTAGGTTTGTAAGGTATGTTTTTGACACATTAGAAAAAAGCCTATTAAAATATTTTCTTCTGTCCGCGTGTGGTCCTTTTGTTATTTTTTCTTCTTCTGGTGAAACCAAAACCGTTGGGTTTTTTCCAATCAGGTCTTTTGTTTTTTTAATGGTGTTGTTTGTTTTTATTTTTTTTTGTCCACCGATTGTTTGGTAAAGCGTTGTTTTTTTATTATCAAAAATAGCACTAATAACCGCTTCTCTTGTTCCACTGTTAATCGTTTCGGTCAACCTGCTTGTTTTAAAGCTTTTGCCGTTGCTTAAAATATATACCGCTTCTAAAATGGATGTTTTTCCGGATCCGTTTTCTCCCCATATAAGGTTTATCCCTGGGGAAAAAGTAACTACCTTTTTTTGGTGGTTTCTAAAATTAATCATTTCGATTTGTTGGATCGGCATTGATTTGAAATAGGTTGGCGCTGGCTTGGTTTTTAATAAAAAAAAACCAACCTAATCGTTTAATCGTATTGGCATTAATAACATAGTTAGGTTTGTGTTATCCTTTTGTTTTTTTGGCAGAAAAAGGGCGGCGCTAATAGGTGATTTAAGTTTAACAACAACATCATCGTCGTCTACATGAGACAATACATCTTTAAGGTAAGCGGCGTTATAACCAACCGTTATATCTTCCCCACTATACTCTCCTTTTATGTTTTCTTTTGCTTTGGTTGATTGTTCGGGGTCTTCTGTTGAAATCAAAGCGCTTTCATTGTTTAAGTTGAGAGCTATTTGATGTGTTGATTTATTAGAAAAAATAGAGACCCTTTTAACCGCAGATAAAAGGGTTTTTTTGTTAACCACAAAGTTTTTATCGTTGTCTTTGGGTATAACACCATCAAAGTCTGGAAATTTTTCATCAATAATTCTAGTAAAATATTGATCCTCACCAATAATGGTTGTAAGGTGATTTTCTCCTATTGAAAGTTTTATATTACCATCACTAAGCCCACCCATTACCAGGTTTAAAAATTTCTTTGGTACAATTATATCACCAAAATCATTGGTGTTTTCGTTGTTCGTTCTTTCATATTTTACCAATCTGTGTCCATCGGTTGCAACAGCGACAAGATTGTTATTTAAAAACTTAAAAAGTACACCGGTAAGCGCTGGTTTTAAATCATCTCTACTAACCGCAAAAACGGTTTTGTTTATTATATCTTTCAAAACCCCGGCTTCTATCTCTATAACGTTTTCTGTCTCTATGGTTGGTGTGTTTGGAAACTCTTCCGCGGGTTTACCAACAATATCGTAATTCCCATATTCTGTGGAAATGCTTATTTTGTTTTCACCATCAACATCAAAACTAACCCTCGTTTCATCGGGCAACTCGTTGGTAATATTTGAAAGCATTTGAAGGGGCGCTGCAACGCTCCCAACAGACTCTATACTTGCAGGTAGCTTTACAATTACTGTTATTTCAAGATCGGTAGACTTAATGTTGGTTTCGTTTTCAGAAACACTAATTAAAACAGAATTTAGGATGGGCAGAGTTGATCTGCTTGGTGTTGCTTTTGAAAGTTTCTGAAGAGCGGATTGGAGTTCGTTTTTAGAAGTAGAAAATTTCATTTTATTTGTAACAGATTTTAATATCATATTATTAATAAATCTGTGTAACAATCTTACCTAAAAACGAATTTTTTATCAAGCTCTTTTCACGTAAAAATTGATATATAAATAATTAAAAATTTTAAATTATTTTAATACTTATTATTTATAATAGTGTGGAAAAAAAGATAAAATAAGAGTAATAATTTTATATAATATTTAAAACACAAAAGCTAAGCTTGTTTGTATAATGTATTGGTTGATGTGGAAAAAAACAAAAGAGCGTTGAAAACCAGAAAGTTGTTAACAGTTCTTCTTCTTTTTTATTTTATTTTATTTTGTTTAATTATTTGTGGATATTTTTAGTGGAAAACTTAATCGTTAATAGAAATATAGACTTTTTGTTTTGATTTTTTTATCCACAACCCATACCAATCAGCTTGTTTTTTGTTTAATGTCATTGTTTCAATTTCTGTCCAATGTTTTTTTAGATCTGCAGGCCCACCAGGCTTTAAAGACTCCAACCAAATTAAATGGTAGCCTATATCGGTTCGTATGGGGCCAGCACATTCCCCGCTATTAATTTGACCCAAAACCATACCAAACTCTGGGATGGGGTATGTTTTTGGATTAATCCAACCAAGACTACCTCCCGATTTTTTTGTTTCTTCATCCCCTGAGTGTTTTTTTACCAAACCAACAAAGGAGCTTAGGGTTTTTGAAGAGTCTTTAAAGGTCAGGGCTTTTTTATATGCAAAAGACTCATCTTTTTCGGTTATTGGTGGAGTCATAAGTATGTGTCTTGCGTTGATTTTGTCTCCCCTTATTTCTTGGGTTTCTATAATATGGTAACCAAACTGTGTTTTTACTGGGTTGCTAATTTCACCCGGTTTTAAATTAAAAGCTACAGACTCAAACTCGGTAACAAGAGTACCTCTTTTCATAAACCCTAACGAACCACCAGCGTTTTTTGCGCTAGGGTCTTGCGAGTGTTTAATAGCCATTTCTTCAAACGTGGCCTCCCCAGACAATATCCTTTTTTTGATTGAAAGCAAAAAATTTGTGGTTTTTAAAACCTGCTCTTTGTTTGGCTCTATGTTTACTAAAAGATGTCTAATTTTTGCTGTAGTTGGAAAAGGCGGTATACTGTCTTTGTATGTAACGTAAAACCTTTCAACGTCTGATCTGTTCACACTCACCTTTGACATCAAAGTTTGTTGATATTTTTGTGTTATTAACATATCCCTAACATCGTACCAATACTCTCTTTTAAAAACACGCAAAGGTTGGCCAAGCGCTAATTCGGCCGCGCTTTCACCACCCGCCTGCTGAACAATGTTGTCCACCTGTTGCTGAAGGCTTCTATCCACCTCTTTGTCGTCTACCTCAACAGAGTCTAGTTCTGCCATAATTAAAACAACCTTTCTGTCAACAATTGTATTTACAATATTGTTTTTAAGGGATTTAATTTTTTCAACATCTTTTCTTGGGTCTAGTTTTTGTTGAAAAACAGCCATTGCGAGGGATTGGTTTACGTCGCTTGATAAAACAACTTTGTCGCCAACCACAGCCGCAACCCCATCTATTTTTTGTTGGGACTGTGTTGTTTGTTGGGCTCCTAAAGAAAAAACAGACAAACACACAAACCAAAACGCTTTTGATTTATTTTTAATCAGCTCCATATATTGTGTACAAACTATCCTTTATTTTTTCTTTAAGCGCGTGTTTTTTTAGCGCCAATATTTTTGCTTGAATACCATCACTTACATCTACAAGCTCTTTCGCGGTTCCTGTTTTAAATATATTAATAATATAAAAAACAACAAAACCATCACTCCTTTGAATTATAAAACTTTCACCAGCTGTTTTAAAAACGCGATCTGCCAAACCAGCTTTTAGAGATTTTTTTTCTAAAAAGACTCGCCTTGGGCTGTGTTTTTGTATTGTCTTTGATACACGCTCGCTATCAAAATTGTTCCTATCGATTGTGTTTTTTATTTTTATAGCATCATTTTTATTTTGTTGTTCAAAAAGCAAAACCAAAGCTTCTTCGTCTCGCCTTTTAAATTGGGTTATGTTGTTTTTATAATACCCTGCAATCTCAGAAACACTAACAGAGACACGTCCCACCATAAGGCTTTCCAGGTATTTTGACGAAACTATTTTTTTGTTAAACCTTTCAATGTCTGCTTTTATAAAACTGTCTTTTAAAAACCCAGCATCTTGCGCTGCAAAATATAACGGGTCCTTATTGGCTTTTTTGTTTTCAAAAAAGCCACACGAAACTATAAGCATGGTTATTGGTAAAAACCTCATATTGTAAATTAATCTATCAACACACCAGAAAACAACCCAGCAAAACCACTTATCATTTTTATCAAATCAACACTTTTTGTTTTGTCAAAACAGATATTTGTTTCACCCTTAACCCTATTATCAAAACGGTGTATGACTGCATTTTTTTTAGAAAACAACACCAGTTCTTTTATAAACACACCAGTGTTTATTTTTACACCCTTTTTAATATTAAAAACCACACTGTTTTCACGAATAATACATTTTTTTATTGGCACACAAGACAAAACAAGTCGCACTCTTGCAACAAAAAACAAGTTTTCTATCGACTCATCAACCACACCAAACTGATCCACGATTCGTTTTTTTATTTCATCTATGTCTTTGTTTGTTTTAGCACCTACAAGTTCTTGATAAAAACGCAACCTATCTTGCCCTGATGGCATGTATGTTGTGCTTATTAAAGATTCGCGGTTAAAACTAACCACCACATCAGCGTTCCCCGCCTTTTTGTTTTTATCCACCTTGTTGGAAATCGCTTCAGATAGAATTTTATTGTAAAGCTCTAACCCCACCCTAAGCATTTGACCGCTTTGTTCGTAACCAAAAACATTCCCCGCGCCACGAATTTCAAGGTCTTTTGTAGCAATATGATAACCCGAACCTAGGCTTGTGTAGTGCTCCATGGTTTTTAATCTTTGGTAGGCGTCCGGAAGAAGTTTTATTTTACGCGGAATACATAAATAACAAAAAGCCTGCTTATTACCACGACCAACCCGCCCCCTTATTTGATATAATTGTGAAAGCCCAAAGTTTTGCGCGTTGTTAATAATTATGGTGTTTGCGTTTTTTACATCCAAACCAGACTCCACAATTGTGGTGCACACCAAAACATCAACTTTTTTATTAAAAAAACCCAGAACAATTTTTTCTAAAGGTCCGTTCGCCATTTGACCGTGGGCTCCAGAAATATTTATATCGGGAAACTCAACAGATAGTTTTTCAACGACAAAAGGAATGCTTTCAATTTCGTTGTGTATAAAATAAACCTGACCACCTCTACCTATTTCATACTCTATCTTGTTTTTTATATCCAACCAGTCAAACCTGTTAATATAGGTTTTAATAGGCAACCTGTCTTGCGGGGGTGTTTCTATTTTAGATGTATCTCTAATACCAACCAAAGACTGTTGTAGGGTTCTTGGTATCGGTGTTGCTGTTAATGTTAAAACATCAACACCGGTCTTAATCCTACGTATAGTCTCTTTGTGTTTTACCCCAAACCTATGCTCTTCATCTACAATCAACAAACCCAACCTGCTTGTTTTTACATCATCACTTAACAACCTATGGGTTCCAATTAACATGTCCACCACCCCTTTGTTGTAATTTTCTAAAATTTCTAACTGCTCCTTTTTGGATTTAAAACGAGACAAAAGCTCAACCCGCACACCAACAGGAGACAACCTATTAACACAAGTAATATAGTGTTGATCTGAAAGCACGGTTGTTGGTGCTAAAAAAAACACACCCTGCCCAGAAGTTATAGCTAATATTGCTGCGCGTATCGCAACCTCTGTTTTTCCAAAACCCACATCTCCATAAACCAACCGATCCATTGGTTTGTCTTTTGACATATCTTCATATATATCAGCTATAGATTGAGACTGGTCGGGTGTTTCAATATAGGGAAAACTATCAATCACTCGCTGAATTAACTCAACATCACCACCATAAACAAACCCTCTTGGTTTTTGTTTTGCTTTATAGTTTTCAATTAAATGTGACACAACCCTATCAACACTTTTTCTTGTTGTTAGTTTTTGTTTCTCCCATGTTCCGCTTCCCAGTTTGGTTAGTTTGGGGTTTGTTCCACCAGGACCAATATATTTATGAACCCTATCAAACCTATCAAGAGGAACAAACACATTTGCACCACCCAAATACTCAATTTTGATGCTTTCTGTGTCACCAGCAAACTGTTCTAATCCGCGATAAACTCCCAACCCATAGTCTTGATGAACAAGAACATCACCCCACTTAATATCATCAAGGCTTGTGATACGCCTTTGTTGTGTGTTTTCAATTTTTATTTTTCTATGTTTCTGTGTGGTGCCAGGCGTACCAATAAATATAGCATTAAGGGCAAAACATTTTATGGTTTCTCCAAAAACAACATCACACTCAACTGTTTTGTTTTTTAAACCCCGGCTTGTTTTAACACCCCTAAAAACAAAAACACAACCAATCGTATCAATGTGTTCATTTATTTTTTTATTTACTAATTGCACAGGTAGTGTTTTTTGAGAAAGTTTTTCACAAAAGAAATCAAAACAATTATCATTTTTTGTGTTTTCTTGGTCAAAATCTGACGTTATGTATAATATATTATTTATGTTTGCACCATAAAGACTCTCAAGATTATCTTCGGTGTAATCACTATTTTTAGAAGCCGGTTGATGTATTACGCTTTTTGTTGTTTCGCTTATTGATTCTTGGCTTATTATGTTGAAAACTCTCATTGAAACAACCTCAAAACCTTCTAACTCTATCCTAATTGGGTTTTTGTGGAGCGCTGGAAATACGTCAATTATACCACCTCGTGAAGCATACATGTTTTTAGATGAACACCAGTCTGATTGGTTATATCCCCATTTATCTAGTTTTTTAAAAAACCCACCCCTATTTAGTTTTTTGCCAACCTCTATTACAATATCGTCTTTCTTTTTTGGTGTTTTTATTGTTGTTTGGCTTAATCCCGCCTGTGATGTTAAATAAATACCTTCGCTTTTCATTAACAAAGACCTGTTTGCGATTTCAAAGTTTTCATCTTCTATTGATCTAAAGCCATCAACTTCAAGTTTTTTGTTTTTGTTTTGTGTAAAACCAAACACCAACCCCATTTCATTGTGTTGGTATTTTTTCCAACATTTTTCAAACATAGTTTCTTCTTTAAATACAACCCCTAGTCTTCCCCCTATATTTTGATGTACCACCTCGATAACCATAGAAGCTATTTCTATGGAGTTTGTTGAAATCTCCGTATCACCAGACCTAATTTTTTTGATTACGTCTTTTATTGTTTTCTGGTTAGAAATATAATTAAACAGTTTCGCTTTTTTCATTGTTTCACGTGAAACAGTTATCTGTTTAACATAACCGAAAGAACAGAAATATCAGCAGGTGTTATTCCTGATATTCTCATGGCTTGACCAAGGTTTTCTGGTTTTATATTAGATAATTTTTCTCTTCCTTCGTTTGAAATACTTTTAATGTTTATATAGTCAAATCCTTTTGGAATTTTAATATGTTCACTTTTTGACATTTTTAATATTTGTTTTTCTTGTCTTTTAATATAACCATCGTATTTAATTAATGCCTCAACCTCAATCATAATCTCTTCATAAACTCCACCATTAACCGTTTTTTTGATTTGTTGTATGTTTATATAGTCACTTAAAACACCTATTCCCATGTTTGGTCTTTTAAGAATGTTTTCCACGCTTTGCTTTTCTTTAATTGGACTTTCGTTTACTTTTTTTAATAATTTATTTGCTACCACTGTTTCTAGTTTTGTTTTTAATTCTTTTTTTATTAGATCAATTGCTTTTAAAACCCTTTTGGTTTTTAATTCTAAGTCTCTATCAATAAGCCCTAGCGACACACTTTTTTTAATTAATCTATTATGTGCGTTAGAAAATCGTAGCAATATTCTATACTCTGCTCTAGAGGTAAACATTCGATATGGTTCGTTGGTATCTTTTGTTATTAAGTCGTCTATTAGAACACCTATATAGGCGTCACTCCTTTTTAATACAAAACCAGCTTCTTTGTTAATGAGTTGTTTTGCATTAATACCCGCCATCAATCCTTGAGCAGCAGCTTCCTCATAACCAGATGTTCCATTAATTTGACCAGCAAAAAATAATCCAGATACAATTTTTGTTTCCAGTGTTGATTTAAGTTGTGATGGTAAAATAAAATCATATTCAACAGCATACCCTGGTCGCAACAACCTTACATTGTTTAAACCGTTTATAGACCTAAGTGCTTTTAGTTGTACATGCTCAGGAAGGCTCGTTGAAAAACCGTTAACATAGATTTGATTCGAGTTAGTCCACTCTGGCTCTAAATACAACATGTGTTTTTCGTGATGGCTAAACCTATGAACCTTGTCTTCAATCGATGGACAATATCTTGGTCCAACACCAAACACGTCCCCAGAAAACATAGGGCTCTTATGCATGTTTTCTTCAATTATTTTTTTGCATTCACTAGAGGTGTATACAGTATGACAAGGTATATTTTTAGGATTAAAGTGTTCTGTTCTGTAGGAAAAAGGAATTGCATTTTCATCACCAGGAGCTAGATCCATGTTGTTCCAATTAATAGAGCTTGAATCTAGTCGTGGCGGGGTTCCTGTTTTAAGCCTTCCGGTTTTAAAACCATAATTTAAAAGTGACTCAGTAATTCCTTCAGCGGGATTTTCTCCCATTCTTCCAGCTTTGATCTTTTTTTGACCTATGTGTAGCAACCCGTTTAAAAATGTTCCACAGGTAAGAATTGCTGCAGAGCATTTTATTATATCACCATTTCTAAGTATAACACCTTCAATTTTATTATTAACAATCTTAATATCAACAACTTCACCTTTAAGCAGGCTAACGTGTTTTGCGTTATTGATTTGGCTTGAAACAAACGATTCATACATCCTTTTATCTACCTGTGCTCTGGGCGACCAAACAGACTTGCCTTTGGAGCGGTTTAAGATTTTATACTGAAGGGCGCTTTGATCTGTAGCAAATGGCATTAAACCACCTAAAACATCCATCTCTTTTACTATTTGCCCCTTCGCTAAGCCACCAATAGCGGGGTTGCACGACATCCTGCCTGTTGCTAGTGGGTCAATGGTTATTAAAGCAGTTTTAATATTAAACCTATTTAAAATTAAAGATGCTTCAATGCCAGCATGTCCAGCACCGCATACTACAACTGAAAAAGTGTGGTCGGGTTTCACGTGAAACTATTTCCCAACACAAAGAGTGTTAAATATATTGTTTAAGATGTCATCTGGTGAGGTTTTACCTAATAGGCTATCAATGGCTGTGATCGAATCTCTTAATTCAAACGCTACAAGTTCCATTTCGGGTAATGTGTTATCTAAAAGCTTGAGGGCGTTTTTTTGAGCACCCAATGATTTATTAATAGCAGTATGTTGGTGTTGTGAGGTGAGGTGAGGTGAGTCCGTTGAGATTGTATTTATTGACATTACTTTTTTAATTTTATTTAACAAAATATCTACATTTGTGCCTGATTTAGCCGATATATGTATAATAGATTCATTATCACTAATTATTTTATGTAAATCGTTTTTGTTTAAAATATAGATAAAAGGACAATTATATTTGGGTAAATTTTTCTGTTTAGGATCATCAGACATATATAGAATTAAGTCGGCTAAACCAATTTCTGTGTTGGCTTTATCAATGCCTATTTTTTCTATTTTATCGTCGGTATGTTGAATTCCAGCAGTATCTATAAATCGAATTGGAACACCATCAATTGATATCATAGACTCTATTGTGTCCCTTGTAGTTCCAGGCATATCGCTTACTATGGCTTTTTCCGATCCCGAAAGATGATTTATTAATGTTGACTTGCCAACATTAGGTTTTCCAGTGATAACTACTCGAATTCCCTCATTTAGCATTTTTCCAGCTTTAAATGTGGATAAAATTTTCTGTGTTGCTTCAATGGTTGCTTTAATTTGTGATTCACATTCTATGTAAAATGTATTTAAAACCTCAGATTCTGAAATATCAATTGTATGTTCAATTTTTCCTGCTACCCCTATTAATGCTTGGTTTATTGTTTTTAATGAAGTTGACAGTGTTCCGCCGAGCGTTTGTTGGTTAATTCGTGCCGCAGCCGCCGATTTTGATTTAATCAATGCACCTACCGCCTCTGCCTGTAAAAGGTCTATTTTACCATTAATAAAAGCCCTTTTTGTAAATTCACCAGGCTCTGCAAGTCGCCCACCGTAAAAAATTATTGTTCTTATAATTTTATTAATTAATACAGGGTTTCCGTGTGATGAAAATTCGACCATATCATCACCTGTATATGATGCTGGTGATTTAAAGCGTGTTACTATACACTCATCAATCAGTTGGTTATTTTCATCGTAAACCTTTGTTAGTGTAGCAGTTCGCGGATCACATATTGTGCTTTTTGATATTTTAGATAGTATTGTATTTGTTAGTGGGCCATTAAGGCGTATTACCGCTATTCCACTATGTCCAAATGGTGTTGCGGGGGCCACAAATGTAGCATCCCCATTCATCATTTTTTTGTTGCCACAGCAGGAGCTGTATTAGGTATCAGATATTTTTGTTGTATAATAGAGAGTAGGTTGAATACAAAATAGTAGAGGTTTAAACCAGAAGGAAAGCTATAAAACAAGAATAAGAAAAAAGCATTCATAACATACATCATGGTTTTTTGGTTTGCATCAGCATTTGGTGCAGCCATCATTTTTTGTTGGATAAACATTGTAGAACCCATTAATACGGGTAGAATGTTTATAGGAAATCCACCTAATTCAACCAATGTATCAGGCACACTTAAATCGTTTATCCATCCAAAAAAAGGTGCACCCCTAAATTCAATTTTAGATCTGAAGATTGAAAAAACTGATACCAGGATTGGCATTTGAATAAGCATGGGTAAACACCCACCCATTGGGTTTGCACCTGAATTTTTATATAGCTCCATTTGAGCTCTGCTCATTTTTTGAGGATCGTTTTTGTATTTTTCTTTAATCTTGTTGATTTCAGGTGCTAATGATTGCATCTTACGGGTGGACTCAAAGGTTTTAACAGTTAGAGGGTTTAAAAGTAGTTTAATCAAAAATGCAAAAATAATTACAACTATACCGTAGTTTGGAATAATTGCATACATTTTTGATAATAACCAACTAATAAGCTGTCCAATTGGTCTAAATAAAGCCCAACCAAGATCAACGTTGCTTTCAAGACCAACGCCAAACTCCTTAAGGTTACTATAGTCAAGTGGACCCAAATAAACAGTAAAATTATTTGTACTAGATGTGGTTTGAGTAATCTCAGTATTATAAACAGGTCGCTTGTCAATTAATTCACTTTCTACGCGGGCTGCTATGCCAGGCTCTGAGGGTATAATTGCTGATATAAAATATTTAGTTTTTATAGCTGACCACAGGGTTGATCCTTTTTGACCTTCTTCAGATAATGTACCTTTTTTTGGTTTTGTCCCCATATGTTCTCCACCAAGAGAAGCAAACCCCTCAAAGAATTGAAAGTCGTTAGAGATGTTTTTTTCAGTTGGGGGGAGCCCACCAGACCACCTTATCGTATATTGATTTCTTGAAATAAATTTCGAAGGTTCATCAAAAATAATATTAACATCAATATTGTATGAATCAGGGTAAAACGTGAATGTTTTTTTAATAGCTTGGCCTTTATGGCTTGTAGTAAAGGATAGGGTTTTTTGACCCCTATCAACCCTTAGGGTTTTAAAGGTGTTCGAAGATGACCAGTTATGATCTAAAGTAGTTTTATCGCCATCTATAGAAATAAAACCAAGAGACAGGTTGTCAGAATTAAGCTCATCTATAAGGTTAACTAGTTTGCCATTATGATCAGTAAAATTGTAGAGGGAATAACTTACAAGCGATCCACCGTTTTTATTTGTAATGGTTAAATCATAAAGATTGGTTTTAACGTTTATATCTTGGAGCGGTGATGAGTCTTTGTATTGTATAATTTGTTTTTTTTCTTGAGGAGGCGTATCTATAACAACCACTTCTTGGTTTTGTTCTAAAACATATTCATCGGAAACATTTACGTCAACAGGAGAAACAAGGCTCATGTACCAAGGATAGAAAACAATAATTATGCCAATTAAAAGAAACGCTAGTAATGATTGTCTATCCATATATTATTTTACAACCGGATCCATACCACCCTTATTAAAAGGGTGACATTTAATTATTCGTTTAAAAATAAGAAAAATTCCTTTGTATGGACCATGGGCACTTAAAGCGTCAATGCCGTATTGTGAACAGGTTGGGTTAAACCTGCAATGTGAACCAATGAAAGGAGAAATTGTTAATCGATAGACCTTTATAATTGCTATCAAAATATTTGATAAAATTTTATTTAAAACCATTAACACAAATTATGCTGAAAGAACTTTTCTTCCTTTTTTTCGCCTTCTAGAAAGAACACGTTTTCCACCAACGCTAGACATGCGTTCACGAAAACCATGTTTATTCTTTCTCTTTCTTTTGCTTGGTTGATATGTTCGCTTCATTATTACCTCCGAATTAAGACGATGAAATTACTTATTTTTATGCTTTAGACCAATTAAAACACCATATTGAGTTTTTTCTCAAAAATTAATTAGTTTTAGCAAAAGATGATTGTATCGCATTGAAAAAACTACATAATTTTAATTTCATACTGGTTGTGGATAACCTGTGGAAAAGATATAAATGACAGATAATAAAGATATTTGGGAAATCGTTCAGGGGGAGCTTAAAAAAAGCCAGCCCAGCCATGCATATTCTACTTGGTTTGAACCAATTAAGTCTATGGGAATTCATGATGGAAAACTTTTACTTGAGCTACCAAACCAATTTTTTTATGATTGGATTCAGTCACATTATGTTGAAATCATAGAAAAATTTGTGACAGAAACATATACAGATAAACTTACAATTAAATATACAGTAGCTCCACAAAACCCGCTTATAATGGAAGAACATGCTCAAGATGGTGCAGGTTTAAAAAAGGGTTTATCAGCAAACAAAACAAAGAGATCGTTAAATGAAAATTATACATTTTCTTCTTTCATTGAAGGATCTCATAATCAGTTTGCAAAAGCTGCTGCAAAAAATGTTAAAGAAGAACCAGGACAACAATCATTTAATCCTCTTGTAATATATGGTGGAGTGGGTATGGGTAAAACCCACCTTCTTCATGCTATCGGTAATGGTATACTTGATGATGACCCAGAAAAGAAAATTGTTTGTGCATCAAGTGAAAAATTTACATTAGACTTTATTTCATCTATCCAAAAAAATAAAACTGTAGAATTTTCTAAATCGTATCGTAACGCTGACATTTTATTAATTGATGACATTCAGTTTTTTCAAGGCAAAGAGCAAACCCAAGAACAATTTTTTCATACTTTTAATGAGCTTTTTCAGGCTGGTAAGCAAATTGTTTTAACTGCAGATAGATATCCCGGAGAAATGATTGGTTTACAGGATAGACTTCTTTCACGTTTTAGCTCTGGTCTTGCAGTTGATATTCAACCAGCAAATTATGAAACACGAGTTGCGATAGTTATGGAGAAAGCAGAAATGAATGGGTTAAAGCTACCTTATGATATTATTGAATTAATAGGTAGTCATATAAAAAACAATATTAGAGATTTAGAAAGTACCATTATAAGGCTTCTTGCTCATTCTTCTTTATCAAACCAGGAAATTGATTATAATTTGGCGAAAAAAGTTATCAAAGAAAGGGTGGGTCATCTTTCAGCATCAGAAGTCACCGTTGAAGAGATTATTCGCAAGGTATCTAGTTTAACTAAAATTAATGAACCAGATATCGTAGGTAAGAGCAGGAGAGCTGAAATAGTTGAGGCTAGACAAATTTCAATTTATCTTTGTAGGGATATTTTAGGATCATCTCTAGCAAGTATTGGAATGCACTTCAGCGGAAGAGATCATACTACCGTACTGCATGCGTGTAAAGTAATAGATGAAAAAAAGAAGAAGGATAAAAGGGTTTCCGGAATA
>Ga0208410_1001043_pt1 | contig 14878 bp, 10 predicted proteins | sample ETN02SmetaG_3_FD_185787 | JGI IMG/M metagenome (GOLD analysis project Ga0208410, IMG submission 185787) | Marine microbial and viral communities from oxygen minimum zone, Eastern Pacific Ocean - ETNP2014F10-02SV257 (SPAdes) (version 2) | ecosystem: Environmental > Aquatic > Marine > Oceanic ... | reverse complement strand
AATTATCGAACCAATCTAAATGTGGAGCAGCAGATGGCTTCAGATCAAATAGAGCAAACAGTAGCCGGTAACCATTTTAGTGTTACCTTACTGAGAGGAGTAACGGGTTCAGGGAAAACAGAAGTGTTTCTTAGTGTAGCTTCAAAATTTATTTCAGAGGCTAGACAAGTGCTAATTTTGGTTCCTGAAATTGGATTGTCATCTGGATTAGTATCTAGAATTTTTAAAATACTTGGTATCACTCCTGTAGAATGGAATTCTGGTGTAAGCAACTCAAAGAAAAGAGAAATATTCCATTCTTTAATTTCTGGAGATGGGCGAGTTCAAATCATAGTTGGCGCAAGGTCTGCACTTTTTTTGCCTTTCAAAAACTTAGGACTGATTATTATTGATGAAGAGCATGATACTTCTTTTAAGCAGCAAGATGGTGTTAGGTTTAATGCAAGAGATATGGCAGTTCTAAGAGGCCATTGTGAAAATTTGCATATAATTCTGAGTTCTGCGACGCCTAGCCTCGAAACTATACTAAATTGTAAAACTGGAAAGTATAAAAGGGTTGACCTAAAAAAAAGGTTTCGTGAAGGATCAAAGGTGGTCACAGAAGTAATTGATATGAAAAATGAAGATATTGATAGAGATAAAAGCCTATCACCTCAGTTGATTAATTTAATAAACTGTAACTTAAAAAGGGGCGAGCAAGTCCTTTTATTTCTTAATAGACGAGGCTATGCTCCTTTGGTGGTATGTAAAAATTGCGGGGACCAATTGGGTTGTAAATTCTGTGACTCTAAATTGGTGGAGCATAGGTACTTATCTAGAAGAGTTTGCCATCAATGTGGATATGAGTTTCCAATTGATGATTCTTGTGCAAGCTGTGGAGAAACTGATCAATTTAATCTTTTAGGAGCCGGTGTGGAGCGCCTGATGGAGGAGTGTATTGAAACTTTTCCAGGGAAGGCAATAAAAATTGTTTCTTCTGACTTGACAGATTCCAAAGCTGCTTTGGAAGAGGGAATTTTGCAAATAGAAAAAGGTGAAATTGATATAATAATAGGCACCCAAATTATAACAAAAGGTCATAATTTCCCGTTTCTTTCATTAGTGGGTATAGTTGATGGAGATTTAGGATTGTATGGTGCAGATCTTAGAGGTGCCGAAAAAACATTCCAAATCATACAACAGGTTTCGGGAAGGGTCGGAAGGTTTGGAAAACAGGGTGTAGTAGCAATCCAAACCTGGAGACCCGAAAATGATATTATTAGGTCAATTTTAAAGGGTGATGACGAAGGATTTTGGGAGCAAGAGCTGGTTAATAGGGAAGAAGCTAATGTTCCACCTTACAGTAAATTTATAGGTATAATACTAGAAGGACATAACAAGGCCTCACTGTTCGCTTCAGGGCAGAACATTTCAAGAGAATTTAAAAGTTTAACTAAATTTGGATTAAAAATATTTGGACCAGCTTTAGCTCCAATATCTAAAATAAAAAATAGAATAAGAGTAAGATTGCTTATACAGTGTCCCAAGGGTCTTTTGAATGTGAATAATTTTCGGGCAACTTTGCAGAACGCCAAAATCCCTAAAAGCCAGAAAATGATAATAGATGTTGATCCTCAAAACTTTTTGTAACGGCATTTATTTCGATTGGCAAAGTTGCATATGGGGCCATTATGAATTATTGAAGGGACCATTAAATAAATGAGTTCTTTCACGTTTCGAATAGTTTGAATGAAGAAATAAAAATAGGGTTACTCAGTGTGCTGAAAAAAGGACATCCAGTATGATAGAAAAAGTTACGCTTATAGGGCTTGGACTTATGGCATCATCAGTTGCGCGAGGGTTAATTAATAACAAAGAAAGTATAAAGGTTATTGGTTATGATATCTCACCTGAAGTCAGGAAAATAGCAAGTGAAATCAAAATTTTTGAAGTGGTGGATGATCTCGAGTCAGCTGTAAAGGATTCTGATCTGACAATTATTTGTACTCCTGTAGGAGCAATTCGATCTGTAGTATCTGAGATTTCTAAATATCTAAAGAAAGGATCAATTCTTTCCGATGTTGGTTCCGTTAAAAAGGCAGTAGTTGAAGCTGTTTTTCCTCTAGTTCCTAAAGAAGTATATTTTGTGCCTGCTCATCCTCTTGCTGGTACAGAAGAATCTGGACCAAATTCTGGCTTTCCCGAATTATTTAAAGATAGGTGGTGTATACTTACGCCTTTAGAAAATACTCCTCAAGAAAAGATAAAGATAGTTAAAGATTTTTGGGAAAATCTAGGTTCAAAGGTTACGGAAATGACGCCAGAGCATCATGATCTCGTTTTGGCTGTAACATCTCATGCTCCTCATTTAATTGCCTATACCATGGTAGGCGTTGCAGATGATCTGGCTCAAGTAACTAACTCGGAAGTCATTAATTTTTCTGCCGCTGGGTTTAGAGACTTTACTAGAATAGCAGCTTCAGATCCAACAATGTGGAGGGATGTCTTTCTAAATAACAAAGAAGCTGCCTTAGAGGTATTAGGAAGATTCTCAGAAGAGCTGTTCGCTTTAAATAGGGCTATCCGTCAAGGGGATGGGGATTTTCTTTTTGATTATTTTACGAGGACTAGATCTATAAGAAGAGGCATTATTGAGGCAGGGCAGGATACTAAGGCGCCTAATTTTGGAAGGTAAAAACTAGATTCCAAACCAAAATTGTAGTTTAAGTGAAATAGTGATAGATTTAAACTTGGCCAAAAGAGATTTAATTAATGACATTGTCGTTTTATGTAAGCTAAATAACATAAGTATTTATTCGATAATAACTTAGTATGGGCTCAAATTTGAAAAAAGTTAACCAGCACCCTAATTGGAACAGTAGTTGTGAATGAAATAATAACTGAGCGTAATAAAAAAGCTTTTACTCAACCAATTCAACAGACTTTTATAATGATTTTTATATTAGTTCTTGTTGGTATAACTGGGACATTATTATTCCCATCTGTTGGGTCCATTTTTTTTGGAGCCCCACTATTAAATGGCGCGATTATCCTTATCTTTTGTCTAGGTATTTTCACAAGTTTTAATCAAATTTACCAAGTTTATAGGGCTAGTGAGTGGATAGAAGGTTTTGCAAGAAATACTCCTGGAGTTACAGATAGGATACCTAGGTTGCTTGCAACACTCGCAAGCATAAAGGGCTTAGCTAGTGAGGAAAAGAGTCTGAATAGTATTTCAGCAAGATCAATACTTGATTCTGTTGGTTCTAGATTAGATGAATCTAGAGATATTACGAGATATATTACTAGTTTGCTTGTACTTACTGGTTTGCTTGGAACTTTTTATGGATTAGCTACTACGGTTCCTGCAGTTGTTGATACAATAAGGTCGCTAGCTCCTCAAGATAATCAATCTCCAATGGATGCTTTTAACGGATTGATGACCGGGTTGGAGAACCAGTTAGGCGGTATGGGTACAGCTTTTTCTACCTCTCTTTTGGGTTTGGCGGGTAGCTTAATAGTCGGTCTTCTTGAACTATTTTCAGGCCATGGTCAAAATCGTTTTTATATGGAGTTAGAGGATTGGCTATCCGCAAGGACGGAGATTGGTGTAGGATCATCGGTGGGAAATTCTTATGTAGATGCGGTAAGTGCTAACGTATCTAATAACTCTATGGAGAGGCTCACTAAATTAGTTGAAAAGCTAGCTTACGAAGCCCAAAAATCTGAAGAAAGAAGATTTGCGGTAGAAGAACAGGTAAGTGAATTGGCTAAGATACTAGATCGAATTGCCCAAATTTCACCTAGTTCATCAGGGATGGCAGCTTCTACAAAAGCAGCGTTCAACTTTGAAAAGTTAGATAATATAGATGATACCCAAAAGCAGCTACTTAATCTTTTTATTCAAAGTGCTAACGACACTAGTTTAAGTTACACCGAAAATAATCAAAAATTGCAACGTTTAGAAAGAGAGATTGTTCAATTTAGAGATGACGTAAGGACAGGCCGATTGGAAATAAAAGATTGGCTTGAGAATCTTTTAAAAGAATCCGTTGATAATTCAGTTAAAGCTAAATCAAAGAGGCGGCCTGGTTAATGTCGATAATGCGTCGAGGAAATATCCGAGTCGTAAATAACACATGGCCAGGTTTTGTTGACGCAATGGCTGCTTTGTTATTGGTTCTAACCTTTGTACTTTCAATATTTATGGTTGTTCAGTCAGTTCTTAGAGATACCATAGTAAGTCAGGATAAGGTGTTAAGTAATCTTTATATTCAAATATCTGATCTCCACAATATTTTAGAGGAAACTGAAGGCAAGCTTATTATATCAGAGATTGAGTCTGAAGATCGTCGAGTAACTATTGCTGCTTTAAATAAATCTGTTCAGGCTGCCATGCAAAGGATCTCTAACTTTGAAGAAATGGTTGATAAATTATTAGCTGAAAAACTTTCGCTATCTAAGTCTCTAGAGGTGCAGACGTCTGACTTGGTGGAAAAGGTGACTCAGTTAGAGAGTGCAGAGGAGAAAATCTTAGGTCTGGCTGCAAAGATCGATATATTAAACTTGGAAAAGAGTGAATTAGAAAATTTATTGGATTTTCTTAAGTCGGATTTAATTAAAAATCAAAATTTATTAATGACTGCTAATACCAAAATTACTTCCTTTGAGGAACAGGTGGCTAGCTTAATCGCACAAAAAACTGGTTTAAGAAATTATGTTTCAGAATTAGAAAAAGAAGGCGAAAAAAATATTACAAGGAATGAGGCAGCGAGGTTAGCTTTGGCTTCTGCTAGGAGTGAAATTGATTACGAAAAAGAAAATGCTAGGTTGGCAGCAGCAAGGGCGGAAGCATTAGAGATCGAGGTTAAAAAATTTAAAGAAAAGAACCTGTCTTCTGAAAGGCAATTAGAGGACATAAGGATTAAGCTTAATGAAGGTGATCTTGCGTTATATGCTGCTCAGGAAGATCTAATGGAAGTTGAGTTTCAAAAAAATATCTTAGGTACTAAGCTCAAGGATACTGTTAAAGCTTTGTCAGAACTTGAAAGACAAATGCTTGCTGAGAAGATTGTGATATCTCGATTGAGGGAAAGCCTTGAGGAAGAAAAAGAAGAGACGAGTTTGTTGGCATTGAGCTTAGCTGGTGAGAGAGAAAGAGCGATTGAGCTTTTATCCACTCTTGCTTTGATTAGGGAAGAAAAAGGTTCATTGGAAGAAAAATCCAACCAATTAGACATTGAGAAAAGAGATTTAGAAGAATTATTAGCGTTCCGAGAAGTATTGATAAGAGAGATGGAGATTGATTTGATAGAGGAACAGAAAATTTCTTCTATCAGCAGTACTAGAATTTTGGAGCTGGAAAGAGATGCTAAAGGCTTGGGGGTGCGTCTAGCTGAGTTGCAAACTTTACTGGATGAATCAAGCAAAATCGATATGGCAAAAAATGTTCAGATAGAACTTCTAGGACAAAACCTTAATGCGGCCTTAGCTCGAGCGGCCACCGAACAAAAGTTAAGGGCAGATATGGAGGAGGCTGAGCGAAAAAGAATAGAAGACGAGGCGATTGATCTTAGAAACTATAGGTCTGAATTTTTTGGAGAAATGAAGAAAATTATTAAAGATCTCGAGGGGATACAAATTGTTGGAGACAGGTTTTCGTTCTCCTCCGAGGTTCTTTTTACTTCAGCATCAGCAGAACTAGGGTTGAATGGAAAAAGGCAAATTCAGGCAGTGGCTGAGCAGCTAAAGAAGGTTACAGAAAAAATTCCAACGGATATAAAATGGATTCTAAGAGTTGATGGGCATACAGATTCTCTTCCTCTTATTTCAATTAATCAATATAAAGATAATTGGGAGTTGAGCCAAGCAAGAGCTTTAGCAGTAGTCAAGTTCCTAATAGAAGAGGTAGATTTTCCCCCAGATAAGTTGGCGGCCACAGGTTTTGGTTCTTATCAACCAATAAATTTTGGTAGAAGTCCCGAGGCTTTCAGTCAGAACCGTAGAATAGAGTTAAAGATAACTGAAAAATAACCCTCAACTTTTGATTTAATTTGCTGGAAGCAGTCTAGGTTTTTTAGTTCCAATCCTGGGATTTTCGAGACTAGAGATTTTTAGATCAATCTTATTTTCTTTAATTAAAACTTTTACCATTCCACCCTTTGATAATTTGCCAAACAGTAAATCATCTGCGAGTGGTTTTTTTATTTCCTCTTGAATTAACCGAGATAAAGGCCGTGCTCCCATTTTTGAATCATAACCTTTTTCTGCTAGCCATTCAGCAGCCTTCCTACTAAGTTCTATGCTGACATTTCTATCTAATAGTTGAGCTTCAAGCTGTAGGATAAATTTATCCACTACTTGAAGAATTACAGATTTAGGCAATGGGTTGAATTTAATAGTAGCATCTAGGCGATTTCGAAATTCTGGAGAAAAAAGTCTTTCGATTGCAGAAGTGTCTTCATCTTCCCGCTCGCTACGCGCGAAACCTATAGCTTCTTTAGCTTGCTCCATTGCACCTGCGTTAGTAGTCATAATGATAACTACATTTTGGAAATTAACAGATTTTCCATTATGATCAGTGAGTTTTCCATGATCCATTACTTGTAGCAATATATTGTAGACATCTGGATGTGCTTTTTCAATTTCATCGAGTAATAAAACACAATATGGTTTCTGATCAACACCATCAGTTAGTAACCCTCCCTGGTCGAAACCTACATAACCTGGGGGTGCGCCAATTAATCGACTTACTGCGTGCTTTTCCATATATTCTGACATATCAAATCTTAAAAGTTCAACTTCTAAGTTGTCTGCTAGTTGTCTCGCTACTTCAGTTTTTCCAACTCCAGTGGGTCCAGAAAATAGATAGTTTCCGATCGGTTTGCCATGATCCCGAAGACCAGCCCTAGAAAGTTTTATTGCAGATGATAGCGCGTTAATAGCTGAATCTTGTCCAAATACTACCCTTTTTAGAGATTTTTCAAGATCCATTAAAAGGCTTGCATCATCCTTGGATATAGTTTTTGGAGGAATTCTCGCGATATTGGCTACTATGTTCTCTATCTCTTTTATTCCAATTGTCTTTTTTTTCTTATTTTCTGGGAAAAGAGCCTGGGCCGCTCCGGCTTCATCTATTACATCAATTGCTTTATCCGGCAATTTTCGATCATTTATATACTTTACAGATAAATCGACTGCGGCCTTTATGGCCTCATTAGTAAACCTAATAGCGTGATGCTTTTCAAAGTAAGTTTTTAGCCCACCCAGAATCTTTATTGCGTCGTCAGGACTTGGCTCATTTACATCGATCTTTTGAAAGCGCCTAGCCAATGCTCTGTCTTTCTCAAAATGTTGTCTATATTCCTTATAGGTTGTAGACCCCATGCATCTAAGGTTACCTTTTTGGAGAGCTGGTTTCAGTAAATTAGATGCATCCATTGCACCTCCTGAAGTAGCTCCAGCTCCCACTAAAGTATGAATTTCATCGATGAAAAGTATTGCATCTGGATGCTGTTCTAATTCAGTCATTACCTGCTTAAGTCTTTCCTCAAAATCTCCCCGATAGCGAGTGCCTGCTAAAAGAGAACCCATATCTAAAGCAAAAACAGTAGCCTTAGATATTACTTTAGGGGCTTCATTTTTTACAATTTTTCTTGCTAACCCTTCGGCTATTGCTGTTTTCCCCACTCCTGGATCACCAACTAGAATGGGGTTGTTTTTCCGTCGGCGGGAAAGTATTTGTATGCACCTCTCTAATTCAAAATTTCTACCAATCAGAGGGTCTATCTCACCATCTTTAGATCTTTCGTTTAGGTTTATACAGTACTTCTCAAGTGCTTTCTCGCCCAGATCTTTTTCTTCTTCAGCTGTGGGTTCGTGATCATTAGGTTGGTCACTTAAAGTTCTGCTTTCACTAAACTTTGGGTTCTTAGCTACACCATGAGCTATAAAATTTACTGCGTCATATCTAGTCATATCTTGCTCTTGAAGAAAAAATGCCGCGTGACTTTCCCGTTCTGCGAAGATTGCAACTAATACATTTGCTCCAGTGACTTCAGTACGACCAGAACTTTGCACATGAATTGCTGCCCTTTGGATGACCCGTTGAAATCCGGTTGTAGGTACAGCTTCTGCTCCTTCAAGGTCTGAAATTAGACCCTCGAGCTTTTCGTCAAGAAAAGTATTAAGCTTTTCAGTTAACACTTTTATATCTACATTGCAGGCTTCAAGAACTCTCCTTGCATCTTTTTCTTTAATTAATGCTAATAACAAATGCTCCAAAGTAGCAAACTCATGTTTCTTTTCATTAGCTAAACTAATAGCCGAATGGATGCTTTTTTCCAATGAAGTTGAGAAAGATGGCATGTTAATTTACCTTTTGCATAATAAAATATTTTACCCAATTATAAGATATGTATTCATTCATACAAGTTTTGAAAGGGGGGTTCTTAAATAATTTAAGAATTCATATTTTGTAGTATTTAACTGTATCATAATTTTTCTTAAAAATTATCCTTCCTTTTCCGTATTTCGGTAAAAACTTCTAGTGCATCGAGGCCGTCAAGGTTTATGCTTTTTTTAACCTCATCTAATTCAGCTCTCAAAAATGAGTTTGTAATTAATTCATCCGAAAGTAAGCTAGGTATGGTGGGTGTATTGGTTGATCTTAGCTTTTTAATTTCTTCAATTCTAAGTTTAAGATTTTCGTTTTCTGGTTCAATCGTAAGGCAAAAACGTGCGTTATTTTCTGTATACTCATGTCCTGAGTATATCTTGGTTTTTGGGTCTAATGTCATTAACTTTTTTAAGCTTTCCCACATTTGTTTTGGCGTCCCCTCAAAAAGTCTCCCGCATCCCATGGCCATGAGGGAGTCTCCTGAGAATAAGGCTCCTATTTCTTCGCAGTAGAATGCAATATGTCCTACAGTATGGCCAGGCACATCAAATATCTCAAATGTTAGGTTTGACAGTTTAATTCTATCCTCGCCTTTAACCTGCATATTTAACTCAGGCAAACGCTGCTCGTCTTCACTTGCGCCTACTACCTTGCAGCCATACTTGTTAACCAAATCTGAAACACCAAGGATATGGTCGTCATGATGGTGGGTTAGCAAAATATAATCTAATTTAAGGCCATTGGTGTCCAAATAATCCATTATAGGGCCCGATTCAGGCGCATCTACTAACATTGCCTTTTTTTGTTCCTCTTCGATTATAAGGAAAGCATAATTATCAGATAAGCAGGGTAAAGTTTCTACTATGTAGTTCAATTTTTTTCCTTTTTGCTATTTCAGTTTTCGTATATTCTATATTTTTCGAAACAGGGCACAATGTATTTTGACATAAAAGACCTAGTTGAATTCTATTCTGACACGAGTTTGGGAAAGCGCACCGCTTCATCTCTAAGTAAGACTTTAAACCATTTGTTTAAATGTGGAAAGGGTGAAATGATTTTAGGGTACGGCTTTACGACACCTCTTCTTGAACCTTGCTTAGAGCGTTTTGAAAAAGCTGTCTCCCTAATGCCTGGTCTGCAAGGGGCGATTAATTGGCCAACATCCAGTAACAATGTAAGTATCCTTGTGGATGAAGCTTTCTGGCCAGTAGAAACCGAATCAGTTGATACAGTTTTAATTCTTCACGGATTAGAAAATTCGTTAAATCCTAATGTATTGTTGTCTGAAGCTTGGAGAGTATTAAAACCCAATGGGACTTTGTTAGTATTTGTTTCAAATAGGGCAGGTTTTTGGGCTCGAACTGATATTACGCCTTTTGGTTGTGGTCAACCTTACAGTTTTAACCAGTTAAGTAACTTATTAAAACAAACTAACTTTGCAATTGAGAAGAATCTCCTAACCTTGAATGGGTTCCCAACTGAGAACAATATGAGGTTAAGTTTACCTAATGTTATGACTTACCTTTTAAATTTAACCAAGGTTGAGCTTTTTTCTGGGGTTATTGCCGTTAAGGCTTCCAAAAAAATCTTTGCACCGGAGAAGCTTGTGACGGATTATTTGTCGTTAGGTGTGCGTAAGTTGTCAAGTTCTCGTGGTGTAGCTTGACCATCTTTAGTACTTTTTGTTCTACCAACTTTTTTTGATCTTAGTATTCAAGGTATGTAGTTTAGGCGCATTCAAGAGAAAAACTATTTATTATTATTTAGCAGCATCTTAAATATGAAACAAAATTGGTTGTCAGATCTTGCCAGAAAGGTAATGCTCTGATATTGAATCGCGTGTATTGGAAATTTAACATTTAAAATTAGGTTTTTTAATTTGTACGAGGGTAAATTTTGAGTGCTAAAACGCTAACAGACAGTGCAGCCTCTAGGTATGCCAGTGCCATTTTTGAATTGGCTATTGAGACTAAAAGTTTAGATAAGGCGGAATCAGATTTAGATGTAGTAGCAAATATTTATGAATCAAATGGAGATTTTCGGAAGGTCGTAAAATCGGCTATCTTTTCTAGGGAACAGCAAGTAGGCGTTATAAAGGCTTTGGGTAAGAAAATTAAACTTTCGGATTTAACTATTAACTCACTTTGTTTAATGGCACAAAAGCGAAGGCTTTTTTCGATTGAATCAATGGTTGAACATTTCAAGAAGTTAGCATCTGACCATAGGGGAGAGATAAAAGTAAATATCACAAGTGCTTCGAAGCTGAGTAAATCCCAGGCAGATGAATTAAGAAATTTTTTTGAGGAAGAAACAAAAAGTTCTGTAATTCTTGATATAAAAGAAGACCAGTCACTAATTGGAGGACTTTTAATCAAAGTGGGATCAAATCTTATTGATTCATCAATTAGATCACAATTAATTAATGTAGAAAATAAAATGAAAGAGGTTGGATTATGACAATTCAGGCTGCTGAAATTTCAGCTATTTTAAAGCAAGAAATAAAGAATTTTGGTAAAGAATCGAAAATAACGGAAGTCGGGCAAGTGTTGTCTGTTGGAGATGGAATAGCTCGTGTTTATGGTCTGGATAATGTGCAAGCAGGAGAGATGGTTGAGTTTCCAGGAGAAATAAGGGGTATGGCTCTTAATCTGGAATCAGATAATGTTGGTGTGGTTATATTCGGATCAGATAGAGATATAAAAGAAGGCGATCCTGTAAAAAGAACTAAATCAATTGTCGATGTGCCGACTGGTGAAGAACTTCTCGGTAGGGTGGTTGATGGGCTAGGGAACCCAATAGATGGAAAAGGGTCTTTAGGGTCAAAAAACAGGTCAGTTGCAGATGTGAAGGCTCCAGGGATAATCCCAAGAAAATCGGTACACGAGCCTATGGCTACTGGTCTAAAATCCGTTGACTCTTTAATCCCTATAGGAAGAGGTCAGCGCGAATTGATTATCGGAGACAGACAGACCGGGAAAACAGCTGTCGCTCTCGACGCAATTCTAAACCAAAAGACATACAACGATGCAGCTGGTTCAGATGAAAGCAAGAAGCTTTATTGTGTTTATGTTGCTATTGGGCAAAAGCGATCATCCGTAGCCCAGTTGGTGAAAAAGCTTGAAGAGACGGGTGCAATGGACTATTCGATAGTTGTTGCAGCTACAGCTTCTGAGCCAGCCCCTATGCAATTTCTTGCACCATATTCAGCTACAGCTATGGCGGAATACTTTAGGGATAATGGTAAACATGCACTTATTATTTATGATGACCTTTCTAAACAGGCAGTAGCTTATAGGCAGATGTCACTCCTTTTAAGAAGACCACCAGGTAGAGAAGCTTATCCTGGAGATGTTTTTTACCTCCATTCACGCTTATTAGAGAGGTCTTCTAAGCTAAATGAAGATAGTGGATCAGGGTCACTCACGGCTTTACCTATTATTGAGACCCAAGGAGGAGATGTTTCGGCTTTTATCCCAACGAATGTGATTTCGATCACAGATGGACAGATTTTTCTTGAAACTGAGCTTTTCAATGCTGGTATTAGGCCAGCTGTAAATACAGGCCTTTCAGTATCTCGAGTAGGTTCTTCGGCCCAAACTTCTGCAATGAAGTCTGTTGCTGGTTCTGTTAAGTTGGAGTTGGCTCAATATAGGGAAATGGCTGCTTTTGCGCAGTTTGGTTCTGATTTGGATGCGTCCACACAGGCCCTCTTAAATAGAGGAGCTCGATTAACTGAGTTATTAAAACAAGCACAATATTCACCGCTGACGAATGCTGAACAAGTGATCATTATTTATGCTGGCACAAATGGCTACCTTGATACAGTCGAGGTTAAAGACGTTGGAAGCTTTGAAAAAGGACTTATAACACACCTTAGAAGTAACTGTTCTGATCTGCTTTCGGACATTACCGAAAATGATCGGAAGGTTAGTGGTGATTTAGAGGATAAAATAAAATCTGCAATTGATTCTTTTGCCTCAGGTTTTAGTTCGTAATAAATGAAAGTAGGTGCTAGATCATGCCTAATCTGAAGGATTTAAAGATTAGAATTGAGAGTGTAAAGTCCACTCGTAAGATTACTAAAGCAATGCAGATGGTTGCAGCAGCAAAACTTAGAAAGGCTCAAGAGGCAGCTGAATCTTCAAGACATTACTCCGAGAAAATGTCGGATGTCTTAGCGAACCTCTCCTCGGCAATGGAAGGTAAAGAATCTTCTTCAACTCTTTTGAAAGGTACCGGAAGTGAAAGTAAACATCTGCTTATTATAGCAACTTCTGAAAGGGGCCTTTGTGGAGGGTTCAATTCATCGATAGTTAAGATGGCAAAGAGTGATTTTCAAAAATTACATGATGCGAAGCAAAATTTCAAAATAATTACAGTTGGGAAAAAGGGCAAGGAACAATTAGAAAGAGAATACGGAGATTTTTTCCTAAAACATTTCGATCTAGTAGATGCTGACAAAACTACCTATGAGATAGCGGTAGAAATTTCGAATTATGTAATTAATGAATTCCACAATTCAGAATTTGATACTGTCAAAGTATATTTTAATAAATTTCAGAGCATAATATCCCAAATTCCCACTGCTCAAGGATTAATTCCGGCATCTGTTGATAATAAAGAAAATGAGTCTTTTGTCTCTTATGAGTATGAGCCAGATGAAGATGAAATCCTATCTGAACTTTTACCTAAGGCTATTACGACCCGTATATATACGGCACTTCTAGAAAACGCAGCATCTGAGCAGGGTGCTCGCATGTCCGCAATGGACAATGCTACCAGAAATGCAGGTGAAATGATTGATAAGCTTACGATACAGTTTAATAGATCTCGCCAAGCTGCAATTACTAATGAACTAATAGAGATAATTTCGGGTGCTGAAGCACTTTAACTTAGAAGGAAAAAAAATGGAAAAAAATATAGGTATTGTAACCCAAATAATTGGAGCTGTAGTAGATGTGCAGTTTAAAGATGAGTTACCCGAAATTTTGAATGCCCTTGAGACTGAAAATAATGGCAATAGGCTAGTATTAGAGGTAGCACAACATCTGGGTGAAAGTACAGTCAGAGCTGTTGCAATGGATGCTACCGAAGGCTTAGTTAGAGGAGCAAAAGTTACAGATCTTGGAGGCCCGATATCAGTGCCAGTTGGGAATGAAACTCTCGGTAGAATACTTAATGTTGTTGGCGACCCCGTGGATGAGAAAGGTCCAGTCAAGGCTTCAGAGAAAAGGCCAATACATCAACCGGCACCTGAGTTTTCAGAACAATCAACTGAAACGGAGATCCTGGTTACTGGTATAAAGGTTATTGATCTTTTGGCCCCTTATGCGAAGGGTGGTAAGATTGGTCTTTTTGGTGGTGCTGGTGTTGGCAAAACCGTTTTAATTATGGAATTGATTAATAATATAGCAAAAGTCCATTCTGGATTTTCTGTTTTTGCAGGTGTTGGAGAGCGCACCCGTGAAGGTAACGACCTTTACCACGAGATGATAGAGTCAGGAGTGATAAATACAGATGACTTGACGAAGTCTAAGGTTTCTCTGGTTTATGGACAAATGAATGAGCCTCCTGGAGCAAGGCAGCGCGTGGCTCTTACGGGACTTACTATAGCTGAACAGTTTAGAGATCAGTCAGGCACAGATGTTTTGTTTTTTGTTGATAATATTTTTCGATTTACTCAAGCAGGGTCTGAAGTTTCCGCTTTGTTGGGAAGAATTCCTTCGGCAGTAGGATATCAACCGACACTTGCGACCGATATGGGGGCTTTACAAGAGAGGATAACATCAACCACGACAGGTTCTATTACTTCGGTACAAGCAATATATGTTCCGGCTGATGATTTGACAGACCCTGCGCCTGCGACATCTTTTGCGCATTTGGATGCAAATACTGTTCTTAGTCGAGCTATTTCAGAATTGGGGATATACCCTGCTGTTGATCCTCTTGATTCAAGCAGTAGACTTCTTGATCCACTTGTAGTTGGCGATGAACATTACCAAGTTGCTAGAGAAGTGCAGAGTATTTTGCAGAGGTATAAATCTTTGCAAGACATTATAGCGATCTTAGGGATGGATGAATTGTCAGAAGAGGATAAATTGATAGTCGGAAGGGCTAGAAAGATACAGAGATTTTTATCTCAACCTTTTGATGTTGCTAAAGTATTCACCGGTTCTGATGGAGTTCAAGTCCCCTTAGACGTAACGATAGATAGTTTTAAAAGAGTTGCAGCAGGTGAGTTTGATCATTTGCCGGAAGCAGCATTTTATATGGTTGGAGGAATTGAGGACGTAATAGCCAAAGCAGAAGAATTAGCATCAAGGGCGGCATAACTTAGATGTCTAACACAATAAAATATGAACTTGTTTGCCCTGAATCTAAGGTAGAATCAGGAGAAGCTGATTCAGTATTAGTTCCAGGGTATGAAGGAGATTTTACTGTGCTTGTAAACCATGCAGCATATCTGAGTACATTGAGGCCTGGAATGTTAAAGATTTTCTC
>Ga0208410_1001042_pt1 | contig 14889 bp, 16 predicted proteins | sample ETN02SmetaG_3_FD_185787 | JGI IMG/M metagenome (GOLD analysis project Ga0208410, IMG submission 185787) | Marine microbial and viral communities from oxygen minimum zone, Eastern Pacific Ocean - ETNP2014F10-02SV257 (SPAdes) (version 2) | ecosystem: Environmental > Aquatic > Marine > Oceanic ... | reverse complement strand
TTAATATTTTTGATCAATAAACAACAAAACATTTGAACAAATAGATCCCTGATATTTTTTTGTAAATTATAATCTAATAAATAGGACTTTTGATGGGGACAACAGCAGATATACGCAATGGTGCTGTAATATTGCATAAAACAAAAAGAATGAAAGTAGTTGAATTCCAACATGTTAAGCCTGGAAAAGGTGGAGCTTTTGTCAGAACTAAATTAAAAGATATTCAATCGGGAAAAATAATTGATGAAACATTTAATTCTGGTCACAAATTAGAATTTATTAGAGTTGAGGCAAAAGGGATGCAATTTCTTTATGTTGATAATAATTCATATGTATTTATGGACAATGAAACGTATGATCAATTAAATGTTTCTTCTGATTCTGTTGGGGATGGGAAAAACTTTCTAACTGCTGGTATTAATGTTGATTTATTATTTGATGGTAATGAGGTACTGGATGTCAGATTACCATCGCATGTAGTTTTAGAGGTCACTGATACTGAGCCTGGCTTTAAAGGTAATACTGCAACTGGTGCTACTAAACCAGCAACCGTAGAAACTGGATATACGTTAAACGTACCTTTATTTATCAATGAGGGTGAAAAATTAAGAATTGATACTCGTACTGGTGATTACGTAGAGCGTTCCAAAGAATAATTTCATAGGGAGATTTTATGTGGCAGGATAAGTTAAAAGAAATTATTTACATATTAGAGAACTCTAATGTAAATGAGATTGAGGTAAGATTCTGGGGTAGAAGATATCGTGTGTCCAAACAGGCAAATGTTGTTGTACAGGGTGAATCAGATTCTTATTCACAAATAAATCCTCAAAATATTGAACAACCTAATTCAGGAACGATTGAACCACAAAATGTTCAAGAAACAGATGAATTAGAAAGAGGTAATAATGAAGATCTTCTTTCTCCAATGCCTGGTACATTTTACATTGCTCCGACACCGGATGATGACCCGTTTGTTTCCGTAGGAGATGAAGTAAAAAAAGGTCAGACTCTTTGTATTATTGAAGCTATGAAGATAATGAATGAAATTGAGTCAGAGTTTGATGGTACCATTATTAACATAAAAGTTAATAATGGTGACCCTGTTGAATACAATCAGTCCTTATTTGAAATTAAGCCATCTTAATTGATTTAAAATGTTTAAGAAGGTCCTAATTGCAAATAGAGGTGAAATAGCCCTAAGAGTCATTAGAGCATGCCATGAATTAAATATAAAAACTGTGGCAGTATATTCAACAGTAGACGAATATTCTCTCCATGTAAAATTTGCTGATGAAGCGGTTTGTATTGGGCCTCCTCCGAGTAAAGATAGTTATTTAAATATTCCCAACATAATTGCTGCAGGTGAAATTACAGGTGCTGATGCAATTCATCCTGGATACGGATTTTTATCTGAGTCTGCTCAATTTTCAAAGATTTGTAAAGAAAATGGTTTTTCATTTTTAGGTCCAAGTCCTGAAATCATTGATTCAATGGGTAATAAAGCTAAAGCAAAACAAACGATGAAACTTGCAGGAGTGCCTGTTGTTCCTGGCGGAGATGGTATATTAGATGGTCCTGAGGATGCATTGAATAAAGCTGATCAAATGGGTTATCCAATAATGCTAAAAGCATCTGCTGGGGGTGGTGGTCGTGGAATGAGGCTTGTTAAAGATTCAAAGGATGTGATTTCTTCTTATAAATCTGCAAATCAAGAATCTTTAACAGCATTTGGGAATGGAGATATATATATTGAAAAGTTTATTGAAAGCCCTAGGCATATTGAAGTTCAAATCCTTTCGGATTCATATGGAAAAGCAATTCACTTAGGAGAAAGAGAATGCTCTATCCAACGTCGACATCAAAAATTAATTGAAGAATCACCATCGCCCCTAGTAGATGATGAGACCCGAAAAAAGATAGGCGCCGCTGCAGTAGCTGGGGCTGAAGCTGTGAATTATGTAGGGGTTGGCACGATTGAATTTTTGATGGATAAGGGAAAAAATTTTTATTTTATGGAAATGAACACTCGAATTCAAGTAGAGCATCCTGTGACTGAGATGGTTACAGGTATAGACTTGATAAAACAGCAGATAAAAATGCATGCTGGTGAAGTTTGTCCTTCCATGGATAACTTTCAGTTAAGAGGACACTCTATAGAATGTAGAATAAATGCTGAAGATCCATCTAAAAACTTTATTCCATTTCCTGGTGAGATTAAAAACTTTCACATGCCTGGCGGTAAGGGAGTAAGAGTAGATTCACATGCATATGCGGGCTATGTTATTCCAACACAATATGACTCTATGATTGGTAAAATCATCGTTCATGCTAAAAATAGAGAACGTGCTATTATCAGGATGCAAAGAGCATTGGAAGAAACTATAATTGATGGGCCAAAGACAACCATACCATATCAAATGGCAATTATGAAAGATGAAATATTTAAAAAAGGTGATTTCGATACAAGCTTTTTAGAAACATTTAATTATCAATCAGAAGAAGGATAAGATAAGAAAAATAATGAATAATCCAGAAAACTTATATTATACAAAAGAACATGAGTGGGCAGAGTTTAAAGATGAGAAAGTAATTATTGGTATTACTGATTTTGCCCAGAGTCAATTAGGGGATGTCATATTCATTGAATTTCCTGAAGTAGGTCAGGAAATTTCTGCGGGTGATGTCTTTGGTGAGGTCGAAGCTGTGAAAACTGTCTCCGAATTATATACTCCATTATCTGGAAAAGTTGTTGAAGTAAATGATAAATTGGAAGATAGCCCAGACCTAGTAAATGGAGATCCATATGGTAGTGGTTGGCTAATAAAAATTGACCCAAGTGATTTAAGTGAAAAAGATGAATTGATGGACTCTGATTCATATGAGAAGTTTGTCGGGTGAAAAATTGATATTTGATAGTTTAATTCAATCCATAAAGGATAAGGGTGCTGCCCATATCGTACTTCTTGATCCGGATAGGAGAAATGAACAATCCTTAGAAGAGAGGGTGGAAAAGGCAAGTAATGCAGGAGTAGATGCTTTATTTGTTGGTGGAAGTTTAATGATGGATTCTAAGTGCGAAGATAGAGTGAAAAAGATTAAATCATTATCACAAATTCCTATCATATTATTCCCAGGTGGAGTTGGTCAGTTAAATTCACATTATGATGCAATGCTTTTCATGTCAGTAATTTCTGGCAGGAATCCACATTATCTAATTGGTGAACAAGTACTGGCTGCTCCAATTGTGAAAGATTTGGGTATTGAAACAATTCCTACAGGCTATATACTCCTTGATGGCGGAGCTGGGAGCACTGTAGAATTCATCAGTGGTACAAGACCACTTCCGATGCATAGAAAGGATATTGCTGTTGCTCATGCACTTGCCGGTCAATTTCTAGGAATGAAATTTATTTATCTTGAAGCTGGAAGTGGAGCAAAAGAACCAGTACCGACCTCCTTAATAAAAGCAGTAAATAATGCAATCAATATTCCAATAATTGTTGGGGGAGGCATCAATTCTCCTAATCTTGCAAGAGCAGCAGTAAATGCTGGTGCTTCAATAATTGTAACAGGAACAATACTAGAGGATAATTCTGATTACGTTAAACAATTTGCTAATGCCATACATATAAAATCAAAATGATTAAAAAAATAACACAACAAATATCAGCAAGTATATCAGTAAAAGAGGCTATGTTTGATTCTTGTATTGAAGATATACAAGCTGCAGCATCGTTAATGATAGATTCCATTAGGAAAGATGGTAAGATACTTTGGTGTGGAAATGGAGGTAGTGCTGCAGATGCACAGCATTTGGCAACGGAATTGATGGGTGGTATGACAAGCCATGAGCGAAGACCCATTCCATCAATTGCCTTAACTACAGATAGTTCATTTTTAACTGCTTGGTCTAATGATACTGATTTTGAATCAATTTTTTCTAGGCAAATACAAGGATTAGGTAAGACTGGAGATGTACTAATTGGTATCTCAACGAGTGGTAATTCTGATAATGTTCTTGCAGCAGTAAAGCAGGCGAAGTACAGAGAATTATCAACCATAGTTTTTACTGGAAAATCAGGTGGAAAAATAAATGGAATATCTGATGTTACCATAAATATTCCAAGTGAAGATACACAACGGATACAAGAGGCGCATATAATGGTTGGGCAAATACTCTGTGGATTAATTGAAGATGACCTATTAGACGAATAAAATGGATACCCATTATCAGGACTATTTGACCATGCTTCGTGTGGAACGTAATGTGTCTCCTCAAACCATAGATGCCTATAAAAGAGATATAAATCAATACCTTGGATATTTAAGCGATATTGGTATAAAACACCTTTCTCATATTAAATCAATACATATTCGTAATTACATCAGAGTTTTAAATGATGGGGGAATGGCCCCAGCTAGCATATCTCGTATCATTTCTTCAATTAGGTCTTATCATAAATATTTATCAAGTGAAAATATTATTGATGAAAATCCGGTTCTTGTAATTAATAATCCAAAATTACCTAAGAAGCTCCCAGATGTATTAAGTGAAAAAGAGATATCGTTAATTATAGATGCGATAGAAGAATCTTCACAGTTTTATCAAAGGGATAAAGCAATAATAGAGATGCTTTATTCATGTGGTATCAGGGTATCTGAAATATGTAATCTAGAAATGTCTAATCTATTTATAGAAGATGAATTAATTAGAGTCATGGGGAAGGGAAATAAAGAAAGATTATTACCTCTTGGAAATAGATCAAGAAAATACCTTGATGATTACATAATTCATTCTAGACTAGGGTTTATTAAAAAAACAGGATCAAGTTTTGTTTTTGTTAGTAGAAATGGAAACCAACTTACTAGAGCAATGGTAAATATTATTTTAAATAAATGGACTCAAGCCTCAGGATTAAAAAAGTCTGTATCACCACACAAGCTTAGACACTCTTTTGCAACGCATTTGTTAGAGGGTGGAGCAGATTTACGTTTTGTACAGGCCCTGTTGGGTCATAGTGATATCTCTACAACACAAATTTATACTCACCTTGACAAGCATTATCTGAAAGAGGTGTATAAAACGCATCATCCAAGGAGTTAGATATTCTTTTTAGACTCTCACCAGAGACATTAATCTTACTTATTCCTAGTTTAATGTTTGCATTATCATTTCATGAATTTGCACATGCCTGGATGGCATCAAAATGTGGAGATGATACTGCTGCGAGGATGGGAAGACTGACACTCAATCCAATCGCGCATTTGGATGTTATGGGGTCAATGATGATACTTTTTGTTGGCTTTGGATGGGCTAAGCCTGTCCCTGTTGATTCAAGAAACTTAAGAGATCCAAGAAAGGATATGATGAAGGTTGCAGCAGCAGGACCAATCTCTAACCTTTTATTGGCAATGTTAGCAGGGATGGTATGGAGATTACTTGGTGGTACGGGTTTATTTTCTAATTCAAATTTTCCAGTTCTAATATTTTATTTTACTCAAATAAATATTGCTCTGGCTGTTTTTAATTTAATTCCAGTATCTCCATTAGATGGCTCACAAATATTTTCTGGATATCTTATGAAAACAAATCCACAACTAGCTTGGAAAATCCAATCATATGGTCCGCAGGTATTGTTTGGTTTAATACTCTTTGGGTATGTAACTGGATTTTCAATTCTTTCGTTAATCATGAAACCATTTATAAACTTTTTTATGCTATTATTTATCGGGGGCTAGTACGATAATATGAATTATTTTAAGAAAATTCTTCCCGAACGAAAATATGCAGTTAGATCGTTATGGTGGACAATGGCAATGTTGATAATTATTATCTTTTTTATTGTCTATCTAAATACAATATCATAATGTTACCAAATGAATAAATTAATTGAATGTGTACCTAACTTTTCTGAAGGAAGGGATCTTGATAAAATAGATAGCATTGTTGATATAATGAGGAAAGTGGATCAAGTGACTATTTTAGATGTCGATCCTGGCGCAGATACAAATCGGACAGTTGTTACGATGGTAGGCTCACCAAAATCAATTTCTGAGGCTATATTCAAGGGCATAAAACTTGCATCAGAAATTTTAGATATGAGCGGTCATGCTGGAACTCATCCAAGGTTGGGAGCAACTGACGTATGCCCATTCATTCCAATAAGTGGGGTCACGGATGAGGAGTGTATTGAAATATCAAAACAAGTTGCAAAAAGGGTTGGTGAAGAATTAGAAATCCCAGTTTTTCTCTATGAAAAGTCTGCTACTAGCTCAAAAAGAAGAAAGCTACCAGACATTCGTAAAGGAGAATATGAGGGGCTTTCAGATAAATTGAATGATTCAGATTGGAAACCAGATTTTGGTCCAGATAAAGTACACGTCAGAGCCGGTGCTACCGTAATGGGTTGCAGGGATTTTCTTATAGCCTATAACATAAATTTGAATACACGAGATGCTCGACTAGCTACAGATATTGCATTTGAATTAAGAGAAGCAGGTAGAAGTAAGAGAATACCAAATCCTCTATCAAAGAATTTATTGGATGGTGATATTGTAAGAAATGATGATGGCTCGCCAGTTAAAATATCCGGTACTTTCAAGGATGTCAAAGGGATTGGATGGTATGTCAAAGAATTTAATAGAGCACAGATATCAATCAATTTTAATAATTATAAATTATCAACGATACATGATGTTTTCGATGAGGCATGTAGGCTTGCTGAAATACGAGGTGTTAGAGTGACAGGAAGTGAACTTGTGGGATTAATTCCTTTAGATGCAATGATCATGGCTGGAAAGCATTATTTGAAAAAACAAAATAGATCTATGGGCATTCCAACTGAGGATATCATAGAATGTGCGATACAATCCCTAGGTTTGAATGATGTGGCCCTGTTCGAACCAAATGAAAAGATAATAGACTATGCTGTTTTGAGTGATGAAAAGGATAAAGATAAAATAATTGATACTGAATTTCTGCAAGAGTTATCCAGGAATAGTCCCGCTCCTGGTGGTGGTAGTGTTGCAGCTCTATCAGGATCATTGGGTGCATCACTATCTTCTATGGTAGCCTCTCTAACTCATGAGAAAAAAGAAATGTTAGAAAGTAAACCCTTAATGGATGAGATAGGTATTGAGGCACAAAGCTTGAAAGACTCTCTTTCGGTCCTAATTGAAGAAGATACAAATGCATTTAATAGTGTTATGAAAGCTAATAGGCTACCTCAAAATACAGATGATGAAAAGGTCTTAAGAAAAGATGCAATTCTATTGGCAAATAAGTATGCCACTGAAGTGCCATTTGAGACTGCACAAAAATGTTTTAGGGTCTTACAACTTTCAGAACAATTGGTTTTGCAAGGAAATCCAAATTCAGTTTCTGATGCTGGTGTTGCAGCAGAGGTCGCGCTTGCTGGAGTTAGAGGCGCTTGCATGAATGTAATGATAAATCTATCAGGCATAAATGATAGATCTTTTGTTAAAAAAATGAATGATAAGGTAAATAAATTAACAAAAGATTCTGAGTCACTTCATAAAAGAATCTACAAGCAAACTTTATTGATTATAAAAAAATGAATTTCTAGCCAATGATAAAAGCACTTTCAGAAGATTTACAAAATAAGATTTCTGCAGGAGAAGTTGTTGAAAGACCTGCATCGGTTGTTAAAGAACTAATTGAAAACAGTTTGGATGCGGGTGCTTCTGAAATATCTATTGTTATTGAAAAAGGTGGGCACAATACCATACAGGTTCGAGACAATGGTTCGGGAATATCCTCAGATGACCTTCCATCGGCAATAAAAAGATTTCATACAAGTAAGATTGAAACGGTTAGTGATCTTTTCTCTATTGAGACTTTAGGTTTTAGAGGAGAAGCTTTAGCGAGCATAGCATCCATATCAGAAATGTCCATAATCTCAAGTAATGGAGATGGTACTGGTGCAGAGCTTCCTATTGTTAATGGTAACCCAGGAGAAGTTCAACCAGCTGCAAATATTGGTGGTACCGAGATCACAATTCGAAATTTGTTCTATAATACACCAGCAAGGAAAAAATTCTTAAAAACACCACGAACAGAATTACGTAAGATAGTAGATGTTGTGCGTTGCTTTGGTCTAGCATTCCCAGATATAGAATTCAGATTAATAGCAGATAATAGAGACGTTTTTCATATTCAATCTGAATCTCTTGAAGAGCGTATTGATAACCTTTTAGATCCAACATACTCAAGAAATCTGCTTCCGTTAAACATAACGAAAGGTGATTATATCTTATCAGGTTTTATTGGCAACCTTAATTTGGTACGCTCTCGTCCTGGTGAACAATATCTCTTTTTGAACCGTCGTTTCATAAAAGATAGGCTATTGAACCGGGCGGTATACAATGCTTATGAGTCCCTAATAAAAAGGGGAGAGTATCCATTTTTTGTTGTAAATCTAATTATACCTGGTGATCAAGTAGATGTAAATGTCCATCCTACTAAAACTGAAGTGAGATTCAAGGATGAATGGCGTCTGTTTCATTTATTGAAATCTGAAGTTGGTAATTCATTAGGTTCTATTCTAGAGACAATTCCAGGCTTTGATACTTCATTTCACCAAAATAGCTCAGATACAAGCATGAAAGATTTTAGTTTCCATAGGTCTAAGGTAAGTGAAACAATCCCAATCGATCCCAATCAAAATGCTATTCAATTTAATAATCCTGAGACTTTAGCTCCTTCAAAAAGTGATATTATTCGTGCTAAAGATTATGTATCTAAATTAGCAGAAACACCTTCTAGTGATCAGTCGTCAATTGCCACTGAAAACATATGGCAGATTCATAAAAAATATATTGTCTCTGAAGTTAATAGTGGGCTTGTAATCATTGATCAACATGTTGCTCATGAAAGAATATTGTACGAGGATGCATTAAAGGCATTTGAATCAACTTCAATGGCATCACAGACATTACTTTTTCCTGAAACATTGAAATTCTCTCATGATGATTTTGATGCCTTGTTCGATGTCCTACCATATCTTGAAAAAATAGGATTTAAAATAAAGAAACAAGATGATTTATCCATAAGAATAGATGCAATACCATCTGAAATGGCGATTGGTAATGAAAGAGAAGTAATTAGAGAAATTTTGGATAATTTTTTAAAAGAAAAAAAAGAATATAGCTCATTCCAAGAAGCACTTGCAGCGATGTTTGCGTGCAAAGCAGCAATAAAGGCAGGAGATTCCTTGATGCGCGAGGAGATGCAAGAATTAGTAAATAGATTATTTTCTACAAATCATCCATATTATTGTCCTCATGGCAGACCAATCATCGTTCAAATGTCACTGGATGAATTAGATGGACGTTTTGAGCGTCATTGATCAAGGTCCTTTGGTTTAAAAAACCACTTTAACTCAGATTGATTTTTACTTAATCTTATTTTATTCCATTCATTTGTATCAAAAGAAATTTTTGCTACCGCGGCGGTTGGAAATTTAATCTTTGATTTATCTTGGACCTTTTCAATAATAGATGATAGGATTGGTTCATGGCCGACTAGACATATGCATTGATATTTATTTTTTTGTTTTTTCAAGAGGTCTATTAATGTTCTTAATGAAGCATCATAAATACCTTTTTCATAAATTATCTTAACTGACCAACTAGTATTCTCCAATGCTAATTCAATGGTTTTTTTGGCTCTTAATGCAGTGGATGAAATTATTAAATCAGGAATTTCCACTATTTTTGATAAAAAAATTCCCATCCGTTTTGCATCTCTAATACCCCTTTTCGCCAGTGGGCGGTTATGGTCATGGTCATACTTAGCATCCCAATCAGATTTGCCATGTCGGAATAGAATCACTGATTTCATTTGCTTGCTTTTTTCATTTATGGAATTTAAAAAACACGTTTCAATTGGTAAAAAATAAAATCGTATATTTTCATATGGTCGATCTATTAGGAATTCGTGAGGCAAAGAAAAGGATTGAACCTTATATACATAAAACACCAGTGTTAACTAGTTCAAGTCTTGATGAAATGACAGAGACTAAATTATACTTTAAATGTGAAAATTTTCAAAGATCTGGATCATTTAAAATTCGTGGTGCCACAAATGCAGTTCTTCAATTAACTAGCAACCAACTAGAAAAAGGAGTCGTAACTGCTTCATCTGGAAATCATGGTGCCGCCCTATCGATGGCGGTATCAAGATTAGGAATAACGCCTAAAATTGTGATGCCAAGAAATTCGGCCAAAATTAAGATTGATAATGTTAAAAGAAATGGTGGTGAAATAATCTGGTGTGAGCCTAATCAAGTCTCGAGAGAAAAGGTTCTGAATAATATTTTAGAAAAGACTAAATCTGTTTTAGTACATCCTTATAATGATCAGCGAATTATTGAAGGACAAGGTACCGTAGCTTTAGAATTTCTCGAACAACTCCCCGATCTTGATGTTATTATTTCACCAGTGAGTGGTGGAGGGTTACTCAGTGGAATAATTTATTCAGTAAAGAAAATAAATGAAAAAATAGAGGTTTATGGTGCTGAGCCCAAAGAGGCTGATGATGCATTTCGATCTTTAGAGATTGGTACCATTCAAACTAATCAATTTACAAATACGATTTGTGATGGTTTGAGAGCGCAAATTGGCACTCTTACATTCCCAATTATAAAAAATAAAGTTTCAGGGATTCTTACTGTTGGAGAAGAAGAAATTATTGATTCAATGAAACTGATATGGGAAACAATGAAAATAATAGTCGAACCATCCTGTGCAATTACTTTGGCTGCTGTTTTTAATAATAAAAATATGTTCAAAGGAATGAAAGTTGGACTTGTTATATCCGGTGGTAATGTTGATTTAGAAAACCTTCCTTGGGAAAATTAACTAATGACATTTGATGTGAATGAATAAAATAATTACAATTGTTGGTCCAACGGCTAGCGGCAAGACTACTTTGGCAGTAAAATTATCTCAAGCACTGGATGCTGAAGTAATTAGTTTAGACTCAAGACAGGTATATAAGGGTATGGCCATAGGTACCGCCCAACCAACAAAAAAAGAAATGAAAGGAATTAAGCATCATTTAATTGGATTTACCAATCCAAAGGAGCCGGTATCTGCAGGGAAATATGCAGAACTTGTATTGGATAAAGTAAAGAATATTAAAGGAAATGGAAAAATTCCCATAATCTGTGGAGGAGCCGGTCTTTATTACAGAGCAATAAAGACAGGAATATTCAGTAATAGCATTACAGATGAATTCCTCAGGAATAAGTTAGAGAAAGCTTACGATAAAAACCCAAACCATTTAATGGATGAACTAAGGAAAATTGACCCTGAATATGCAAACATAGTACATGTTAATAATAAAAAGAGACTTGTTCGCGCATTGGAGATCTTTGGTACAACTGGTAAGGCACCTAGTATAAATTATGATGAGCAAAAAAATAACCCTACTAGGGTACTTGATCTATTTACCATCAGGCTTTATTGGAAAAGGCAGAGTCTAATTGATAGAATAGAGCATAGATTAGATTATATGTTAGACTCAGGATGGATTGAAGAGGTAGAAGGCCTTTTGGAGTTGCAGAAGGAGACTTCTTTATTCTTCCCTGCATTGAATTCCATTGGATATTCGCAAATCCAGTCCTACCTAAGAAAGGATATCAATTTTGAGGATATGAAAGAAAATATCTTCATAAAAACACGTCAATTTGCTAAGCGTCAAAACCAATGGTTTAATAAGGAAAATGTTGAACTTTTTATAAAAATGGATACTTTAAAAATGAATGAAACTATCCAAATATTATGTGGCTTTTTTAGAGCAATGATATAATTTCCCGGGCAATAAAATCCTTTTAATCAGTCCAGTGAGGCTGGAAAGGCAGATTGAACCTCCTTAAGGAATTTGGTATTCTGCTGGAGGTTTTTTTTTAGGGGAAATGTATATGGAAAAAACGGTTATAATGAATCAAGAAGCTATTTCGAGGACAATCACAAGACTATGTCACGAAATAATCGAAAACAATGGTGATTGCAGGGATATTGTTCTTATAGGAATTCATAACCGTGGAGTACCTATATCTGAGAGAATTCAAATAAAAATTAATGACCTTGTAGGTGTAGAGCTAAAGAGGGGTTCATTGGATATTACATTTCATAGAGATGATTATAGAGAGCGTCTTATTGTACCAGAAATCAAAGGAACGGACATATCCTTCTCATTAAATGATAAAATAGTTATTCTCGTGGATGATGTATTGTACTCAGGTAGGACAGTAAGAGCAGCCCTAGATGAGCTAAATAGTTTTGGTCGTGCTTCGAAGGTGCAACTCGCTGTGCTTGTTGACCGAGGTCATCGTGAGCTTCCCATAAAAGCTGATTATGTAGGTAAAAATATACCTACACACGAAGGAGAACACGTAGATGTTACCCTTAAAGAAACGGATGATAGCGATAGTGTATTTTTAATAAGGGACAGAGATTAATCATGCTAGAAAATAAACATTTATTGGGCCTTGAAGGATATCCTGGCAAAGATATTCAAACTATAATTGAAACGGCATTTAATTTTCGAGAAGTATTAGATCGCCCAATAAAGAAAGTTCCCTCTTTACAAGGAGTTACAATTGTGAACCTATTTTTTGAGAATTCTACAAGGACTAGAATAAGTTTTGAATTAGCACAAAAGCGACTTAGTGCTGATACCGTGAATTTCTCTGCTTCTTCTAGTAGTCTTAAAAAGGGCGAAAGTTTCAAAGATACCTCACAAAATATTGAAGCAATGAAGATTGATGCTGTTGTTATGCGCCATCCTACTCCCGGTGCACCTAAACATCTCACAAATTTCATTGATTCAGTTATTATTAATGCTGGTGATGGGACACATGAACACCCTACCCAGGCTATATTGGATATGATGAGTTTGTATGAAAAATTTGGAAAATTAAAAGGTCTAAAAGTTGGAATAATCGGTGATATAATACACAGTAGGGTTGCATTGAGTAATATTTATGGTTTAAAAATAATGGGTGCAGAGGTAACTCTATGTGGTCCACCAAATCTGATACCAAAAAACATTAGTGAATTGGGGGTCAAATATTCCAAAGATATTGATGAGGTAATGGAATGGGCAGATGCATTGAATGTTCTTCGGATACAAAAAGAGAGAATGGGTAGAGGTCTAGTGCCTTCTACTCGTGAATATAGATCATTTTTTGGAATAACAAGTGAACGATTAAAAAATCATAAAAAAGAAATAGTAATCATGCATCCTGGTCCAATGAATAGAGGTGTTGAAATTGATGGTGAAGTTGCTGATGGTGATCAGGCAATTATTTTGGATCAGGTTTTAAATGGTGTAGCATCAAGAATGGCTATCCTATATTTATTATGTGGAGGTAAAAAAGTTGAAGGAGAATAGAAAGTGTCCCTAGAAAAAATCTCAAAAAATGTAATGCTAAAAGGTGGCACAATAATTGATCCATACCATAAAAAAGAATACAAATCAGATGTTTTGATTAAGGATGGTAAAATTTTTGAAATAGGTGATTTCGATCCTCCTAAATCTTGTGAAATTATTGATTGTAAGGGAAAAATCATTACCCATGGTTTTTGTGATTTACATGTGCATTTTCGAGAGCCTGGTAGAGAAGATAAAGAAACTCTTCAGACTGGGTCTATAGCTGCGATGGCTGGAGGTTTTACAAGAGTTTGTGTGATGCCAAACACAAACCCACCACTGGATACACCTGAATCTATTAATTTCATTATTAAGAAAGCAGAAGATGCTCCAATACACATACACCCCATTGGTGCAGTCTCAAAAGGTCAAGATGGAAAAGATATCACTGAAATGGGATTAATGCATAAGGAAGGAGCTGTTGCTTTTAGTGATGATGGACTCCCAATTCAAGATGGTGGAATAATGAGAATTGCTTTGGAATATTCAAAACTCATTGATGTTCCCATAATCAATCATGCTGAAGATGAATGTTTGAGGGATGAAGGCCTTATGCATGAAGGCACTATTTCAACACGTCTTGGATTACCAGGTAATCCTGATCTTGCTGAATCTTCAATGGTCCATCGAGATCTTGAGCTTGCTGATTTTGTTGGTGCAAAGATTCATATTCCTCATGTTAGCTCTGCCAAAGCAGTTGATTTGATACGTAAGATGAAAAAACATAAAGATGATGTTACTGCAGAGGTCACTCCACACCATTTATTTTTTAATGATGAAGATCTAATATCATATGATACTAATCTAAAGGTGGGGCCACCAATACGAACTGAAAATGATAGAAAATCACTGATTGATGCAGTGAAGGATGGTACCATAGACTGCATAGCCACTGACCATGCACCCCATACCATTGAAGATAAGGAAACTACTTTTGACCTCGCTGCTTTTGGTATGATTGGACTTGAATCTTGTTTTGGTACTGTAAACAAGGTGCTTTGCAAGGATTCTAAGATGGACTTGATGGACTTAATTAGTTTCCTGACCAATCGCCCTAGAGAGATTATGGGATTTGATTGTGATCTTTTTTCGGTGGGCAGTTCAGCAGAAATCGTCGTTATTGATCCTGAACAGGCTTGGGTGTTCTCTAGAGAGAATATTAAATCTAGGTCCATAAATTCACCATATATTGGCAAAGAACTTTTTGGCAAGGTCCAGTACACGATTTCACGTTCCCATTTATATAAAAGTGTTTAAATATTAATTTAGAATTTATATTGACTAGGAGAATACCTAAAGTCTAAGTTCCCGGGCTTTAATCGAAATAAAATGAAGACTACATCAATAAAAAAATCAGAAATAAGCAAGGAATGGTGGTTAGCTGATGCTGAAGGCCAAGTTCTTGGTAGATTCGCTTCTAAAATTGC
>Ga0208410_1001041_pt1 | contig 14897 bp, 10 predicted proteins | sample ETN02SmetaG_3_FD_185787 | JGI IMG/M metagenome (GOLD analysis project Ga0208410, IMG submission 185787) | Marine microbial and viral communities from oxygen minimum zone, Eastern Pacific Ocean - ETNP2014F10-02SV257 (SPAdes) (version 2) | ecosystem: Environmental > Aquatic > Marine > Oceanic ... | reverse complement strand
ATGAAACATGTTAAATCGTATAATTTTAGTATTCTTATTCAGCTTTAGTTTATCTGCAGATTTATTTATATCTGAAGTTGCAGAAGGATCAAGTAATAACAAATATATAGAAATTTATAACGCTGGTGATGAAGCTGTAGACTTAAGTGCTTACTCTTTATCTAGCTGCTCAAATGGATGTGATGTTAATGGAGAATGGGATTATCCAAATAATGTTGTATTTAATGAAGGTGCAGCAATAGCTCCAGGTGATGTATATGTTGTATGTCATGGATCAGCTGATCCTATTATTCAAGAAGAATGTGATCAAACATTTACTTATCTAAGTAATGGTGATGATGTATTTGCATTAACATATTTAGATGGCGTAGCAGTGGATCAAATTGGTACTACAGGAGATGACCCAGGTTCTGGTTGGGATGTATGTGGTGTAGCTTCAGCTACCAAAGATCATACATTAGTTAGAAAATCTTCAGTTATGGCTGGTAACTCTGGTAACTGGGATATGTCTGCTGGAACTGATAGTGAAGATTGTGAATGGATTGTTTATGATCAAAATACTTGGGACTATGTTGGCTCTCATGAAATGGACTCAAACAGCTCTGTAACTCATGTAGTAGAAGCTGGCATGTTTTATTATGCACCTTCAACATTAACTGTTGAAATGGGTGATACTGTAGTATGGGAAAATGTATCTGGATTCCATGATGTTGTAGCATATGATGGTTCTTTTTTCACAGATGCATGTCAAGCTCCATGTACAATTGGTGAAATTACTTTTGATACTGCTGGTACATATGATTATTTTTGTAGTGTTGGAAACCATGAGCAACAAGGAATGGTTGGAACAATTATAGTAAATGGTGAAATTCAATTAGATTGTGAAGATGAAGGTGCATGTAATTTTATGGAACCAGGTGATTGTGTCTATCCTGAAGACAATTATGACTGTGATGGTAACTGTATAGTAGATACAGACTGTAATGGTGACTGTGGTGGTGATGCTGTGATAGATGAATGTGGTGAATGTGGTGGTAATGGTAGTTCTTGTGCTGAAGTTGCAAATCTTTTCTATTCAGAATGGGCTGAAGGCTCAAGTAATAATAAATATTTAGAAGTTTATAATGCAAGTGATGAAACAGTTAATTTAGAAGCTTACGCTTTCCCGTCAGTAGGTAATGATCCTAATGTTCCAGGTGAATATGAATATTGGAATGCTTTTGATGCGGGGGCAAGTGTAGCTCCAGGTGATGTGTTTGTAATTTGTCACCCTGATGCTGATGCTGCAATATTAGGAGAATGCGATCAACAATTTACATACTTAAGTAATGGTGATGATGGTAATTGTTTAGTATTTGGAACAGAAGACAACTATACAATATTAGATTGTATTGGTGATTGGGAAGCTGATCCAGGTGCTGGTTGGGATGTAGCTGGCGTAGAAGCAGCAACTGCAAATCACACGATTGTACGTAAATCTAATACTGAATCAGGAACTGGCTATGATTGGGCATTATCAGCAGGTACAAATGCAGAAGATTCTCAATGGCTTGTTTATGAACAAAATGATTGGAATAATTTAGGTTTCCATACTGTGGGAGAAGTAATTGTATGTGAAGATGAAGCAGCATGTAATTTTGGTGCTGAAGGTCTATGTGAATATCCTGAAGAAAACTACGATTGTGATGGAAACTGTACCGCTGAAATTGATGAATGTGGTGAATGTGGTGGTGACGGCAGTTCATGTGCTGAGGCAGCAAATTTATTCTTTTCTGAATATGCTGAAGGATCAAGCAATAATAAATATTTAGAAATATTTAATGCTGATGATGTAGTCGTAGACTTAAGTAATTATTCTTTATCTAGCTGTTCAAATGGTTGTGATGAACCTGGCGAATGGGATTATCCTAATAATGTAACATTTCAACCAAATGATGCTATTTTAGATCCAGGTGATTTATATGTTGTGTGTCATGGTTCTGCAGATGAATATATTTTAGGATTTTGTAATCAAACATTTACATATCTAAGTAATGGTGATGATGTATTTGCTCTAACTCAAGTATCAACAGGTCTTGTACTTGATGTTATTGGTTTAGTAGGTGAAGATCCAGGTGCTGGTTGGGCAGTTGCAGGCATAGAAGATGCAACTAAAGATCATACATTAGTTAGAAAATCTTCAGTTACTTCTGGAAATCCACTATGGCTTGATAATCCAGATACTGGAGAGCAAGGCTCAGCTGGTGATGATGCAGAAGATTCTGAATGGATTGTTCTAGATCAAGATGATTGGACTTACCTTGGTTTCCATGATATGGATGGTGATGATGATAATGGCGATTGTGAAGTAAATGGAGATATTAATAGCGATGGTATTTTAAATGTACTAGATGTAGTAGCTATTGTATCAGCAATTACATCAAACACAACTGAGGATTTAGAATGTGCTGATATGAATGGAGACGATATTGTTAACGTATTAGATATTGTTCAAATTGTAAGCACAATTACAGGTGGAAGAGCATTTGATGCTGATTCTGCTTCATTAGAAATTAATAATTTCAATGTAAACCTAAAATCAAATGGTTATATTGGCGGAGTTCAAATGAGATTAGAGCATGATTATAATTTTGATTTAGAACTTACAAATAACTGCATGGTTTCAGATTATGTGAATCATGGTAATTATACAATTCTAGTAATTGTAGAACCAAAAGATGAAAAATTATTTACAGCTAATTCAGCATTTAAGGTTTCAGAAATAATAGTTGCAAATTCTGAGACTGAAATTAATGTAAATATGCTAAATGAGTTTTCATTAAGTGAAGCATATCCAAATCCATTTAATCCAAGTACATCATTTAATATTACTATTCCAAGTTCAGGTTATTTATCAATCAAGGTATTTAATATTTCTGGACAACTGGTAGATGTAATTACAAATGGTATTTATAGTCCAAGCACTTATAATTTTACTTGGAATGCAAATAATATGGCAACTGGTATGTATGTGATTAATGCTGAGTTTGAAGGTAATAGCATTTCACATAATGTGTCATTAATTAAGTAATTAAATTATTTCTATGAGGTTAGCATTTTGTTAACCTCATAGAATAAACGAAAGGCTGAATATGAAACAAGGGTTAATCATTATATCTACTATATTATCTATGTGTACTGTACTAATGTCAGAAACTATTTTTTGGCTTGGTGATGTTGATAATAATAATGGCACAATAGAAATATTAATAAATACAGATTCAGATTTTATGGGATTTCAATTAGATGTTAATGGAATGGATCTAACTGGTGGTAGTGGTGGTGCAGCAGCTGATGCTGGATTTGATGTTTATGCCTCTGGTAATACAGCCTTAGGGTTCAGCCTAGAAGGAAATGTAATACCTGCTGGAACTAATGGTATATTGACTATTTTAGAAGGTACAATTAGTGGAGATGTGTGTCTACCTTTTGTTGAAAATGTAGGCCCTGAAGATGATACCCCAATTTTATCAGACACTGCAGGAAACGCAATCAGTGATATTAGTGTTGATGCAGGTAATTGTGATGCCTTATCTAATGATGAAGAAATAACATTCTCTTTATTAAATACATATCCTAACCCATTTAATCCAGAACTAAATATAGATGTAGCTATTGAAAATTCTGGTCAGTTAGATGTATCAATATACAATTTGAATGGACAGCATGTACAAACAATATATAATGATGTTGCAGTAGCAAATAATGTATATCATCTTAAATGGAATGCTTCAGCTAATGTGAGTTCTGGGATTTATATTGTTCAAGTAAATGCACCTAACGCTCAGTATTCAAGCATCGTTAATCTATTAAAATAAATTAATGAAAAGACTATATGTTGTTAGACATTCTGAGGCATCTTGGGATGATAAGCTTCTATCTGATTATGAACGTCCTTTAAAAAAAGAAGGCATTGAGGATGCTCAACAAATTGGAACATATTTATATTCAAAAAAATATATACCACAATGCATAGTCTATAGTTCAGCAAAACGAACAACAGAAACTGCAGAAATTATTTATAATCATTTTAACAACAATTCTATTGGATTGGTTAATCATAAATTGCTCTATGGTGGTTCTGTGGAAGATATATTAGACACATTAAAAGCAGTTAATAATTATGAATCTATTATGTTTGTAGGGCACAACCCATCTATTACGATGCTAATCAATCACATTAGTGATGCAAAAATTGATAATGTCCCAACAAGTGGAGCAGCTATTATTGACTTTAATGAAATGAATAATTCTGGTAAACTAGTTGAGTTTGTATATCCTAAAAAATTAAATCTTATAAAAGAAAATTAATGTAAATTATAGAACTATGAAAATTAAATTGATATTAATAATAGCACTGTTTTGTTATTCATGTACCTCTGAAGTAGAAAGAACTGAATTTGATAATACAATATGTTTAGAATTTGTAACTCAAAGTGGTTATCCAATTGAAATTTGTGATTGTGTAAAAACAAAAGTATCTCAAATGAAAAAACTTACAGAAATTACATATGAAGATATTGAGTTATTAGTAAATGATTGTGTTCAATCAAATCTTGGTTTAGGTTTTTAATAACCCATATCCATCATACTACCGCCACCATCATCACCTTGTGATCTGCCAAATTGATTTTTTTTATCATCAGAAATTTTTCCTAATTGATATTTTAGAGTCAGTTTAAAAGTTCTCCCAGAACGCATATTAGACACATCTGAAAACTCATTTGCTTCCTCATAACTAAACATGGACTCTTGAATCTGTCCATCTGATGTGCCAGTATTATAAAAATATGATGGAACAGGTTTGGTTCTCTTCATTTGAAATCCTCCGCTATCAAACAAATTATCGATTGTAAATGAACAAGTTAATCTGTTGTCCATAAGTTTTTTGGAAAAGCCGAGATTAGCCCAAGCTGTCCCTTTATCACCAAACATTGTACCGCTTGGAACTTTGGTTTTTGTCCAAAATAGGTCAAATTCAAAATCAAATAATTTAATATACTCTTCAGATAATTTAATTTTACTAAAAATATTAAAACGTTCACTCTGCTCATTTAATTCATAATCATCTGGATTATTATCATCTCTCTGATTAGTTCTGGTATATCCTCCCCCTAAAGTTTGACCCATAACCATAGTAAAGAAATTGATACCTGAAGTATAAGCATTATCTACATTTCTAAATGTTAATATATCAAAACTACCGTAACTATCATCATCATACCAATCAATTAAATTACTTACTTCATTATAAAAAATATTCAAATTGGCAAAACCTATAGGAATGGGGCTAGAATAATTAAGCTCATATTGATCTGAATACTCTGGTTTTAAATAAGGATTTCCAATAAAAACAAATCGTTCATTATAAAGATTTTTGGGAAATGGCATAATTTGCCAAGATCCGCCATCTCCACCACCAGGCCTATCTACTCTTTTACTAAAACCAAATGTTAAACTTTGATTTTTAGTAAAGTTGTATTGTATATGTAAACTTGGATAAAATGCAGATCTATTTATAATGTACGGAGAGTTCTCAGCTGCCTCATCAACTATCTCCTTTAATATATTATTATAAGTATAAAGACTAACTCCAACTGGTGATGCAAATGTAACTTCCTTATCTATATATTCATATCGAAAGCTGGGCTTTACACTCAATTGTTCTGTAAGTTGATTTTCATACTCTATAAAAAAAGCATGAATATCTCTTTTAAATTCAAATGTATTGGTAACCATAGTAATCGTATTGGGATGATCAAAAGAAAACTTCATAAATTGAGAATCAAATTCTAGAATATTTGTATTATCTATTAATTTACCATCATAACCAAACTCTATTTTTTGATTAGATAAAAATGGAGTTTTATAAGTAAAATCTATCTCCGTACCATTATTAAAATCAGAAGATTTAGTATCTGCGTAACTACTATAAAGCAGCTTTTTGGTTTCATAATTTTCTCCTTTATCAATAGAGAACGAAAATTTTAATTCTTGGTCTGGTACTTTAAATTCTTTTTCTAATATAAATAAATATTCTAAATCAAAAGATGGAAATTGAGCATCTTTACCTGTTTCTGAAAATACACCTTCAGACAAACCAGCAGGAGCTATGAAAGTTTGAGTTGTCGAATCAACTTTTTCATAACTCGAAATTTTAAACTCTGATGTTAATAGTAAATCATAATTAAAAAAATAATCAAACCCAAATCGAAGATTAGCACTTGAACGATCTATATTATTATCATAATTATAAAATAAGGAGTCAATTATATCTGGACCATAAATCAAATGACCTGTTCCAAAGCGAGTTGGGACTGTGTCTATATAGGTCGTAATCGTATTTCGATATCCATATTTATATACTTTCTTAGTATTAAACCCAATAGATGAAAATAAATTTAAAGGTCCTTTTTTGTAATTACCAAATGCATTCAAACCATGTATCCCATCCATACTATGATACTGAGTATGGCCACCATCTGCTTTAATATTTCCAGTAAAACCATCTGTTGAGCCTTTTTTAAGAACAATATTGATAATACCAGCCATTCCCTCTGGATCATATTTAGCGGATGGAGATGTAATGACCTCTACCTTTTCAATTTGAGAACCAGAAATATTGGCTAAATCAATTCTATTTTTTCTACCATCTACTAAAATATTTACATTAGATTTTCCTCTAAGCTGTACTTCTCCATCTTGATCAACAGTTACCATTGGGGCGTTCCCTAATATATCCTCAGCAGAACCAGCAGAGGCAATAATATCATTTTCTGGATTATATACTATCTTATCTGTTTCAAATTCATATATTTCTTTTGTCTCTTTGATATCAACAGAGGCAGCTTCAATAAATTTATTTTGTAATTCTATTCTACCAATATCAATCCGATTATTTTTTTGAGAAATATGAATTTCATTAGATTTCCATGGCTTAACTCCCATAAAATTAATTTCTACAAAATAATATCCTGTGCTAATTTCTTGAAATACAAAAAAACCTAATTCATCTGTTAATTGACCTTCAATAACTTCATTAGATTCTTTATTAAGTAATGTAACAGATGCATATTCAATAGGTACCCCCGTCTTACTATTAATAACGGCACCTGAAATAACGCCTGTCCCGGAGATTGAATAAGATGGTTTATCATTATGCCCAGGTTGAGCTCCCAAGACATTCAATAATAAGGTAATTAATACTAATGTGAGTTTCATAAATACTGTTCTTTTATAATGATGAAAATAATAATAGCCTTATATTTTTATCTATAAAAAATCAAAATAAAATGATTGGCAATCATACTGTACTGTGACTTTTAATAACCCATATCCATCATACCACCATCACCTGATCCTCGGCCTCCATAACCTCGCTTATTATCTTCTACTTTTTTCCCTATCTGATATTTTAAGGTTAATTTAACGGTACGACCACTTCTAGTGTTATTTACATCCGAGTATTCTCTTGCATAATTGAAGTCTGCATAACCATCACCATCTACATCAGGAATGTAATCAATAGGTTTGGTTCTCTTCATATTAAATCCACCACTATCAAATATATTATCAATAGCAAATGAAACTGTTAATTTTTTATCCATGAATTTTTTTGATATACCAAGATCTCCCCAAATAGTTCCTTTATTACCAAATAAGTCGCCACTAGGAAGAATCATCTTCATCCAATAAAATCCAAATTCAAAATCAAAAACTTTAATATATTTTTCAGGAAATTTAATTCGACCGTACATATTAAGCCTTTTACTTTCCTCATTCAGCTCATAGTCATCTGGATTATCTGAATCAGATTGGTCTGTAATTGTATATCCCCCACCAATTGTTTGTCCCATAATCATCGTAAAAATATTAATACCTTTACTCCAAGCATTATCAACATTTTTAAAAGTTAAAATATCACCTGAAGGATAACTATCATCATCATACCATTCATGCTTATTAGAAATTTCATGATAAAATAAATTAAGTGAAGCAAAACCCATAGGAATTGGTCTAGAATAATTAATATCATATTGAGTTGAATATTCAGGCTTTAGATTTGGATTGCCTACAAATACAAAGTCTTCATTATAAATATTATTCGGAAATGGTCTAGTATTCCATCCAGATGGTCTATTGACTCTTTTTCCAAATCCAAACTGAATATTTTCATTTTTAGTAATATTATAAGTAAAATTTAAAAATGGATAAAATTCAAAATCCTCTAAATCATAGGATTCATTTTGTGCATCTCTAATCAAATTATCTAACACTGAGTCGGGATAATCATAATCATCATTGAAAGTTGAATTAAAGGTTACTTTCCTTTTTACTGATTCTAATCTAAAACTAGGTTTAATACTAAACTTATCATTGAAATCTTTTTCAAATTCAAAGAAAAATGCATGAATATCTCTTTCAAGGTTTGATTCATTTTGGATAATCCCATCTAATGATTGATCAATAACACTTGCATCAAAATTAAGTGTATTAGGATTATCCTGTAATTTACCTTGATACCCAGCTTCAAATTTTAATGTTTCTCCAACTGGTTGCTTATAAGATAAATCGATTTCTATACCAACATAATCTTCAGTAAAATCAGTGCTATTTACAACTACGTTATCTTCTAATAAATCTTTTGTCTCTTCATCAACATCTGTATTTATATTAATTGAAAAATCTAGCGATTGATCAGGGTCCTTAAATTCTTTATCAAATTCGAATAAATAAGATGCATCATAATTATCATCACTTTTTTGCTCTCTAGATTCTTCCTCATAGATAATTGGTTCAGTATATTGTTGATTAGTAAAAGAAAGTTTTTCAGGTTTAGAGAGTTTAATCTCATTAGTTAATGTAATATCATCAAACAAATAATAATCTAACCCCATACGAAAACTTACTGTTTTACGTTCAGTATCATCACTATAAGTATAAAATACTTTGTCCTCATCTAATATCTCTTCAAATAATTCATCATTACTATATTGGACCGTAGTATTTCTATACCCACCTCTATTTTTAAATCTGTTATTCAATCCTATTGAACTAAAAAAATTAAATTTATTTTTTTTGTAATTACCATAGAAGCTGAGTCCATTCATTTCATCAAAACTATGATATTCATTATGCTGGCCTTTAATCTGTATGTTTCCATTAAAACCATCATTAGTTCCTTTTTTAAGTACAATATTTATAATGCCGGCCATACCTTCTGGGTCATACTTGGCTGAAGCTGATGTTATTACTTCAACCTTTTCAATTTGTGAGCCAGATATGTTAGCTAAATCAGTTCTATTCTTTCTACCATCAACTAATATATTAACATTACCATTTCCACGTAACTGTACTTGTCCATCTTGATCAACAGTTACCATTGGCGCTCTATTTAATACATCTTCAGCTGAACCAGCACTTGCTATAATATCATTATCTGGATTATATACAAGTTTATCAGCTTCAAATTCATACATCTCTTTTTTATCTGTGATATTTACAGATTGGCCTTCCAAAGCTTTTGTTTGTAATAAAATAGTTTGTAAATCTTTACGTGTAGGTTTCTTATAAGAGCTATTAATTGTTACAACATCAGATTCCCAAGATTCATAACCCATAAATTTAATTTCAACAAAATAATCACCATTTTTTATTTCTTTAAAAATAAAAATACCGTTATTATCTGTTAACTGGCCACTAGTAATATCTTGAGTCTCTGAATTAATTAATGTAATCGCCGCATATTCAATTGGCATTGATGTGTCTGCATTTAGGACTTCACCTAAAATAATTCCAGTGCCAGGCATTTGAAAATCACCTCTTTTATTTTGTTGAGCACCTAAGAATTGAAAGACAATTAGAATAAATAAAATATAACGCATAAAAACATTTCCTTTAACTATAAAAACAAGATATAATATACATATGTTATACAGAATAATTATTACTATAATTATAAACAGTACTCTTTTAAATGGGTTAAATTTAATCCTGCATGATTATGAAGATCCATCAGTAGATCATATTTCAGATATAGATTATATAGATAATACACTAATTGTGACTGGCTTATTTGGGGGTATTGATTTTTATGATATTTCAAATCCTACACAATTGAATCATATAAGAAATTTTACACTCAATAATAACGGCGGAGGCGGCAATTCAAAACCAAACTGTGTAAAAGCAATTGATAATTATGCATACATTACAGCAAAAAATGGAATAGCAGTTGTTGACATTAGTAATCCATCTAATCCACAATATATACGCTATCTAAATAATAGTAGTGGGTATAATTTAGAAAATTTAGATATAGATAATAATCTGTTAGCTGTAGCAGCTCATGAAGATGGTGTATTGTTTTATAATATTTCAAATCCAGAAAATCCAACATATTATGGTAGATTAGATACAGAAAATGCATGGACTGTAACATTAAAGAATAGTACTGCGTATATAGGTGATCAATTGAATCTTTTAACTGTAGATTTATCTAATCCATCAAATCCTGTAATAATAAATTCCTTTGAAATGTCTAATGCAATTAAAGACATCCAGCTAGATCAGGATAGAGAATTATTATATATTGCTTTAGGTACTGATGGTGTTGCAGTATTTAATCCAGAAACATTATCAATTACTGCAAATTATAATACCACCTGTCTTGCAAATCGATTATCTATATCAGAAAATAAAATTGCTGTATCAGATTGGGATGATGTAGAAATATTAGAATGGGATGGAACGAATTTAAATATTGTAGGTTATAAAAATACAACCCGTAGAACCATGGCAATTGCAATGAAAAATAATTTTGTATATTCAGCTGAATGGAAAAGTCTACAAGTATTTGAATATGGAATTATTAATGGGCCGGATATAGATTTAAGTAATTATGAAATTAATTACCCGTATGTTGAAGATGGGGAATCGCACATAATGAGTGTAGATGTCATTAATAATGGTAATCAAACATTAATATCTAGTGATTATATGACACATCCAGACTTTACAATATTAAATACTATCCAAAATATTGAGCCAGGTCATTACCAAACAATTAATATTGAATATATAGCAAATTCTAATAATGCTTCTGGTTCATATGGCTTATTATCAAATGATACGGATGAGTTTGAGGTAAAATGTCAAACTAATGGGAATGTAAACGGAGCTAATGTAGGTGAACAAGCACCAGATTTTGAATTAGATATTATTGCAAACGGTACTGGCACATTTAAATTATCAGATTATGAAGATTATATTATAGTGATGGCATTTTTTGCTCCTGGGTGACCTGTGTGCAGTCCGGAGTTATCGGATATGGAAACAGCTATATGGCAAGAATATGAAAATGAAAATGTCATTATGCTTGGTATCAGTAATACTATGAATGTTGAAGCCTTTATAGATGAAAATAGTTTAACGTATCCCATTCTTTTTGATCCAGGAAGTAATGGAGGCGTTGATGGTGGAAATACCTATGACTTGTATTACTTGCCAAATGATGGTTCTCCATATCCAAGAGATTATATAGTAGGCCCTACAGGATTATTAGAATATGCAAATAATGAAATTGATATTGCGTGGATGCTTGAAATTATCGATGAATTATTAGATGAAGAACAGTTATTAGGAGACTTAAATCAAGATGGAATACTTAATATATTGGATATAGTCTTAATTGTAAATATCATACTGTTTGATACTACTTATAATCAATTAGCAGACCTAAACCAAGATGATGGGATTAATATTCTAGATATTGTTATTTTAAGCTCTATGATACTTGACCGCTAAGTAATTCTCTTCTGTCAGCTCCAGACCTTCTATTATTCTTACGTCTATCATCTGTAACTGGTACAGTATTGAGTCTACGATCATTACTTCTTCTGTCGTTACTTGTTCTTTTACACTCTTCCATAATAAAAATTCCTACTCTTTAATTTTCTAAAATTAGATTTACTAATAATACGATATCCAATACATTAATTCCACCATCGGAATTAATATCTCCATCTAAATCTATCTCTCCTCCAAGGGTCATGTCAACTAATATAATAATATCTAAAACATTTAAATTTTGATCACCGTTTAGATCACCTAATAATGTTGCAGCTTCATCAATTAATATTTGAATTGCACTTAAAAGCTCTTGAACTTCTCCATTATTAAGGCTACCACCTGAATATTGAAATTGATATCTATGATTCAAGTTTTGATCTAATAACACAACCTGCTTTCTCGGCGCATTTGAATCACCTAAAAATGCTTCCCATACATCTCTGGATTCATCTTGAACCCAGGGAGAATTAACCCCATTTTGATTAATCATTCCATTTAAACCACCATCTCCGCCGGCACCTATACCAATACCAATTAATATAGCTTCATCTGTATTCCATGAACTCCCATTACTTAATTCGCACAACTGTGCAAAGATTCCACGTCAACCGTTTCATGTTTCCCATCCAAAATAATTAATAGATACTGACTTATTATTATCAGAAAAATCATCATTTTGAAAATAAGCAGGTCCTATAAATTCCTGATAAGTAGGTGAAGTAGTATTAACATCTTCTAATGAATAATCTAATCCAAATATAAAAACTGAAAATAATAAACTAATAAAAATATTCTTCATCTATATTATTGCCCTTTATTTGATTAATGTTATAGATTGAGATAATTTAATATTATCTGCAATTAAATACACAAAATATTTTCCTGAAGAAAATGCAGACGCTTCCCATTCAATTGAATGATACCCAGTATTCATAAATTTATTTTCTAATACCTCAACCTTTCTGCCCATAATATCATGTATTGAAATTTGTACTTGCGATGCTTCTGGGACATAATATCTAATACTAGTAGATGGATTAAATGGGTTAGGGTAAGGATTAAATAATATGAATTCTGATAATATATCAGGGTTAGTATTATCAAGGAGTTGCTCAGATTCAATATACCCGTTTCTATTTAAATTATTACGAAATTGATTCCAATAACCTTCAGTTTTCCCGTTAATATCTTTGATATCAATTCCCATCATACCATTTGTAGTCCCTACAAATATTTCTAAATCTCCATCTAAATCGATATCATCAATAACTGGGTGACCAGAAAATGGAAACTCAAATATAATTGGAATCTGCGTATACTCAGTACCATCTAAATTATATACTTTTAAATCATTTGAAACAGAAGAAACAATGATTTCAGGGATTCCATCTCCATTGAAATCTGCAATACTAGGAGAAGATTCAATAGATGCCCCAATATTAATTGGAAAACCTGTTATGTTTTGCCCATTGGTATCAATCGCATATAAATTTCCATTTGATGAACCAAAGAAAATGATAACTTCATTATTATGTTCAAGAACAATAGGAGAACTATCCACTTTGTCACCTGTATAATAGGCAAATTTAATTTGACCTAATTCAGTAACACCATACAAATAATCATCACGAGACCCAGCTAAAATTAAATGTTCATCTCCCATCTTGATTACTGATGGAGCGCTACGAATATCTCCACCTACCTCAACAGTAAATGCAATCTCACCATTATCATATAATGCATATATGTTTTCTGAATCCGTACCAAAAATAATATCACTTAGATTGTTTTGATTCAAATCTGCTAATGCAACACCTCTTTGAATTTTTTCATTAATTGTAATAGGAAAACCAGATACATCCGTACCATCTAAATTAATGGCAAATATTTTACCTTGGGTAGAATACCCTCCAAATATAATTTCTAAATCCGAATCTAAATCAATATTACCAATAGCAGGTGTCCCTAATAAATATTGATTAGCATTATAGGACATCAATAATTCAGCCTGTGCATTTAAAACATATAAATATTGATCTTTTGATGATATGATAATCTCATAAATTCCATCATTATTCAAATCAGAAATAGTAGGAGAGCTCCAAATTTGATTGCCCGTATCAAAACTATATAATACTTCCCCATTTGGTTGAGAAATAAAAACTCTTCCTGAATAGTCACTAAAAATAATTTCATTAATACCATCTTGATTCACATCAAAAATAGCTGGTGCTCCTAATATTTTATCTGTATCACTAAAAGGCCAACCATCTTGATATTCAATCAAACCATACTCAACATCTAAATCAATTATATTATAATTTAAATCTTTAGTAAAAAATGCAGGCTCTTGAATAGCATAATTAAAATTGTTTTGATTAGGGGTAATAGGAATAGTCATCATTAAAGTACTATCTGTAGCAGGTAAAAAATTATTACCTAATGATAAACTGAGAAAACGATTTTGCCCATCAGTAAAACAATTAAAATCATTATTTGTAACAAGTCCTAATCCTGTATTAATTGTATATAAAGATTCAGATGTAGATCCATTATTGAAGCTTTCTTCTGAATAATCTATAGATAATAAATCATTATTAAAGGTTCCTATTTTAAAATCAAACGCAAAAATAGGCTGTTCGCTTTTAATAGATAATTCTATTCTATCGCTTTCAACTGAAGATATCCAAATATGAACATCATCACACATAATAAGAGATAAAAATATAAATATAAACACCATATTAGCGCCAAATAATTATATAAGATGAAACAGCAATTTCAGGACAATAACCATCTCCTTGACATGTTGGAGCAGTGACACAATTAGTCCCTTGTACTCGGCAAGCATCATAGTCAATTACATTTTCTTCTCCAGTAGAAATATAATCTGTAATATCAGTCACCATAGGATGAACATCTTGACCTGGGCACCATCCAGCTCTACCATAGCCCCAAGTACCCCATTGATTTGGCACAACACCTTCAATAATTGTTTCTAATTCCAT
>Ga0208410_1001039_pt1 | contig 14908 bp, 13 predicted proteins | sample ETN02SmetaG_3_FD_185787 | JGI IMG/M metagenome (GOLD analysis project Ga0208410, IMG submission 185787) | Marine microbial and viral communities from oxygen minimum zone, Eastern Pacific Ocean - ETNP2014F10-02SV257 (SPAdes) (version 2) | ecosystem: Environmental > Aquatic > Marine > Oceanic ... | reverse complement strand
TTTGATATAATTTAAGTAAGCATATTGAGAAGGTTAAGACCTCAGCAACCTGGAAGACTATCCAAGGTGCTTGAAGATGTGGCAGAAATGCAACTAAATAGTCAGAATCTTCTCCAGAAAAAGGAGAATATATGAAATTTAATTCAAAGCTTATACATGCAGGGTATGATTCGGATGCTGACAGCCAGGGTTCGATTACACCACCAATATATAGAACTACAGCCTATCAGTTTAACAATACTGAACATGCTGCCAATCTTTTTGCACTTAAAGAGTTTGGCAACATCTATTCAAGGCTTACAAACCCAACAGTTGGGTCTCTAGAGAATAGATTGACAGAATTAGAAGATGGCGCAATGTGTGTTGCTCTTTCTTCTGGTACTGCAGCTGTTATGTATTCGTTAATAAATATTATGAGTCAGGGTGATAATTTTGTTACTGCTAATCAACTTTATGGCGGAACTTATACAATGTTCGATAATATTTTGCCTGAGTACGGGATAAATGCAAAAAAAGTAGATATTACTGATTTGAAAGTTGTAGAAGAAAGTATTGATGACAAGACTAGAGCTATTTATTGTGAAACTATCACAAACCCAGGGTTAGTGGTAGCAGACATTACAGCTTTATCAGAAATAGCACACTCGAAAGGTATACCTTTAATTGTTGATGCTACTTTTACAACTCCAGCTATACAAAAATCATTTGATTTTGGTGCTGATATAGTTGTCTACTCTCTAACTAAATGGATGTCTGGTCATGGAAGAGTTATTGCAGGAGCAGTAATTGAGAAAGGTGGTTTTGATTGGGGGAATGGAAACTTTCCTTTGTACGATAAGCCAGACACAAGCTATGGAGGCATGCGTTGGGGGCATGACTTAGGAGATCTTGGCAGCGTAGCTTATTCTTTAAGGCTTAGAACAGTACCATTGCGAAATTTAGGTGCAAATATGTCGCCTGATACGGCTTTTGAAGTTATGAGCGGACTTGAAACCCTTGGATTAAGAATGGAAAGACACTGTGAGAACGCAATAAAAGCTGCAGAGTATTTGTTGGATCATGATTTGGTCGAGTGGGTTCGTTTCCCTGGACTAAAAGAAGACCCAGCACATGAGTTATCAGAAAAATATTTGAACGGTACCGGCGGCACAATGGTTGTTTTTGGTATTAAAGGCGGAAAAGAAGCTGGTCAAAAATTTATTGATAATCTACAAATGTTTAGACACGTTGCAAATGTAGGAGATACTAGATCTCTAGCTATACATCCAGCAACTACTACACATTCACAGTTGGACGAAGATCAGTTAATTGCTGCAGAATCTCCACCTGAACTAGTTAGGTTGTCTATAGGAATAGAAGATATCGAAGATATAATCGATGATCTTTCCCAAGCTCTTGACAGTACAAAATAAAAATATTCATAACTATTTAGTACCAAAATTAGAACTTGAATGTGGAGACTTCCTTGAAGATGTAGATTTAGCTTATACAACATACGGAAAGCTCTCGGAATCTGGTGATAATGCTATCTTAGTTTTTCATGCCTTAACTGGAAGTCATTTATTAGCTGGAAAGTATGAACGTTTTGAGGATGAAAATCTTCCATGGAATGATGAGTTAGAAATTGGTTGGTGGGATGAGTTTGTAGGTTCTGGAAAAATGATAGATACAGACAAATATTTTGTTATCTGTGTTAATTATCTTGGTGGTTGCTATGGCTCAACTGGTCCTGATTCTACAAATAAGAAAACAAAAAATATTTATGGAGATAGCTTTCCTCAAATCACCTTTAAAGATATTGAGAATAGTCAAAAGGTAGTTTGTGAGATGTTGGGAGTTAAATCTTTATATGCTGTTGCTGGTGCATCAATTGGAGGCTTGATGGCACTTGAATTTGCAATATCTTATCCAAAGTATGTAAATAAAATAATTTCAATATCTAGTAGCTATAAATTATCAACTATTCAGTTACTCCATAACTTAGAGCAAGCTTATATATTGGATTTAGCTAAAGATTCCAACATTCGTAAAGAAGAATATCTATCTTTGGCAAGAATGGTAGCGCATAAGACATATATATCTTTAGATCTTCTTGCTGAAAGAGCAAGAGGTGAGTCGAAATATATTGATAATGAAATGGGATATTTTCTTAACACTCCCCAAGAGTCTTACATGATGCATCAAGGAGAAAAGTTTATTGAAAGATTTACTATGGATTCTTACAGAACAATTATTAATGCATGGCAAAACTTTAAACTAAATGAAAAAGAATTAAAAAAAGTTAAAGAAAAAGAAGTACTGATTATAAGTATTGATTCTGATGTTTGCTTTTATCCTGAAGAACAAACAGAGTTAGTTAATGTCCTTAATTTAAACAATGCAAATGTAAGTTACCATTTGCTACACTCTGATAAAGGACACGATGCTTTCTTACTCGAACCTGATATATTTTTTGAACCCATCTCTTCTTATCTTTAATTTCTAAAATAAATTAATAATAAAGGTATATTTTTTTATTCTTTTAGTACTCTTTGAATGTGAAAAGATTTTTATTTATCATAGCTTTTTTAGGAATCGTTACATTAAGTGTCAGTGCTTACTCTGCCACTTTAAACTTTAATGGATTAGAAAGAAATTTTTATGAGGAGAATCCAGTTCCAGCAATTGTTATTGAAGAAGAAATTGAAGTTGAAGAGGATGCAGCATGGACATATAGATTTCTTATACCCACTTCCGTTGCAATAGCTGTATTGGTCATAATCGGTAATGTAATTCAATATTTTCGTCAAGTCACAAGAAAAAGATATAAGGTCATAGAAAAATAAAACTATCCTATTTATAGATGACAAATAAAATTGAGAAAGATATTCTACAAGATCTTGATATAGAAAATAAATATGTTATTGCTTTAAGTGGAGGCGTAGATAGTGCAGTACTGGCTACTATTGTTGCCAAACAAAAACTTAATTTAAGGTCTGTATTTGTGAGACATAATCAAAAACACTCTAGAGATTTAGAGTTGTCTGCTGATAGAATTGCAAAAAAATTAAAAATTGATCACAAATCTTTGGATTCAAATCTTGGAGAGAATTCATCTGAAACAAAAATGAGAGAAGCAAGGTATGAGATTCTACATGCAGAGCTAAAGGAAGATGAGGTACTTTTGATGGGCCATACGCTTTCAGATAAAGTTGAAACATTTTTTATTAATCTCCTTAGAGGCACAAGGGTTCGAGGTCTTAGATCAATACCCAAAATCACTGAAAGCACTAAGAGGCCACTATTAGGAGTCTCAAAAGAGAATATTATAAAATATGCAAAAGAAAATGATATCCAATATTTAGATGATGTAACTAACTTAGATAATAAAATTATTAGAAATTGGATTAGAAACGATTTAATTCCAAAAGTAGATGAGAAGTTTGCAGGAACTATTGAAGAAAAAATTAGTAGTTTGATAACAGAAATCGAATCAATTTTTGAAACAACAGATTTAGACTTTAAATATATAAAAACGGCAAAAGGATATATTGAGATACCAGTTGCTTTAGTTGATGAAAAAAATATAAAAAGTAACATGTATCTCTCATTACTTTCTAAAACAATAGGTATTCCAAGTTTGCAGAAAAAAGATATTAAAAAAATATTAACTGCAATTAATGATGAAAAAAAAGTAGATTTTGATAATAGTTGGAGTTGTGGAGTTACAAATTCCTTGTTAGTTTTTATTAATAAAGAAATCTGGTCAGAACAATATGATAATAAAAAAGAAGAATTTGGATTTTTTCAATTTTCCTCAACAGATAAAGTAAAATTTATAAATAATTGGACAGCTTATTTCCCGAAAGAAGAATCTTTTAGTATTAGGCCAATTATGGATGGCGACAAAATAAAAGTCGATGGAAATAAAATTAAAGTATCTGAGATTTTTAGAAATTATGGTATTAAGAATCCGTTAAAAGATGTTTGGCCGTTAGTTGTTTTGAAAGAAGAAATTTATTGGGTACCAGGAATTAGAAAGTCGGACGCACTTAATGAGTATGAAAGATCTGGAAAATCAAATATAATGATTGCTTCAATAGAAAAGAGCTCAATTGAAGATTACTAAAAAAATAATAAGTGAAGATCAAATTCAAGAAAGAATTCTTCAATTAGCTAATCAAATCAATAAAGACTATGAAGGAAAAAATTTAATTATATTAGGAGTATTAAAGGGTGCATTTATAGCTATTAGTGATTTAGCAAAAAATTTAAATATCGATGTTTCTTTTGAGTTTATGAGTATATCTTCATATGAAGGTTCTGAATCTACAGGCCAAATAAAGATTGAAAAAGACTTAGATATTGATATTGCAGGTAAAAATATATTAATTGTCGAAGACATATTCGATACTGGCCTGACCCTATCTTCTCTAATTGATATATTAGAATCTAGAAATCCAGAAAGTATTGAAACTATGTGTATGTTTGTAAAGCCTGTAGAAAGTAAAATTCCTGTAGAAATAAAGTATAAAGGATTTGAAATTGGTTCAGAATTTGTAGTCGGTTATGGACTTGACTACATGGGGAAATACAGAGAATTACCTTACTTAGCTGAACTATCTTAGTTTTTCTTGGTTGCTTTTAAACCTTAATATATTAAATTAAGACATAATGGAAGATAAAGAGAAAAACAAAACGAAACCGTTTTTACTATATGTTGCTTTGGGATTATTAATATTTATTGGTGTTCAACAATACAATCAAACAATAAATGCTCCTACTATTTCAACATTTTCTGAATTTCAACAATTAATCAATAATGGAGAAGTCGTAGAGGCCACAATAAAAGAACAGTCAAATACTGTTCAATTTAGAACAAGTAAAGACGATAAAGTTTTTCAAACAGAGTATCCAGAAGGATTTGAAGGAGAGATTTTCCAAATATTAGTTGATCAGAATATAGTTTTAACAACTGACACAGAACCAGCAGGCTTCCAGGAATATTTCATAGCATTTCTACCTTGGTTATTTCTTGCAGGATTTATGTTTTTTATGTTTTCTCAAGTTAGATCAAATGGGAACCAAGTTATGCAATTTGGGAAGTCAAAAGCCAAAGAAGTAGATGAACAATTGCCGAAAGTTACTTTCAAGGATGTTGCTGGAGCTGAGGAAGCAAAGGAAGAATTAGAAGAAATTAAAGAGTTTTTAAAGTCGCCAGAAAAATTTAACAAGCTTGGTGCAAAGATTCCAAAAGGGGTTCTTTTAGTTGGGCCACCTGGAACTGGAAAAACTTTGCTAGCAAGAGCAGTTGCTGGTGAATCAGATGTACCATTTTATAGTATTTCTGGTTCAGACTTTGTAGAGATGTTCGTAGGAGTTGGTGCCAGCAGAGTTAGGGATTTATTTAAAAAAGCAAAAGAGTCTGCTCCTTCAATAATATTTATTGATGAGATTGATGCAGTAGGACGAATGAGAGGTGCTGGCTTAGGAGGAGGTCACGACGAAAGAGAACAAACTTTAAACCAACTTCTTGTAGAAATGGATGGATTTGAATCAAACCAAGGCGTTATTTTAATGGCTGCTACTAATAGGCCTGATGTTTTAGATCCGGCACTTCTTAGGCCAGGAAGATTTGATCGACAAGTAATAGTTGACAGGCCTGATTTAAACGGAAGAACCAAGATATTAGAAGTACATGCTAAAGACAAGCCATTAGCAAAGAATGTCAACCTGAAAACTGTTGCTAAACAAACACCCGGCTTTACTGGTGCTGATTTAGCAAATCTATTAAATGAAGCAGCTTTATTGGCTGCAAGAAAAGATAAAAAAAGAGTTTCTATTAGTGATATAGAAAATTCAATTGATAGAGTATTAGCTGGTCCAGAAAAGAAAAGTCAGTTAATGAGTGATGAAGAAAAGTTAATAATTGCTTATCATGAAACAGGACACGCTTTAGTTGGATGGGCACTTCCAAATGCTGATCCTATTCACAAAGTAACAATAATTCCAAGAGGCAGAGCTCTTGGGTATACACAGGCGCTTCCAGAAGGTGAAAAATACCTAACATCTAAAGCTGAATTAAAAGACAGATTGGCAATGCTAATGGGAGGAAGGGTAGCTGAGGAAATTATTTTTGCTGACCCTACCACTGGCGCATCAAACGATATAGAAAAAGCAACTGAGATAGCAAGAAAGATGGTTATGGAGTTTGGAATGAGTGAAAAGCTTGGTCCTATGCTTTACGGAAAAGGGTCTAATGAAGTTTTCTTGGGAAGAGACTATGGGAGGCAACAAGATTACTCTGATGAGGTAGCTTCATCTATTGATGATGAAGTAAAAGGTCTTTTAAGTGATGCACATATAATTGCTGGAAAAATATTAAAAAAGTTTAAAAAACAAATGGAGATGATGGTAAAAGTATTAATTGAAAAAGAAACCATTGATAAAGATGAAGTTGCAAAAATATTTAAATCTGTAAAAAAAGTTAAAATTAGAGGGACTGGTCCGACTCTTAAATTAGCATGATAATTAATCACGTTCGTTACGTTGATTAGGGATAGATAAGTAAAATTTATGTGTAAGCTAATATATTAAGTATTTTATAAGGGAATTAATGGCTGGATTAAAACCAAATGATTTTCACTGGGTGATTGAAGGAAAGCTTGCTGTATCCGAATGCATTGGCGGGGGCGGTCTTACTGCAAGGAAAATTAGAAGAGAAGAAGAAATTCAATGGTTAAAAAGCCAAGGAATCAACTCTATATTTTCCTTACTAGAATCTGATTTCAATTTAAAAAACTATCAAGAAGTGGGATTTAGAACATATCATTTTCCCTTGGCTCACAGTATTCCACCAGAATCAATTGAACTAATTTTTGAAGCTATTAAAGAAGCTTTATCTGACAAAGAGATAAAGTTATTGATTCATAGAGAATATCTAGATGAAGAAGTACCGGGGATACTTGCAGGTTATTTAATCTATTCCAAAATACTTGATGATCCGATTTTAGCTAGAACAATCCTTGAGAGGATTTTAGGTAAACCTCTTTCTCCTACTGCAATTTCATTTATACCAAGTACCTAGGACCTTTTTTAACTCTTTAGAAAAAATTTTCAAAATTATATAAAACGAGTTAACATAATTTACAAGTAATTACGGGCACCAATATTAGGGCACGATAAGTATGAAAATTGTTAAAGAAATAGATCAAGAAATTTTAGAAAATGATATATGTTTAGTCCCTACTATGGGAGCCTTACATGAAGGTCATTTGTCATTAATTAAAGAAGGTAAAGAATTAGGACTTCAGCTAATGGTTTCTATTTTTATCAATGAAATGCAATTTAATAGTAAGGAAGACTTTATTAATTATCCTAAAAGTATTGAAGAAGATATTAAAATTTTAGAAAATTTAGAAATTGATTATTTATTTATTCCTGAAAGCAATTATATCTATCCTTTAGATGGTTTTGATAGAGTTGATTCTGGAGCCTTAGGAAAAAAGTTTGAAGGGGATTCTCGACCTGGTCATTTTGACGGTGTCCTTACGGTTGTTAATAGACTATTTCAAATAATTAAACCAAAGGTTGCAATCTTCGGGACGAAGGATGCTCAGCAATTATTTTTAATTAAAGAAATGGTAAACAAAAAAAACTATCAAATAAAAATAATAGAAAGTTTAACTGTAAGAGATGATTCAGGTTTAGCTTTAAGTAGTCGTAATTTATTATTAAGTGAATTCGGAAAAGACAAGGCAAGATTGCTTCATGACATACTTAATCAATCAAAAGCATATTTTTGTGAAACAAAAAACTTGTTAGTTTTTGAAAAATTTAAATCTATTTTTTTAAAGAACGATATAACTCTAGATTATTTAGAGATATTGGATTCAGAAACATTTACTAAACCTGAAGACGGAACTGATACATATATAATTGTTATTGCTGCTTATATAGAAAACATTAGATTGATAGATAATATTGAATTCAGAATGGAAAAAGCATGAAAAAAATTATTGCTATTGATGTTGGAAATAGTGAAACAACTGTAGGTGTTGGGAACTCGGAAAAATGGGCTGGTTATCGTTTTACTACTAGAAAAACAATAACTTCTGATGAACTGCTTATGATGTTCAAAACAATTATTGATACAAAACCAATTAAAGAAAACCTAATCGAAGGAGCAGTAATTTGCTCTGTTGTTCCTCAAATAACCAATAGTGTGGCATTGGCAACAAATAAGTTTATTTCCAAGGAGCCAATAGTTGTTGGGCCTGGAGTAAAAACAGGTTTAAAAGTTAATATTGATAATCCTAAAGAGCTTGGTCCAGATAGAATTGCTAACGCTATAGGTGGATATATTAAAGCAAAGTCACCAGTAATAATTATTGATTTAGGGACTGCTACAACTTTTGACTTAGTTAATGAACAAAAAGAATATCTAGGAGGAGCAATAGCGCCAGGTATAAAAATCAGTTTAGATGCTCTTACTTCAAAAACATCATCTCTTAAGTCTGTTGAGCTAGAAACGCCAAAAAATGTTGTTGGAAAAAATACTTACGAAGCAATACAAAGCGGACTTATATTGGGCCATACTTCGATGATTGATTCAATGATAGAGAAAATAATCCTTGAATCTGATTTGAAACCCAAGATCTTTATTACTGGAGGGTTAGGAAAAATAATTCAGCCACTTTTAAATATAAAATCTAAATATGAAGAAGATTTAACATTAGATGGACTTGAAGAAATATATAAATTAAATAATTAGGCTATACAAGTGAGTAATTTTTCAAAATCAGAAAAAGAAATTTTCGAATTAAGAAAACAAAAGATAGATTTTTTTAATGAGTTAAGTTCTAAGTCTTTCCCAACAAGCTTTGAGGGAACAGTTGATATACAAGATATTATTGAGAAACATAAAGATATAGATTCTGGAGAGCACACTGGAATAGATGTCTTAATTAAAGGAAGAATTTTACAAGGAAGGTCATTTGGAAAGCTTTCATTCTTTGATTTATTAGACAATACTGGAAAGACTCAATTGTTAGTTGATAAAAGCAATATGTCAAAAAAAGAGCTTTCTCTTTTTGAAAATTATGATTCGGGAGACATTATTGGAGTTCTTGGCGAAATAATGAAAACTAAAAAAGGTGAATTATCAATAAAGGTCAAATCTAGTACTATCCTTTCAAAATCCTTAAAAACATTACCAGAAAAATGGCATGGTTTAAAAGATAAAGAAACAAGATTTAGACAAAGGTATCTTGATTTTATAGTTAATCCAGATTCAAAAAAGACTATTGAGATAAGATCAAAAATAATAAATCTAATTAGGAACTTTATGCAATCAGAAGGCTTCGTTGAAGTTGAAACTCCAATTTTACAACCTAAAGCAGGAGGAGCTATAGCAAAACCTTTCACAACACATCACAATGCTCTAGATCTTGATATGTTCCTTAGAATAGCTCCAGAGTTATACCTCAAGAGATTAATAGTTGGAGGTTTCGAGAAAGTATTTGAATTAGGCAAAGTGTTTAGGAATGAAGGTATAGATCAAACACACTCACCTGAATTTACAATGATGGAAAGCTATGAAGCGTATGTTGATGTCAATACCGTAATGGATATGGTAGAGAGCATGTGTTTACATATTTTTGATGAATTATGTATTGAAAAAAATATTAAATTTATGGACGTTGAAGCTAATTTTTCTGGACCATGGGAAAGAGTTAGTATGTATGATCTTGTGTCAAAAAAATTTAAAGTGGATATAAAGCATGACTCTGATATAAAAAAAGTAAAAAGTGAATTAAAAAAGGAGTTAGTAAATAAACCAGAAGCAAAAACAATTGGATTATTGGTTTATGAGCTTTTTGAAAACTATATTGAAGATGATATTACTAACCCTACTTTTGTTACAGATTATCCAGTTGAGGTCTCACCATTCGCTAGAGAAAATAAGAACAAACCAGGGGTGACTGAAAGATTTGAGTTATTTGCATTTGGAAGTGAGCTAGCAAATGGATTTTCTGAATTGATTGACTCTGAAGAGCAAGAAAATAGGTTAAAGACACAGGCACAGCAAAAAGCTAAAGGGGATGAGGAAGCACACGTTGAAGATCAAGATTATGTAGAAGCTCTTCAATATGGATTACCACCAACTGGAGGTCTAGGGTTTGGAGTTGATAGATTTGTAATGATCTTGACGAATAATTCTTCAATAAGAGAAGTTTTGACCTTCCCTCATTTAAAACCTGAAAATTAATTACTTCTATTTATAAGATAGTTGCTTATATCTAATAAGATTTCTTTGATTTTAGAATTCTCAATATCATCTAAGTTTCGCATACCTTCTTTAAAGTGTTTATCTAAATATTTTTTGGATTCAGAGATTATTTTTTCGTTATTGAATTCTTGAATGACATCTGACAAGTTAATTTCTGAATTCTTTACCTCTTCTAATATTTTGTTTATTTTTTGTTTATTTTCAGACAAAGCAATAAGGACAGGAAGAGTATAAGTTCCTTCAAGAATATCCTTGCCAGCTTCTTTTCCTAGTGTTTCAGTGTTAGAGCTTAAATCTAAAATATCGTCTGTTATTTGAAAAATTAATCCACTGTGCCAAGCCCAATTACTAATTGCTTCAGTCGTTTTTTCATCACATTCAGCTGCCATAGCTCCCAGTTTTGCACTAGTCCTTATTAAGCTTGCTGTTTTTCCCTCGATTACTTTCATGTAATCATCTGTACTGTGTTCTGTGTCATATTGGTATTGAACTTCTTTTGTTTGTCCTTCAACAAGCTCAGCATATGTGGATGCTAATAATTTTACGGATTCAAGACCTAGGCTTTCAGCCGCAAGTTCTGAAGATCTTGCAAGCAAATAATCTCCTGCGAGTATAGATAAAGTTGAGTTCCATTTTACATTAGCACTTTGAACACTTCTTCTAGTTTCGGCTTCATCGATAACATCATCATGGTATAAGCTTCCTAAGTGAATCAATTCGACAGCCACAGCCGCATCTATTATTTTTTTACTATCACCATTACCCAACTCTCCGGCCAATAATGTACAGATTGGTCTGAATCTTTTTCCACCGGCTTTTATTAAATATTGCGAGATATCGTTTAAATAAGAATCTTTGGAACCACTGATTTCATACAATCTTTTTTCAAAACTATCTAAATTAACCCACAATTCCTCAATAGGGATAATTTCTTTAAGTTTATTTGAGTTCATATATACAAGAATAAGAGATTTCAATAAATAGTTGGAATTTTGATTTAGATGTATAAACAAAGTCTTATTAATATAGTGATATGTTTGAGAGATTTACTGATAGAGCACGTAGAGTGGTTGTACTTGCACAAGAGGAGGCAAGACGTCTAAATCACAACTATATTGGCACAGAACATATTTTACTTGGACTTATCCAAGAAGGAGAAGGTCATGCAGCCAAAGCACTTGAAGAACTAAATATTAACATTGAGAGTGTAAGGTCTGAAGTTGTTGAAATTATAGGAGAAGGACAGCAGTCTCCAAGTGGACATATTCCGTTTACACCAAGAGCAAAAAAAGTATTAGAACTCTCACTTAGAGAAGCACTTCAATTAGGTCACAACTATATTGGCACAGAACATATTTTATTAGGTCTAATTAGAGAAGGAGAAGGTGTAGCAGCTCAAGTCTTAAAAAAATTAGGAGCAGAATTATCACAAGTAAGACAAACAGTAATTAAATTAATTTCTAATTCTGATGAAGGAAAGAAACCACAAGCTGCTTCTACCGGAGGTAGAGAAAGACCTGGTTCTGGAACTGGTTCTGCAATTTTAGATCAATTTGGACGAAACTTAACAAGAATGGCTAAAGAAGGAAAATTAGACCCAGTCATTGGAAGGACAACTGAAATTGAAAGAGTTATGCAAATTCTATCAAGAAGAACTAAAAACAACCCTGTTCTTATCGGCGAACCGGGAGTTGGTAAGACAGCTATTGTAGAGGGGTTAGCTCAAAAGATTATTTCTGGAGACATACCTTCAACACTTCAAGGTAAGCAAATTTATACATTAGATTTATCAGCATTGGTTGCAGGCTCAAGGTATAGAGGAGATTTTGAAGAAAGATTAAAGAAGGTATTAAAAGAAATTAAAACAAGAGGAGACATCGTTCTTTTTATTGACGAGATTCATACTTTAGTTGGGGCAGGTGCTGCAGAGGGAGCCATTGATGCCGCATCTATTCTCAAGCCGATGCTTGCTAGAGGAGAGCTCCAGACTGTTGGTGCTACAACTTTGGAAGAATTTAGAAAGCATTTTGAAAAAGATGCTGCATTAGAAAGAAGATTTCAATCAGTAAAAGTTGATGAGCCAAACCTTTCAGATGCTATAGAAATATTAGATGGATTGAAAGATAGATATGAAGTTCATCATGGCGTAAGATTTACAGACCAAGCTATTGTCTCAGCAGTAAATATGGCTGATCGATATATTTCAGATAGATTTTTACCAGATAAAGCAATTGACTTGATTGATGAGGCAGGAAGCAGGATGAGAGTCTACAAGAAACCTCTTGATGGGGATCAAAAAGAATTCTCTGATAAATTAAAAAACTTAAGAGAACAAAAAATTGATGCAGTTCACTCACAGCTTTTTGAGAAAGCAGCACAAATTAGAGACCAGGAAAAATTAGTTTTAGAGGAAATAGATACTTTAGATGATGTTTCTTCATCAGATGTAGAAATGGTTATTGATGAAGAGGAAATAGCAGAAGTTTTAGCACAATGGACTGGCATTCCAGTACATAGGTTGACTCAAGAAGAGACAGCTAGATTACTTGAAATGGAGCAAGAGCTTCATAAGAGAATCATTGGTCAGGAAGAGGGAATAACAGCTGTATCTAAAGCAATCAGAAGAACAAGATCAGGACTAAAAGATCCTAAAAGACCATCCGGATCATTTATATTCCTAGGCCCTTCAGGTGTTGGGAAAACTGAAACAGCGAAGGCATTGGCTGAATTTTTATTTGGAGACGAAGATTCATTAATACAAATTGATATGTCAGAATATATGGAAAAACATACTGTCAGTAGGCTTATTGGTTCTCCTCCTGGATATGTTGGCTACGATGAGGGCGGACAGCTAACAGAGGCCGTAAGAAGAAAACCATTTAGTGTTGTTTTATTGGATGAGGTTGAAAAAGCACATCCTGATGTATTTAACACGCTTTTACAAATTCTTGAAGACGGAAGGCTAACTGATGCTCAAGGTAGAACAGTAGATTTTAAAAATACTGTAATTATTATGACTTCTAATCTTGGGACAAAAGATTTAAGTAAAAATATTGGTTTTAGCAATCTAGACGACGCAGGCTCTTACGATAAAATGAAATCAAAAGTTAATGAAGAACTTAAGAGATACTTTAAACCAGAGTTCCTAAATAGAATTGATGAAACTATTGTATTTCATGAGCTAACCCTTGATGAAGTCAAAGAGATAGTTGACCTTATGCTTGATAGAGTTCATAAACAGTTAAAGAATTCTGATTTAGAAATTGTACTCTCAGATGAAGCTAAACAACACTTAGCAACTGAAGGTTATAACAAAGAGTTTGGCGCCCGACCTTTGAGAAGGTCAATACAGAGACTTTTAGAAGACCCACTTTCTGAAGAACTATTAAAAGGAAAATATAAAGCGGGATCAACGATAATAGTTTCACTAGATGAAAAAGAAGGTACATTGGAATTTGAAGCTGTTGAGGCTCCAAACGAACCCCAAGTTGACTTTGTAGATACTGAATCATAAAATTTATAATATAAAACTTTATGAAAATAATAATTGATACTGACCCAGGCACTGATGATGCAGTTGCAATACTTATAGCATTAGCACACTTTACAGACGAACAACTCTTGGGTATAACAACCGTTGCTGGAAATGTTAAGGTAGATGTCGGGACTAGAAATGCATTAAGGATATTAGAGCACGCAAAGAGAAATAAGATTCCAGTGTATGAAGGTGAGGCGCAACCACTAGTTAGAGAGCTCGAGACAGCCGAATGGGTTCACGGAACTGATGGGTTAAATTTTGTTCCTTTTCCTGAACCTTCAAAGTCAGAAGAGAGCTTAGGTGCAGTAGATTATCTAAGAGAAACACTTGAGAACACGAAAGAAAAAGTTACTTTAGCAGTTCTTGGTCCCATGACAAATATAGGAAAGCTTATAAGAGACTTTCCCAATGTAAAAGATAATATAGAAAAAATTGTATTTATGGGTGGTGGTGCTGGAATGGGAAACCATACACCAGTTGCCGAGTTCAATATCTTAGTAGACCCTGAAGCAGCAGATATAGTGTTAAGTTCTGGAATCCCTTTAGTCATGATGGGACTTGATGTTACACACCAAGCAATTTCAACAAAAGAAAGAATAGAAAAAATTGTTGCAACAGGTTCCGAAACAGGAAAATTACTTTCAGGATTGATGGGTTCACTACTAGATGTAGACATAGTTAAAGAAAAATTTCCAGATGGGACACCTGTGCACGATGCTTTTGTTACAGCGTATTTAGTAGATGAGACTCTTACAACAGGAGAGATTGTAAATGTAGAGGTAGAAACTCAGTCAGAGTTAACAGTTGGCCAAACAGTGGTTGATGTTAATAATATTTCTGGACGTGATGCTAATGTCCATTGGATGAATAAGGTCGATGATGAAAAATTATTTTCGATAATAACAAAAACTTCAGAGTTACTCTCATAAATTCAAATTTTTAATCCCATTCCATCCGACACTTATAAATAATTGATATAAAATAAGAAAAGTATCTTTATTTAAATAAAGAAGGAGTAAGGATAGATGATAACTACTAAGAAAAAATCTTTCTTTCTAGTGTTATCTCTTTTGATGGTGTTGTCTGCCTGTGGTGGCGGA
>Ga0208410_1001036_pt1 | contig 14923 bp, 14 predicted proteins | sample ETN02SmetaG_3_FD_185787 | JGI IMG/M metagenome (GOLD analysis project Ga0208410, IMG submission 185787) | Marine microbial and viral communities from oxygen minimum zone, Eastern Pacific Ocean - ETNP2014F10-02SV257 (SPAdes) (version 2) | ecosystem: Environmental > Aquatic > Marine > Oceanic ... | reverse complement strand
GATGAAACAGTCGTGTAACGTATATTTTTGGGACATAGCACTTAACATTTGGAGAAATTTTGGAAATACTGAAGCAGAGTCAATACTACAAGAGTATTCAAAAGAGCTCGGTTTTAGTAATAAAACAAATATTGATTTACCATTTGAAAAAGTCGGTATAATTCCCGACAGAGAGCTATTTGAAGAGTGGAAAATTTCAAGACCAGGATTAGTAAGAGAAGAGGGGTGGCTTGGCGGAGATTTAATGAATTTAATTATTGGCCAAGGGGCAATAACTACAACACCTATTCAAGTTGCTAACGCTTACAGAACACTTTTAACAGGTGAAAATATTTCACCTTCATTGAATAAAAATGCATCAAAAACAATTAACAATCAAATTAATGTGAGTGATGAGTTTGTTCAATTTTTGCTAAAAGATTTAAATTCAGTAACAAATAAAGGAGGTACCGCTTATGTTTCCTTTAGCGTATTGGGAAACAAGGTTAATGACATCGGAGGTAAAACTGGAACGGCTCAAAATGCTGGTGATAAAAACAATACCTCTTGGTTTGTTGGGATAGATTCTGTTACAAACCCTAAATATGTTATTGCTACTGTAGTTGACGAAGGAGGCTCAGGAAGTGCTGTGGCAGCTCCTATATCTAGAAGAATAATCCAACATTTACTCGGGTATGACATAACACCAGTTGAGTTTGGAGAAGTAACAGAATGATAAGTAGAAAGATTACCTTATTAGGACCAGAAGGAACTAATTTATACATTTTGTTACAGTTCATAGTTTTTAGCATTATTTCTTGGTTTACCTTGTTTACATCTGTTGAGCTAATTGAATTTAATACTGGCAATATTCTCATTAGGCAAATAGTTTTTTCATTAATCGGTTTAAGTGTTTTTTTTGCTACTACCTATATATCTATAGAAAATCTTTATAACTTGATAAACCCTTTATTTGCCCTTTCTATCTCTGTTTTAGGTGGTCTACTGTTCACGGCACCTATATTAGGCGTTAGAAGGTGGTATGATTTGGAACCATTAGGTTTACCAATTTTTATACAGCCATCAGAATTTAGCAAAATAATTTTAGTTTTGTTCTTAGCTAAAATTTTAAGTTCAGATATGAATAAATCTTTAGCCTCAATTGGTATTTTATTTAATTTGTTTTTAATATTTATTCAACCAGATTTAGGAACAACCATGTTACTTTTGATAGTCACCCTCCTAATGTTATTTTTATCAAATATAAAACTAAGATCTTCAGTCTTGGGACTATTAATTATATTTAGTGCATTCTTTGTATTTTTAGAGCTAAATCTATTGGGTGAATATCAAGTATCAAGAATAACGGAATTTTTTACTGGAGAAGATTTCTCACAACAACAGAGCAGACTCTCAGTATCTTCAGGCGGTCTTTTAGGAACCTATTTTACAGACTCTCTATTAAATGACGTTTTTGTTCCTGTTCAAACTACAGATTTTATATTTTCACTATATTCAAGAAATTTTGGTTTTTTTGGAGCAGTAGTACTAGCTTTACTGTGGGTACTGTTTTTTTTCAGAGTAAATCGAATTATAAGAAAAACTGAAATAAACTTTGAGAAGTATCTACTTTCAGGCTTGTTAATTCTTCTAGGTGTACAAATATTTATAAATTTATTAACAATTTTAGGATTTATCCCCTTGACTGGTATACCTTTTCCTCTTTTGAGCCTAGGTGGTTCATCTGTGTTTTCGACAGCAATTATATTCGGAATAATTAACAGAGTTTTCATTGAAAACAACATAGCTGTTTAATTTATACACCTACTATTCTTTATATATGTTGAATTTATATAATCGTCATCTCGGAGGTTTTAATGTTTGGTATATTCAAAAAGTCGAAAATTGTTCGCACAAGCGACAATTCAGACAATACAAAAACTAAATGGTTTAACGGCCAAAAAGTAAAAATAAAGTCTGGAACAACACGTTCTGGATCACATAGAAATAAACAATTTAAAGAGAAGAATCCAACGTGGTTTAGAGAGCAACCGCTACCAGTCCCTGAAGTAGATAAAAAGCAAATGCTTATTAGCTCAAAAGATGGAGTTTCAAAAGTTGCAATTTTAGAAGGGCCTACTTTAGTTCAGTACTATACATCTGAAAATAATGCTAAGTCAAAAGTTGGAAATATTTACTTAGGAAAAGTAAAGAATGTACTGCCCGGAATGGAAGCCGCATTCGTTTCTTTTGGTGAAGAAAAAAATGGGGTACTTTATGTTGCTGATATTGAGGGTGCACATAAAAATTCAAAAATTGAAAATCTTTTAAAACCTGATCAAGAAATCTTAGTACAAGTTGTAAAAGATGCAATGGGTGAAAAAGGTGCACGATTGACAGGACAAATCTCCCTTCCAGGTAGATATTTAGTTTTAATTCCAAATTCTAGAACAAAAGGAATATCTAGAAGGCTTTCAGATGACGAAAGAAATAGGTTAGACAGAATCATTAGAAAGCTCAAGCCTGAAAACTTTGGAGTGATTGTTCGAACTGCTGCAGAAGGTGTAAGCGAGAAGGCTTTGAAAGTAGATATTGATAAACTTGTAGAAGAATGGGAAGTTGTTAGTAATTACAAAAGTGGCGATGCTCCTAAATTAATACATCAAGAACCTGATGTTTCAATAAAAGTAATAAGAGAACATTTAAATACATCATTTAAGAAACTATTAATTGATAGAAAAGATCAATTTGAAGAAGTTAAAGATTACGTATCTGCCACATCACCAGAAATAAGTGACATTGTTGACTTTTACCAAGATGAGTTGATGCTTTTTGAAAGATATCACATTGAAGATCAAATCAAAAAAGCATTAGATAGAAAAGTATGGCTTCCTTCAGGAGGGCATCTTATTATTGACAGAACGGAAGCTTTAACTGTTATAGACGTAAATACAGGAAAATTTGTTGGAAAAAACAGTTTAGAAGAAACTGTTTATGAGAATAATTTAGAAGCTGCAGAAGAAATTGCAAGACAACTAAGACTTCGAGATATTGGCGGAATAATTGTAATTGATTTTATTGATATGGAGTCAATTAAGAAACAGCAAAGTCTTCTTAATAGGTTTAAACAAGAATTAGCAAAAGACAAAACAAGAACACAGGTGTTTGAAATTTCTAGACTCGGCTTAGTTGAAATGACAAGAAAAAATGTTGCGGCAGGACTCGTCGAAAGTTTTTCTCAAGAATGCGAGGTTTGTAATGGAAGAGGGCTAATTATAAATGATATTTTTTCCAACAAAAGTATACAAGAGGGCTTGATTGAGTCAGAAGGTGTAGTAGAGTAGTTGAGTTATGAGTAAATACGCAGTTATTAAAGTTGGATCTTCACAAGAGAAGGTATCTGTTGGAGATGAATTTTCTGTTTCATCTAGCTTTAATGAAGACAGTCTAATACCTGTTTTAGTAAGTCCTAGGAAAGGGCAAATAGTTGTTGATGATAAAGAATTAAAAAGCTATAAAGTTGAACTTGAGTTTATATCAGATTCTAAATCTAAAAAAATGAACATATTTCAATATAAAAACAAAACTGGCAACAGAAGAAGAGTTGGTTACAGAGAGAATGAAAAAGTAGTTAAAGTTGTAAGTATTGAAGGTCTCGAAAGCGCTGAGGAGGAATAATGTCTAAAACAAAAGCTGGTGGTTCAACTAGAAATGGTAGAGATTCAGAGTCCAAACGCCTTGGCACCAAAGTTTTTGATGGCGAGAATATATCAGCAGGCTCAATAGTTGTCAGGCAAAGAGGAACAAAAATACATCCAGGCGAGAATGTATCAAAAGGTGGAGATGACACCCTTTTTGCAAAAGTTGATGGTGTTGTAAAATTTTCTACAAGAAATGGTAGAAAATTAGTTAATGTAATTCAAAAATGAGCCAATGTTCGTTGATGAAATCAATCTTTCAGTATCCTCTGGAGCTGGAGGACCAGGCTCTGTTAGTTTTAATAACTTAAATTCTAAAACAAAACCATCAGGTGGTTCTGGTGGCAATGGTGGCAGTGTTGTTCTTTCTGTAAAAAAAGAACTAAATGATTTATCTCATATTATGTCAAACAGTTCACTCAAGGCACAAAATGGTGGTCCTGGTAATAAAAACTTTCAAAATGGAACCCATGGAGATGACTTAATCCTGGAGGTACCAAAAGGTACCCAAGTCTTTGTTGACAATGAAATGTTCGCTGATTTACACAACAATGATTCTTCTTATGAGTTAATTGCAGGATCAAGAGGCGGGAGAGGAAACTATGAGCTTATATCAGGTCGTAATCCTAATCCGAAAATTTGCGAACAAGGTGAAAAAAGAAAAACAATAGAAATTAAACTCATGTTCAGTATTTATTCAGATATTTCAATAGTTGGGTTACCCAATGCAGGTAAAAGCACGCTAATACAAAAATTAACAAACTCAAAAGCAAAAATTGGTGATTATGAATTTACTACAACAAGCCCAAATATTGGCGTATTAAATAATTTAGAATCACAAATTACAATCTGTGATTTACCAGGGTTAATAAAAGGAGCCTCGGATGGAGTAGGTATGGGGAGAAAAGTGCTTAAACACTTGAGGAATACTAAATTAATAATTTTCTTGTTAGACCCTACAAATGAAAAATTTAATATTGATGATCAAATTTCAATGCTAACAAATGAACTAAATGTATATGACAAAAATTATAAGTTAATTGAGAATATTAAAGTCATAAATAAATCTGATTCATTAACAACTCTTGAAAGTGATTTATTACATATATCTTGTTTAAAAAATGAGGGAATTGATAAATTAGTAAAATTATTACAAAAAAAAGTATTAAAAGATGTTTCTCGAATTTATTCTGAGTATCACAAAATATATTTAGAAAAAGAAGATTACACGATAGAAAAAATAGAAAACAAATTCATTTGCACGGGAGATATGGTCACAAATATGATTAATATTTCCGGAAATAATGACAGTGTTCTGGATGAAATATTTTTTAGATTTGAAAAATCACCTCTTTCTAGGGAAATTGAAGAAATGGGTGCATCTGATGGTGATATAGTTGTATTAGGAAATTTAGAATTTGAATACCAAAAGTAAAAAAAATATAGTTATCAAAATTGGAACAACTTCAATTATAAAAAATAACAAAGTGGACTCAACATTGTTAAATAAACTTGTTGAGATAGTAAAAAAGTACAACGATCAATATAATTTCGTAATTGTGACTTCTGGAGCAGTCGGTCTTGGTGCGTCAAAGTTAAATTACAAAAGTAGGCCAAGGTCTTTAAAAAAACTACAAGTTGCATCAGCAGTTGGTCAGATTGAGTTAGTAAATCAATATGAAAAAGTATTTAACAAAAGCAAAATCAATATTGCACAAGTATTAATAACAAAAAATTTAATTGATGACAGAGAACAATTTATTAATACTACACAGGCATTAAATGAATTGTTGTCTGAGGGGATAGTACCAGTTGTCAACGAAAATGATGTTGTTGCTACTGAAGAATTAAAGTTTGGAGATAATGACAGATTGTCAGCTATTGTTTCAATAATTGTTAATGCTGAAAAACTTATAATTATTACAAATAAGGAAGGTTTATACAATTTCAATCCAGATAAAAATAAAAATGCAAAAAAAATTGATTACATTGAATACGATTCAGAGCAACTTGATAATTTAATTCCAATATCACAAAAAGGTGAGGGAATAGGGGGTTTCTCCACAAAAATTATGGCAGCACAAATTTCCGGCTTTTCTGGCATCCCCACTCAAATTATTTCATGGTCTAAAGACAATCTAACAAAAGCATTATTGAATGAAAAAGTAGGCACTTATATTACAGCTTCAAGTAAAAAAATCAGATTAAGAAAATTGTGGATTGCTTATGGTATGTCTGTTATTTCTAATATTGAAATAGATGAAGGAGCAAAGTTAGCATTAGAAAAAAATGCTTCACTTTTATCTAAAGGGGTAGTAAAAATAGATGGATCATTCAAGACTGGAGACGGTCTTTCGGTTATTTTTAATAAAAAAATAATAGCTAAAGGAATCGCTAAAACAGACAGTAATTCCTCAGGGAGTGATAGCTTACTAATACATAAAGATGATTTAATTATCCTATAAATAATTTTACTAATGAAAATACTTAATTAATCTTTAAATATGCTTGAGCAAATAGGAATAGAAGCAAAAACTGCTGCTGCCGAAGTTGCAGTATTAACTACTGATAAAAAAAATAAAATTCTTCAAAGCATGGCTGATAAGCTTCTTAAAAATACTTCAAAGATATTAGGTGCAAATAAAGTGGACCTTGACAACTCTAAAGATCTTGAGCTAACAGCTGCTTTAGTTGATAGATTAACTTTAAGTGAAGAGCGTATAAATGGTATGGCCAGTGGTTTACTTAAAATAATACCTTTGAATGATCCTGTGGGCAGCGTCACGAGTAGCTGGACAACAGATGAAGGTTTAGATATAAAGAAAATAAGATCACCTTTTGGAGTTATTGGTGTAATTTATGAGGCTAGACCTAATGTTACAAGTGATGTTTCTGGACTCTGTCTTAAGTCAGGTAATGCAGTTATTTTAAGAGGTTCCAGCTACTGTTTAGACTCCAATATTGCAATACTCGAAACTCTTCAGGAAGCTTTAGATGAAAATAAATGTAATAAAAATATTTTTCAGATAATTGAAAGTAAAGATCGTAAAGATACCCTTGAGTTTATGAATTTAACAGAATATGTTGATTTAATAATACCGAGGGGTGGTAAAGGCTTAATACAAACATTAGTTGAAAATTCCAAAGTCCCCTTTATCTTAGACGGTGATGGCAATGTTCATTTATACGTTCACTCTGATGCTCAGAAAGAAAGCATAATTGATATAATATTAAATTCAAAAATTCAAAGACCAGGTGTCTGCAATGCTTTAGAGACACTTCTTATAAACAAAGAAATGTACAATGAAATGGGAAAACAAATTATTGAGGCACTATTAGCAAATAATGTAGAACTTTTTGTTGATGATGTTGTAAAAAAAGATTTCTCTAATTTAAATTCTGCCAATGAAGAGCACTACGCTAAAGAATTTTTAGATTTAAAGTTAGCAGTAAAAATTGTTGATAATGTTGATGAAGCAATAAGCCATATTAAATTATTTTCTTCTGGACACACCGAAGCGATTTTGAGTAAATCAGATATTGTTTCAGAAAAATTTGCAAAATCGATTGATTCATCTGTCATATTTATAAACTCATCAACAAGATTTACAGATGGTGAAATGTTTGGCTTTGGTTCTGAAATTGGAATTAGTACTCAAAAACTTCATGTCAGAGGGCCAATGGGGCTCGATGCACTTACTAATGAAAGATATGTTGTAAAGGGGAAGGGAACAGTAAGAGAGTGATAGAAAATAATTTAAAAATTGAGGATTTTGAAAAGCAAGGCTATTTTACTAATCAAGATTTAGTAGATATTGTTAATGCTTCTCTGGTTTTAAACAAACCAATACTAATCGAAGGTCCCGCTGGTACTGGAAAAACTTATCTTGCCAAGACTTTATCTAAAATTTTTAATACTGAATTAATAAGACTTCAGTGCCACGAGGGAATCGATGAAGATAAGGCTCTATATGAGTGGAATTATAAAAAGCAGTTATTGTCTATACAAACCGAAAAAGAATCAAAAAATCTCTTTACAGAAGAATATTTAATTGAAAGACCAATACTTCAGTCTCTCAGAGCTGAGAACAACTCTATTTTTCTTGTTGATGAAATTGATAGGTCAGATGAAGAGTTCGAAGCTTTATTACTAGAAATTCTTGCGGAGAATCAAGTATCTATTCCAGAACTGGGAACAATAAGTTCAAAAAATCAGAATCTAACAATATTGACTTCTAATGCTACTCGGGAATTATCCGAAGCACTTAGGAGAAGGTGTTTATATTTTTATCTTGACTATCCATCTATTGATGTAGAAACTAAGGTAATTTTGAATAATGTAGAGAACATTGATAAAGAAAAAGCTAAGAAATATTCTATATTTAGTAATTTTGTAAGATCACTTGGCTTAAATAAACCACCTTCTTTAATTGAATCAGTTGAGTGGGTCAAATACAATCATCAACAAAATAAAGATTCTTTAGACTCCAATATTGGAATTTTAATTAAAGATAATGAAGATCAAAAAATTTATCTAGAAAAAATTAAAGAAGATAATGAAATTAAAAACCAGTGAGGTAATTGAATTCTCCCAATTCTGCTCAGAGAACTCATTAAAATTTCCACCAGAGAGAATAAGTAATTTACTAAAATTTCTAAACCAAGCAAAAAATGAAAATATTGAAAGGGATATAAGCTTTGTTTATTCTTTACTTCCAACTAACAAAGAAGATAAAGAAAAATTAAAAGAACTTATAAATGAGTACTTTAAAACTTCTATTTTTGAAACAGAAAATATCAAAAGCGTATTAAATGATTATGAAAGTAAAGATATTGATAAGTATTTTGGTGACAAGTCAAAACTTAATTTCCAAAAACTATTAGACGAAATTATCAATGATTTCGGAGAAATAGATTTTAGTAGACCTGTTTCAAATAACTATTGGCTAAATCAGCTTCAAAAATCAAATACATATATTGAGTCAGTTAAATTTTTTAATAATTACTTTGATAGTGAATTAGATAGGATAATCAATGAAGAAAATAAAGCTTACTTCATCAATCAGATGAACCTTGCATTGCTTGAGAGAATATCCGAACTGCGGAATCAGTTTAAAGATGCTTACACGCCCTCTGAATTAAATCCACGAGAAAATTTAGATGAAAAAGATTTTTTATTCACTGATGCTGAAGAAAGAAGAAAATTATTAAAAGAAACACGAAACTTAGGTTTAATTCTAGCCAATAAGTTTGTCAAATATACTAAATCAGCATCAAAGGGTAAATTATTATTTAGAAAAACAATACGTAAATCTTTAAAAAATGGGGGAGGTTTTTTTGATATAGTTCTCAGACCTAAAGTCAAAAAGAAACCAAGGCTTGTTCTTTTATGCGATATTAGTGGATCTATGGCGCTTTATTCCTTATTTGGACTCACTCTATTGTTCGGTGTTGTTCAAAGATTTAGATCCGTACATACTTATGTATTTATAGATGGAATTACAGAAATCTCTAAGGAATTAAAAAATATCAAATTTAACAACATAAATAAAATCCTTTCAAACTGGAATGAATATGTACATGTGGACGGGCATTCTGACTATGAGAAATCATTTAATGATCTCTTGGGTGAGAAAACTATTAATAGTTCAAGTTTCAACACCTTACTTGTTATAGGTGATGCAAGAAATAATTACAGACCAATAAATAAAGAAACTATTGAAAAATTGTCTAAGAAATTTCAAAATATATATTGGATGAACCCAGAAAGAAAGCAGTATTGGAATACTGGAGATAGTCAATTCCATTATTACCAAAATATTTCCAAAAAATATTCTGAAGTTAGGAATTTCGAACAGTTAAGGAATTTTATAAATAGTATTAACTTTAAGAAGGTTATTAAGTAATGAAAATAGGTATATTAGGGGGAACATTTGACCCTCCACATAATGCTCATAAGGAGATTGCAAACAGAGCATTAGAGCAGTTTGGTCTTGAAAAAATACTTTTTATTCCTTCTGGAATTTCATGGCAAAAAAATGGCGTGTCAGACTATGAGTCTAGATATAATATGACCAGACTTTTAATTGAAGGAAATAGTAACTTTGAAATAAGTGATATTGAAAATAATTTAAACAAGCCGTCATACACTATAGAGACATTAAAAAAACTTAATTATATTAAAGACAATACCTATTTTATTCTTGGAGCAGATGCTGCTTCTGGGATTACATCTTGGAACTCGTATAAAGAGTTAGGCAAATATACTAAATTTCTTATAGCTCCAAGAGAAACTATTTCAAATAAACATCTTGAAAGTATTTTTCCTTTTGACTACCAAACTATTGAGGGTGGTTATTTAGATATTAGCTCTACAAATGTTAGGAAAATAATAAATACTGAAAGCAATTTAGAAAATTTTATACCTAATGAAATTATAAAATTTATTAAAAAAAATTCTTTGTATTCTTTATGATTTCCAAGATTTTCTGTAGAGTAATATTGCAATAGGAAAAATCTCTAACCTACCAATAATCATAAGCAAGCTAAGCAGTGCTTTAGTTGTGCTATCAACAATAAAATAGTTTTTAACAGGTCCTAGTTCGGCAAGTCCAGGTCCTATATTATTCATAGCCGAAGCAACAGCGCTTAATGTTGCCTCAAAAGACATTGGGTCACCAAAAGTATTAGATGAAATACTTATTGCAAATGTGCCTAAAACAAAAATTGCTACATAAAGTATGAAAAAAGTCTGAACAGATTCAATCATTTTTTCAGGAAGTATTGATTTTGACATTCTAATTTTAAATATTGCATTTGGATAGAATATTTTCCTTATTTCATTCCTGACAGATTTTAAAAGAGCAATCACTCTTATGGTTTTAATTCCACCAGCGGTTGAGCCAGCCATACCACCAAGAAACATTAGCCCTAAAATAAAAGTTCTATAATTTATATTCCAATTTTCATAATTTAAATTTGTAAATCCAGTTGTTGTTATTAATGTAAGTGACGTAAAAAAAGCATTATTAATACTCTCAAAAATATCCTCGCTTAAGCTTACTGTTTTAAAAGAAAAAATCGTTGATGTAGCAATGACCATAAACGAATAAAACAAAAATTCTGTACTCTTAAAGAATTCAGTTAAAGACTTAGATCTTATAGTTTTTAGTAATAAGATAAAAGATGTCCCAGCTAAAAACATAAATACATTTATTATTAACTTTGAAACAGTTGAGAATTCACTTATAGATGTATTAAAAGTACTAAAACCTCCAGTGGAGAGAGTTGTTAGTGAATGATTAAAGGCGTGATAAAAACTTAATCCTGAAAAATATAAGAGCATTGTCTCAAGTAAGGTTAACGATATATAAACAATCCACAAAAGTCTTGCAGTGTCTTTAAATTTTGGAGTTAACCTATCTGCAGAAGGACCAGGTGATTCAGCTTTAAATAGGTTTATGCCACCTGAACCTAACAATGGAAGAACTGTAATGGTCAAAACTATGACACCCATACCACCTAACCACTGCGTGGTAGATCTCCAAATCAACAAAGATTTATCCACTGAATCTATATCAGTTAATATTGAGCTACCGGTAGTGGTCAAGCCCGAAACTGTTTCAAATAAAATATTTATATAACTTAGATCTATTCCAGAAAGAAGGTAGGGAAGTGTTCCAAAAAGAGACATAAAAATCCAGGACAGCCCAACCGCTCCAAAGCCCTGTATAGTTGTTAATTGCCTAGTGGGTAGAACAAATTTTCTTATTAGGTATGATAAAAAAAATGTAATCAATGCAAGACCTATAAGTGAAAATGCATACTCTAAATTCTCTTGCATAAATGCATAAATTACTGTTGGGATAGTGGCTAACGCAAGAACCGGAAGTATTCCTCCACTGATGAAAAGTACAACTTTTATCATTTAAAACTTAACAAAAAGTTTCTTCAATTTTTTCAATAGATTCGGGGAGCGTGAACACTACGAGCCTATCTTTTTCTGCAAACTTCCATGTGCCTGATGGAATAAAAGTATTTTCTCTACGTGTAACACCAGCAATCAAACAATTTTCGGGCAATTCAAGTTCAATTAATGATTTATCTAAAACATGGCATTCGTTTGAAAGGACAATTTCTAATGCTTCTACTTCAGTATCTTCGAAAGTTAATGCAGAGGTAACTTGGTCGGATCTTACATCTTGCAAAATTGAATTTGCTGCAGTTATTCTCGTTGAAATTGTTGCCTGAATAGAGGAATCTTTTAAGAGTTCTAGATAATCAATCTTATTTACCCTTGTTATAATCTCAGGCGCTCCAAGTGCTTTAGCAACCAGTGAGCAAACAATATTTTTTGAATCATCTTTACTTAACGCAACTACAGCAGAGTTATTATCCACACCAATATTCTGTAAATTTAATGGATCTTTTGGATCATTGTAAACAACGATTACATTAGAGTTGTTCTCAGCTATTCTGTTGCAATCTTTCTTATTATCATCGATTACAACAACTTCATAATTTTTAAACAATCTTTCAGCTAATAATTCTGAAGATCTTGATGCCCCAACTATAATTACTTTTTTAATTTCATCTTTTCGCTCAATACCAATCAAAGATGTAGCTGTTTGTATATCTCCACTTTTAACAATTACTTTTATATGGTCCTCAACTTCAAGTTGAGTATTACCATTTGCAATGTACGATATACCGTCACGCATATAAGCTGTAACAAGCCAATTATCTCTTCCTCCAAATTCATGAATATTAGATAATTGATTATTTATTAATGGAGAGTTTTCAGTTACAACACCACCAACTGAAAGGAGCTTTCCACTACTGAATTCGTGGATGTCGTAAATGCCAGCCCTTGACAAAAGCTTTTCAATTTCATCGCATGCACTTTCAGAAGGATCGATAATTTTATCTATATTTAAATCATCGATTTCATTTTTTAAAGAACTGTCTTGAACCCTAGCAAAGGATTTTTTTGTTCCCATATTTTTAGCTAAATAGCAAGACAACATATTAACATTCTCATCATCAGTCACTGCAATTATTAAATCAGCTTCTTCTGAGCCAGCTTGAGTCAAGGATGAGGGACTGCCACCGTTTCCTTTAATTACGAGAGCATCAAGAGTTGCATTCAGTTCTTCTACTTTTGATGGATCTTGTTCTACAACTGTGACATCGTGCTGCTCGCTCGATAATTTACCAGCTAGGAAGCTTCCTACTTCACCAGCCCCAATGATGATAATTTTTTTCAAAATGTCCTCACTTTAAGAATAGTGGGTTTTCAAATACATGGTAATATATTTATAAGTGACGCAAATTAGTACTTTATCAGAAGAACAAAGTTTTTTATTAGACTCTTTAGTAGATATACTTCTCAGTCAAAAATTAACAAATTTGAAAGTTTTAAAGCTCCAGTCTGATCAATTCCATGATAAAGTCATTATTTGTTCATCTAATTCAATGATTCAAATGAATTCTGTTATAAAAAAAATTAGAAATGAATTAAAAATTAGTGATTTTATTTATGAAGGTGAAAATTCTAGTTGGCTCTTAATTAGTATCAAGGGTATATTGCTTCAAATATTCACTGAAGAATCTCGAGAGTATTACAATATTGAAGATATATATTTTGATAGTGAGACTCTTTATCAATACGGTTAATAAAAACTCAGGGGCTGTAGCTCAGCTGGCAGAGCACCTGCATGGCATGCAGGGGGTCAGGGGTTCAAATCCCCTCAGCTCCACAAATTAAATGAACTTGAATTATTTTAAAACAGTATTTTTAGAAACCAAAGAACTTGCATTTTCACAAGTATTGATAGTTTTTTTACTTTTTATCCAAATAAGTGTAGTTACAAGAGGACTAGGTACATCAAATTATGGTCGAGCTGCTCTTGTTTTAGCTCTTGTAGCATTAATATTTAGAACCTTACATTCAAGAAATAGTGACGTTACATTACTAATGCTCAAAAAACATGGAAAGAATATTTATACAGTATCACTACTATTTGATATTTTTATTGGAATAGTATCAATGTTTATTTGTATCGTACTGTTTCAATCTTCGTTTAACACATTGTTTGGAGATTACCAATTAAATTTAATTCTAATAATACTATTATCTTCAAGAGTAATTCAAACATTTTCTGAAAGTTCAAAAGCAGTACTAACTTTTCATGGTAAATTTAAAAAATTTGCTTTAGTAGATTCATTGGCTAATATATCCAGATTTCTAGCTATTATAATTTTGTTTAATTTTGAACAAAGTATTGAAAATTACCTACTCGGACAAGCACTTTTTTCAGCTACGTATGGACTCTTGGGTGTGTTTGTATGTAGAAAATATCTAGAAATATCAGATATTTCAATTAAGAACATAAAAGAATATTTTCAAGTATTTAAATTAGACTTTTTTAAACAAAGAGCAGATCAATTAGTAGGAATTATTCCACAGCATTTAGATTTAATAATTCTTGGATACTTTACCGACTTTTCAACAGTTGGTGTATTCAGAATTGCAAAGAGGCTAGTTGAGCCTATTAATTATGTAGTCACAATTCTTAATCCCTATGTTCAAAATAAGCTTTCAAGTGATGACGCTGATATTAATTTTGGAGATTTAATAAAAAACTTTTTACTTCCCCTTATATTTGTTCTAACTATTAGTTATTTATCATTTGGTAGAAATTTTATACAGTTTCTATCAGGCAAAGAATTTCTTGAAGCGTTTTTCCCAATGATGATTTTACTTGGTGGATATTTCACATATTTAGCAACTTTTTGGATACGTCAATTATTACTATTTAATGATTTGTTACAATATCACGCAGTCAGCAGACTAATTGCAACAGCCTCTTTTTTAGTTCTCTCTTTCTTATTAGTAAACCAACACAGTGCAAGTGGTTTAGCGGCAGCGCTTTCAATAAGCATGGTTTTACAAAAAGTGTATGAATTTAATATCTATAGTAAATTTAGTAAACATACAAATAAATAGCATATTTAATATTCCTGAAGTTATCATTTAATTAGGATGAACAAACAAAAAAACTTTAAAATCCAAGCCTTAATCCTCAGTTTTTTCTTAATTTCTTTAGATGCCTACAGTTTGTTCAGCATTCCTATTCAATGGGTAGGGTTAGCCTTCTTATCTTTGCTTTTATTAATAAATTTAAAATTTATTGAAACAAGATTTAACAGCATTCTTTACCTATTTGGTGCTTTATTATTTTTAC
>Ga0208410_1001032_pt1 | contig 14958 bp, 15 predicted proteins | sample ETN02SmetaG_3_FD_185787 | JGI IMG/M metagenome (GOLD analysis project Ga0208410, IMG submission 185787) | Marine microbial and viral communities from oxygen minimum zone, Eastern Pacific Ocean - ETNP2014F10-02SV257 (SPAdes) (version 2) | ecosystem: Environmental > Aquatic > Marine > Oceanic ... | reverse complement strand
ATTCTATCAAGATCATCATTCGAATAGTAAGATATTTCTATGCTTCCACCATCTTCGCCAACTTTTAATCTCACTTTAGTACCCAGTATTCCAATCAGTTGATCTTCAATGGCCTTAACCTGAGGAGATGATGTTTTTACCATTTTCTTTTTCTTTGAAGGGACTGCCATTTTAAATAACGCCTCAGCTTGGCGCACACTAAGACCCTCTTTAACGATTCTTTTCCATGCATTTATCATTTGAGCTTGTGTCTTACCTTGTAAAATTGCACGAGCATGTCCAGCAGAGATAGCACCTTTTCTAAGGCTTCTACGAATTTCCATTGGCAACTTTAATAATCTTAGCGAGTTTGATATGGTAACTCTTTTCTTCCCTACTGCTTTTGCAATCTCGTTGTGAGACATTTCAAATTTGGAATTCAAAACAGCATACGCTTCAGATTCTTCCAACGGGTTAAGGTCTTCCCTTTGCACATTCTCAATTAGTGCAATCTCCATTATCTCTGCATCATTTTTTACATTGATCACATAAGCAGGAATCTTTTTTTTCCTTGAGATTTTAGAAGCTCTCCACCTACGTTCGCCAGCAATTAGTTCATATCCTTTTTCTGTAGCACGAACCGTAACTGGAGTCACAACACCCTTAAGCTTAATAGAATTTGCTAATTCTTCTAGAGAAGCTTGGTCAAACTCTCGCCTAGGCTGATTAGGATTGGGGTGTATGTCTCTAATCAATATTTCCATGACACCAGGTTTATTAGCCACGCTCTTCAAGGGTGTGGTCTTTGATTTTTTCTCCGGTCGAATCAATGCCCCCAAACCTTTTCCTAATCTATTATTTGACACGCTGTAATATTTCCTCAGTTAGACTCATATAATTTTGTGCTCCAGTTGAATTGGCATCATACAATAAAGCGGGCTTCCCAAAACTAGGAGCCTCGCTTAAACGGACATTACGATGGATGTAAGTTTTAAACAATTTATCCTTGAAAAAACCATTGACCTCTTTCACAACCTGTTTTGAGAGATTCAATCTACTATCGTACATTGTCATTATTATGCCTACAATCTCAAGGCCTTTATTCAAATGTCTTTGGACCAATCGAACAGTATTCAATAGTTGGCCTAGACCCTCTAACGCATAATATTCACATTGTATCGGAATGACCAATGCATCTGATGCGGTCAATGCATTTATGGTTAGAAGACCAAGAGATGGTGGACAGTCAATAATAATGATATCATACTTTTTCTTTACCTTATTCAATGCTTTTTGTAATTGATATTCTCTTGCCATTACACCCACAAGTTCTATCTCTGCTCCAACGAGGTCATTGGTAGATGCAATAATATCCAAATGAGGAAATGATGTGCTTGTAATAGCATCTTTTGCCCCATCTCCATTTAATATGATATCATAGGTATTCCCATTCAAATCATCAAAAAGCTCAGCAAGTCCAGTTGTTGCATTTGACTGAGGATCCAGGTCTATCAATAGAGTCCTTACTTCAGACACTGCTAAACTAAGAGCAACATTTACAGCAGATGTGGTCTTACCCACTCCTCCCTTTTGATTTGTGAATGCTAAAATTTTTGACATTATTTGTTAATTATAAAATTATGGGCACAAAATTTATCATAGCTAGATCTAATCAACCTCTTAAAAGATTAAGAAATTAAAACCAATCTAATTTGCATTAACTTAGAGCTGTGAAAAATAGCAGGTTTCAATACATAATTTTATGAAAGCACTCGTCAAAAGTTCTAATGAACCCGGTATATGGATGGAAAATATTCCTGAACCTGAATGCAATACGAATGATGTAAAAATAAAAATCACACACACCTCAATATGTGGAACAGATTTACACATATACAAATGGGACGAATGGGCTCAAAAAACACTAGTCACACCTCTTACTATTGGCCATGAATTCTGTGGAATCATCGAAGAAATAGGGCCAGGTGTTACTCATTATGAACCAGGTCAACGTGTTTCCGGTGAGGGTCACATAACTTGTGGGAATTGTAGAAACTGCAGAGCAGGGAAAAGACACCTATGCCAAAAAACTAATGGTGTTGGGATTCATAAAGATGGTGCTTTTGCTGAATATCTTATTATACCAGAGTCTAATATCTGGCCCATACACAATGACATACCATCAGACATAGCTGCATTCTTTGACCCCTTTGGTAATGCCGTACATACCTCCCTTAGCTATGAGATGGTAGGAGAAGATGTCTTGATCACTGGCGCTGGCCCAATTGGGCTAATGGCAACGGCCATATGCAAATTTGTGGGTGCACGAAATGTGGTCATAACAGACATAAATGATTACAGATTAGCATTGGCAAAGGAGATGGGTGCGACAAAGGCTATCAATGTATCAAAGCATTCGATCACTGAGTTTTATTCTCAGTTGGATATGACAAGTGGCTTTGATGTCGGACTTGAAATGTCTGGAAACCCTGAAGCGTTTCGGTCTATGCTAGGACATATGTTCCACGGAGGAAAGGTTGCACTTTTAGGACTGTTACCAGATTCCACAAGAATAGACTGGGATGATATTATTTTCAAAGGATTAAAAGTTAAAGGTATCTATGGTAGAGAGATGTATGAGACTTGGTATAAAATGGAACAGATGCTTAGGAGCGGCCTTGATATTTCAAAGGTTTTAACTCATAAATTATCCGTAGATGAATATGAAAAAGCATTTAACATCATGGAAGCAGGAGAATGTGGAAAAATCGTACTTGAATGGTGAATTGGAAAAATGAGTCACTATAATAAAATTTTAAATAGCATAAAAGATGAGGGTTTATATAAAAGTGAAAGAACACTTACAACTCCTCAGGGTGTTGAGGTAGAAACCGAAAACGGTAACCAAGTTTTAAATTTCTGCGCAAATAATTATCTTGGTCTTGCAAACCATTCAAAATTGATAGATGCAGCCAAATCTGCAATGGATGATTACGGATTTGGAATGGCCTCTGTTAGATTTATTTGTGGGACTCAAGATCTTCATAAGACTCTTGAAAAAGAGATTTCCATTTTTTTTAAAACCGATGATACCATTTTGTATACATCATGCTTCGATGCAAATGGAGGATTATTCGAAACCATACTCAATGAGAATGATGCGATCATATCTGATTCATTGAACCATGCTTCAATAATTGATGGTATAAGACTATGCAAGGCAAAAAGACTTAGATATGAAAATAGTAATATGGACGACTTGGAAGATAAACTTAAGCAAACTCAAAATTCAAAAATTAGACTGATTGCAACCGATGGTGTTTTTTCAATGGATGGATATATCGCAAAACTAGATGAGATTACCCAATTAGCAGAAAAATATGATGCGTTAGTAATGGTCGATGACAGCCACGCTACTGGATTCATAGGCGAAACTGGTCGCGGATCAGGTGAGTTTTATGGTGTATTAGACAAAATTGATATCTTCACATCAACCCTTGGTAAGGCAATGGGTGGTGCATCTGGAGGATTTACTACTGGTAAAAAAGATATTATTGATCTTCTGAGACAACGCTCTCGGCCCTATCTATTTTCAAATACTGTAGCCCCTGCAATAGTAGCAGCTGGTATAGAGGCATTTAAAATGGTTTCATCAACAACTGACCTTAGGGATAAATTAGAGGAGAATACCCTTTACTTTAGGCATGAGATATCAAGAATTGGGTTTGAGATTTTAGATGGTACTCATCCTATTGTACCAATCATGCTGTATGACTCGATATTGGCACAAGAGATGGCAAATGAAATGTTAAAAGAGGGAATCTATGTGATTGGCTTTTATTTTCCTGTTGTACCCAAAAATAAGGCTAGAATTCGTGTACAGATCTCCGCAGCTATGTCCAGACAACATTTAGACCATGCCATCAATTCATTTGCAAAGGTTGGCAAAAAACTAGGAATTATAAAAAATTAAATTATGTGTCTGTTTTCTTGCCTCTCAGAGAGCCGAAAGAGTATATTCACCGGCTTTTTTAAAGTATATATATAAATTTTTAAATGCAGAAAAGTTTAACACCTAGATATTTGATCATTGGGCTCATCCTAATATGGGCGGTCTACGCACTTCTACCTACCTGGGAATATGAAAATATGTCAGAAGAGAAAAAGGAAGAATTGCGTACACTAGGTGAATTGGAAAAGACCGAGTCTCGCATCATAAGACAAGGTCTAGACCTTAAAGGTGGTATGTACATTGTACTAGAGGCAGATATCCCACTACTAGTCACTAACCTCGCTTCGACAAAAGATGCTCGTCTTGAAAAGTTAATTGATAGTGCAAGAGAACAGTCCTTATCTGAGAATCAAGACTTCATTAGTGTTTTTGAACAACAAGTAAAAACAGATGGACTCAAACTATCGCGCTACTACCATGAGTATGGTGCATCTCTAGATGAAATAATTACCTCACTAAATGGAGAAGCAGATGATGCCATCAATCGAGTTCTTGAGATTCTTCAAAATAGAGTCGATCAATTTGGTGTATCTGAACCTACCATCCAAAAACAGGGTAAGCATCGAATCGTTGTAGAGTTAGCAGGAATACAAGACTCAGAGAGAGCAAGGGCATTGCTCCAAAGTACGGCATTACTTGAATTCTATCTAGTTAAAAATGTAGCAGTCACCAATGAAGTGATCTCTCAATTGGACAATGCCTTAAAAGGTGATGTAGACCTAGCAAGTTCCATAAAGCAAGACACAAAAGAATTAGAAGAAAAAGAAGATAAATCTTCAACTACAGTATCAGAACTTTTCGGTGATCAAGAAGAAGCGCCTCTAGATCAATCAACCAACGATGAAGGTTCTTCTGATGACATATTTTTGGAGGCACCTTTTTCGGGCCTTCTATCTGCTATTCCTGGAGATATGGGCATCGATGAGAAAAACTTATATGCCTTCAGAAAACTATTAAAACGCGATGAGGTAAGATCTACTTTAGAGAATGCCAATGGGCAATTCCTTTTAAGCCAGCAGGCAGAACCAGTGGCACCAAATTCTCCAGAAAAATATTACCGTCTTTACTATCTTGAAAAAAAACCTGAATTGACAGGCGGAATTGTTGAAGAGGCACGTGCAGATCTTGGTTCACTTGGTGGAGGTTCTGCTGGACAACCAGTAGTCTCTCTCTCAATGAACTCTGAAGGTTCTAGAACGTGGTCTCGTGTAACCGGTGCAAATGTTGGAGAAAGAATTGCAATTGTCTTGGATCAAAAGGTTCATATGGCCCCATCGATTAGAGAAAAAATTCCAGGTGGAAGAACTCAAATAGAGGGATTTGCAGACTTGAATGAAGCAAAGGATCTAGCAATTATTCTTAGAGCAGGTGCATTACCTGCACCTGTTAACATCATTGAAGAACGCATTGTTGGACCAAGCCTTGGCGCTGATTCAATATCTCAAGGTACGCAAGCAGTATTCATAGGACTGGTCTCAGTTTTAATTTTTATGTTGGTCTACTATAGATTAGCAGGTACGGTTGCAGACTTTGCCCTAGTATGGAATATTTTACTTGTTCTTGCAGTATTGGCATCATTACAAGCTACACTTACCCTTCCTGGAATAGCTGGATTGATTCTCACGGTTGGCATGTCCATCGATGCGAATGTAATTATCTTTGAAAGAATAAGAGAGGAACTTCGTAAAGGTAAGACTCCAAAGGCAGCCATTGACTCAGGCTACGATCGCGCTCTCACAACCATCATTGATGCAAATGTAACAACCCTTATTGCATCTCTAGTATTATATCAATTTGGCACTGGTCCTATCAAAGGATTTGCAACGGTACTATTCTGGGGAATATTAATTAGTATGTTCACTGCAGTTTTTATTACTCGTACTATTTTCAATGCTTATGTATCCAATCGAACATTAACAAAATTGAGTATTTGACCATGAGGATCGTAAAAGATACACATATTGATTTTATGAGCAGGACCTTCATAGCGGCATGTTTTTCTGCATTGCTCATCATAGTTGGTGCTGTGTCCTTGATTACCAATGGAGGGCCTAAGCTAAGCATTGATTTCAAGGGAGGTACGCTGGTCGCTGTAAACTTTACAGATAAAGTTGATATCAATGAGATAAGATCTTCAATTTCAAATGTTTCAATTGAGGGACAAAAGTTTGATTTTAGCAAGGAAGAAATCAAGCATTTTGGAGATGAGACAAATGTAGCCATTCGAATAGCCAGTCTGGATAATGAACCGCCTAGATTTGCAAACAGAGTAGCTGAAAGTCTGGCAGCTGTCTATCCTGATCTCGTTCCATCAGAACAAAATGAGTTTATTCTATCGATTGATAAGGTTGGACCAAAGGTTGGTGCTGAGTTAAGTAGTGATGCCATTCTTGCAATCCTATATGCCCTAGGCTTTATTCTCATATACATATCAATTAGATTTGAATTCAAATATGCAGTGGGCGCTATCGCTGCATTGACCCATGATGTACTCATAACTCTAGGCGTATTCTCAGTCCTAGGTTATGAGATTTCACTGGCTGTGATTGCAGCATTCTTAACAATAGTTGGGTACTCTTTGAATGATACTATTGTCATATTTGACAGGGTTCGAGAAAATGTAAAATCCTTGAAAGGTGCTTCCATTGAATCCGTGATAAACCAAAGCATTAATGACTCATTAAGTAGAACAATAATAACATCATTAACAACTTTCTTAGTTGTACTGATTTTATTTCTTGTAGGTGGAGAAGTTATTCACGCGTTCTCATTTGCAATGATAGTAGGTGTGATTATTGGAACTTATTCAAGCATATTTGTTGCTAGCCCAGTTGTTATTAAAATGGATAAAGCAGATAGTTAAACTATTTTCATAGTCTGTATTTTCTCAACGTCCTTATCTCAAAATAAGGTAATTCCATTACCTGATTCTATTAACAACTCTGGATACACTATTCAAGTCATCCATATTAATCGAGTAGCCATTTTAATAAATACAATTCTTGAAGATCAATATGTCTGAAATCTCATTCGTTCATTCGCCGATAGGAATATTAGAGATACATGCGACTATGGAGTCAATCTCTAAAATCAAATTCATATCTAACTTTAACGTACATAAAATGAATAATCCAAAAGAGATCTCAGATATTGCACATCAAACATCAATAGAGATCAATGAATATTTTAATGGTGATAGAAAAGTATTTACCGTTCCATTCAAATTAAACCTTCCTCCATTCTATAAAAGAGTATTATTGGAAGTTACAAAAATAGGATATGGGAGTAAGGCTAGTTATGGAGAAATCGCTAAGCGAGTAGGAAATATAAAGGCAGCAAGAGCTGTTGGAACAGCAAATTCAAGAAACCCACTACCCATTATAATACCCTGCCATAGAATCATATCTTCTACTGGTGGACTTGGTGGATACTCTGGTGGAATTGATAAAAAATCTTTTTTATTAGATCATGAGATTCAAACTTTTTCTCTAAAAGAGCATCTTCCAATAAAAAGTAAGGTCAATTAACTTCTCCGTATAATGAATTCAATAACTCAAACATTTAGAGCAAAATTATTTGCAGGAGTTGCGACTCTTCTACCGCTATATCTGACTTATGTTGTAATACGATTTCTTTTTGAAAGTCTCGAAAAAATGTCAGGTCCCATATTAAAACAATTTGGATTGGGTATTCCAGGTCTTGGAATCATCCTCACCATAATCTTGATCTATTTATTGGGTATTATTGTCACAAATTTCTTAGGTAGAAAAATTTTTGACATAGGTGAGAGTATTGTAAAGCGAGTACCTATCGTCAGCATGATATACACTACATTGAAACAGATCACAGATACTTTTACAAAAGGTACAACCGATGCTTTTGAAGGAGTTGTATACATACAATATCCTAGACAAGGTTTATGGACAATGGCATTTATTAGTGGAGAATCCAAAAATAAGGATGGCATACCCTTTTTCCATATTTTTGTTCCCACTACTCCTAATCCAACGTCTGGTTTTTTTCTATTGATTCCCCAGGCTGATACCATATCTACAGGTATGACTGTTGAAGAGGGATTGAAGACTATTATTTCTGGTGGTCTTCTTGCTCCAAGCAAGAATCCATTACCTTAGAAATTTAAAACTTTTGGCCGACACCAAAATGAATGGCTCCTAAGTTCCATGATCCATTCCTATAGCCCCAACCATAATCAATTCTAATTACACTTACCATTGGAAAAGGAATTCTTATACCGAATCCATACCCTTGCATTGGTATTTCCCGCTGAAAATCATCCCAATGATTTGCAATAATTCCAATATCAGAGAATAATACAAATGCAAGACCAAACTCTGTCCCAAAGGATGTTGCACGCTTGGGGATTAACTCTTGTCTGTATTCCAACGAAAATAGAACTGATTCATGACCAAATCTAAACGGTTCATTTTTTGATAAATAAAGATCAGGGTCTGGTAAAGGCCAACCACGTATGGTATATGAATTACCAAAGTAATCAAGCCATAGATCATCTTTCATACCAAACTTCTTGTTTAAACTAGTATTCAATGCAATAACTTGCTTGTTCTCTCTTTTATTTATTCTTTTGTACCAAGAGAATGATTGGGTCCATGTTGTGATTCTCCAACCCTCTGGCCTAAATCCTTCTCTGTGATAAAGAATTTGACTAAAAAGGACACCCTGACCTGGATTCCAGTAAATATCACGAGTATCATACTTGAAACTTCCAGTTAACCCTAGATAAAAGAAACTATCATCATTTATATCATCTAAATTATTTAAAAATGATTTTTTTTCAATTTCAATTCCTAATGAGGTTTTTATGGAGCTGCCATACCATTTTCCAAAACCAACATAGAAACTATTTACATCAAGAGTTCTATCCAAAAACCTATGTTCATAGAGTGTACGACCAAGATTTAGCGTTAATGAGACATGATCTCCAAACATCCAAGGATCAGTAAAATTAAACCCATAGGTATCCTCTCCTCCTATGCTACCTCCCAGAGCTAAAGATTGATTTTTCCCTCTAAAGTTATTTATTAACCACAGCCCCGCAAGAGACCATCCTGTGTCTTCCTTATATGTTGGCAATGCCAAGGGAGGAGTCCTATGTATTGATTCAGTTACCAAATAAACCAATTTACTTGTACCATCTTCCAGAGGTACAATTTGCCAAGAGGATTCGCTAAATAGACCTAAGTTGTCAAGACGATTTCTATCTTCAAGGACAATCGTGCTATCAATAGGCTTGTCCAATGGATGAAAGATCTCTCTCGTTAGAATATAATCCTGCGTTTTTATATTCCCTCTTATTTCAATCGCTGAAATAATTGGGTTATGCTTAGTTTCACTTAAAAGTAAGGAAAGTTGTAGAAATAAAAAAAGGCCTATTGTAGGCCTTCTTTCAAAATTAATACTTAACACAGTTTTTTATATATCTATGCCCTGAACCATCAAACGCTTCTTATATTCGATACCTTGCTTTGAATAAGTGTCGTCGATCGCTTTTTCTAACTTATCTACTACCTTAAGACTCTTTAATTCAACTTTTATGTTACGTTCATCTAGCTCACGTACTTTATAGGTTGAACTCATATCTTCATATATATGCCACACACCATCAAATTCTTTTGGAGTACCGTATTCCATCAGAACCTTATGCTTAATGATATCAGAGGAGGCCAATTGAGGAAAGCCAGTATCCTTCAGTTTAATCTTCTTTGTAATACCTTCAAGAATAAAATGTGAATCATTATTGTTTGTAGTACTGTAAATGAAGTCAACATTGACAAATTCCAGCATGATTAACTCATGGGTTAATCTAGAAGTGTATTGGAATTCTACAGATGCTCTTTTTATTGGTAGCACGAACCCTTCACGAGTAGTTCTGTTATCATCATGGTATACAACTTCAACAGTAGTATCCGGAATGATTGATAATACGGCTGGAAGATTCGATTCCCATGGTGCCAAAAGTTCATCACGAAATACCCAACCATTTGGAACTCTTTTTACCGGTATTACGGATTCGATATTCTTTCTGGTCGTAACCTCAGTGCTTGAGTAATCATCAGTCATTTCATCATTATTCCTACGTTCTTCGCTCTTATTTCCTCGATCCTTTTCTGAGGTCTTTTTTGAGCCAAACAACTGTAGTCCATCCCCTCTTATTGGAGTTGAAACAGATAATATGACCATAAATATTATTATTTTTTTCATAATGTATTCTCTATACGGATGATATCCCTCGGATTATTAGGTACAATCAACCGCTGAAATTTAGCAAACTTAATACAGTAATGCATAAAAAAAAAGGCCCTCTGTTATTGAGAGCCTTTTTTAATTGAATAGTATATTATACTATTTACGACCTCTTGCCATTGGTGAACGAGACACATCACCATTTTTGTCAATATAGTATAAGTATCCAGACTCTCTTGTCACACCCGCATCTGCAACTTTTTCAGCGTTCCCGCCGCCTTTACCAGCACGAGCCATTTGTGAACGCCATACATTTCCGTCTTTACCAAGATAATATAAATATCCTTTTTCTTTTGAAACGCCAGATTTGGCAACTACTTCAGCCATTTGAGACCTCCATTTTAGTATTTTATTGGTTCTTTGGTAGTGGATAGAGGTAAAATTCTATCTCTCTCCTCAGTAAGTGTACAACTGAACATAGATAACTGTCAAGAATTTTCTCGAGGAGCGACCGACGAGAAAAATATCCTGTTTTTTTTTCTAATAGTAGACTTCTTCTCAGTAATTTAATCTAATCAATTTCATTTTATTTTATTAAAAAGCATCTAAACAAATAATGATTAGAATCCTTTTGATTCCCAGTATTGCCCCTCCTCTAGAGCAAGGCAACTCCACCGATAATAGTTATATTGATTTTCTCACTCTTTCAATAGAATTAATGCAAAAAAAACGAGATGATATATTGTGGCATATAGTCACTCCTTTGCATGATGACGAAAATAATAATGGCATCAGATCAATAAAGAGGAGCTTGAACTTTCCTAATACTCACTTTATCAAAATGAACATCCCTAAAAAACCATTGAATCGGATTCATTTTGACATAAACGAATTAAAAGAAAAACTTAGCTTCGCTGATTTCCCAATAGATCTCATATTTTGTCATCAACCTGAAATCGTAAGACCTTTGAAATTGTTTTTAAAAAACACAACGAATCTTTCACCTCCCATTATGGGATATTTGCATCTTTTTGAATTACCAAAGATCGATTGGGATGGTGTCTTTGAGTATAATATTTTTGGAATGACCGAAATGGACTCATGCTTTTTGAATACCTCATACCAAAAACAAATGGTACATGAAGAAGCTAGAAAAATATTCAGTAGTTCTGTATGTGGAAAATTGCATGAGAAATTAGAGGTGTTCCCACCAATGGTCATCCCAAAAAGTATTAGACCCAATAAAAAAGGGACCTATGAAAAACTTATTGTTTGGAACCATGATGTAAATAAGAAAAAAAACTTTGTTGAATTTGAAAAAACCATACTAACCCTTAGAAAACAAAGAGATGATTTTAAGGTTTGGATACCATCTATGAAAAGCTCTCATAAGCTAACTAGAGAGTTTAGATGGATCACCACTGGACAAAATAGTAATAGAAGAGAATACCTAGAAAAAATGCGCACATGCTGTGTTGGAATATCACCAAGGAATATGTATGGTAACTGGCTTGATGCAACTATTGATGGTAATTCCAGTGGCATACCCTACATTATGTTCAATGAACAATATTATAGAGACATTAATAGTGGTGCTGATTTTTATAAGACACGTAAAGAATTGATCTCATATTTAAATAAATATCTCAATGAATCGGATTACCGTAATAAAATGGCTGGGCAGACCATAGCAAATCTCATTACTAAGTATAATATGAATCGTAAGGTTGATGTTCTTAGTAAAAGAATAAATTTGTTACAAAAGCGAAAACGACCCATCAGGTCAAAGAAAACAAATGAGATAATTCAAATTATAAAAGATAAAAAGAAAATATCACATAGAGAATTATTAGGCCCAAAATATCTGAACTGGAAATCTGAAAGCAAATTTGACGGCTATAGAAAATCGATTCTAAATACAAAGGGAATTAGCGAACTACAAAAAGTATCAAGGAGTGGGAAATATGCGTGGAAATCCTACTACCAATATGAAGAATCTTGATATACTGATCTAAATCAATTCCAATAGAATACATTCAAAAATAAAAAGAGATTTTATTTTATCATCAGTGCCTTAATCGTAATTTTCTATGGTAAAAATACTATGCCCCGGTAGCTCAGCTGGATAGAGCAACAGCCTTCTAAGCTGTGGGTCACAGGTTCGAATCCTGTCCGGGGTACATCTTGGTTCCAATTTTGTTAACCATTCCTAAACAAAATGATTTTTCTAATTTAGACTAAAGGATAATCCTAGAATATTTGTAATATGAGAATCTTGTTTATTCAAATCTTCAATTTTGAACAGATAAAAGATCTTCAAGGATCTTTTTTGAGGGAGATCAATATCAGTACCACATGATAATCTATATTCATTTAAACTCTTATTATTTGAATTAGCAGGATGAAAGATCTCACAAGAAATGAATGGTTCAAATTTTTTATTCAACCTATAATGAACATAGAATTTATTCCTATATACATCTTCTGGACTTTCGTCCTCTTCATATACCCTTTGAAATCTAGTCTTATATTTGATTGTAAATGGTTTGATCTCAAATCGATATAACCCGCCTATGCTCAAACGGTTTTTGATTTTGTCTTCATATATTGCATAACGTATTGGAATGAGAACCTTAATACCATCGATCATTTTATAAGAAAGAGTTAACTCCGTGAAGGTTTGCTTGAATGCTAATTCTTTCCCAGATAGTCTTAAACTTTGTTCACAATCTAATCTGAAGGAATGTGGCAGCTTGAATTGAAATGAAATTGTATTTCTTGACTCAAAATCATTAGCACCATTCAAGAATTGCAGAGATAAGATGAAATACCAATAGATCGAGGAAAATCTTCTAATATTCATTGGTAGTTCAGAAATATTTTTTACCGAGCCTAATCCCTATAATAAAACTTAACATTGAATCGACCATCCATAAAATTGATCCTTCCAACTTTAACGCTGATAATAGATAGTCCAGTCTTCTCTGAGAGGTCATTGATTAATTCTTGATGCTTATCAGGTAATATCTTGTCCATATCATTGTAAACAATTGTCTTACTTTTAAGCAAATTATTTGCCCAATACCTTTCAAGAAAATGGGTCAAAACAACTATCGCTGTATTTGCAAATAATACTTCAGAAAATGCGATATCATTATTACTCAAGGCATTAATAACCCCAATAGTAATAACAATAAATAAATAGGTCATTTCCTTGATAGGTATTGGGTCTGTCCTGTAGCGGAGTATTGCAAAGACAGCAAAAAGCCCAAAACCAAAAGCCATATTAACATCTAGGTTACCCAGTATATAAGCAAAAAAGAAGATAAGAGAGTTGAACATGAAGTATGTAAATACAAAATCATTCCCCTTATGATCACGATGGTATATTAATTTTATAATTATAAATGCGATGAGAAGATTAAAACTAAACCTCAATATCATCTCTGCGGGCATGGATATAGATTCTAGAATGGTTATTCCTGGGTTATGTTATAAATAATTGATTATATACAATAATAAAAACTAACAAGGATCTGATAAAAACAATGCTTTTTTTTGATTCACTATTCATTCAAATAAACACTATTCCTTTCACCAGGTGTACCAAAATTTTCTGAGGCAGACCAGTTATCACTATTAGAATTATCTAGGCTTGGATTTTTTAGTTCCAAGGTTGGCCCATTACCATCTGCTGATACAGGCCATGGATCCTGATCTTCATATTCTACAATATCGACCAATGACCCATTTTGATCAAATAGTCTTAACATATCACCACCTCCTCCTAGTCCAAAATCCATATTCCCAATAAATTTGACCACATCAGGAAAACTAGATATAAAGCTCAAAGTATCTTTACAAAACACTAGGTATTCATCAGAGAGTAATAATGTGTTTGATGGAACCGTAAAAACATGGTCATCCTCTTCATCTTTCAAAAGCCAAAGACCAATGTCTACGGTTTCAGATGTATTATTATAGATCTCTACCCAATCCTCTGGATCAAATGATTCTGAAGAATTATAATTGATCTCATTGATCACAATATCAATACCATTTATATTATAATCATCATTGTCGTCATTATCTTCACAAGTCCAGAATAATAAAAAGAAGATGGCAAAAAATTTTGTCTTATCATTTTTGTTATTAATAAAATAGCTCACAATTAATATTATTCCTTCGTATACAACGTGTTACCAAACTTCAAGTTTCCATTTGATAGTATTGAGATGATTTGAGGTGGTGGTATTTGATAAGCTTTTTTTGGAGAAAAAATCTCCAAGGTGTTGATCTTAATATTATTTTCTTTTGTTAGACTCCAATTACCAGATCTAGACATGCCTCCAAATAGCATCGTACTAAAAGAGAATGTCATATTGGAATTAAGTGTTAAATGGGATATGGGATCACTGCAATCAGGATTACAATATTTTCCATTTAAATCCTCAGAAGTGGAATTCCCCACTAAAGCAGACATTAAACCAAAATAAATCAGGTAGTTAGAGATTCTCTTAATGTTCACAATTGAAATTTTAAAAGTCATTCTCTACTATTTTAACAAGACCATTTTCTTGGATTCATTGAACAAACCACTTTTGATCTGATAAATGTACATCCCCGCGCTAACATTATTGCCATTACCATTTGTAGCGTCCCACCTAACAGTCTTAAAACCTGCAGTTTGATTTTCGTCAACCAGTGTTTTAACATGCCTGCCCGTGATGTCAAATATCTCCATG
>Ga0208410_1001030_pt1 | contig 14965 bp, 7 predicted proteins | sample ETN02SmetaG_3_FD_185787 | JGI IMG/M metagenome (GOLD analysis project Ga0208410, IMG submission 185787) | Marine microbial and viral communities from oxygen minimum zone, Eastern Pacific Ocean - ETNP2014F10-02SV257 (SPAdes) (version 2) | ecosystem: Environmental > Aquatic > Marine > Oceanic ... | reverse complement strand
TAGAGAATCAGTTCCGCAATCTGTTTCATCAGAGTCAGACCAACCATCTCCATCATCGTCAGAGTCGATTGGGTCGCAAATACCATCTGAGTCAGTATCTGTAGGAATTGATGTAGAATTATTAGATTCAGTTCCACAAGCTGTTTCATCAGAGTCAGACCAACCATCTCCATCATCGTCAGAGTCGATTGGGTCGCAAATACCATCTGAGTCAGTATCTGTAGGAATTGATGTGTTGTCTGATGAGTCGGTTCCACACGCCGCTTCATCAGAATCAGACCAACCATCTCCATCTGAGTCGCCATTAGATACTATTTGTTGAGAAACTATCCAAGAATTAGTAGCCCAGTCGTCTCCAGAAGTGCCTCCGTTACCATTAACAAAATTTACCGCAAGAGAAAATGTGACATTTCCAGAACCATTGGATGGTGCCGTCCATGTAACGCTCCAAGATCTTGAATTTGAATTAGAATGTGTAACTTCTCCATTTTGTAATTTAGCATTGGCGCCAGGATTTGACCAAGAACCTAAATCTGCATCTAAATTAAATCCACCTTTAGTTCCAGAAGGACCCCCCGTCCCTCCAATATTCAATGAATAAGCTGTGTTTCCTTCGTAACCTGCACTCGGTATCCCTGAAAGAGTAGGAGTCATTCCTCCACTACTTCCGTGGCATCCACAACCATTTGTCGACGACCCGGTGACGCCGCTACTATATCCAAAAGTGGTTTCTGAAACAGATAACATCAGTAATAGTACCAAAACCACAGTCATTCGTTTTTCACTCTTCATACATTATTTCGTGTAATTACTACTTATTGTATTTATTGGGTTTCTTTCTTTTTTTGCTCATTTTATGCATCATTGATTAACATTTTTATTCAACTATTCTATATCTTTTCAGAGAACTTTCTTCCGCTAAACTCTTTGACCTGTTCTCCATGAAGTATCATGGACGCGAGAGCCCAAGCAAGCAGAATTCTTGAATCAGTGAAATCTTCTGGAATACATTATCGTGATAGTTTACCTATGATTGCGAGTGAAAATATAATTTCCCCCCTTGTCGCTGCTGCTGTTAATTCAGATCTTCATGGCAGATATGCTGAAGGCTTACCTGGTAAAAGATATTATCAGGGTTGCGATGATTTTGATACCATAGAGTCTATCGGCATTGAATCTGCTAAGCGTGTGTTTAATTGTAATTTTACTAATATTCAGTCTACTTCTGGAACAGTTTCAAATATGGCTTCACTGAAGGCTTTAGTTAAACCCGGAGAGACAATTACTGCAGTATCAACCGCAGATGGAGGACATATCTCGCATGCAAGGATGGGCGCAGTTGGAGTCCGAGGATTGAATCTTGTTACTTACCCTTGGGATATAGATAGGATGGAGCCAGATGTTGATGCATCGGCGAAAATCATAAGAGAAACTTCTCCAAGTTTAGCTCTATTCGGCCAATCAGTTTTCCTTTTCCCAACACCTCTGGAAGAGCTCTCTGATGCAGCTCATGAAGTCGATGCCAAAGTAATGTATGATGGCGCACATGTGCTTGGATTAATTGCTGGTGGCCAGTTCCAAGATCCTCTAAGAGAGGGCGCAGATGTTATGACGGGAAGTAGCCATAAAACATTCCCTGGGCCTCAAGGGGGCTTCGTATTGTCAGACTCATCGGATGAAAAATTCCATCGTAAATTAAACAATTCAATATTTCCTGGTACTTGTTCATCATATCATCTTCATCATGTAGCCGGAAAGGCTGTAGCTCTTGCAGAGTTTGAGGAGTTCGGTGAAGAATATGCTAGAGACATTGTTGCTAATGCGCAATCTTTAGCCTCGGCATTGGCAGCCGAAGGATTTGATGTATTGGCTGAAGATAGAGGTTATACAGCAAGCCATCAGGTATTGACAAGACACGGAGATATTGATTCAGGTGCAGGAAGAAAAGCAGCAGAGGTACTAGAAAATTCAGGAATTATAACAAATATGAACATGTTACCTGGAGATACTAAAGCAATGCAACCAAGCGGACTTAGACTTGGTGTGCCTGAGTTAACTAGGGTGGGGATGGGAACTGATGATATGATAGATGTAGCTCGCTTTTTCGCTAGAGCACTAATCCAAAATGAGGATACTTCTAAAATTAAATCCGATGTAAAGACATTTAAATCAGATTTCCAGACTGTTAAATATTGTTTTGAAAGTGGTCCAGCATATCCTAATTTAGAATAATTATCTTAACATATACTTTATGAAGAAATCTTTGATACCAATAATATGCGTACAATCCGACACGTCGCTGTATTGTTAGCATTCCTAGTCTTAAGCCCTGGTTGCTTGTCATTATTTGGTGGTGAAGAATCAGACTCAGAATTGGTTAATTGTGAATTAGAGCCAAATAATCCTGATTGTGAGATTGGTGGAGTTACTGAAGATGACTGTTTTTTCAACGAAGTTTTCACGGGTGATTATTGTAGGCTGATGACATCTCCTGAGAATCTAGATTATGGTGAAGAATCATTATTACTTGTAGTAGGTCAAACTATTCAGGCTTTGACCCCTAGTTTTACTGGAGATGGGCCACAGAATTGGCTAATTAATCCGAGATTGCCCGAGGGGCTCAATTTAGATCTAGAATCAGGTGTTATCTCAGGAGTTCCTGAGTCAGAGAGCCCACTAACTAGTTATACAATAATTGGTAAAAATATAGTGGGTTCTAGCGTATATATTATTGATATAGAGATTTTATCAGAGCCACCCGAGAATATTACTTATTTCACAAATGAGATATTTTGTACACTTTCAAAACCTTGTGGAATCAGTAGTCCATATAACTCAGGAGGTTTGATTGAAAATTGGGAAGTTATCCCTGCTTTACCCTTAGGTCTTGAGATTCTTGATTCTGGCGCCATTTCAGGTACCGCACAGCAACTTGGAGATAGTAATCACACTATTTCAGGCTCAAATTCAGGAGGTTCAGCATATACCGATATTAGAATAATTACTATTCATGAAGAACCTGTAAATTTATATTATTCAAGTCATTTTTTCCAATGGTTCCTTGACGATAATATCGCAGAGTCTCCGAATATAGAAGGAGGTGAGATAATTAATTGGACTATAGAGCCTCCATTGCCCGATGGCCTGACATTTAGTCAAAATGATGGTTCAATTATTGGTATCCCTTCAGAGCTCCATGCCATAAGGGAGCATTATGTTACTGCTACAAACACGGGTGGTTCTATTACTACAACTATTCTTATTTCAGTCCAAGACATTTCTCCAACGAATATCCGTTATGAACCATATTTACTTAATCTAATCGTTAATGAGGAGATGTCAGTCCTATCCCCTAGTTGGTCAGATGGTACACCCGAAAGTTGGGAAATCTATCCTAATCTTCCTCAAGGACTTACCTTAGATCGTCAAAATGGTGAAATATCTGGGAATCCTATTTATGTTCAGGAATCTACTAACTATCAAATTTGGGCAAATAATACAGGTGGTTATACTGAAACTCAAATTAGTATTACTATCAGTAGTTTACCTCCGGATGAGATATATTGGTCTGAATCTGAATATGTCTTAAGTTCGAATACAAGTGTCTTAATCCCAGTAACTAATAATGGCCCTTATATCGATACTTGGGAGGTTTCACCTTCTCTTCCATCAGGACTTATCATACTAGATAATGGAACAATATCTGGTATTCCAGATTCTCGGACAGATTGGAATGAATATACTATATGGGCAAATAATACAGGCGGAGCTGTTGGCCTTAGTATCTGGATTGTAGTTCATGATTTACGTGCTGACCAGAACGACTTACTCAGAGGCATGTCTGAAGCCGACTTCGGTGGATGGCCATCTCCTATTCTTCCTATAGGAGAATGGGCATTTCCAGTAGCTTTTGAGTCTAGTGGAATTCCGGTTGTATCTGCATCTCATGTAGGTAAAGGTAAGATTTTAGGATATGGTCATGAAAGTTGGGTCGATTATACAAATCATCCATTTTCTCTTAGAGCTGTAGAGTGGGTATGTGGAGAAAATGCCGAAGTTGGTTTAGCTTATGGTGCAGGCTTTGATGACTTTGAGAATAAATTACAGGATGCTGGACATAATGTACATCTTTCAGTTACTCCTTCTGATTTAACAGGTATTGATTGTCTACTTGACGAGTTTTGGAATGGTCATGATGATAATGACAATACAGCTCTAGTAGATTTTATGAATTCAGGAGGTGGTGTAATAATGGGTGGACATGCTTGGTATTGGTCTTATTCAAATACGGACGTTGCCCATAATTATCCTGGAAATAAGATTGCTAAATCTACAGGTCTCTTTGTATCAAGTGACTGGGGTTATAATGACGTTTATTTTCAGAACATTCCTCATGAATATTCAACAATTAGTAATGCTATTGCAGCGGTACTTGCCGATCGAATTGATGGCATAGAAATGGCTAATGATGATGCAGCCGTAGCTTATTCTGCTCTGTCAGATTGTACTGGCATCGTCACTCTTGATTATACGGATTTTTGGACTCCCTTACGCCATTTAGTCAATCAAACTGGTTATACTGTAATTCCATACTCAACTCTCTGGAGCTCAACTGGTTATGAATTAGGTGCTGATCCTGTTGCCGATATCATTTTGCGTTTAGAGGATGCTTTGATGTTTAGTCTTCCAGCAGATGAATTACCTATACATCCTAGTCATGTAGAATTTCCAGGAGAGGTCCCATTAAATGCAACTAGAATCACTAGAACCGTTACTGTAAATGGGACTCAGAGTGGCCTTCCAAGTAATTTTGGTTATTCGAATCCTAGAAGTTCTTTACGTATGTCAACCGGACTCTATGCACCTCCTGGAGAAATAATTACAATTGTTGTAGATGAAGAAGTTTCAGAATTAGGATTTTCCATTTTAATCGGCGCTCATACTGATGGTCTTTGGAATAAAGAAATTATTAAGAGACACTCGAGAATATATAGGACTTGGTCTATAGAAAATACTACAACTGTCGTAGCCAATGCCTTCGGAGGTCCGATTTACGCTTATATTCCTGCGGGTTCTTCCTTTGGGGAGATTAATGTGACGATTTCTGGAGCAATTAGAGCGCCCTTGTTTGTATTGGGCGACACTTCAGATTTTGAATGGATTTATTCTGAGAAAGAAAATCCAGCCCCTTGGGCCGAACTAGTTTCAAATAATTTTATTATGACTGTCCCAAGTTCTGAAATTCGTAATCTCAATAACCCCAGTCAACTGATGAATTGGTGGGATAGAGCTCTTGAAATGGAGCATGAATTGTACGGTTTTGAGCCATGGCCTAGGGTTGAAAGAGCCGTATTTGATGCCCAGATTTCAGTTGGTTGGATGCATTCTGGTTATCCATTTATGGCCCACGATTTAAGCGTACCAGATGTTGTTAATTATACACATATGAGTGAAAATGGAGATTGGGGAATGTTTCATGAATTAGGGCATAATCATCAATGGATGCCTTCTACACTTCCAGGTACTACTGAAACAAGCTGTAACTTCGCTAGTGTATACTTGATGGAAGATTTGGTAGGTGTAGAAGGGCATGGTGCGGTTGATCCTGAACAGAGGAGAAATAGGATGGAATCTTACTTTAATGATGGTTCTAACATCTCTAATTGGTCTGTTTGGACCGCTTTGGACACTTATCTCATTATTAAGGAAGAATGGGGGTGGAATCCAATAACTGAATCATTATCTGTATATTATGATCTTTCTCCTGCTGAAGTACCTTCATCCGATAATGAGGAGTTCAATGCATGGGTATTACATCTCTCAAACGCAACAGGGTACAATTTAGCTCCTTATCATTCTGCATGGGGTTTTCCATTAAATGAGAATACTTATGCTGCACTCGAACATCTGCCTGTATGGGTTGAAGACCCATTAAGGAGTGATTTCTTTTCCTATGAAGCTATTATCCGGAATCTAGACTCCGATGATGAGACCACAAGTACTACAGATATCTCTTGGGAGACTTATGATAATGGAACTAATACCTCTTTGACATTCTATTATGGTACTATTGATATGGGTAACCAGTCTTCAGGTTGGTCTAGTAGTCAGTATCTAGGAGGTACTTCTGTGGGTAATCATTCGACCACTATAACAGGTTTGTCTTGGGGTACTACATACTATGGTCGAATACAGGCATCCAGTGATGACAGAACAGTCTGGTTCGGTCCAATAAGTTGGACTACTGACTATCCTTTGGACTAATTGAATCGTCTCAAAACTTCTTCAAATGATAATTTAGGAATATACTTCTCATGCAATATAGCTAATGGAATCCAAATTGCTGTATGGACAATTGTTGTAATGAATGCCAGATATATTTCTAATCTTGGTAGATCTTGCATGAAATATGCTACAAAACCTAAAATGATGAAGTGTAAAACATAAATTGACAGCGATAATCTTCCAGCAGGTTCCAACCATGAGTACTTATCGCCACCCGTTGGTGCCCCGCCTAGTATTTCATTACCTTGAAGAATTCTAAATATAATAATTACAAATATTCCTGATGTAAAGATAAACATGGTGTTAGAAGGGAAGAAAGTCAGAATAGCATGACCTTCAGTTAGAGCCCAAGGAATCTGTTCATAAAATGAGTAAAACATACTCGCAATTATTATTACTAAGCTTAATTTGATTATTGGGTCAATTCTCTTCAGATTACTGTTTTGCTCCTCGATTAAACTCCCTAGGACTATGAAAGATAACCATGGCAATGCAGGATAAGTGCCATTCAACAGTAGCCTCTCGATCCATTCTAATATTCCCACAGATGAAACCCTCTCTATCCAGTTCAAATCACTTCCATTTAGATCTCCTATAATAGTCGGTGAAAGCAAGAATATGATTAGTAAAGTCATCTTCGTCCTTTGAGAGATTTTTACTAACATAGGTCCGAATATTGAACCTATAGCTAGTAGAGTTAGTACTCCGGGAGTCATCCAAAGAAACCGGCCACCTCTTTCCAAATTGAGAGAAATATTGACTAATAATTGACATAATATCAAAATCATTACACGTGGAAAAATCCAATTAATCCAAGCTCGAGTACTATCTGCAGAATCTTTTCTTCTTTTAGCGCTCCTGTATATCCCCCATCCGGATATTGTTACAAACATCGGTGCTGCCATCCCGCCAATTGAAGCAGAGAAAAATGCAATTGGATGTCCTACAGTAATTCCTTCTGGAGGAATGATTGCTGCAGTATGAACTTGAACCATACAGAGTATTGCAATACCTCTAATCCGGTCAATATGTTTCAATCTCACAACATCACTCTACAATGATGGGGCAATGGTCAGAATGATTGAACCCTTCTATGAAGGAATCCCATTAACTCATTCTTCTTCTTCTGATGAGATTTTCATTCCACCATTTACTGCTAGACCTAATCCTACAAGATAAATTACTAATTGTACAATATTCAGATAACTAATTGGTGCAGGTGCATCAAAATTAGTGAATCCCATTATTCCCATACTATCTGTAGCGCCTCTGACGCCTTCAGCATCTTCATCACCTATCTCGCTATGGATAGCAATCTCGAATACTGGATAAGCATCAGTTGCCCCTTCACTTAGATCAGGACTATCATATCCTAAGCCTCTAATGTCCAAAACGAATTGTAGTGTTCCATGACCATACATTACTGCATTTGTATTAGGTTCAACTTTCATATCCACATTTCCATTAAAGTACAGCCCCAATACTCCTGGAGTTACTGAAACTGGAGAAAGGCTAGGTGGAATTAATTTCGATTGAATATTATGTTGAGTAGCATCTAGAACTATACTATGTTCAACCATTGGTATTCCTTTGAATTCTACTTCATCACCGACTTCTGTTGAAGCAACTGCGTACCCTCCTAGGTTATACTTGAAAGACTCATCAGAGGTCCCAATTGCGCCAATTGAGTTTCCTAATACTGCATAATCAGTGCTTGAACCTACAGCTTCTTCCATTAATCCATAATTCAGATTATCTCTATGAGGTGCTCTCCATGTCAGATATTCTGTCATTCCGTATACTTGCCCCTCTTCACATTCAATATTTTCTCCAAGATATACTCCTCCTGAACTATAATCGAAGTCACAAAATCCGTCACCATCAGAATTTACATATCCTTGCATTAATCTCTGTCCGATTGTATCGCCTCTAGTGCTCATCACATACGCCGAATAATCTCCTGTCGTCAAACCTTCAGGATGGTCTTCAGATATTGAACCATAGTATGTCTTGTTAGTTTCTAGGCTTGAGAAACAATTCTCTGCTCCGAATTGGAATTCTAATACTGCATCACAAGAACCGAATAGCCATTGATCGACAGTCTGTGTTGTGTAAGCTTCAGAACCTGTCTGGAATGTTAGTAATGTTGGCACTACAAGATCAACCATGAAATTTTTGATGTAACTTCTAAATGCCTGAGCTTCCAATGCTGTTATTCCGTAAAGGTTTGCAACATATTCGTCATCCCAGTCTGATACTTCACCACCTGTCTCAGCTCCATCTGAACCTTGTGGAAGAGTTTTACCACTGGCCTCTCCGTACATAAATTCAGAACCAAAAGATGAGGTACATTCTCCAAGAGCTGGACTAGGTCCACACATTGCATATGGGCCATCATAGAGAAGTCTTCTTACATCTTCAGGAGACATATCGATTAGACCTTCAAATGGCCCCATATTAAGTCCCAGAGGGATGTAACCTCCCTGCAATGGTTCCTCTCCACCAAAAGATTCTATCCACCACTCATCAGAATTCATGGTCCCACTTTCTCCAACTAGTATCATAGGGAATGACGCTGTATTTGCACAAAGTAGGCCACTTCCTAACCAGCAGTCCGCATAATTAGCTAAACCTAGAAGTTGTGAAAGGCCTATCCCATAGGTTCCCATTGCTTCAAAAGCATTAGCAGATGCACCGAGGAGGAATAATATATTCCCGTTTAATGGAAGTCCATTATAATCAGTTGTTTGAATAAGTCCTTCTGCTAAACCGGTTTCACTAATTCCAAATAAGACACGTTCGAGTGCAACTGGGTTTGCAATATCAACTCCACTGACTTCTTGTAGTCTCTCTCTGTTGTTGTCTACAGTAGTCAAATCTGCGCCTCCTCCATGTCCTAGGAAATTAGTTCCTGCTAGTGCATAAACTGCCCAATCTATGTGAGTTCTTTCAGGCTCTGCAACGTCTCCATATCCATACAACATTGCTCTCATTGGAGTTACTGATTCACTAGGCTCTCCCATTCCTGCCACTAACATATGTCCATAGTCACATGTTAACGCTATACAGATTCCTGTTGAAGGATCAACTGCATCATTCAATATCATATCAGCGGATGAAGTGAAATCAGGAGTCATTATTCCGGCACCTGAACTAGCATTCCACGAAGAATAAGCTATACTCATGACGTATCCAGGGGCTGCTGCATCAGCAGTTGCTGAATCCATTCCCGCGCTCTGCATTCCTGCAGATGCTTGCTCGATACTATCTTCAGTATCTTCTGCGGACCATATACTAGGAGCTTTACTTGAGAGTTCTAATGTCATCATGTTTGTAGCAAAACCAGCTTTTGCAAATGGTTCCCCATAATCAAAACCGACAGGCCCGATTGCACCAATACTTTGAGCAGTCCACAAAATATTTACATTTCTGAAATCATTTGTCCCAGGTACCGAATTATAAATTTCCCCTACCTCGCCCATACTTCCATCACGATCTAGCCAAGTACATTCTTCACACCATTCGAATACTTCATACTCAGAGTAAGTCATCGTGCCTTCATCATAGTTATATTCTAGAATTTCTTTGTGTGAGGTAACATTGTATATCCACGGCCCTACTTTCGTATATGCATTTGAGGGGTCATCACTTGATAATGCATCAATATCTGTTAAGTTATATCCAAAATACACCTTTTCAGATGTAGATGTTGCCCATTCTTCGTCAAAATCCTCTTCTTCATCATATGCATCTGTTACTTGTTGCGCCATTCCATCTGAAATCATACCATCAAATGTAGATGTGATTAATGTTGCATTCAAGGCAACTAGCATTATCCCTATTACCAACATTGTTGTTGCACTATTTTTCTTCATTCCGTCTAGCATACTGTCCACTCTATACCTATTACGAAAGCATTTAGGAAATAAGTGTTACAGTGTAAACCTAGTGTATTTTTTTTCACCTAAATGGTCATTTTTTCTTTATGGGAATAATTATTGCAGTAAACCGTCTACGATAATCATGAATGGAAAGTATGTAACAACTGTATTCATTTCTTTGTTGTTATTTGTAAATACATTTGTTCTTATTTCTTCCCATGCCAATGCTGACACTCTTCAAGAAAGCAACATTGCTTCTCATTCCTATGATTATGACGTTTATTATCAGAATGTAGAATCTCTATCAGGTGAACTACTACATGCCGAATTATATGGAATAATTCGTAACCATACAGTTGTCAGCTATAGTTCGGTTTGGGATCATCTCCGAGAAGTTGATGAAGATCCATTGAACAATGCCAATGTTATTCTTTTTTACATGCAAAGGTCACAATCGGAAAATGATACTTGTGGCGATGGTAATGAATGCACTAGTCAGTCCTGGAATAGAGAGCATGTTTGGCCCAAATCTCATGGTGATTTTGGAACCAGTATGACTAAGGTTGCAGGAACTGATTTACATTCATTAAGGCCGGTTGATAACACTGTTAATTCCGCAAGAAGCGACAAAGACTTTGGAAATGCTACCAATTCACATTGGGAATGTACTGAATGTGACTCTTCAACCGACTTCTGGGAACCTTCTGATGTGACTAAGGGAGATGCAGCAAGAAGTGTATTTTACATGGATTTAAGATACAATGGATTTGGAAATGAACCAAACCTTTCTTTGGTTAATGGAACCACTCAACCTTCTTCGGATGATGGGCTTCTAGGTGATTTGTGTACAATATATGATTGGCACATTTCAGATCCAGTCAACTCATATGAGATAAATAGAAATAATGAAATATTTGCTATACAAGGTAATCGTAATCCATTTATTGACAACGAAAATTTTGTTCAAGAGATATGGGGTGAGGTTTGTGAACCTCAGAATCAGGAAGAGAATAGCGATATTGATAATGATGGTATTTTAGATTCTAATGATATATGTCCTAATGAAGACTCCACTGGATATGATGTGAATGAAGATGGTTGTTTAGATGATACCGATGGCGATGGAGTTACTGATGACTTGGATATATTCCCTTTAAACAACTCAGAATCATTTGATTCCGATTTGGATGGAGTCGGCGACAATTCCGATTCCTTCCCTGATGATCCGTTTGAATCTAGAGATAGCGATTCTGATGGAATAGGGGATAATTCCGACATGTTCCCATTTGATGCTTCTGAACAAATTGACTCCGATTTAGATGGTTTTGGCGACAATTCTGATGCTTTCCCACTAAATCCTCTAGAAAACCTCGATTCTGATTCTGATGGAATAGGTGATAATTCTGATATGTTCCCATTTGATACTTCAGAACAAATCGACTCCGATTTAGATGGCTTCGGCGACAATTCCGATGCATTTCCAAACGATTCTTTGGAGTGGATTGATACCGACTCAGATGGTTTTGGTGACAATTCCGATGCTTTCCCACTAGATCCTCTAGAAAACCTTGATTCCGATAATGATGGTTTTGGCGATAATTCCGATTTATTCCCAGATAATTCATCAGAGTGGATTGACAGCGATTCAGATGGCGTGGGGGATAATTCTGATGTATTCCCTTATTTTTCCTTTGAATGGACCGATAGCGATTCTGATGGAGTTGGCGATAATTCTGATTTATTCCCAGACAACTCTTCAGAATGGATAGATACGGACTCTGATGGAGTTGGCGATAATTCCGATGCATTTCCTTTAGATCCTCTAGAGACGGTTGATTCAGACTCAGATGGAGTCGGAGATAATTCTGACGATTTTCCATTTGACTCTAATCGTTATGTCGAAACTACACTAGATTATGCGATGTTGTTTTCTATATTTATTACAATACTAGTTTTATTTTTCATCATTAGGAAGTAATCTCCATTCTAATTTCTTATCTCTAGATAATAAGGTTCATCTCTGAGTCGCATTCGAGTCCCCCCAAGGACCCGTAGCTCAGTTGGTTAGAGCGCTCGGCTCATAACCGAGTGGCCATCGGTTCAAATCCGGTCGGGTCCACCACTTTTACACCTAATTTTCTCTATTTTTGTAGATATTCATTTTTTGATATAACTATGATTTCATTATTTTTTCACGCTCTAATAGTGAGAACCCTAAAATACAGTTTCACACGGGATTGGTGTTATGACATCTGCCCGCTCAGTAAGACCTGTCCTAATATTACTGGCAGTTTACTTCCTAAGTATGTGGGCTGGTGCAGCAGCAGTTCATGCTCAAGGAGTAACTCCTGATGTATCTTTAACATGTGAAAACCCTCAACCAATTGAGACATATCCTGGTTCAACAAGAACCTCAATTGTGAATTGTGATTTAGAAAATCCATCGGCTCATCAGATTAAGGTAGATATTGTAATACAGTCTGGAGCACTTGTTTCAGCAGGACCTGCCTCTCTGACAGTCGGATCTGGTCTACAAACCAGTTTCCAAGTGATTCTGAGAGGAGATTTACAAATGTCTGAGGGACAGCATCAGATATCGATTACTGCAACAGTATCGCAAGCTAATGGAGTTGCATACCCTGGAACTCCTACTACTTACAAGGTTCTAGCAGTTGTCAAGCAATTTAGTAGATTGAGAGTTGCTTCCGAACTTGCATTCATCCAGTTAAGGCCTAAAGTTGATTATATGGTCTCGTATGATGTTTACAATGATGGTAATGCTCTAGATAGGATGAATATTGAAATTGCAAACTATGACGAACTTAGTGACGAAGGATTCACACTCAGCCTCCCTCTTGTGAACGTTGAAATCGAATCTAAATCGCCTCCTGAAAAAGTCAGGGTTCAGATCCGTACTCCTAAGAATCAAGGATGGACTGATAAATATTATAATTTGCAATTTAAAGCAACTTCCGATTATTCCGTCCGGACAGAAGGAATACCTAATTCTCAAATCCAGTCTGTTACCCTTTACATCCGTGGAGTTTACCTACCTGGATTCGAATTGATAGGTACTACCATGATTACTGCTCTAGCAGCAGCGGCAATCGCAGGACGATTTAGAGTGTATGATAATGATGATGAAGATGATGATGGAGAACTAAGAGTTCTTGATTCTCGTTTATTCTAAATACCTCTGTAAATCTAAAATATTGACGATATCTGTCAACGGGTTGATAACAGATAATTTGTCGTGAGTAGTTAGTTAAGGTGACTCTGATGACGGATGGTGGACTTCTTGCTAAAGCAATAGAACAGAAAACTGACGAAGTAGTGGATGCAGAGATTCAATCTGAAACTGCAAATAATTCATCAATGAATCTTTCTTCTTTACTAGGATCTAATAATCTTAAGATAGGATTATTATTATCGATACTTGGACTAATTTCTAGTTTTGTTACTTCTATACCTAAGTATCAACAAGATTATTCCTATGCAATTATTTTGCCGATATTATTGCTATCTGGTTCTTTCTTCTTCTTGTGGACTACTTTTGATAGGAAGAAAACTCCTGCCATAGCGATTTTTTGCATATTATTATTAGCTACTCCTTATGCAATAACGAGCTTAAGTTCATCTAGTTTAACTATAGTAGATGATGAATTATCCGATGATGCAACTCAAGTTATACTAAAAATCAGAGAATCAGGCTCATTGTTTAGTTCATCGGGAGAATCTGCCGATATAATTGTGAGATATGATGGCCAAGCAACTTGGAGTGGTAGTATTGATTTTTCCATTGATAGGGAAGATGGAATTGGCCAGTACGGATTGGTATATCTAAACGTTGTTGACATTTATGGAGGTAATTCCGATGCCAATAATCAATATACTGTTGAATTTAAATCCGGTGACTCAGATTTGACTTATACATTAGATTCGTCTTCATTACAGAGGACTGTGACCGATGTCCAAGGGGATGTTATCGGAGCTATAGGAACTGGAAATGATTGCGATAGTGGCAAACAATCATGTGTTGTCGGATTAGCCATGAGGTCTTGGTCAGGTGTAGAATCTACTGGAAATAATCGACCTAGTGGAATTCTTCATTCTAATTATAATGTTGTAGCAACTCTATATTATGAGAATACTCAGTCATCTAGTGAATCTATTTCGTATCCTTCAATTACTGTAACAAATGGTGATGCAAATTGGGATTCAATGAATGGTAAGTATGGTTCAGGAGCAGAAGCTAATGTTGGAGATTATGGTTCTGAACTAGCATTGCCTGGTTCCGTCGATGACTCAACTGTTGGCATGGAATATATCCCAATTGATGATATGGAAATTAATGATTATGGTTGCTATATATTTGAGGTAATTACTACTCAAGATGAAGTTTGGTCCTCTGCACAAGGGTCTATTACAAGCCTCACTTACTATCAATATGATGAAGGTAATGACGGCTCTGAAGAAGAATCTTGGAAAGAAGTCAGTTCTTGTTAGATCTAATTTATTCTTCAACGTTGAACCTTTGATATACTTCATTCGTAGTTTGAGTTACTCGAATAAACGTCGTACATTTTGGTAAATCTTTGATTCTCCGTGCTCCAACATAAGAACATGCTGAACGAACTCCTCCTAGAATTGCCTGGATTGTAATTGCCAAAGGCCCTCTATAAGGGACTCTGACTTCTTTTCCTTCCGGTGCTCTATGTTTAGCCACTTCACCATAATGTGTTTCCATTGCTTTTGATGATGACATACCATAGAATGATTTGTACATTTTTCCATTCTTC
>Ga0208410_1001029_pt1 | contig 14969 bp, 20 predicted proteins | sample ETN02SmetaG_3_FD_185787 | JGI IMG/M metagenome (GOLD analysis project Ga0208410, IMG submission 185787) | Marine microbial and viral communities from oxygen minimum zone, Eastern Pacific Ocean - ETNP2014F10-02SV257 (SPAdes) (version 2) | ecosystem: Environmental > Aquatic > Marine > Oceanic ... | reverse complement strand
AGAGCTTTGTTATGCTTGCTTGCCTCTAAATCGAAAGACATAAAGTCCAATAGTAGAATTAATTTAGCTAGCATTATTGAACTTTTGCATACAGCAACATTGGTACATGATGATGTTGTAGATGAGTCAGAGCGAAGACGTGGAACGAAATCTGTGAATCAGGTCTGGACAAATTCATACAGCGTCTTGATGGGAGATTTTATATATTCGAAAGCCTTTATTTTAATGGTAAAACTTGGGATTCCTTGTGTATTAGATGAATTAGCAAAAGCAACCAATGACATAGCTAGAGGCGAAATTATTCAATTGGAGCTCTATGAAAAAAAACAACTTATTGAACTTAAGGATTTGCTAAAAGTGAGCTATTTAAAAACAGGGAGACTTTTTGAGGCATCTGCAAAAACTGGGGCCATGCTTGCATGCAGACCCGAAGATGAAATTAAAACATTTGGGTTGCTGGGAAAGGCTTTGGGAATTGCATTCCAGATTCAAGACGATATTCTGGATTATGAAGCGCTAAAACTGGACACAGGAAAACCGGCCTTGAAAGATTTCAAGGAGGGGAAAATTACATTTCCTTTATATTTTGCTCTTCAGCAAGCTAATACAAAAGATAAAAATTATATTATGGGTCAATTAGGTAAATCAAAGATATTAAAAAAAGATCAAAAAAAAATCTATCAATTAATACAAAATAAAAAAACACAAAAAGAAATTAACGCTTTTTTAGAAAAATATACAAAAGAAACCTTAAAACATCTAAACAAATTAAAGCATCATGCCTGCTACAATGAGATACTAGGCTTAATAAGCTTCTCCAAAATAAGGAAAATATGACATTTATACCTGCCTCAAGTTACTCAAAAGATGATTTAGTTGCATGCGGAAATGGGGATCTATTTGGCCCAAGTAATGGTCGATTACCAGCTGACGAAATGCTTATGTTCGACTCGATTGACCAAATTGACAAAACTTCAGGTAAATACTCCAAAGGAAAAATTATCGCCAATCTAAATATTGAAGACAGTTTATGGTTCTTCAAAGTGCATTTTAAATCTGATCCAGTAATGCCAGGATGTCTTGGCTTGGATGCTATGTGGCAATTATTGGGATTTTATCTTTGCTGGTTAGAGTTACCTGGTTATGGAAGAGCATTAGGTTCAGATAAAGTAAAGTTTTTTGGTCAAGTTACTCCTAGTGCAAAAATTGTTAGGTATGAAATTGATATAAAACGAGTGGTTAACAGAGGAGCGGTGGTTGGCTTTGCTGATGGGAATATGTTTGTAGATAATCGTCACGTTTATTCAGCAGATGGTTTAAGAGTAGGTCTGTTTAAGGATACTAGCGAATTCTAATGAAAAATGTGGTTGTAACTGGCGTAGGTGTTGTCTCTTGCATAGGTTCGGATACTCAAGAAGTATTAAATAGTCTAAAAAGAGGAAAGTCAGGCATTTCCAAAAACTCCACATATTCAGATATGGGTTTTAGAAGCCACGTTTCTGGGTCAATAAACCTTGATTTAGCTGAATTAATTGATAGAAAGACTCTTCGTTTTATGAGTGAAGCTTCAGGGTTTGGATATATTGCTGCTCAAGAAGCTATCCATCATGCATCCTTAAACCTTAAAGAGCTGGATGTTTCAAGAATTGGAATAGTGGCTGGATCCGGCGGAGCATCTTCAGCAGCTCAAATAGAGGCATCAGATACTGCAAGAGAACGAGGGCCTAAAAGAATAGGACCCTATGCTGTTACAAAAACAATGGGTAGTACTGTTTCAGCTATCTTGGGCACTACACTTAAGCTTAAAGGAGTGAATTACTCTATTTCATCTGCTTGCTCAACTAGCGCTCATTGTATCGGCCATGGAGCAGAACTTATTCAATTAGGCAAACAAGATATTATTATTGCTGGGGGCGCAGAACAAGAGCACTGGACTTCATCTTCCATGTTTGATGCTATGGGTGCCCTTTCCTCCCAATACAATGATACGCCTGAAAAAGCCTCAAGGCCATTTGATGTCGATAGAGATGGATTTGTAATTGCTGGTGGTGCAGGTATGTTAATCCTTGAAGAAGAAGAACATGCCATCAAAAGAAATGCGCCTATCATTGCAAGGCTAAAAGGTTATTGTGCAAACTCTGATGGCTATGACATGGTGTCTCCGTCAGGTGAAGGTGCTACAAGATGCATGAGCGAAGCTATTGAAGCTTACGGATCTGATGTTGATTATATAAATGCTCATGGCACAAGCACTCCCGTTGGAGATCTTGCTGAGCTTAGTGCAATAAAAGCAGTATTTGGTAAAAATGCTCCTGCAATTGGATCTACAAAATCAATGACTGGCCACTCCCTAGGAGCAACTGGAGCTCAAGAAGCAATTTATTCTATCCTAATGATGCAACATGATTTTATTGCTCCATCGATTAATATAGATAACTTGGTTGAGGAAGCAGAAGGATTGAATATTTGTCAATCAATGAGGGAGCAAAAATTAAATGCTGTAATGAGTAATTCATTTGGTTTTGGTGGAACCAACGCAAGTTTAATTTTCAGTAAATAAATTAAGCTAATCGCGATCCATTCAAAGCTCCTTTGTTAGGAACAGCTAATATAATACTTCCATCCGGTTGAGTAAATCCTGTCACGAGACACTCTGACATGAATGGTCCTATTTGTTTTTTAGGAAAATTAATGACTGCCGCAATCTGCATGCCTATTAGAGATTGAGGATCGTAATGGTCTGTAATTTGAGCAGATGATTTTTTAATACCTATCTCTTCTCCAAAATCTATAGTCATTTTTATTGCAGGCTTGATTGCCTCTTTGAATTCTTCAGCATTTAGAATAGTCCCAACTCGCACATCCACTCTCTCAAACTCTCTCCAAGTTAAATCATTCATTGTTATTCCTTATTGTCCCACCATGGAAAAAAGTCAGGCATATCTGAAGATATCAAATTTGTAAATTTTGCTGGACGCTTTTCCAAAAATGAATTTACTCCCTCTTTTGCATCATCTGATGCTCCCCTAGAATCAATAGCCTTGCTCTCTATTACATGAGCATCATAAGGATCACTTTGACCAAATGATCTCCAAAGCATTTGTCTGGTTATAGCTATAGAGATTGGTGCAGATTTTTCTATGAGTTCTTGAGCAATTTTTATTGCGTCATCAATGAGGTTTTCTGGTTTATGGATGCTAGAAATTAATGAAATATTTAAAGCCTCCTTAGATTCAATGATTCTCCCAGAAAATGTTAAATCTAAAGCTTTAGAAATGCCTACAATTTTTGGAAGAAACCAGCTACTACATGCATCAGGGACAATCCCTCTGTTATTAAATACAAATCCGAATCTGGCATCTTCAGAGGCAATTCGAATATCACCTGGGAGTTGCATGGATGCTCCAATGCCAACTGCAGGACCATTACACGCAAATATAATAGGCTTTAAAAATTTGTACATTCTTAAAGTAAGAATTCCGCCTGAATCTCTTCTGAAATCATCCTCTTTAACTGCAAAATTATCAAAAGATGGATTGAATGTATCTTTACCACTGCTTAGGTCAGCACCAGCACAAAAAGCTCTACCTGCTCCCGAGATAACTACCGCTTCTAAATTATCATCTGCTTCTATAGCATCAAATGCACTTATTAGCTCTTCCATCATAAGAAATGTAAAAGCGTTTAATTTTTCTGGTCTATTCAATAATAGAACAGCGAGATTTTCATGCTGTTCTATTGTAATTGTTTTGAAACTCACCGAAATCTAGAAAGGTATATCTTCCTCTGAGATTTGAGACGCTTGAGATGGAGCTGATTGAGAGGCTGGCTGTGATTGATCATAAGCACCTCCATCGCCGGAAGATTGCCTACCACCAAGCATGTTCATCTCGTTACCAAGTATTTCTGTCGTATATCTGTCATTCCCTTCTTTATCTTGCCATTTTCTAGTTTGTAATTTGCCTTCAACATAAAGCTGAGAGCCCTTATCAAGATATTGTTCAGCAATTTCTGCCAGTTTTCCAAAAAAGACAACTCTATGCCACTCTGTTTTTTCTCTTTGCTCTCCAGAATCTTTATCTTTCCATGATTCTGAGGTCGCAATCGAAAGTGTTGCAACTGCTGTGTTTGTCTGGGTGTAACGCATTTCAGGTTTTTGCCCCAAATTACCTACCAAAATTACTTTATTTACTCCTCTAGCCATAATTACCTCTTATAATTACTTAAGTTTAACTCGAAACAAATCCGCTGGATAAAAAATCTGCAAATAAATGGAAAAAATTTCTATAAAAGGTGCTCGAACTCATAACCTTAAAAATATTTCTTTAGAGATTCCTAGAGGGGAATTAATTGTGATCACTGGATTATCAGGATCTGGAAAATCATCTTTAGCATTTGATACTATTTATGCTGAAGGCCAGAGACGTTATGTAGAATCTCTTTCAGCATACGCAAGACAATTTTTATCCATGATGGAAAAACCAGATGTTGATCAAATTGATGGGCTCTCCCCTGCAATATCCATTGAACAAAAATCTACTTCACATAATCCAAGATCAACTGTGGGAACTGTTACAGAGATATATGATTATCTGAGATTATTATATGCACGGATTGGAATTCCAATTTGTCCAGACCATGATGAAGAGCTGTCTGCTAAGACTGTGAGTGAGATATGTGATGAGGTGTATGCACTTGGCTATGATAAAAAAATTATGGTCATGGCTCCGGTGGTAAGAGGAAAAAAAGGAGAACACCTTGGCATTTATGAAGATTTGAAAGCTGAGGGTTTTGTCAGAGTAAAAATTAATAATGTTGTATATCCATTAGATGAGTTTCCAGCATTAAATAAAAATCAAAAACATAATATTTCAGCCATTGTTGATAGGTTGAAATTACAAAAAGATGATGACAACCGATCTAGATTATCTGAATCAATTGATACTGCTCTTGGCCTATCCGAAGGCCTTGTTCAAATAGAAGTTCTTGATGAAGAATCAGAAGTGATGCTTTATTCTTCAAATTTTTCATGCTCTCAGTGCGGTTATTCAGTAACTGAATTAGAACCAAGAATGTTTTCATTTAACAACCCTTTTGGAGCTTGTGAAAAATGTGATGGCCTGGGAGTCATTCAGTATTTTGATCAAAAGAAATTAATTTCAGATGATTCTGCATCGATAAATGAAGGGGCTATTAAGGGATGGAATAGAAGAAATAGATTCTATTTTCATCAATTAAAATGTTTGGCCAAGCACTACAATTTTGATTTAGATATACCCTGGAAATCTTATTCTAAAGAAATCCAAAATATCCTTTTATGGGGATCAGAGGATAAGATCAACTTCTCAAAAAGTTTTAGAAGTGGCAGCAAAATAGTTCGGCAACATCGTTTTGAGGGCATCATTCCAAATACTGAAAGAAGATTTAAAGAAACAGACTCAGAGTTTATTAGAAATGAGTTAGCTAAGATGCTCTCAGATAGTCACTGCAATGCTTGCGGAGGGTCAAGGCTTAAAGAAGAATCAAGAAATATTTTTATAAATGAGACTCCTATTCAAAATATTACAAATCAAAAAATATCAGAGGCATTGTCTTTTTTTAAAAATATTAAACTGGATGGCGCAAAAGCAACGATTGCTGAAAAGATTTTAAAAGAAATTAAAGAACGCCTTTCATTTCTTGAAGATGTTGGGCTCAATTATCTAACATTAGATAGAGGTGCTGGAACACTCTCAGGAGGAGAGGCTCAAAGGATCAGGTTAGCCAGTCAAATCGGTTCTGGTCTCGTGGGTGTGACTTATGTTCTAGATGAACCCTCAATAGGACTTCATCAAAGGGATAATGAGAGACTTATTAAAACCCTTTATCACCTTAAAAGCCTAGGAAATACTGTCATAGTTGTTGAACATGATGAGGAAGCAATCAGGTGTGCAGATCATATTATTGATATTGGGCCAGGTGCTGGCAAACATGGTGGAGAGATTTGCGCTCAGGGAAAATTAAAAGATATATTAAAAAGCAATGAATCCATGACTGCTGCTTACTTATCTGGAAAAAGAAAAATTGATTTTCCTAAAAGTGCAAAGAAACCCGATAATTTTATTGAAATAATTGAGGCATATGAAAATAACTTACAGCATATAACTGCAAAAATTCCTGTAGGAGTATTTACTTGTATCACAGGAGTTTCTGGCTCAGGCAAATCCTCGCTTATTAATCAGACCCTGATGCCAATGAGTAGCTTTTTACTTAACAAAGCTAATCTAAATAAAGAAATCAAATGCAAACAAATTAAAGGGTTGGAGCACCTAGATAAAGTCATTGGAATAGACCAATCTCCTATTGGGCGAACCCCGAGATCCAATCCTGCAACTTATACAGGTCTCTTCTCACATATAAGGGACTTATTTTCTCAATCTGAAGAATCCAGAACAAGGGGATATAAGCCAGGTCGATTTAGCTTCAACGTAAAAGGTGGAAGATGCGAGGCATGCCAAGGCGATGGGATGATAAAAGTAGAGATGCATTTTTTAGCAGATATTTATGTAAAGTGTGATGTCTGTAATGGCAAAAGATATAATGAGCAAACTCTTGAAGTTAATTATAAAGGTAAAAATATTGCTGAGGTTTTGAGTATGACAGTCGAAGAAGCTCTTGAATTCTTCCAAGCTATCCCAGCAATCAAAAATAAACTTCAAACACTGGCTGATGTGGGTTTAACTTATATAACCCTTGGACAGTCTGCAACCACACTATCTGGTGGAGAAGCTCAAAGAATTAAGCTTGCAAAAGAGCTTTCCAAAAGAAGTACTGGAAAAACATTATTTATATTAGATGAACCGACTACAGGGCTCCACTTCTATGATATTGAATTACTACTAGGGGTTTTAAAAAGACTGTCTGATCAAGGTAATACTGTAGTGGTAATTGAGCACAATCTAGATGTGATCAAATCAAGCGATTGGATAATAGATATGGGTCCAGAAGGAGGGAGTGATGGGGGGCTAGTAATAGCCGAGGGACCTCCAAGCGAAATTGCTAAATCAAAAAAGTCTTATACAGGGAAATACTTAAAAGAAACCCTTAAGAGTTAGACTGCGGAGCTTTCTTTAAGCTCTGGCTCTGCTATTTCTTCAGACGAGCCGTCTAAATCTCTATCAACCCACTCAACATATGCCATATCGGCTTTATCACCTGGTCTAAAGCCAGCTTTGATAACTCTTAAATAGCCGCCTGGTCGATCTTGTGATTTAACAGCAATTTCAGTAAAGAGTTTATCGACTGCAGAATCCAATCTAAGTTTATTAAATGCTCTTCTTCGGTTTGCGACAGAATCATCTTTGGCCATTGTTATCAACGGCTCGATAAAGGACCTTAATTCCTTAGCCTTTGGAACTGTTGTTTTAATTAGCTCTCTTTCAATGAATGCAATGGCAAGATTCTTCATCAAAGCCTTTCGATGAGATGAATTCCTATTTAATTTTCTACCTGATTTTCTATGTCTCATTGTTTTAACCCATTGGTGGCCAATTTTCTAATGTTGTTCCAAGAGAAAAGCCTCTAGATGCAAGAACATCTTTAATTTCATTTAGAGATTTTTTTCCTAAGTTTGGTGTTTTTAAAAGATCAAATTCTGTTCGCTGAAGGAGATCGCCAATTAAGAAAATACTCTCGGCTTTAAGACAGTTTGTGGAGCGGACTGTTAGTTCTAACTCTTCAATTGATCTCATTAAGAATGGATCAAAGTCATTCTGATCTTTCTTCGCTTCTTGTTCTGCTATAGCGTCTAAATCAACAAATGCAGCTAACTGCTGTTGCATGATAGTGGCAGCATGCTCTATTGCTTTCTTTGGATCAAGGGTGCCATCAGTTTCCAATTCAACTATCAACTTATCCAAATCCGTTCTTTTTTCAAATCTTGCATTTTCAACATTATATGCAACTCTTCGAACTGGACTAAAAGAAGCATCAACTTTTAAAGCACCAACTGCTGTCTCTTCATCATTTCTTGAATCAGCTGGCTCGTACCCTCTTCCTGTCTTGACTGTTGCTGAGAGAGATAAGCTAACCTTATCTATCAATGAAGCTACATGGTGCTCAGTATCAGGTAGCTCAACATTGCCTGGCACTTCAAATGAATTAGAAGTTACCTCACAAGGGCCAGAAACATCTAATTTAATTACAGCACTTGTGCCCTCAATCAAGCTAATGGGCATATCTTTTAGATTCAGCAATATATCCATTACATCTTCTCTAACGCCTTCAATAGTAGAGTATTCATGAGAGATGCCATCGATAGTAACATCTGTTATAGCTGCGCCTGGCATAGAAGATAAGAGTATTCTTCTTAATGCGTTACCTAGAGTATGGCCAAAACCCCTCTCTAATGGTTCTAAAGTTATTTTAGATGTATTGTTTTCTTGGTCATCAACCTGAATGTCAGTTGGGACTAAAAGATCTATTACTGATGTTTCCATAATTTCCTTCCGTTTTTAGGTTTATAAATAATTATTTTGAATAAAGCTCAACAATGAGATTTTCGTTAATTTCAGCACTTAAATCAGTTCTATCAGGAACAGATTTGAATACACCCTTGAGAGTTTTAGAATCTACTTCAAGCCACTCACAAGCTTCCCTTTGACTAGCTAAATCTAATGCGTTTTTGATTCTTAATTGTGTCTTAGATTTTTCCCTTACCTCGAGCTCATCGCCTGGTTGAATTTGATAAGATGGAATATTAACCATTGAGCCATTTATATGAAAAGCTTTGTGAGAAACAAGTTGTCGCGCTTCTGCTCTAGTTGAAGCAAAACCCATACGATATACAACATTATCTAATCTTTGCTCGAGATAGCTTAAGAGATTCTCTCCAGTATTACCTTTAGATTTAGATGCTTTTTTATAATAATTTCTAAACTGCTTCTCCAAAACACCATACATTCTTCTAACTTTTTGCTTTTCGCGAAGCTGAACACCATAGTCAGATAATCTACCTCTTCTAAGACCGTGAACACCTGGAGCAGTTTCCATATTGCATTTTGACTCAATTGCTCTTGCGCCACTTTTAAGAAACAGATCTGTGCCTTCTCTTCTCGCTAATCTTAATGATGGACCTCTATATCTTGCCATTTAAATCTCCTATACCCTTCGTTTCTTAGAAGGACGACACCCATTGTGTGGTAATGGGGTTACATCCGTAATACTTTTAATTTTTAAGCCACATGAGTTCAATGATCTTATTGCAGACTCTCTTCCGCCACCCGGGCCTCTAACTTTTACATCCAGGTTGATCATTCCGAACTCTTTTGCAGCATTGCCTGCTTTTTCAGCTGCAATCTGAGCAGCAAAAGGAGTGCTTTTTCTGGAACCGCGAAAGCCTGATCCACCTGAGGTAGCCCAACAAACTGCATTACCTTGCTTATCAGTAATCGTAATAATTGTATTATTAAAAGAGGCATGTATATGTGCAATACCATCTGAAATTACTTTTTTAACTTTCTTACCAGTAGCCATTATTTATGCCCTCATTGGTTTTTTAGGGCCCTTGCGAGTCCTTGCATTAGTTTTTGTTCTCTGCCCATGAACAGGGAGCTTTCTTCTGTGTCTTATACCTCTGTAGCAACCTAGATCCATAAGTCTTTTAATATTTGTGCTGACTGTTCTGCGAAGGTCGCCTTCGACAGTATATTCTGCAACCGCCGTTCTAATTTTTTCAACTTGCTCTTCTGATAAATCTGCAATCTTATTGGAAAAATCTAATTTTACACTCATGCAAATTTCTTGAGCGGTTTTTTTGCCGATCCCATATATATGAGTCAGAGCAATCTCAAGATGTTTATTCTCTGGTACGTTTACGCCTGCAATTCTAGCCATATCTATTAACCTTGCTTTTGTTTATGTTTAGGATCAGTTTTGCATATCACATACAAAACTCCTTTACGTCTTACTGTCTTACAATTTCTGCAAATCTTTTTTACTGATGCTCTTACTTTCATATTTATCTTTTATAGTTTTTTAAGTTAGCTTTCTTTAATAGCGATGAATATTGACTTGACATCATATGAGATTGAACTTGAGACATAAAGTCCATTAATACAACCACAATAATTAATACAGAGGTTCCACCCAAATAGAATGAAACTCCAGCAAAATTAATTAAAGCTAGAGGAAGCAAGCAAATTAAGGTCAAATATATGCTGCCAAATACAGTCAACCTTGCTAAAACACTATCAACATATGCAGCTGTTTGCTCTCCAGGTCTTATTCCGGGAACAAATCCTCCTGATTTTTTAAGATTGTCTGTTACTTCTTTTGTATCAAAGGTTAATGCTAGCCATATAAAACAAAATGAAATGATGAGAGCAGAAAAAGTAAGTATATATAGAGGTTGCCCTGGATTAAGGGCCAATGAAATAGTTTGCAAGAATCCAAAAGATTCAGCCTGTCCAAACCAAGTGGAAAGTGATGCAGGAAATAGCAAAAATGTACTTGCAAAAATTGCAGGTATAACTCCAGCCATATTGACTTTAAAAGGTAAGTGACTTGCCTGAGCTTGCATTAATTTTCTGCCTTGCTGTCTTTGAGCATAGTTAACTGTGATGCGCCTTTGACCTCTCTCTATAAATACTACAACCGCTATTACTAACATCGCCAAAACTCCGATACCTAAAAGCAATAGTATATTTAGATCACCTTGACGAGCTTGCTCCAATGCTTGACCAATTGCACCAGGTATTCCAGTTAATATACTTGTAGCGATAATTATTGATATTCCATTACCAATTCCGCGTTCTGAAATTAATTCGCCAAGCCACATTAAAAAAATAGTTCCAGCAACAATACTAAAAACAGCTGAAAGAAAAAAAGAAGTGCCGGGCTCGTATGCAAGACCACTTGCTCCCAAAGTAACTGCTAAGGCTGAAGCCTGAATAAATGCCAATACAACTGTTCCGTATCTTGTATATTGCGTGATTTGATTTCGGCCAGCTTGACCATCTTTTTTAAGCTCCTGTAAATATGGAATAGAATTTGAAAAAAGCTGCATAATAATTGCGGATGAGATGTAAGGAACAACATTTAGAGCAAAAATACTCATTCTTTCTAAGGCACCGCCTGAGAATAAATTAAACATCTCAAGGATAGTACCTTGATTCTGATCAAATAAAGCAGCAAGTCTTGCTGGATCTATTCCAGGAATTGGTATGTGAGTTCCAAGGCGATAAACAACTATGGCCATAAAGACAAATCTTAGTCTTCTCCATAGATCGCTCATTCCTTTATTTTGATCAGCCATACTTATTACTCAGCAGACTCCTCTATATTTTCAGATTTATTAGTTTCGGGTTTTCTAGACGTCTTAATAAATTTTTCTTTAACTGGTTTTATATCAATAGGTGCAACTGTTCCGCCAGCTTTTTCTATTGATTCTTTTGCTCCTTTAGTTACAAGGATTCCGGTAACACTCATTGGTTGAGAAATATCACAAGTACCAAAAATTTTGACTTTTTTAGTTGATTGAGAAATAACTCTATTTTTCTTAAGTGTGCCTAGATTTACCTCAGCCATAGAGGCTATATTTTTGAGATTAACTTCTTTAGACCCCCTGTTTACTCTTGAAGAAAAACCGAATTTAGGAATTCTTTGTTGTAATGGCATTTGACCACCTTCAAAACCTCTCGCAATAGATCCGCCTGATCTAGATTTTTGTCCTTTGTGGCCTCTTCCTGCTGTCTTACCTGTTCCAGAACCGATGCCTCTTCCTACACGCTTTCTATTTTTGGTCGTGCCAGTGCTAGTAAGGGTATTCAATCCTAAAGAATTATTTGTTTCTGAATTTTCCATTATGAGCTCTCTTTAACTTCCAACATATCTCTAATTTTGTTGATCATGCCTCTATTACTTGGCGTATCTTCAACAGTTACAGTTTGCTGTAATTTTCTAAAACCAAGCCCTTTAACACACTTCTTATGGTTGGGCAGTCTCCCAATGCTACTTTTAATAAGTTTGATATCTATTGTTTTATTACTCATGATAATTCTGCTATCTTTTTGCCTCTTCTTAGAGCAACTTCTTCAGGGGATTCCATTGAACGTAATGCGTTAATAGTTGCCCTCACAACATTGACTGGATTGGTTGACCCATAGCACTTGGCTAAAACATTTTGAACACCAACAAGCTCTAATACAGCCCTCATTGCTCCACCAGCGATGATTCCTGTTCCTTCAGCAGCTGGCTGCATATAAACTTTTGCAGCACCGTGTTTAGCCTTGACTGGATACCAAAGAGTAGAAGCGTTTAAACTAACATCAACCATATTTCTTCTTGCATTCTCCATTGCTTTCTGAATTGCGATTGGAACTTCTTTGGCTTTCCCTCTTCCGAAGCCAACCTTTCCTTTACCATCACCCACAACACACAAAGCAGTAAATCCAAAGATACGTCCACCTTTGACAACTTTGGCAACTCTGTTTACCTGAACCAGCTTTTCTTCAAGTGCATCTTGTTGCTGCAAATTATTATTTTGTTGACTCATTTTTTAAAACTCCAATCCAGCTTCACGAGCTGATTCTGCAATGGCTTTTATGCGGCCATGATATTTGTATCCTGATCGATCAAATACTACTTTTTTGATACCAGCTTCAATTGCCCTCTCTGCTATCTTTTGACCAATAGCCTTAGCAGAGCTCAAATTATTTGCAGTCACTTTATCCGCTTTTTCATTTGTTGAGGCTGAAGCCAAAACATGAGCGCCAGTAGAATCAAAGATTTGTGCATATAAATTTTGAGAAGATTTAAAAACTGATAGCCTAGGCTTATCTTGCTGAGAAATTCTAATCCTCGTTTTTGCTGCACGTCTTATTCTAGAATCTGATTTAGAATTCATCGGTTATGCTCCTGCTGCCTTTTTAGCTTCTTTTCTTCTAATATTTTCATCAGCATATTTCACACCCTTGCCTTTATATGGCTCTGGTGGTCTAAATGCTCTAATTTCTGCGGCCACTTGACCTAATGCTTGTTTGTCATGACTTTTCAGAACAACTTCTGTTTGAGAAGGTGTTTCAACATCGACTTGCTCAGGAAGTTCATAGTGAACAGGATGAGAAAAGCCTAGTGTAAGTTCTAATTTCTTGCCACTGGCTTTAGCTCTGTATCCAACTCCAACAAGCAACAATGTTTTCTGGAAGCCTTCAGAAACTCCAATAATCATGTTATTGATTAAAGATCGAGTGGTCCCAGCAAGCGCTGTTGATTCTGATGATGACTCATCATAAGAAACTACGATTAAATCATCAGCATGCGTTGCTGATACTGATACTGGGAATGTAAACTCAGATTTACCTTTGGATCCAGACACTGAGATAGTTTTCTCATTCAGAGTAATTTCTACACCTGATGGAATTGATACTGGGTTTTTGGCAACTCTAGACATAATTAAAAAACCTCACAAATAACTTCACCGCCAATATTCTGTGACCTAGCATCTTTATCGCTCATCAAACCCTTATTGGTCGAAAGAACATACATGCCCAGGCCGTTCTTTACTTTCGGAAGATCTGAAGAAGATGAGTATCTTCTTAAACTAGGCTTCGATATTCTCTTAATCTCTCTAATCACAGGAGCCTCATTAATATATTTTAAAGAAATACTCAATGAGTCTTTGCCGTCTAATGACACTTTCTCGCAAGAGGATAGATAGCCTTCTTTAACAAGCAAAGAAACTAGTTCATGTTTAAATTTAGAAAAAGGCGCATTAACAACCTTGTTGCCACGCATAAGGCCATTTCTAATTCTTGTTAAACAATCTGCTGTAGGGTCTTGAAAACTCATAATATTACCAACTTGACTTAACTAATCCAGGAATGTCGCCACGCATTGCAGCTTCACGTAATTTGATTCTGCTGAGTCCAAATTTTCTATACACAGCATGAGGCCTTCCAGTCAAAGAGCATCTTCTTGTAACTCTTGACGGACTGGCGTTTCTAGGAAGTTTTTGTAATTTTTCAAAGGCTGCCATTTTTTCTTCGTAAGAATTCTCAGGACTTAAAAAAGCTTCCTTCAATGCAGCTCTTTTTGCTGCATAACGTTCTACTGTTTTTTGTCTTTTGACATCTCGAGCTATTACTGATTTTCTTGTCATTTATTTTTACCTTATTTTTTAAATGGGAAATTTAATACTTCTAATAATGCTTTAGCATCTTCTTTGTTAGTGGCTGAGGTATTAATACATATATCCATACCTCTTATCTTGTCGATGTTGTCATAGTTAATTTCAGGAAAAATAATTTGTTCCTTGATGCCCATGCTGTAATTACCCTGACCATCAAATGACTTAGGATTTAAGCCTCTAAAATCTCTTTCCCTTGGGATTGCAACATTAACTAAACGCTCTATAAAGTCGTACATTCTGTCGCCTCTTAGTGTAACTTTGCAACCTACTGGCCACCCTTCACGTAATTTAAAACTAGCAACAGATTTTTTTGCTTTAGTGACTACAGCTTTCTGACCAGCTATTGATTCTAAATCATTAACTGCAGACTCAAGATGCTTCTTGTCTGTTAAAGCTTCTCCTACACCCATATTAATAACTACTTTAGTAAGCTTGGGCACAGCCATAACATTAGCAATTCCCAATTTCTCTTGAAGTTGGGGAAGCAATTCTTTATTGAAGGTTTCTTTTAGATTCATGATTTAATTTCTTTTTTATCTGATGAGTAAACTCTTAATTTCTTTTCTCCATCTACTAGAAAAGAAATTCTGTCTGCCTTCTTAAGTTTAGGGTTCCAAATCGCAACATTTGATAAATTGATTGCAACCTCTTTTTCTACTATTCCGCCAGTTTCTCCCAGCTGGGGATTAGGCTTAGTATGTTTTTTCATCATATTAATGCCTGTGATTACTGCTTTATTATTAAATTTAGAAATCTTTTGGACAGTTCCTTTCTTACCAATATCTTTTCCAGCGATAACAAT
>Ga0208410_1001025_pt1 | contig 15011 bp, 9 predicted proteins | sample ETN02SmetaG_3_FD_185787 | JGI IMG/M metagenome (GOLD analysis project Ga0208410, IMG submission 185787) | Marine microbial and viral communities from oxygen minimum zone, Eastern Pacific Ocean - ETNP2014F10-02SV257 (SPAdes) (version 2) | ecosystem: Environmental > Aquatic > Marine > Oceanic ... | reverse complement strand
GTATCTGGATGTGATTTCCGCGGGAAAGCTTGCGGATTATGCTCCGGTCAAAGGCTGCATGGTGATTCGTCCCAGCGGATTCGCCATCTGGGAGGCGATGCAGGCACGGCTTGACCGGATGTTCAAGGAAACAGGGCATGTCAATGCCTATTTCCCGATGTTGATTCCCAAGCATTTCATGGAAAAGGAAGCTGAGCATGTTGAGGGTTTCAGTCCGGAATGTGCAGTAGTCACTCACGGTGGAGGGAAAGAACTGGAAGAACCGTTGATGATCAGGCCGACTTCGGAAACAGTCATCGGCCACATGTATTCCCAGTGGATTCAAAGTTACCGTGATCTTCCTGTTTTGATCAACCAGTGGTGTAACGTTCTGCGTTGGGAGATGCGGACAAGATTGTTTTTGAGAACTTCAGAATTCCTTTGGCAGGAAGGGCATACGGCCCATGAAACCGAGGAAGAGGCCCAGGAAGAAACGATGCGGATGCTGGAAATCTACCGCCGTTTCCAGGAAGAAGACCTTGCCATCCCGGTGATTCCCGGGCTCAAGACCGAATCAGAAAAATTTCCAGGAGCGATTGCGACATACTGCATTGAGGCAATGATGCAGGACGGCAAAGCACTTCAGGCTGGAACTTCCCATAATTTGGGACAAAATTTTGCCAAGGCATTCGACATCACCTTCTTGGACCGTAAGAACGAGCAATCCCATGCTTGGACCACGAGTTGGGGGGTTACGACTCGGATGATTGGAGCATTGATCATGACTCACGGAGATGATGACGGTTTGATCATCCCACCCAGAATTGCTCCGGTGCAGGTGGTGATCATCCCGATTTTCACCAATGATTCGGAACGTGCGGAAACCAAGGCTTTTGCAGAATCAATTGCTGAACGTCTCCACAGTCGGTTGGACCGACTGAAAGTAGTCATCGATCACCGTGCTGATCTCAGACCTGCTGAGAAATTTTTTCACTGGCTTCAACAAGGAATCCCCGTAAGGATTGAAGTAGGGCCTAGGGATGTGGCCAAGCAATGCGGCATGGTTGCAAGAAGGGATGTGCGGGAAAAAGAGTCGGTTGAGCTGGAATCCATTACTGCCCATGTCTGTGATCTTCTCGAAAAAATACAGGAAAATCTCTTCCAGCGTGCACTTGAGGTCAGGGAGCAAAACACCCGTCGTGCAAAAAATTATGAAGAGTTTTGTGAGATCATGAAAAAAGAGGGAGGTTTCGTGATGGCCCATTGGAATGGTTCGCCGGAAGTGGAAGCCAAAATCAAGGGAGATACCAAGGCTACCATCCGTTGTATCCCCCTTGATCCAGACCCTGTCCCAGGGAAATGCATGGTCACCGGAGAGCCCTCTGAAAGAGAAGTGGTCTTTGCCGTGGCTTATTGATCAGAACTCTTACTTGATGAATTTAAAACCAATCAGGGTGAAACAGGAGTGAGCAGCCCTATCGTTGTATCGAATGTGAGTGATGCCTCGTTTGCGATTGGTGTCGCACATGCGTCTCTGCAGCCATACGATATTGCAGACATGATTTCACTGAAGTCATTCGTCAACAGTGAATTCTGTCCCCGGTTCATGCAGGATGATGTAAGTGAGTTGAATCTCGGACATGGCCTGGACGGTAAATCCGTTTATATCATTTCTACCCATTCTCCACATCTTTCAAGGAATGAATTGGCGATGCGGAACTTCCTGATTGCTTCCGCAGCCAAAGAAAATGGAGCAAAATTTGTAGCCTTGGTTGAGCCTGATCTCTATTACTCCGCCCAGGACCGTGGTCCAAGGACCCTGGATCATCCTCAAGTGACGGATTTTGCCTCGAGAGAAAAATTTGTCGGTCAGCCCTGCTCCGCGGAACTCTACGCGAACCTTTTGAAAAATTCAGGCGTTGATGCGGTGATGACCGTGCATAATCACAAACCGGATGTGATGAAAGGAATTTATGAGAAGGTTTACGGACCTTCCGATGAAAACAGGCTGCCTCCTTTCATCAACCTGGATATTTCTCCCATCATTGCCAATTACATCCTTCGCTCAGGACTGGTACGACTTTGGAATTATGGAGAACATGTTGGTTTTGTTGCACCCGATGATGGTGCCGCGGAATTCGTTCAGAGGGTCAGAGAATTTACTGGGCTTCATAATTCGGCCCTCGTGACATTCAAAAAGAAACGCATCGGTCAGCGAGAAGTCAATCTTGATTTGAATGAAGAAGTTGAGATTTTAAAAAATCGGGATGTGTTTATTTTAGATGATATGGTCCGGACCGGGGGTACTCTGGCGGCAAATATCCGTGCTCTTGCAGAATCAGAACGCTGCCGTCCGGCAAATATGTTCTTTTACTGCACCCATACCTACATTTCCCCGGAAGCCCGGGAAAATCTGAATTCCCCCTTTCTCAATCAGTTCATCACCTCCAACACCATCACCAGTGTCCTCAATCGGGACGATCAGGGCCGTTTACGGAAAAAATTTGTGGTCCTGAAAATTGAACGCTGGATAGGTCATGCAATCCGCCAATGCCTGGAATTTGGACAAAAACCGGAAACCATTTATGACACCTCATACGTTCCGGAAGCAGACAGTTTTTATGAAATTGATATTTCTAGCAAAAATCCTCTTCACAGTCAGTCGCGTTACGAGCAATACGAACTGACGATCTAAACTTCATCAGGGCCAGGAAATGCTCCGCATCAATAAACGCCCACCGAAATGAGTTACCTCAAATCCATTTTATGATCCGTGATGGGATCGAAGCTTGAAAACATCCTGATTCTAGGTATTGGAGGCGTAGGAATGCACCTCGCGAGAAGGTTGGTACATGAAGGTGCATCCGTAACGGTCATTGAAACGGATCCTAAACTGGTCCAGGAAGCAGCTGAAACCATGGATGCCAGGGTCTTAAAGGGCAATTCGATGAGTCTCAGCAGTTGGAGAGCCGCGGAGGCGGAGAGCATGGAATTGATGATCGCAGCCACCAATGACGATGCGACGAACATGCTTTCAGCATTGATTGCGGACCGCTTCGGTATCGAACGAAAAATTGTCCGGGTTCGGTCCCTCGATTTTGAGCCTGGAAGTGTGTTGCCTCCGGAAGAATTAAAAATCGACCTGATGGTTCATCCGGAAGAACTGCTTGCGCAGGAAATCTATCGTCTGGTTAAACGGGCTGCCTGCAATGACCTGATCGATATCGGAAACGGATGGATGCAGGTTTTGGCACTTAGGGTGGATGATCAATCTCCTTTGGTGTTCAAATCACCAAGAGAACTTTCGGCCATCCATGATCAGTACCATTTCCGTGTCGTGGCATTGGCCCGAGGAATTTCCACCATCATCCCCCAGGCAGATGAGACGATCCGTCCGCAGGATCAGGTGTTCATCCTTGCAAGACGGGATGACATGGAACAACTGATGAAACAGATGCGTATCCGGGACCAGGGCATCAGCAGGATGATGATCCTTGGAGGCGGGCTTGTCGGAAGGCGGGTGGCCCAATTGCTGGAAAAAGAAATCGAAATCACTTTGATAGAAAATAAACACGAACGCGCGGAGGAACTTGCGGTCAATTTAGAGAAAACCCAGGTCATTGAAGGAGACGGGACTGATGCCAATGTGCTGGTGATGGCGGGTATGGACCGGATGGAAAGTTTTGTCGCAACCACTGGGGACAATGAAACGAATATCATCACCTGCTTGCTCGCCAAACACTTGATGAACCGTGGTAACCGAGAAATCCAGGGAGCCCAGGGAAAAACCATAGCCCTTGTTGATAAGGAGGATCATCTGGTTCTCTCGTCAACCATCGGACTGGATGTAGTTCTGAATGCCAAGATATCGGCGGCTAATGAAATTCTGAAGTTCATCCGCAGAAGTGAGCTGCTTTCAGTCGCTCATCTTCATGGTGTTGATGCAGAAGTGGTGGAGGTGGTTGCGTCACCTGGTTCCGAAATAACCAGGAAACCCTTGAAAAAACTTGCGTCCTATTTGAAAAAATATGAAATCATCATCGGTGGCATTCATCAGAACGGGACTTGGGAAATAGCAGTTGGTGCGAGTGAAGTCCAACCTGGTGCAAGAGTAGTCCTGGTTTGTTCATCACGAAATTTGCGAAACGTACATAAACTTTTTTAAAATAGTTCAAAATTTGAGTTTAACCCCGAATTGAACGTGGAGGTTTTTTATCAAAAAATTCTTCCAGTTCGACTGTATAAGCCGAAAATAGAAACGATGATTTCATCATGGATTTCCCCTCATTTTTTTTTAACCTCCAACATTTTCAAATTTTTCATTTTCCTGGGGCTCATCCTGATTGCCAGCGCATGTTCAGCCCCGACACGGGAATATTTATATCCTGATGTGAACACCCTTGAACAACAGCGATTATGTCAATTAGTGTCCTTTCGAAAAACCTCTCATTATCTCGTCGCGGATAGGAAGATCATGCCGATGAAAAAAGATGAAATCATGGCTCCGGTTCAAGATACTGAAAGTGATTTACAAAAAGGGGTTTATTTTTGTGGAATCTTTCAGGCTCGTCATTATGACTGTTCACCTTACCAAACCAGCAGATTGGATGGTAAAAAATGCAGGTATCAATGATGAGTCATGACCATTTCAATGTTCTGGGTTTCAACAAAAATTTTATTTTAATCATATCTTGAAAATGCTTTTTTTCGTCAAATCACTCATAAAATTCGGTTTTTTTGAAAAAATAATGAATTTGGGGTTGACAAATTTTGTCACAACAAGTAATGATTACATTTAAATTTAAATTCGGTATAAAAATGCACGTTGTACCGAAATGAGTTTTACATGGATGTAGGACAAAAAAACCTTCCGAATTAGTAACTTCACCATCAAATAATTCCCTATCGGGATGGGGATAACACCCCAGTGAGGAGCATGGATGCCGTCACGCACTAAACACAATCACCTGACCGTTGGACTCGATATTGGGACAACCAAGATCTGTGCGATCGCGGTTGAAAGTGACAGCAAGGAAACTCTAAATGTCGTAGGTGTTGGCACGGCAAAATCCGAAGGACTCCGTAAGGGGGTTGTTGTCAATATCGAAAAAACGGTGAAGTCGATCAAAAAAGCTGTTGAAGAATGCGAACTGATGTGCGGTGAGCAAATCAACAGTGTCTACGCGGGCATCGCCGGGCATCATATTAAAGGGCAAAACAGCCGAGGTATGGTCACGGTGTATCACAACCGCACCGTTACTGAAGAAGATATCCGAAGGGTGATTGATGCTGCTCAGGTTCTGATTCCAAACGATCGTGAAGTTCTCCACATTCTCCCTTCAGAATTCATTGTCGATGATCAGGATGGAGTTCAAAACCCCTTGGGAATGGCGGCTGCCAGGCTTGAAGTGAATGTCCATATTGTGACGGGATCTGTTACATCCGCCCAAAATATCATCAAATGTTGCAACCAGGCCGGACTGGACGTCGAAGATATTGTTTTGGAACCATTAGCTTCGAGCCAGGCCGTGTTGAGCCCGGATGAGCAGGAAGTCGGGGTGGTACTGGTGGATATTGGTGGAGGTACTACAGACATTACCATCTATTCAGAAGGGAGCATTGTCCACACTGCGGTCCTTGCCTTGGGTGGGAATCACTTGACCCATGACATCGCTATCGGGCTTGGAACCCCTCTCCAGGAGGCTGAGGAAATCAAACACAGTGACGGTATCGCTCTTTCGGACATGACAGACGAGAACGAAATGATCGCCGTTCCCAGCGTGGGTGGGAGGAACAACCGCCAAATGAAAAAAATGGTCCTTGCTGGAATCATTGAAGACCGTTTCCGTGAAATTTTTGAACTGATTGGCCGTGAAATTGAAAAAACTCATTACCATAAATTGATGGCATCCGGGGTGGTCATTACCGGAGGCTCCTGTATTATGCCCGGGGTGGATCAATTGGCCCATCAAGTCCTGAATATGCCGGTCAGGGTTGGATTTCCCGAGCATATATCAGGATTGAAAGAGCTGATCTATTCTCCAAAATATGCAACTAGTGTTGGATTGGTCCGTTACGGGATCACGAGCAATCAGGGAAAACTGAATTTTGTCGGAGATGAAACCAACCTTTTTCACAAGGTATCCAGAAGAATGAAAGACTGGATGCAGGATTTTTTTTAGCGTTTAAATTGGGGATTGATTTAAGAAATTTCGAATTGAATCTGAGCATAGATAACCATGTTACAAGCACCGCAGCAAATGGACGCGGATAATTCCAATCTATCTGAAGGAGAAGGCAGGATGCTGAATTTCTCAAACATACAAACAGTGAGCGATGATACTCCGAACATAAAAGTGATTGGAGTTGGAGGAGGTGGTGGAAATGCAATCAATCGAATGATTGAATTGGATGTGAAGGGGGTTGAGTTCATAAGCGCCAATACCGACCTTCAAGATCTGCGTAAATCGAATGCCAGCATCAAGCTCCAATTGGGAACTGAATGTACCCGTGGACTGGGCGCCGGAGCAAAACCGGAAATCGGTCAGACCGCTGCAATTGAAAGCATTGATCAGGTACGTGATACAATCCAGGGTGCTGACATGGTATTCATAACCGCCGGAATGGGTGGAGGTACTGGAACAGGCGGTGCCCCGGTCATAGCTAAGGCCGCACGGGAAGCTCATGCATTGACTGTGGGTGTGGTTACAATGCCCTTTGGTTTTGAGGCAAAACGTCGACGAAAGGCGGCAGAAGAAGGAATTGAGGAACTGCGTAAAAATGTTGATACCCTAATCGTGATTCCCAATGACAATCTTCTCGGGGTAATCGATAAACGAACACCGATGATAGAAGCCTTTGGTTTTGCAGATGATGTCTTGCGTCAGGGGATCCAGGGGATATCCGACCTCATTACCCGAGATGGGATGGTCAATCTTGATTTTGCTGATGTCCGAACGGTGATGGAAGATCAGGGTAAGGCAGTAATGGGCACCGGTATTGCCTCAGGAGAAAACCGCGCAAGGACAGCAGCTGAACACGCGATTCACAGTCCTCTTTTAAGTGACAGCAAAATTGATGGTGCCCGTGGAATCCTGATCAACGTAGTAGGAAGCGAATCAATGAGCCTTCACGAGGTCACGGAAGCATCCAACTATATCCAGGAACAGGGTCATGAAGATGCCATCATCATCTGGGGAGCATCCATCAATCCGGAACTCCAGGACCAAATTATGATTACTGTAATTGCCACTGGATTTGAGGAACGTGAAGAAGAGCCTTCACAAACTGCAGCCTATAGTCAGGGAAAAGTATTTTCTTTTGCTGAGCAGAAAGCTCCGGAAACAAATGAAACTTCTGAAGAAATTCCTAAAGAGTTGACTGCAGCACAAGCATCCACAAATGCTCCAGCTTACCTATCATTAGCTGAAGCTTCAGCCGCTAGTATTTCTACAGAGCGTTGGGATCATTTTCCTGAAGCAAAATCAGAATCTACAGATATTTCTGAAACCATGGAATTTCGAGACGATCCTCCTTCAGTATCTGAAGAGGTGCCGGAATTCAGAACTTCCAATTCTGATGCTGATCCGGGATGGACTTATTCGGATTCAACCGGATCTTCGGAAAACCATCCTGAGGTTGAAGAAGCGGAATTCAATGCATCTCCTGAAACTGAGTCAAAGGAGGAGTTTCAATCAGATTCCTGGAAGCCAGCCTTTATGCCGATTTCCGCAACGGAAGAGAAACCGGTTGAAGAATCGAGGGAAGAGTCATTAGAAGGGCTCTCGGTTCACACCAACCCGAATTATTCTTCTGAATCGGTTCCGGAGGAAGGTCCTTTTTTTCCGGATTGGGCGGATAAAAGAAACGATCCTGAATTCAAACACAATCTCGACATCCCTGCATTCATCAGGCGCCGAGGGGCATAGAAGAGGACTTTTCTGTAAAAAATTTTAAAAAAGGGGCTGGACAATTTTTTCGATGCCGTCCTTTGATGATTTAAGAATTCCCATCCTGCCAAAATCAGTCTAGAAAACAGCTTCGCCCAAAAAAATCTTCAGATAATTTCAGTAAGATTTTAATCTTATCCAAGTTGCTGAACAAAAATCTTGAGCTTTCTTCATCTTTAACAGAAGCTCATTTTGAATTGAAACATCTTGTTTCAATGACTCCGTTTTTCTGAATAGTGGTAACGAGTTCGTCTTAGATCCTTCAATCCTTTCGAGTCACAATGAATACCGGATTGATAAAAAGGAAACGGAAAACTATTTGATATACAACTGCAGTTAGTGACAAAAGTATGAAATCAAGCCGATTGGCATTTTCTATAGCCCTGGGTCTTACCACTGGGCTTTTGATTTGGTCTCTTCTTCAGTTGTTGAGATTTTTTGCAGAGGGCAATCCTCTGCCCGGAATGGATTCTTTCATCTATGAAGGAGCATTGATCGGTTTAGTTCTCGGAGGAGTTCTCCCAGTTCGTCACGCACTATGGAACCATCATGCTCCATCACTGATCCTTTCCCCTTTAGCCCTTGGAGCGGTTTTGGGAATTGTAGCCGGATTGTTGTGTTTTGGTTTGGGGCAAAGTTTACTTGGCTTTCAGTTCTCTCCTGAATGGGTGCGATTGTTCAGTTTCGCGTTCCTGGGAATTTGTCTGGGTGGCATTATTTTATATGTTCACCCTTCTTCCGAATGGCCGATAACCAGGATCCTTTTATGTGGGATCGGGGGGTTGGTCATTGGAGTAGTTATCGAATTATCCGTAATGTACCAGTTGATGATACCTTGGCAATTGAGTGGGTTGCTGTTGGGAGGAGCTATTTGGTTCCTATTGTTGGGTATTTTGGAAAATTATTATGTCGATTCATACCTGCGAATTTTAACTGGCAGGCAAGAGGGACATGTCTATCTTCTTGACCAACAAAGGCATTCCATCGGTTACGGGAAGACCAACGATCTTATCCTTACAGGTCATTCTGAAGTGTGTAAAGTCCATGCAAAGGTTTTTAAACAGGATGGGCAATTGCACCTTGAAAATGAAGATCCGGATGGGAATCTTTCTGTAAATTACAGATTCGTCAGTCAGCAGTCCGTAAAAAAAGGCGATATCATCAAACTGGGTTCAGCATTACTGCAGTACCATGAAGTTTGATGTCTTTTTTAAAAAATTGGTTGCCGGGTTTGATCCTGGCAATACCACTGCTTTGCAGTCCATGGATTGTTGAAACCCTTCAAGCTAAGGGTCGCCTCAACGCCATCAATATCGATTCGGGCCGTTGGGCAGGAGAACACCAACTCTTTCTCAAGTTAGGTCGTAATCCTGCTGGAGACAAAGACTATTTCAGCAGTGATGATCTAGTTTTATCGATTAATGGTGAGCCTGAGCATGAATTCCTGCTTGTTCCGATTGGTCCCCAGAACCTCCTTCAGATCAGGATTCTCCTTCCATTTGGGAATTTTCCCGAGTCCCTAAGTTCTGAAATTCTAGAGTCCATTTCCAACGGTTTTTTTCAAAAAAATTCCTTCATCGATTTAGACTTCTGGAAAAGCGAGGAAGAGATAATCAAATTTTCGGAATTAGAATCTCTTCCCAAAACTTCTTTTTCTTCAGAGACCATCCAAGATTCAGAGTTATCCCAACTGTTGGTTGAAGCCATTCGGGATTTTGAAACAGGGAAGAATCTGAAGGTAATGGTGATGTTCCTCCCTTCATTAAAAGCAGGAGAGGAACAAGAGAACTTATTTTCTTCCCAGCAGAAGGATCAGTTAAGGAGAAAACAAATCCTTCCCTGGTTCATCACTTCTTCAGTTCCTCCGGAAACAATAACCCGTGAGCTTGAAAGCTTGGGGGGTGGGGTTATTCAACTGGTCCCCGGAGAAGTCAACGAATCGATTGAAACCCTCCGAAACGAACTGCTGAGCCATTATGTGCTAACTCATCAACCTGGTTGGATTGGGAACGTGCCCTATCTGCTGGAATTGAAATTTCGAAATGAACAGAAACCTGTCATCAGGCAGGTAATTGATTCAGGTAAAATCATGCAACAATTTTCAGAACCTTATTCGTTATACATTATTCTTCCCATATTCATTCTATCGCTATTACTTCTTGTTCTGCTTTGGTGGTTGAGACGACCACGTCTCTCAACAACAGGAAGAACAGGGTTTGTGATTCTCAACCCTGAAGAAAATTTCCGTTTTCTCGAAATGCCCGAAGGAGTCAAAAACCTTGAATTTCTTAACAACCTCCAAACCAATCGCGAAATGCGTCTTTCTTCAAATTTGAATCGGGTCAATCTCATCAAACAACAAAAAACTTTTTTGATTGAAGACAAAAATTACAAAAATGCTTTATTGATCAATCGTAGACGTTCCCACCGAACTTTGCTTTGCAACAATGATGTTTTGGATGTAGGTGAATTGGTCCTGCTTTACAAAAATCCTGAAGCACCTCCTCAACAAAACCGAAAGGCTCCTGTTCGGGATAAAGTCACTCCTGTACCAGGAGATAAGCCTAAAGGCCCCCTCCGACGCGATACTCCTGTATTGAATTTCAATGGTTCAAGGCAAGAATTCCCCCTGGTGCGAAACATCACCACCATAGGCTCCTCCTCTGTAAATGACATGGTTTTGAACAGTGAAGAAGTTGCTCCGAAACATGCAAGAATCAGCAGAATCGGAGGACGATGGCAACTTCAAAACCTAAGTATGCAGGAATTTACCATGCTCAACGGAAGAAGGATTGAACAACGGTTTCTGAGGGATGGTGATGAAATCACGATAGGAGATGCTGTCTGCCGGTTTAAACTCGTCCGGACTCAACCTGCTTCAAAAACACAGAAAAAAAAGGAACCTGTTACTAAGGCAGGTTGAAACGAATGATGGAGGGAAATTGGATTTTTCTTTCGTAAATATATCAACCACTTTTAAGAAGATAGTGAAAAAACTGGAAGCTTCCTCCGATTCCCTCGATAAAACCGGTTTCGTCTGAAATTCGAAGATAGAGAGTGTCAGTCCCATCCGGCACTTTATAATTGAAACTGAACCGTCTGATATTGGAAAGACGGTAACTCTTGACAACTTCGAGCTTTTCATCAAGAAGGCTGATGATCGGCCTCAAATTGGTTTTTCCAATCCTGAACCACCGGAACTCAAGCACCTCTGAGGATTTGAGGGTTTCCAACCGAAAGGTCGTACTGTCCCCTCGATTTTTGATGTGGTCATAAACCACAGAGCGTTGAGGAAGAACATAGGTGCTGGTGCTTTTCCGGAGTGGGACACTTAATTCTGGTTGAGGAGCTGACCTGGAAATCTCATCATCCAACATTAAATATTCTTCTACTTCCTTTTTGGGAGCATAGGCTTCTAAAAATCCTGAACCCTCCAACCAGCGCACATCGACAAGCAGTGTCTCAGAGTCTTCCCAGCGGATCGATTTTTCCTGGAAGGAACTTCCCAGTCTTTTTCTTAAATTATGGGCAGTATTTTTTTTCAGGCCAGAATACTTTGCTTTGTAAACAGAAGTATTCTGCTTAAACGAATAGAGAACAGGATTCTGCCATTCTGGATGGTTGGTAAAAACTTGTTTGATTAGGGTCTTTTCCTTAAGAGGGTTGTTCAGACCGCTTATTTTGATTCTGACTTCTTTCCCTTTTTTTTGGGTTGTCGGAATTTTCCTGAGTACGTGATGCCACTCGAGCATCAACTGATCAAGCATTTCAGGGATCAGTTTTTCAGGAGAAGCCGAGGCGTAATCCATGCTGACCTGAACCTTGGCCAGTCCCACCGGATTGATAGCATCCCATAACTGCATCATGATTGAAGCTTTTCCTTGATCTGCAGATAAATTTTCTGAAACCGGAGTCATTTTCAAAGAAATGACCAGTGGTACCTGATGGATTGTTTGATTGTTTGAATTCTTTTTTGTCTTTGTTTGTTTAGCCTCGCTTTGTTCTTTGAAATAACCGCCAATACTTTGGGGATCAAGAGATCTTTCCCATTTCACCAGTGAACCGATTTCAATCCAATAGGGTTTCAATCTTTTCTGTAGTTCCGATCTGAAAAAATTAATTTCACTGGCAGTGCTAAATTGTATATCGGTCACGTAAATCAAACGTGCTTTCCGGGGAGGAAAACGTTTAGATTGATGCATTAATCCAAGTGGGCGGAGGGCCATCATAAGGCGTGAGCGGAAGATTCTGCCTTCCAACACAATTTTGAATTCTTTACGGTCTTCGGAGGTTTCTTCTTCAATCACCCTGATCGAATCAATCAAACGATCAGTATCTTTGAGGATATGCTGTTCAAAAACATTTTTGAGTATGACCATCGAATCATCGTCAAGAAAACGTGCCATGGCGTTTTCGACCAACCTTCTTTTTCCTTTTGCTAGAGCTTCCTTTTTGGCCTGGTCAAGATTTTCACGTTTGACTTCAACAGACTGACTGATCTGGTCAATGATCAGGTTTTGTGCCTGGGTTTGATTGGAAATCCCAATGGAAAGGATCATCAATGAAGCCAAGAAATGAAATGTGACACCCTTGAGCCGGATGGGACTCAGCTTAGGGAGCAATGGGCACAAATTAAATGCTTGGAAAAAATTTAGCTGAAGCTTCAAACGTATGGGACTCATATGATTTATCAAATAAACAGGAAGGCTCTGTTTGAAGGATTATTTTATCCGGACTGTTGCTGGAATTCTTGAAGTTCCTGTTTGATTCGTTTCAGCTTGTCTTCCAGTACCGGCATTTCATCACCATTGAGATTGAAATAAAATTTTATTTTGGGTTCTGTCCCTGATGGACGTGCAATGATGCGATTCCCTTTTTCCATTTCCAGTATAAGAACATTGGATGAAGGCAATCCTGGACCAGGCCTTTCGGATCTGGTTAACAAATCTGTTTCAATATTGTTCAAAACATCAACTCTTTTCAGGCACCTTAGCCCGCCAAATGTGGAGGGAGGGTTTTGCCGCAAGTCTTCAATCATCCTGAATATCTTCTGCTTCCCCTCTTCTCCTGGGTGGTTGATGGTAAAAAGGGAGTCCAAGTGGTTCCCATGACGTTGATAAATTAAGTCAAGCTGATCAAAAGGGGTTTTTTCCTCGGCCTTAAGCGAAGCTCCGAGTTCTGCAAAGGCCATGGCTGCCCAGACTCCGTCTTTATCTCCGGTGTGGTTTCCGCAGAGGTAACCATGGCTTTCTTCCATACCGAAAATAAATTGTTTCCCAGACTGTTCTGCACGCAAAGCAGCATCCCTGATCCATTTAAAACCAGTCAGGGTTTGAATCACCTCTAGTCCATAAAATCTTGCCACTTTAGTCATAAGCGGAGAAGTGACGATGGTGGTCACTAGAACTCCATTAGGCGGTAAACCGCCTGTCTTTTGCAGTGAGGAAAGCATTTGATCCAGCAAAAGTACCCCGATTAGATTCCCGTTAAGCCACTGCCAATCACGGTTTTTTCCCCTGACCATGACGCCAAGCCGGTCTGCGTCAGGGTCATTGGTAAGGATCATGTCATCATCATCATTTGCCTTCTCCAAAGCCAATCCAAAGGCTTTTGGATCTTCAGGATTCGGGGAAGGTAGTGTGGGAAAATCACCGTTAGGAACCATTTGTTCCGAAACGGTTTTCAAACGTTCAAAATTTCTCAGTTGAAGAAGTTTTGGAACCATTCTCCCTCCAGTGCCATGGAATGGAGAATAAATCACTCCAAGTTTCTTGTTGGCATCTTTGCTGCCCAAGGCCATGGGTGCTACTAGGTCGATGTAATATTGATCGGATTCTTCTCCAATATACTGCAATAGACCTGTTTTTTTTGCCTCACTCAATTCCATGTAAGAATCTCTTCAATTCTGATGATTTTCTTGACCTCCTGAATAATGGCCTCATCAACTGGAGGAATGATTTGTCCACCATGCGACCAGTATACCTTGTAGCCGTTATCAGATGGAGGATTATGGCTGGCAGTGATGATCACCGCTGCCTGTGCTGATCGTCGTATCAGCTCACATGAAACCAAAGGGGTCGGAGCAATTTCAGAAAACAGAAATACCTGGATTTTGTGCGCACATAAAACTTCTGCGACTGCTTCTGCAAATTGTTTTGATTGGTTACGTGAATCATATCCAATCACTACACCCGAATAGGACTTTCCGTCTAGTGTTCCCGAACCCTGCGCTTCGATCACTCTCGCAAGTCCTTCCGTTGCCTGCATTACCGTGTATCGGTTCATCCGATTGGTCCCAATTCCCATCGGCCCCCGCAATCCGCCTGTGCCGAATTCAAGCACATTTTTGAAGCATTCTTCGATTTCCTTTTGATTATTTTCTTGGAGCATCCTTTTAGCATGATCTCGAGTCTCAGAATCAAAACATTGATGTTCCGACCAGTAACGGACTTTATCAAGAAGTTGGGTGCTCATGTTTATTTTAAGAAAAAAAGGAGGGTTGATTGCGAAGGTTCTTGAAAACCCTGTTCAATTGGGGATCATCTGTAACATTTTCGAATCATCGGCATGGATCGTCAAAGCTTCCTTACTTTCAGGATGAGTGAATGTGATCTCCATTGCATGAAGTAACTGTCGTGAAACTGGGAAATTAAGTTGGTCGAGGTAGCTTTGTCCTTCTTCCAGCCAATTCAGAAAGCCATCATCCGCCAATCCATAAAGTTTATCTCCTGTAACAGGACAACCGATGTAGTGAGCGTGGACTCTTATCTGATGCGTCCTACCTGTCATGGGTCGGATTCCAACCAGACACCTTTTGTTCAGGTTTTTGAGAAGATGAAAGTGAGTCGTGCATGGTCTCCCTTCGAATTGAACCCCCTGTTTGATTCTGATCGAACTTTTCGGATCAGAACCTATCGGCATGGACACAATTACATCATCTGCAGGTAAGCTATTTTCAAGTATGGCTTTGTAAAATTTACGGGTTTGTTGTTCTCTGAACATTTCAGCCATTTTTTGGGCAGTCTTTTTTTGTTTTGCAAAAAGGATGACTCCGCTGGTTTCCCGGTCCAAGCGATGGAGGGT
>Ga0208410_1001024_pt1 | contig 15012 bp, 18 predicted proteins | sample ETN02SmetaG_3_FD_185787 | JGI IMG/M metagenome (GOLD analysis project Ga0208410, IMG submission 185787) | Marine microbial and viral communities from oxygen minimum zone, Eastern Pacific Ocean - ETNP2014F10-02SV257 (SPAdes) (version 2) | ecosystem: Environmental > Aquatic > Marine > Oceanic ... | reverse complement strand
AACGCTTCATTTATTTCAATATTTAAAGATTGTTTTTTAATTAAATCTAATAATTCAATATTTAGAGTTTCAAGTTTATTTGATTTTTCTTTAAGGTTATTCTTTTTTATTATTAACTGACTTGATAATGAAGATACAGTGTTTGAATTATCTAGTATCTTTTTCTTATTGTTTTCTTTTTCCTTTTCATACTTTAATTGTGAGAGTTCTAAGTTATCGATTCGTTCATTTGCAATTTGAGCAATATTCTTTATTTTTTCTGAATTATTAAATAGTTTATTTGAATAATCTTTAAAGAGAGAACCTAATGAAATATTTTCACCTATATTTTCAGTCATTTTATTTTTTGATTGTTTTTTATTTTTAATTGAGTTATTAACGTTTTTAAGTTCGTTATCTATTTCAGAAATGTCTTTATTTAAAACTTCAATTTTGGATTTGTATTTTTTATAATTTAAAATATTCAATTTAATTTTTAAATCTTTTAATTCGTTTATAGATTGCTCATGAATCGTAGCTTGTTCGGCTTGTTCTTTAAGTGGCTTTAATTGTTTTTTTATTTCTCTTAATACATCTTTTGCTCTTTTTATTTCCTTTTCACCAGATTCAATTCTTCTCAATGCTTTATCTTTTTTTAATTTAAAAGGTAATATTCCAGCAGCTTCTTCAATAGTTATTCTGTGATCTTCTGGTTTAGAATTTAATATCTCAGCAATTTGACCTTGAGAGATAATAGTATGCTGTTGTCTTCCTATTCCAACATCGCTTAAAAATTCCTGTATATCAAGCAACCTACAATTTAAACCATTCATAAAGTATTCAGACTGTCCGTCTCTGTATAGTTTTCTACCAATAGAAATTTCATCAGTTCCATTAAATTTCTCAGAATCAACATCAAAATTTAAATTTACTTCTGCAAAACCTTTTTGAGATAATTTTTCTGTGCCTGCAAAAATTACATCTTCCATTTTATTTGTTCTTAAAGTGGCTGGGCTTTGTGTACCTAAAACCCACGAAATAGCATCCACAACATTTGATTTTCCTGAACCGTTAGGGCCGACTACAACATTTACCTTATTAGTGAAATCTATATTAGTGTTTTCTGAAAATGACTTAAAGCCATTAATATTGACCGATTTTAAATACATATTTACCCTGTTGTTAATATAAGAATACTAAAAATAGAAAAAAATGTTTCGATTTTGAAATTTTTTATATGATATTAAATGAATATACTTCAGTATTTTGTAGATTTTTTGAATAATTATTAACTAATTTTTTATAAGGTGTCTCATTAATTAAATTTCGTTTATTAAGCTCATATGACCCAACTAAGTCAACAGCTCTAAAATTCCCATCTAAACATTTAAATAAATATGATGTATCATTATCAGTTGCAAATAGAACTCCCTCTGCTCCTGATTTTGCTAATAAAGGATTGTAACTATTTAACATAATATTTGTATCTGTTCTATTTTCTCCTCCTACCAAATTTGGGTGTGCATAATAAGATTTAAAAATTGATAACCATATATCTTTGTACTCAGATAACATAACATTCTTAACACCCTTTAAAAATGAATAAGAATTTAAATAAATGGCGGGTAATCCACATCCATCAATACCATAGTTTATTTCTGTTAATTCAAATATCTCTTTAAAGAAATTGTGTATATTTTTTTGAACAATATGTTCTATAGTTTCATATCCTTTATTGTCAGCATCTAATAACTTTGAATATATAAGCATAGAAATATGTTTCCCTGAACAATTATTATTTAACTTTGTAAAAGATTCATTTTTTGAAATATAATAATCAGCAGTTTCAATATGCATTGGTCTTTGGGGAGCACAAAATATATCTTCCCAACTAATATCATATTTTTTAGATATTTTCTCTAACAGTTCAACATGAATATCTTGACCTGAATGTGAAGAGCCAAAGATAGCAATTTCTTGACTATCGAATATCATATTATTTTTACTTGCTAAAGCAAGGAGGGGGATAATTTGAAATGGTTTAATTGCTGATCTTGGAAAAAAATCAAAACCAAATTCATCATTATCTGTAGTCATAAATATTTCATGTTTGGACTCTAAATGGTTATTTCTTAATAATTCAATTTCAAATTTATTAATATTACTCATTTATTTAATTTTGTTTAGATAAAGCATCTTTCGCAGCCATCTGTTCAGCACTTTTTTTAGATTTTCCAATTCCACTTCCTATAACTTTTTCAGATAATAAAACAGTTGAGCTAAATTCCTTTGAATGATCAGGACCAGTTGAAGTGTTTTCATATGAAACTTTTTTTCCAATCTTCGCAAAATATTCTTGTAAACGTGTCTTATAATCTTTCTTACCCGGATCTTCTGACAATTCTTTAATATTTGGATAAATAAATTTACTTACAAATTTATTAACATTTTCTAAACCGCCATCAAAATATATAGCGGCTATTAATGCCTCAACAGAATCTTCAATTATTGATTTTTTATTCCTTCCCCCGCTAGAATCCTCAGCTTTACTTAAAAATAAATACTCTCCAATATTTATTCTATGCCCTAACTTAACTAGAGATTCCTGATCGACAGCACTAGATCTAATTTTTGTTAAATTACCTTCATCCAAATCTGGGAAATTATTAAATAAATATATTGTTAAATCAAAATCTAAAATAGTATCGCCCAAAAATTCATATCTTTGATTTGATAAATATTCTGATTGTTCATCTAAATAAGATTTATGAGTTAGTGCAATTTTTAAATACTTTTGATTATTGAATTTATATTCAATAGTTTTTTCTAATTTTCTTAAATCTATTTCTTTCATAATTCATCAATTGTATTTGCAAAATTATTTATAAAACCTCTTTCTGCACTTCTACTTGTGTAAAGAATCGCATTTTTTACACCCTCAGCAGTTGAAGATCCGTGTCCTATGGTTACTAAACCATTAACTCCTAGTAAGTATGAAGCATTAGTTTTATCAGGATTTAATTTATCACCAGCTGGTTTCATAGCATTCTTTACAGGTATTAATAATGGTTTAAATAATTTATCCTTTAGTGCATTTGATAATAGTTTTTGTTGTAACTTAGCAGTACCTTCCATTGTTTTTAAAACTACATTTCCTGTAAATCCATCTGTTACAAATACATCAGCTTTTGAATTTGCAAAATCTCTTCCTTCTACATTTCCAATAAAATTTAAATTTGAAGTTTTTAATAATTTATATGCAGATTTTTCTAAGTCTCTTCCTTTTGAATCTTCTTCACCATTATTTAATAAACCTACTTTTGGATTGTTTATACCAAATATAATTTCTGCTAATTTTGAACCCATAGCACCGTACTGGAGAAGTATGTTTGGTTTAACATCTAAGCTAGATCCAGAATCCAATAAGATAGTATCGCCTTCTAATCCCGGGAGAACAGCTGCTATTGCAGGTCTCTTTACACCTTTTATTTTTCCTAATACTGAAATAGCACCAACTAAAGTTCCTCCGGTTGAACCTGCTGAAAATACGCCATCAGCTTTATTTTCTTTAACTAGTTGCAAGGCACCTAATATAGAAGCATTTTTTTTATTTCGAATTGCCCTAGCTGGGTTATCTTCCATTGAAATTACTTCTGGATAATCAACTACAGGAATTGTGACACCTTCTAAATATGTATCAATAATTGTTTTATCGCCTGAAAGAATTACTTCTACGCCATTTTCTTTAGCAAGAATAGCACCTTTTACTATTTCTTTAGGAGCAGAATCTCCTCCCATTGCGTCTACAGCAATTATGCTCATAATCTATTTTTATTCGTTATTTGGTTCTTTAACTTGACGTCCGTTATAAGTTCCATCTACAGGATTAACCCTGTGTGATTGTTTTGCGACACCAGTTTCGGGATCAATTAAAAAATGAGGTCTAGAAATTTTATGCATAGCTTTTCTTCTTTTTGTTCTAGATTTCGACATCTTCTTTTTAGGTACTGCCATAAATATTTCCTTTCAACTTACAAATCTAGCTCACTTAGAGAAGAAAATGGGCTTTCTTTTGTATTTTTTTCCGAGTGTGAGCATATATATTCATTTTGATCTTTTCCGCACATATAACATAAGCCTTTGCAGTCTTTTTTACATAGATTATCTAACTCCATTTTTGAAATAATAATTTCAGATACTATTGGAAGTAAGTTAATTGATTCATCGTTGAAATCAATGTCATAATCATTATTAGTAGATAAAGAGAAACTTTTACTAAATTCAGCATGATCTTCTTTATTCTTTTTATTTAAACATCTTGAACATTCATTTAAATAAGTAAATTTCAATTTTAGATCGATATTAAATGCTTCAATTTCTTTAGTTATTGTTGTATTTAAATTAATCTCATTAGTTTTATTTAGTTGATTCCCAAAATATTTAATATCTAAATATCCACTTGAAGAATGCTTTAAATCATTTTTTTGATACTTTATTTCATTGATTTGTATAGAAGTATTTAATTGTTCCATGGCTTTACTCAGGCTCAGCTATTTTTCTTGGTTGTCGTAAACTGTTTTTCTCTGTCTCAATGAAATTATTAATTTGTTCAAATTTATTTAAAATTTCTGAAAGTTTTACATCAATCTGGTCTTCTATCTGTGCACGATAAGCTTGAGCCTCATCTTCTGCTTTTTTTATTAAAGCATTAGCTTCAATTACTGCTTCTTGTAAAACGTAAGAGTCAGCTATTAATCGGTCTGATTCGACTTTAGCTATACTTAAAATTTCATTAGCCTCTTCTCTAGCTTTGTTTAAAAAACTATCTTGCTCTCTAACAAGCCATCGAGCAGTCCTTAACTCTACTGGCATTAAATCAATTAAATTTTCAACTATTTCAATAAGTTCTTTTTTGTTAGTCCTACTACTTAAAACACCTGTTGAATTAATTTTTTCTCTTAGTAACTCCAATTTATCAACATACTGAATTTTCTTTTCGCCACTCACAACATCATCTAAATTAAAATTTTCTTGCTCAGACATCTTTTAACCTTTTCAATACATTTCCTGGTACTAATTCATTTACATCTCCACCATAAGAATGTATTTCTTTTACAAGTGAGCTTGATACGTAACCATATTCTGGTGAAGCTGGTACAAAGATTGTTTCAAAATCTGCTAAATTAAAATTCATCTGAGCCATTTGAAATTCGTAATCGAAATCTGTCATAGCTCTTAAACCCTTGACTATTGCATTTACATTATTTTCCTTAGCAAAATCTACAAGTAATCCTTCAAAACTTTTTATAGTGATATTCTTATTTTCATTAAATATCTCTGTAAGCATTTCCGACCTAATATCAGTTGAAAATAAAGAATCTTTTGAAGGATTGACAATTACTCCTACTAATACTTCATCAAAGACCTTTAAGCATCTCGTAATAACGTCGATGTGTCCGTTTGTTGGTGGGTCGAATGACCCTGGTATCAATACTTTCATAATTTTCTCAAAATTAATATCTTACTTTGTCCGTAATTCTTTTCTTTATATAATTCTACATCTTTAGGAAGAACTGTCGATGGAGAATTTGAATGTCTATGTGTAACAATTAAACCATTCTTATTTAGTTTGCTCGATAATTCATAAATATCTAAATTTACATTGTCTGATAGGTATTCAAAGGGTGGATCATAAAAAACTATATCGTACCTACTGTTAGTTTCAGATAAAAAGTTTGAGACGTTTAAATTAAGAACTGAGTAGTCGTTTTCATATTCTTTAAGGTTTTTGTTAATCTTATCAATACAATCAGGAGAATTGTCTATAAAGGTTACATACTTAGCTCCCCTACTTAATGCTTCAATTCCCATGCTCCCAGACCCAGCAAATAAATCTAAAACTTCAGAATTACTAAAAGCAAACTGTAGAGAATTGAATATTCCTTCTCTTGCTACCCCCATCATTGGACGAGTTGTAGGATTATTGACCGTATCTATCTTTCTGCCCTTATATTTTCCAGCAATAACTTTCATGTTGAATCTTCAACTTTAGAAAAATTTGGAAATAATATTTTTGCTTCTTCATTAATTAACAATTCATTCTTATTAGTTATATTTTTTTCAAAGTAGCTTTTAGCAGATTGCAATATATCGTAATCATATCTTATATCAGCAATTTTTAAATCTGACATACCTGATTGACTTGTTCCTGTCACTTTTCCCTCACCTCTAATCTGTAAATCAATTTCAGATAATTTAAAACCATCACTATTTTCAACTATTGCCTTAAGCCTTTTATTGCCAACATCAGTAATTGTTTCCATATTCTTACCATCAGTAATATGAAAAATACATTCTGATTTTTTATCACCCCTTCCAACTCTACCTCTTAGTTGATGAAGTTGGTTCAATCCAAACCTTTCAGCGCTTTCTATGATCATTAGTGTTGCATTTGGAATATCTATACCTACTTCTATAACTACAGTGGATATCAATATATCTATTTTATTATTGTGCATATCGTCCATTATTTTTTCTTTATCTTCTGAACTAATTTTCCCATGAAGAATTTCTACTTTGTAATTATCAAATTTTTCTTTATATTGTTTATATACATTTTCTGCAGCTTTAATATCTAACTTTTCACTTTCTTCTATAAAAGGACAAACAACAAATATTTGTGAATTGTCATCTAAATGTTTTTTACATATCTTATAAACTTCATCAGTATCTTCTTTACTTCCTTCATGTAAAAATGATTTAATACTTTTTCGTCCTGGTGGTAACTCATCAATTACTGATAAATCTAAATCTCCATAAATTGCTAATGCAGTTGTTCTCGGTATTGGAGTTGCTGTCATAACAAGCTGATGAGGGGTGTCTTTTTGTTTAGAAGTTAATTTTTTCCTCTGCTCTACTCCAAATCTTTGTTGTTCGTCAATAATTGCTAACCCTAAATTATTAAAATTAACCTTATCTTGGATTAAAGCATGTGTTCCAATAATTAATGCTGGTGTTCCTTCATCAATTGTTTTCATAATTTCATCTCTATCCGCTATAGAAGATGTAAGTAAGTAAATTTTTATATCTTTAAATACAAGAATCTTACTTAGTGAATTAAAATGTTGTTCAGCAAGAACTTCTGTTGGTGCCATTAGTACGGCTTGGTGTGATGAATTTATTGAAGCATATATTGCTGCAGCAGCAACTATAGTTTTACCAGACCCAACATCACCTTGCAGAAGCCTTTTCATTGGTGATGGTTTATTCATATCTTTGAATATTTCGTTTATAACCTTTTTTTGAGACTTAGTTAAGTTAAAAGGTATCTCTTTTTCAAAATATTTTAATGTTTCATTTTTTATTGTATGTTTTATTCCTGTTTCGTTTTTACTATATGTTTCTTTTATCTCTTTGAAAATAGACTGCAAATATATAAACTCATCAAAAGCTAATCTACTTCTTGCATCTTCGTACTCTTTAATTGTTTCAGGAAAATGTATATTCTTGTAGCTTGATATTCTATCAATAATTTTGTACTCAGTAAGGTCCTTCTTAGAAGCAAAATCTTCTATTTTAGGTGTCCTTCTAAGTGCTTCCTTTATGCCTTTTCTAATAATTGTGCTCGACAAGCCTTCAATTTTTGGATAAATAGGAATTAAAGAACCTGTTTCATTTAATTCCTCTAGGTCAGAAAATTTTTCAATAGTAGGGTTTTTAAACTCAATAGAGCCTGTTTTCTTTACGTCTGGAATGCCAGAAATAGCTACAGAATCATCTTTTTTAAACCTTGTTTCTATATATTGAGGTCCAAACCATTTTGCTCTAATTACACCTGTATCGTCTTTAATTACCAATGTAGCTATTCTCAGCCTTGTTTTCGTTGTGAATACTGATACATCTGTAACTTCCCCTAAAATAGTAATTTCTTTAGTTATATCGCCTGTAATTGAATCAATTGTTGATATCTGAGATCTATCTATATGCTTTTTAGGGAAAAATCTTAAAAGATCAGAAATATTATTTATTCCATATTTTTTAAATGAAGATAACCTTTTTTCTCCAAAACCTTTAATTTCATCTAGTGATATATTTTCTAAATACTTTATATTTCTTTCAACCACAATCAAACAATACCTAAAAAGATTTAAAATGAAAGTACCTAATAATTAAGAGTCAAGTTATAGTTATACTTGTATTTTAAAGGAAATAATATGGCTAATAGATGTCAAGTAACAGGTAGAGTCCCAAGATCAGGTAAGAATGTTACCTTTTCTCATAAAAGAAATAATCGTTGGTTTAAACCAAATATTCAAACTAAAAAATATTGGTTAGCTAGTGAAAATAGATGGGTAAAGCTTAAAGTAAGCACTAGAGGAAATAAAATCATAGATAAACGTGGAATTGAAACTGTAGTGAAAGAAATAAGACAAAGAGGCGAAAAAGTTTAATGGCTCAAGGAGTAGTGAAATCTTATGATCCTAACTCAGGCAGTGGAATAGTTTTATTAGATACTGATAAAACAGAAGTCTATATTCAACCAGGTTCATTAAAAGACTCAATATTTAGAACATTAAGACAAGGTCAGAGAATCAATTTTGAAATAGAAAATATAGAAGAAAATCAAGTTATTAAAAATGTAAAAATTGGTCAGGGCGATTATTAAAAAATCTTTAAAAATTATGAGACTATATATCCAGTTTCTATTTATTTATTGCCATAACTATGTTTATATTTACTCGAAAGGCAGAGTTGGTAAAACTATATCAGGAAGACCTTGTTTAATATTATTTAGCAAAGGAGCAAAAACTGGATTGGAACGTAAAAATGTTTTAGTATTTTTACGTGAATCTAATTCTTTTTGTATAGTTGCATCAAATGGAGGAAGGGAAAGAAATCCTAGTTGGTATCATAATTTAAAAGCAAATCCTGACTGCGAGTTTCAAATAGGGAAAGAAAAGTTTAAAGGAAAAGCTATTCAAATTCATGATGAAGAATATGATGAATGGTGGAACAAAATGGATATTTTAAATAAAGGTGGATATTCATCTTATCAAAAAAGAACTGAAAGAAAAATTCCACTAATACTATTAAATATAACTTAGTCCATATTTGCGCCTAAGTCAGTTTTGTAGTTTATTTTAAATTAGCTTAATCATTAAAGGCTCTCACTAACCTCTAAAATTATTTCTGGTGATATTTTATCTACAATTAAATTAGCTTTTGATAATTGTTCAGCTGTAAATATTCCTCTATCGATTGCTATGACAAACTCTCCACTTTCAATTCCTGATTCTATTCCAAAAGGACTATCTTCAATAATTATATTTTTAGTTGTTTGTAGTTTTTGAATAGATTCTAAATATATATCTGGATAAGGTTTATTTCTTGTAACGGAGTCTCCACCGATTACATGATGAAAATATTGGTAAATCTCTGTATCTTTTAATTTATCTTCAAGATGAGATTGTGGTGAAGCAGAAACACAAGCTTGTTTCCAATCATAGTTATAGAAATATTCAAGACATTCTAGTGCATCGTTAAATAATGTTTTTTTACCAAAATTTTTTATAATTATTTGAGAAAGAAGGTTCATAGTTTCTTCAAAAGAAGGTAACTCTACTTTCGCAGAATATTTTTCATGGACAATTTTATCATCCACTCCGACATATTGATCAAAGTGTTCAATAGGTAAGTCTAAACTTTTAGATTTTAAAATTTCTTGCCAAGCATAAGCAAAGGCTTTTTCAGTATCCATTAATGTTCCATCGCAGTCCCAGTAAATTCCGTACATATTGTCTATCCTAATTTTGATTGAATGTCTTTTGCACTTTTTAAGGCAAGGCCGTCTGAACCTGTTGTTCCCCAAAATATTGGATCTTCAGATAAAGCTTCGTCAATAATATTATTTAACAAATCATATTTTGATTTATTTAAATTTTGCCAAAGATATAAAGCATGGCTACCTGGAATCGTATTAATTTCATTTATATATACATCATCATTATCGATTAAGAAGTCATACCTAAAGATTCCTCTTGTGGGAATAATTGAATTTATTTTTTCCACATATTCAATAATTTTATTTTTTAACTCTTTGTTTATTTTTGCCGGTAGTTCTCTTTCAGATCCTTCTAAACCACCGTTTTCTAAATATTTTTCTGAGTATGAGAACAATGTCTCATTTTTTATTGGTTTTTCTATTTCAGATACAGAAAATGACGGGTAGTTTTTGACTCCAATTAATATATCTTGTGAATTTTCTAAATATTTCTCAATTACAGCTCCTTGTGAATATAAATCTGAGGATTCAATAATTTTTAATACTGAATCATAATCACTAACTACTTCTACCCCGATTGATGATCCACCAAATCTTGGTTTTAATACATATGGGCCCTCAAATGTAACTTTTTTATTATTATTCACTAAATCTTTATGAAGCACTGGAAGACCGTTTTCCTTCATGGTCGTATAGAATACATATTTATCCATACAAATTTGAGCAGAAACGACCCTAGGGCCAGTATATTTAACTCTTAAAATGTCTAATAATGACTGTAAAGTTCCATCTTCACCAGGGCCACCATGGCAAGAATTCAAAAATACATCAATATCTAGCTTTTTTTTCTTTAAATAAAACCCAGAATCGCCATTTACTTTAAGTTCTATAGGTTTTTTTAGTATTTTTTCATTATCAATAAAGTCTTTTGATTCTAAATTTGGATCTAATAAATACCAATTATTATCTTTTGTCCAATAAAGAATAGAGATTATATTATCTTTAGCAAGAATACGTGCACTTTGTAGTCCAGTGAGAATTGATATATCATGCTCAGAAGAGGGACCTCCAATAATAACAGCTATATTATTACTCATGCTTTATGGATAATGGTCAGGTAAATCATTTTCAAATAATACAATATCATCTGATTCTACAATAGAATTCAAAAAAGCAACAGCTTCATCTCTATTCATAAACCAATTAGCAGGAGTATTGTTTTCTTCAAAGCCAGCCATTAATGATCTTTTATTTGTGAATCCTACAACCAAAGCATGATCAATAATTAAACTTGCTTCAGTTGCGAAAGCATAATTTATAGAATACTGATCACTCCCTAATTCGATTAAACCAGGTGTAATTAAATATTTTTTTGAATCTTTTGTACCAAGTTCGGATAAAGTTTCAAGACTATACTCAATTCCCATTGGATTTGAATTGAATGAATTATCAATAATAGAATGTCCATAATCACTTTTGATAATATTTTGTCTATGTTCGGTTTTCTCAAGAGATTTTAAATTTGTTAAATATTCTTTTGTATTTAATTCAAGAGCAAGTAAAACTCCTACAGATAATGAAATTGACAACTGTAATAATTTTGGACCATTCACTTTTGCAACAAATTTACCAGCAATATAAATATCATGTGAATTATTTTTATATTCTACATAAACAGCAGCTTCCTTACTTGTAATGGAACAGTCGTATACATCCTTTTGATTAGTCCATAATCTTGCTTCATTTAATAAAAGTTCATCATCGCCATTAATAACAACGGAACCTGCCAGTTCAACAATTTCTGATTTAGCGTCTAAAATATTTTCTAGAGATTTCATTCGCTCTAAATGAACAGGTGCAATTCCTGTTATAACAGCTATGTGTGGTCTAACCCATGAACAAATTTCTCTTATCTCACCATTTGAATAAGTGCCCATTTCTATAAGTGCAACTTCATGATCTTCTTCAAAATTCTCATTTATAGCTTTTGCAATTCCTAATCTATTGTTATAACTTTCTGGAGTAACAAAAGTTTTGCTTTTTTGTTCTAGTATTTGTGACAATACATTTTTAGTAGTTGTTTTAGAATAGGAACCAGTAATACCTACTACGGGTAAAGTTTTTGAATTTAATTTTCGAGATGCTTCATTTACAAATACTTTTGAGATATTTTTTTCGTAAGATTGAAGAATTCTTAAACACTGATCATATATAAAATATGAAAATATATTTATTACTAATGCAAGAATATACCCATATCCAAATAAATAAGTTATAAGAGAAGTCAATAAAATTATGGAATAATATAAATAATTTACTCTTTTTAATCTTTCTGTAATTACAACATCACCTGTTCTAGGTTTGAAATTTATGCCTATAGGTGAAAAAACAGTTATCAAGACTACCAACAAAGGTATGTAATATAACCACAAAGAAATGACAAACAAAATTAATGAGAGGAATAGTAATAATTTATTAGTAAATCGTGTTCTGACCCAACGAAAATAAAATTTTGTAACTGAACCTGGTAGGTAATGTTCTCTTTGAGCAAACCTTCCCCACTTTATTGAATTGAATAATGATCCAGCTGTAATAACTAATAAAATTAAGACATACAATAAATTCATAATTCCTTCAGCTCTCTTATTATTTCATCAGGCTTACTTTTTAACATATTATGACCTTCGTTTTTAATAATTGTTAATTTTGATTCTTTTATTTTCGTATTAGCCTCTTCACCTATTGATAAAGGTATTACAGTATCGTTTTCACCCCAAATTAAATTTACTTTTGTATTTATTTTTGGTAATAATTGAGACAAATCTTCATTTACGGTCTTTACAAGAGTATCCCTCATAACTCCCTCTGCGTTTTTATAATCTTCAGATCCATACTTATTTTTATATTTTTCTACGCTCTTGTCAGAAAATAAATTCAAACTATTAAGAAATTTATATATACTAAGTCGAAAACTTAGGTTCCTTTGAGGATTTTTTCTTATTAAAGGCGCTCCAATTAAAACAAGATTTTTATATTCTCTTATGAAAGACATATGTACAGCTATTTTTCCTCCAAAGGAATGGCCAACTAATACTTGTACTGTATCAGGAATAAGATTTATTAAATGTTCAGCATATTCTTTTGGGTTCATGCTATTTTGAGGCTCTTCAGATTTTCCGAATCCTGGAAGATCAATAGCAATGCTTTCAAATTTATTTGATATTTTACTGAAATCATTACTTGACCTACCCCACCCATGTAGAAAACATATTTTTGGTTCATCTGAGTTTATTTCAGCAAATGTTTTACCATCTTTTAATAACTGTAAAGCCATTAAATCAGCACCTCCCCAAATGTTGTTATTGCTCTAATTGCTAATCCCATTAAATAGAGTAGAGCAAGACCCCAGTATAAAAAATAGTTTTCTCTCATTTGATCTTTGTAAATATATAGAAAAGTCAAAGTAAATAATAGAACAGCAACATAGAAAACATGAAATGAACCTAAGTCTTCATTTATTGAGTAAAGATAAGCAACGATTAAAGCATTGGCTAATAATGTCATAACTGACCCAATAATCAAATATAAGCCTATGCGTTCATTCCTATATTTTATTTTGAAATGCATAACCAAAAACAACAATCCACTCACACCGCATACCCAAGCACTTAATTCACCAGAGTAAGAATGGATACTATTAATCATGTATTTATTTTAGTATCTATAGAATTGAGTATTAAATAATAATCAGTTACAGTGAATCTGTAATGTCAAATAAACATGAAAAGTCAATCATAGAAAATGTACCTTCTGCCTGGGTTCCTTCATTTGATTCTCTAATAGTTAAAGGTGATAATGCAGAAATTTGGGATAAAGATAACAAAAGATACCTAGATTACGTTGGTGGTTATGCTGTATTGAATACAGGTCATTTGAATCCACGAGTAGTTACCAAAGTAGAAGAGCAATTAAAAAATTATTCACATTCATGTTTTGCTTATGCACCTCACGAAAATGCAATTAAAGTTGCAGAGGAATTAAATATTAGATATCCTATCGAAGAAAAAACTAAGACTTTTTTAGTAAATAGTGGTGCTGAGTCAATAGAGAACGCAACAAAAATTGCTCGCTACTACACAAAAAGAAAAAATATAATTGCTTTCAAAGGTGGTTTCCATGGAAGAACTTATCTAACTATGGGCTTAACAGGAAAAGAGAATCCTTATAAAGTTGGATTTGGTCCTTTCCCGGAATTTATCCATCATGCTGATTATCCAAATGCTTATAGAGACATTACAGATGAAATGGCAATCGACAGCCTTAATAATATATTAAATAAAGAAGTTGATATTAATGATGTTGCAGCATTTATTGTTGAAATACAACTAGGAGAAGGTGGATATATTCCTTCGTCTACTAATTTTTTAGAAGAATTAAAAAATATTGCTACCAAAAATGACATACTATTAATTTTTGATGAAGTTCAAACTGGTTTTGGGAGAACTGGTGAGATGTTCGGATCAAATACAGTCGGAGTATCCCCTGATATTGCTACTTTAGCTAAAGGTATTGCTGGTGGGTTCCCATTAGCTGCGGTAGTTGGAAAAAGTGAAATAATGGACTCTATACATGATGCTGGAATTGGAAGTACTTTTGGAGCCTCTCCGATCTCATGTGCTGCAGCTTTAGGTGTGCTTGAAGTTTTTGATAAAGATGATTTATTAAGTCATACAAAAAAACAAGCTGAAATTATGAATGAATCATTAATTCGTCTTATGAACGAGTCTCCATTTATTGGTGACGTAAGGGGATATGGAACAATGATCGGTGTAGAAATTGTTGAAGATCAAAATTCTAAAAAACCTGGTAAAGAATTAGCTTTAAAAATAATTGACGATTGTAAAAATAATGGATTGCTTCTAGTGAACTGTGGTCTGGATGGTAATGTTATAAGATTTATGGGGCCTTTGACTACGCCTTTAGATCAAGTTAATGAAGCGTTAGATATATTTAATAAATCAGTAATTAATATTTAACTTTCCTCATGAGTTAACTCATGAAGTTTATTTAAAGTATCTGTATCTTTAGAAGCTTTAGCTGGAGCTTTCATAAGCCAAGCTGAAACTAAATCTAGTGACTCTAGATCTCCCTTGTCCGTAAAGTATTTCATATATCGTATTGCATCAATTACTACACCAGCACTATTAGGAGAGTCCCATACTTCAAGTTGTACTTCAATATTTAATGGAACT
>Ga0208410_1001022_pt1 | contig 15013 bp, 9 predicted proteins | sample ETN02SmetaG_3_FD_185787 | JGI IMG/M metagenome (GOLD analysis project Ga0208410, IMG submission 185787) | Marine microbial and viral communities from oxygen minimum zone, Eastern Pacific Ocean - ETNP2014F10-02SV257 (SPAdes) (version 2) | ecosystem: Environmental > Aquatic > Marine > Oceanic ... | reverse complement strand
TAACGAGGACGAGGATTGGCTAGATGGTTACAACGATGGGGCGGATGTGCTGCCCGCGGAGAAGTTTGAGGAGATGCTGTGGAAGTTGGAGATTGCATGCGCCGACGCGAATGAGAAAATCATGAAGGCGAACACATCCTCCGCGGCGGCGAGAGGACAGGTGATCAGCTACCAAGAAAAGGTTGACGCTCTGAGTGTGGTGACGAATTTACCGAAGAATAAAGCGCTCGAATTGTTGCAAGAAATCAGTGGGAAACAAGCCATCCTCACGGCGGTGTACGAATACTGGGTGGACAAGCGCAAAAGAGTCAAAAAGCCCATTTTGCGTCGGCTCCAACCACCGCCGGCACCGAACGATACGAATCCCTTCAACGTGTTCCGTCCGCGAGAAAAGATTTCGAGACCACAGACGCGCCGTAGGCGCGAGAATGACGTGTCGAGCTACGATAAATTGCGACAGATTCGCAAGTCGGTTGACATATCCATCGGTATTCTCGAGCTCGTCGTGAAGCGCGAAAGGCGGAAGAGTGAACTGCTCGCTGTGGAGCAAGAATTGCAAAATCTGCAAATCAACCTTCGACACGAACCGAAGAGCGCTCATGAAGCCATCGAACAAAAAGCGATGGATGCGGACAAGAAACGCATCAAGACGGAGACGCCGGAAGTTCAACCCAACAAGAATGTCGTCCTCGCGGGTGGTGCGGTGGAACTCATCAAGAAGCCAGACGGTCAGTACGTCGTCTTGGGCGACGATACAGGCGATATCGCCGGCCGCAAACGTCGTCGCGAGATTGGTCTCGCCGCGATCGGTGGCTACCCACCGCGTCCCAGAGTTCAAATCCCGGTGCTGCCGTACAAGCCGCCGCCGGAGATTCCGGACATCGAAATGTTGTTCACCAAATCTCCGTCTATGGGCGCGGTGCGACCGTTCCTGTTACCGCTCGGTATCGATCTCACGCACTGTCGTCCGCGTTACGGTCGCGCTGGTCGCATCATCTTCGATCGAAAAGATCCCATCACCAGGGAAGCTTTCACCGTGGACTCGGACGACGACGCCGATTCCGACGACGACGGCAATCCATTCATGATTCGCTCCGCCTTTGCGGTGGCGCATTGATTTTTAGCTTGAAATTTAGAATCGTGGGATGTGTAATAAATCTCGCACTCTTTAGTGAATGAACAGCGGCGGCGTCTTTCGCGACGAGTTTGTTTCGATGCATTTTTTACAATCGTCTGTCATCAAATGTGCTACGATATCCACACTTCGAGAGTCGCAAGAACTCTCACTTGTTCTCCTCTTCGTTCCAGGATGCGAACATCGCGCGACGCGCGGCGTCCGACATGCCCTTCGCGTTGACCCGGTCGTCTTCTCCGTCGTCGCCTCTGTCCCGAGACCGTTTCCTCCTCGGACTCCTATCGCGGCTTCGATCTCTGTCTCGCCCGCCGCGATCGCTCCCGTGCTCTCGGTCTCTCCCCAGGTATCGTCCGTACAACCGCTTGCGCATCGATCGTCCCAGCGGTTTCAAGTGCATAAAGTTGCAATACCCTCCTCGAGAGCACGCGTTCTCCTCGTACTGCCGACACGTGCTCTCTTTAAAGTCCGTCACCGGCGAAAACTCGCAGTAAATCGGTTGACCGTCGTAATATCTCCCCTGTAACTTCTCCTTCGCCTTCGCCGCCGCCTCTTCCTCCCGAAACTTGACGTACACGTTGCCCATCATGTGATCCGTCACGTTGTCGCACACATTCACACCCTCAATCTCTCCGCACGGATCCAACTCCTCGAACAAATCCTCCACGAACGCCTCGAAGTGTTCTTGCCCTTCCCCTCGCGCCGATTTGGCCCCGCTCTGCTCCCGTCTCGGATCCACCGACGCGTGTTCCGGTCGATACATGTGCGTCAACAAAATCGTCTGCGACGCCGTGGGTTTATTGTGCAAACGACTGCATCGGTCCCCGTGTCGACACGCGCCGATCTTGAAGTAAAACGGGCAGTTGACGCGATCCTTCTCCGTGCCGAAGATGCTCGCGAGGTGTTCCGCCATGCCGGTATCGCCTCCGCGTCGCGCTGTGTCGATGGGCACAAAATCTCATGAGATGTATGTTTTGAGCTCGAGCGCCGCCGCCGCTTCGAGCTCACATTGGGCGCGCGCGCGCACACGCCGACGCGCGGGCTCGCGCGCGCGAAGGATGGCGAAAGTGCGAAAACGAAACGTCTCGGAGACGCCGACGAGCGCACGCGCGATCGCGGCGCGCGTTAACGCGAGCGAGACGAACGCGAACGATGCGCTCGAGTTGCTCAAGACGCTGCGCCTGCGCGGGACTCGAGACTCGGGGGATGTGTTCGACGCCCTCGTCGCGCTCGAGCGGTTCTTTTGCGAGCGCGCGGCGCGAGGAGAGCTCGCCGAGCGTCGGCAGTTGGAGTCCGTGGACGAGGCGTCGTGGACGACGGAGGAGGCGGCGAGAGTGAAGTATCTGCGGTGGCTGGCCAAGCACCACGACGTCTTCGTGAGACGGGTGACGGATGTCGTCGTCGACGGTGCGTGTGAGCCTCGAGTGCGCGTGTTGGCGCTGGCGGTGATCATGGAGGTGGCGAGGTGCGAGACGCCGGGGAAGTTTTCCAACGAATTATACGCAAAGACGATGAAGAGGTGCGCGTGCGCCAAGTCGTGGAGCGGCGAGCTCTTGGGCTCGTGGGCAAAGAGGTACGCGTCGAGGGTGGACGTTCGATATTACACGTACATGGTGATGAAAAGCATCGCGGGAGAATTGCGAGATAACTCGTACGAACCGTCGGAGGAGGAAGCGGCGGCGAAGGATGTGGCGAGAAACGTGTACGATATATTAAACGCCATGCCGAGGACGTTCGAGGATCATCGAGGCGAAGGCGTCGAGGAGGACGAAGAGGAGAAACGGCGGAAAGAGTTTGCCAGAATGCTCGCGAAATTGCGAGGCGCTGAAGGTGCGGCCGGGGACGAAGACGAGGAGGAGAAAGAGGTTGGACCGTGGTGCGAAGACGCCGATTCGAGCGCGGTGGATTTGGAGGCGGCGAAAAAGCGACGAAGGACGAGCGCGAGCGCGGGCGCGGAAACGACGGGGCGACCGAAATGGACCGAGGGCGTTCGACACCGTCGCGCGTTCAGCGACGCGTGGCTCGCGCTCTTACGCGCGGAATTCCCCGAGGACATTTACCGGAAAATTCTCACGCGTTTACACGTCGACGTCATGCCGCACATGGTCAACCCGCAGTTGCTCAGCGACTTTTGCGTCGATTCCATCGACGTCGGCGGATTGACGGGGATGCTCGCGTTGAACGGCTTATTCGTCCTCATGACCCAGCACGGTCTTGAGTATCCGACGTTTTACAACCGCCTGTATCAACTCTTGGACCAGTCGTCGCTTCACGCCAACCATCGACGCGGATTCTTCTCCCTCATGGATGTCTTCCTCAAGTCTCCGGCGTTACCCGCCTACCTCGTCGCGAGCTTCGTCAAACGCTTCGGACGTTTGGCGCTCCACGCGCCGCCCGCCGGGATCATGGTGTGCGTCGGATTCATTCATAATCTTCTTCGACGACACAAATCGTGCGTCGTCCTCGTGCACAGAGAGACGCCGGAGGGCGAACCGGCGAAACTCGTGGAGAGGGACCCGTTCGATGCCGAGGAAAACGACCCGGCGAAGACGAACGCATTGGCGAGTTCGCTGTGGGAAATTGAGACGCTCAGAGCGCATTACTTTCCTCAAGTTCCGAAAATGGTGTCTCTGCTCGAGCGCGATCTTACCGACCGCGTGAAGACGAAAGAACTTGAGATGGGTGATTTGTGCGCGGCGAATTACGGTTCGCTCGTCAGGGAGGAATTAGACGCGCGCGTGAAAAAAGTTGCCCTGGCGACGCGTGCCGAGGCGTTCACGTCTCTCTTCGACGCGCCGGAAGTGCGAGCGTGTTTCGGCGACGCCTTCGTCGCCTGATTGTAACAACACATGAAGATCGATTAGATAAATAAACTACTGTACTCCCGAGACGTCCTCATCACGGCGGACCGACGACGCGCGCCAACGCGGGATTGAACACCTCGTACACCACGGTGATGGGCTCGCCGCCGCTCCAAAAAATATAATGTCTTCCCCAAAACGGACCCGGCGTCCCGAACGCCTCCTCCAACGCCGCGTTCGTCCCTCGATACACTTTTCGAATCTCTCGATGCAGCTCCACGTGTTGATTCCGCAGATTGGCCCACATGGACGCGTTCGCGTCCGGCATGAAATCCCGCATCGAGTCTTCGCTCCACCACGACGCCGCGTACACCGCCGGTGCGCCGTCCGTCCCCGTCACCTCCCCCGCGCGCAAAAAAACCTCTCGACGAACGACGTTTCCACGCAACAACGACGCGTCTCGAGGTCTTCTCCCACTCGTCGACGTCTCGTTCGCCTCGTCGTCGTCGTCGTCTCTCGCGCTCGCCACCGAAACCTCCACGTCGGTGCGTTCCCTCGCCCCGAGCACGCTCAGATGTCTCGTCACGCTCCCGTCGCTGAGCAGCAACACGCGCCACATCGGCGAGAGCGCGTCGAGGTCCTCGCATCCGCGCCGTCCCGGCGCGCCCGCGATGGCGTCCGCGTCGTCCGTCTCAAAGTTTGTCTCCAGCGAACGCGCCCACGAGGTGGATGACGTCGTCGTCGTCGCATCGTCCCCGTCGCCGGCCCGCGAGACGACGCGAGACGACGCGCGAGACCGCCCGCGACGTTTCGCGCCCGCGGCCGCGCGCGAACGGGCGACGCGCGCGACGCAGGCGCGATGGGCGCGCATGTCGCTCGAGATGTTCGTTGCGACGATGAATGACGCCCAACGCGAGTGCGCGTCGCGCCGAACCGTGCGGCGCGCGCGGACGGCGCGAACAGACGGAACGATAGGCGTGGCGTCTTTTCGCGTCGTCGTCGACGCGCGCGCGGCGAGCGCGCGGGCGCGAGCGCGAGGGGCGTCGACGACGGGAAGGCGTCGAAATCGAGCGCGCGCGATGACGACGACGACGCGGGCGCGCGGTGAAGACGGCGACGGTGCGCGCGAGGAACGCGTGCGATGGCGCGCGAACGACGACGAGGCGTCGGCGTCGGCGCTGGCGCGCGCGTGCGCGAGGATCGAGGAGGGTGGGGGCGGGACGACGCGCGTGCGGTCGAGCGACGGGTTCGCGACGGCGACGTCTCTGTGGAAGGTGTACGACGTCGTCGCGAGCGTGGCGCCCACGAGCGAGGTCGTGCCCGTGTTTGACGCTCGCGGAGGGTCGGCGAGCGCGGCGTCGCGCGCGGACGCGGACGCAGGAGACGCGCGCCGCGCGCCGTCGGAAGACGAAGAGACGCGCGGCGACGACGACGACGTCGGTCGCGCGGCGCGCGAGCGCGCGAGACACTGGAGCGAGATGGACGCATCGTCGCCACCGTCGTCGTCGTACGATTTCGCGCGCGACGGTGAGAAGGACAGCGTGAGTGTCGGTGGCACGTTTGACCGTTTACACGCGGGACATCGACTCCTCCTCGCCACGGCGATGCGTCTCACGAAACCCGGCGGTACGCTCTACGTCGGCGTCATGTCGACGGAGATGTTGAAGAGCAAGGTACACGGTGAGCTCGTGGAATCGTACGCGACGCGCGCCGAGTCCGCGTGCGCCTTTTTAGCCGCGTGCGATCCCGCGTCGTCGGTGAACGTGCGCGTCGGTCCGCTCGACAACGCCCCACCCCTCGCCGCCACCGTGCGAGACATGTCCGCGCTCGTCGTCAGTCGCGAAACGGTCACCGGCGCAGAATCATTGAACGACATGCGTCGAAGCGCCGGTTTCGACCCTTTAACGCTGGTGGTGGTGGATTTAGTCGGCGCGTCGAGCGCCCAATCCAAACTCTCGTCCACCGCGCTTCGCGCGCGAGACGCCGCGCGACGCGCCTCCACCACCGATTGACCACCGCACGCATGCATTCACACCCACTCTTCTCCCCACCCCTCGCCCCCACCGTTCGAGCGTCACCATCGCGCCACTCTCCCGTCCCGCGCCCGTCCCCGCCCGTCTCCGCGAGACGCTTTATCCGCGAAAAGTGCACCCACCCACACATCCGCACGCGTCATGGCCCTCGCGCCCGTCGCTCGCGCGCTCACCCCGCGACTCGACGCTCGAGCGCGCGCATCGTCTCTTCCTTCACCGTCTCGCCCTCGCCCTCGCCTCACCGCGCGCGCATCGAACGAACGCGACGCCACGTCTGACGTTCCATTCGGGGACACCGCCGGCGCCGCGGTCGTCTTTTCCCCCGACGTGCGCGTGACGACGGGAGCGAATGACCTCATCCTCGGCGCGCACGACGGTGAGACGCCCGTTCGAATCGAACCGAGCGAAATTTGTGGTCTCGTCGGGGCGAACGGGGCGGGGAAGAGCACGCTGGTGAAGTGTCTCTCGGGACGGCGGGACGTGTCGGACGGGTACGCGCGCGTGGCGCGCGGGGCGGCGGTGGGGGTGTTGGAACAGACGGCGGTGAGTGGATCGACGATGACGGTGGAGGAAGAAGCGATGTCGAGGATGACGCACGTGATGGCGGCGAGAGAGGCGATGGAGGAGGCGACGGAGGCCATGGCGAGCGGAGACGAGGGCGCGGCGCGACGGTTGGCGGACGCGCGCGAGGCGTACGACGCCGTCGGTGGTGCCACGGCGAAGAAACGAGCGTCGACGGTGTTGAAGGGGTTAGGATTTAGTGACGCGATGATGACGGTGCGGTGCGACACGCTGAGCGGTGGGTGGCAGATGCGCGTGGCGTTGGCGAGGTTGTTGTTGAGTCCCGCCGGGGATTCGCGCGCGCGCGGCGTCGCCGGAGGGGTGTTGTTGTTGGACGAACCGTCGAATCACTTGGACTCGACGTCGAGGGATTGGCTCGTGCGTTGGATAAAATCGTACCCGGGGACGGTGGTGCTGGTGTCGCACGACGAAGAATTGCTCGCGTGCGTCGATCGCGTCGTCGAGTTGCGAGGGCGTAAATTGCACAATTTCAAGGGCGATTACGCTCGATTTTTACGCGAACGCGAGGCGAGACGCGCGGCGGCGGCGGCGGCGCTCGAACGCGAGGGCGCCAAGGCGGCAAAATTGGAAGGATTCATTAAAAAGTTCGGCGCCAAGGCGACCAAGGCGAGCGCCGCCAAATCGAAACAAAAGGCTTTGGACAAGGTGAACGCCAAGATGGACGACTATCGCGACTCGGTGGGCCCGGGCGCGCTCGGCGACGGACCCGGGGACGCGAAAAAAGTCACCCTCAAGCTCCCGACCCCCCCCAAGGGGGCGAGAGAAATCGTCAAATTGAAAGACGTCGCCGTCGGGTACGCGTCGACGGATTCCGTCCTCGTCTCCGGGGTCACCGTCACCGTCTCGAAAGGCGATAGATTGCTCGTCCTCGGCCCGAACGGCGCCGGAAAGAGCACGTTTTTGAAAACCGTGGGCGGTGTCCTCGATCCCGTGGACGGCGTCGTCGAGCGCGGCGAGGGTGCCGTCATCGGGTATTTTTCTCAAGACTTAGCCCAAGAGTTACCCGCGGACGTCGACGCGTTGACGCACGTGTTGGACGTCGCCAGACGCGTCGACAAAACCGTCGAGAGCGAGCGCGCGAGATCCGTCTTGGGCGCTCTCGGGATCACGGGTTCGGCCGCCGTCGATCGAACCATCGGTTCGCTCTCCGGCGGCGAGAAGGCGCGCGTGGCGTTGGCGGCGTTCGTGCTGCGACCCGTCAACGTCTTACTCCTCGACGAGGCGTCCAATCACCTCGACGGTGCCGCCGTCGAGGCCCTGTGCGAGGGCTTGCGCGAATGGGAGGGCGCCGTGTGCGCCGTCACGCACAACTCGGCGTTCGCCGCCGCGCTCCGTCCGACGGCGGTGGCCAGAGTCGAGAACGGGTCGTTGTCGTACGAGACGCGCGTCGGCGGAAATTTACGCGTCGGCGAACGCGCGACGAACGACGACGGCAACACGACGACACGCGACGATTCGCCCAACGCGCCGAACGCGACGGAAAACACCGAGAGACTGGCCGAAGAGGAGGCTCGCAAACGAAGACGCGCGCTGGAGAAGGAGGCGGCCAACGCGCCGAAGATCATAGACAAGATTGAACGCGCGCTCGCCGTCCTCGAGACGGACATCGACGCCATCGACGCCCAACTTTTCGACGCCGGCGCCGACGTCGCGAGGGCGACCGCGCTCCAACGCGAAAAGGATGAAAAACTCGCCAAACACGATGTCTACATGGCGGAGTGGGAGCGTCTCGAAACCGTCGTCGCCCGAGTCTCCGCGTGACGGCCTCCTCTCGCGGAGACGAAGACGTCTCCTCGCTCAACGGCACGACTCGCACGCATCGCATCATTCACATTATTCGCAGTATTCGCAGTATTCACAGTATTCGCGGTATTCACAGTATTCACATATTCGCGGTATTCGCGGTATGCGCGGTTTTCGCGGTTGGGGTTACGGCTTGGATTGACTTTCGTCACACGACGCCTCGTCGTCCCCATCTCGTGGTCTCTCCCGCGCGCGCGCTCGTGCGAACGACGCGAACGGTCTCGGTCGACGTCTTCGCGGCGTCTCCGTCGCGGGACGTCGTCTCCATCGCGCGCGACGATCGAATCGATGTCCCACGCGAGCGTTTCGGGACGCGTCGACGCGATCGTCCCATTCGCGCCAATCTCGCGTGATGACGCGCGCGAAAGCGACCTCGCGACGACGACGACGGATGTGATGGACGCGGGGACGATGGAGACGTCCGATGGGAGGAGGTCGAGGTCGAACGCGGGCGCGAGAGGGCGTGGGGTGATGATGGGACGAGACGGCGAGGAGGCGCGAGACGGCGCGCGGCGGACGCCTCGGAACGCGTCGAGAAGGAAACGAGGTCGGCCGAGGGCGAGTGCACCGGAGGAAGGGTCGTTGTTTTGGTTGGTTGAGGTGCGTGTGTGTTCGTGCGAGAGCGCGCGCGCGTGTTCGGGGTGGAGACGGTGATGGGAGACTGACGCGAGGCGCCGCGCGCGGGTTGACCGAATCGAACAGGCGGCGGAGAAGGCGGCGCCCGAGGGCGCTCGTGGGAACGAGACGGTGAAGAAACGACGCGGGCGACCTCGTAAAGAATCGTCGAGGTCGACGGCGTCCGTCAAGGCGCCGTCGGGTTCGGTGATGAAACGGAAAAAGACGAACGACGGCGGCGAGCGGGCGCGCGAGGACGCGGGCGGCTGCGCGGCGGCGTTCGCGGCGGTGGGTGGGTTCAAAGACGAAGACGCGTTCGACGACGACGATCGATCCGAGTACGACGACGAGGAGGGCGGTGAGGGAGATGAGGACGCGGGCGACGATGACTCGTCCGAGCGTCGTCGATCGAGACATCGCGGCGGGAAAGGGTTCACGCAACAGTGGACCAAGGAGGAGGACGACGAGCTCGTCGCGCTCATCGAGAAATACGGCGCGAAACGGTGGAGTTACATCGCCAGTCACATGCGAAGGCGTCGAGGAAAACAGTGCCGCGATAGGTATCTCAATCACCTGCGCCCCGGGATCAGGACCGGGGAGTGGAGCGCCGAGGAGGAGCAAATTCTCATCGAAGGGCACAAGGCGTTGGGCACCAAGTGGGCGGCGCTGGCGAAACTCTTGGTCGGTCGACCGGAGAACGCCATCAAGAATCACTGGCACGCGACGCTGCGGTGTAAAACGCACAAGACGCGCGGGGAGGCGCCGAAGATTTCGGCGTTGAAGCGTTATCAGATGAGTCTCGCCCAGAGCGCGGAGAACGGTGCGGCGGAGGACGTCGCGGCGGAGCCGACGAGAAGCCACGCGACGGCGACGACGACGGCGACGAACGCGACGACGGCGACGACCGTAGATGGTGCGGAGAATCTCGGCGGCATGAGTCGATCGGCGAGAAACTCGCGGTACTCGAGAGCGCAGCGAGAAGAAATCGAACAAGGTTTGACGCGCATGCGCGATTCGTTACCGGACAAGTTGAAAGCCGTGTGGCAAATAGCCGACGACACCGCGACGGAGGACGACCGCGGCGCAAGCGCTGATCTAAAGACGAACGATAAGGCGACCGCGACCGCGGCGACGACGGAGAAATCCGGGAAATCTGGCGATGACGTCGCGTTCGTGACCGCCTCGACCGGGCCGTCGGGTCGGCCGATTTCGCGAAACGTCGGCGCTGGAGGCGCCAAGGCGCGGTCGTCGATCACGTCCACGTTCGCCCCCGACGATTTCATTCGCGTCGACGAGACGCCAATCGATATCGTACAGTGTCAAACGGCGGTGAGCATCACGGGAGCGCCCGAGATGACCATGCTCGCGTCGACCGCCGCTGTGGACGGACCGTCGTCTCTCCGAGGCGACGCGCGACTCTCCGATGACGTCATCCTGAAAGGTTTGCGCGATATCGCCGCCACGATGCGCTCGCGATACGAATTGAGTCGACTCGCCCTCGTTATTCGCTCCGGTGCGCTCAAAATCGGCGACACCAAGACGTGCATCGCCGTCTCCGGCCACGACTGGAAGACCGTCGCCGCCGCCGCGGACGCGGCGAGTCGACTCGTCAAGAGTGAATACAGTTTTCACTCGCCCTAGCGCAGCGCAGCTGTAATGTACAAATCTACTTTTTTCATCAAAATTCTCTACTCGGTCATCTGTCGAATCTTCTCCTCCGCCTCGAGCTCGGCGATTTTCGCGTCGAGCGCTTCCGCCGTGAGCGGACACCCTATGATTTCCTCCAACTCGGTAACGCTGATGGTATCGTCCGGCGGCAGACACGGCAACGATACGCTCGGAAATATAAAGTTTGGTTTTTGCAGCTTCAACTCTTTTCTGGACGCCTCTCGGTGTATGATGTTGTACAACCCCGCGAGCTCCCAATACGCGTCCTCCGCGTTGAGCGTCTTCAACGTCGCCATCTTCGCGATCTCCCCCAACCGCTGACACTTTTGCGTCACCGCCTCCGCGGGGAACGCCTTCTTATTATCCAACAACCACAGCTCTAAACCCAACGCGGCGTCAAACAGCGAGTCGAGGCGATACTCCACCGACCCTTTCGACTGGGATTCGATCTCCACCAGTTGTTTCTTGATCTGTTCGCGCTGTTCCTTCTCCTGTTGTTTCGTCGATTTCTTCGCCCCGGCGGCGTTCGTCGCGGGCTTCTTCTTCGGAGCCATCCTGCCGAGCGCCAGACGCGCGACGGTCGACCCCGCGTCAGCCTGTGTCGCGCGCCCATTTTCTTTTCATTTTCAAAAGAAATCTGAGAACTCGAACGCGCCCACGCGTCACACGTCGCCCGTGCCGCGCGTGTCGTCTCGAGCGAGCGACGACGTCTCGACATGGCGTCTCGCGTCCATCGAGACGGGGCGAACGGCGCGTCGGATCGTCAATTGCGCGCGTTTACCGCCGCGACAGATTCCATCAAGAGCGGTGTCTTCATCAGTAAACGCGCGCGCGCGCGAGCGCCGAGCGAGACGGAGGCGAGCGAGACGGAGGGGCGACCGATGTTTGAACCGATATTTCGCGATGAGTCCGAAAAGTCGAGAGCGGCGCGATCGAGGGCGTACGAGCGCGCGTGGGGGGCGCTGGACGCGCACTGTCAACAGGTGGTGGACGAGGCGAACGCCGACGCGTTTGAAAAAGTGTCGAGATTCGTCGAGGAGACGCACGATGGGTACCTGGAGCGAACGGCGCGGGAGGTGACGACGTCGTACGCGGACGAACGCGTACCCGTGGGGGTGGTGCTCGCGGGAGGAGTGAACAGCGACGATCACGAGGAGACGTTCGCGGCGTTGACGAAGTCGCTGAGAAAAACGGGGAGGGCGCACTGCGCGTTGTTACGGTCGAGAGATTTGAAGGCTCGCGCGGGAGTGGGGACGGGTAGCATAGGTGTCGCGTTTGGGGTCATCATGCGACAGTTGGATCGAAGCGGGGCGCATTGGAGTGGGAAGAACATGCGCGCGGTGGCGCGGTGGCACAAGGAGACGACGGCGGCGAAGACGGAACGGTTGGGGAACGGTGGGGACGCCTTCGTGGCGATGTCTCCGGAACCGTTGACGGTATGGAACGGGGTTGATGGTGATCCATCGACGTGTGCGGCGCTCGCGGTGTCGAAGAAACGAGGACGGAACGGGGACGATTCCGTCGCAGTGTCGCCGGCGACGAGACGTTCGAAAAGACGCGCGCGCGAAGAGTCACAGGCACGCGAAAAGAGCGGCGACGATTCGTGGGATTATCCCGCGATTCAAGGCATGAATTGCCCTGTTGTTCTCGTCGTCGAAGACACCGAAAGTTTCGACGCGCGCGTGTTGGATTCGCTCTTGCGAAGCGTTTCGGAGTTCGCGACGAGCGTTCCCGTCATCGTACTTCTCGGTTTAGCCACGAGCGTGGGCTCGCTTCAAGGCATGCTTCCCGCGGCCACGGCGGCGCTGTTGAACGCGCGCGCGTTCCAACTCTGGGCTCCCGGAAAGATGATGGAAGCCGTGCAAGAGCGCGTGTTGTTGAGCGCCGAACGCGTCCCCGCCTTTGGCAGCGAAGTGCTCAACGTGTTACACACTCGATTCAAAGAGCACGATTTCTCTCTCGCCGCCGTACGTCGGGCGTTACATTTACTGACGCTCACCCACTTCATGACCGAACCTCTCAGCGCGGTGTTACCTCTCCTCGCGCAGGACGCCAGCGATGCGTGTGCCGACGGCGAAGACAGCGACGACGAGTACGGCGACGCCATCGATCAATTCGCTCGGACTCTCGAACCCAACGCCGTCGAGTACGCGAGACGAAAACACGGGTTCGGGGAATCCTCAAACGTCGATAAGGACGCACCGTCGACGAAATATACGAGGAGTGAACTGAGCGCGGCGCTCAAAGATGTGTACAGGCTTCGCAGACGATGGGCGTTGTCGCTCAAGTGTATTCAAATCGCGTGCGCGGCGTCCGAGCAAAAGTTGAAAAAGACCTCCATCACGACCATGGCTGATTTACTCTTGGACGCCTCGAGAGACGGGTATTTCGGGAAAGACGCCGAGAACGATCGAAGCGCGGGTGGATCTCTGATGAATGTGATCTGCTCGCGCGTGCTCGACGAATTTACGACGGCGGAGATTGGCGTTTTGATTCAATCCATGTTAAAAGTCTTGGACAAAGACGAGGTGATGCGCTCGGCACAGGGTTCCGAGTTACGTTTTCTCCTGATGCGTATCGAGGATGGCTCGTTCGAGGTGGAGGACGCGCGAAGAGCGCGAGAGGCGGAGACCAGGGCGACGATGGTGAGGGAGGCGCGAGATGACGGCGTCGCCGACGGCGCGGCGACGGGTGGCGAGATAGACGTCGACGCGCAACAGCGTGCCATCGCGCTCATCTTGGAGCAGAGAAAGAGAAAGGGCGGCGGTGGTGGGTCGTTTAAGGCGACCTCGATGACGCCGACGGCCGCGCCACGCGCGGAGATAGACGCGGACGCCGACGGTCTTGTGCTTCCGAAATCGCCGACTCGCGGTCGAAGCGCGCCGGCTCTTCCGGCGCCGGAGACGGACGATCAATCGCTCGCGCTCGCGTTGAGAACACCGACACCGTCCAAGGCCGCGTCTATCGGCAAATCTGGCGCATCGAAGGAGTTTTGCGACATCCTTCGCTCCATCGCGAGAACGTACTCCAGTCGACCGCCCGAATCGCTCGCGGCGAGCGGAATCTTCGTCGTCACCGACGTCGACTGCGTTCGCGCGGCGCTCCAAGCGTCGCCCCGTCTCGCGCTCGAGAATACACTCACCGATCCGAGTGAAATCTTGCGATGTACGTGTTGTCGACGCGACGAGTACGATTTGAAAGCCAGTCGGCGCGTGCCCAAGTCACTCCCCGACGCCTCGGCGGCGTACCGCCTTCTCGCGCGGTTTGGTGAACAAGCGCCGATTCATGATTGGTTCCGAAGCTTTTGCGAGAGTCGAACCGGCGGTGCGAACAAACCTACCGCATCGTCCGCGGCCAATCCGAGTGGTGGCGCCAGAGGAAAAGGCACATTCGGTCTTCCGCGCGAGACGCTCTGGGAACTCCAAGCCAGGTTCACGCGCGCCGTCGCCGAGCTCGAGTTTCTCGGCATCGCGCGACCGTATCAAAAAGGTCGCAAGGGGGTCGAGTACATGGTTCGCACGGCGTTCCCGCTCGATAAACTCGCCAGGGATTCGCACAACGAGCGTCTCGTCGATCGTCTCGCCATTCGCGCGCCCGAGTGAGCGTCGATTGTTTCGTTTTTTAGAAGTGTAAAGCACTCGCGTTCATTCACCATTCGTTTGTGTCGTCCAGACAAAACGGCGTCGAGACACCGATAGGAACATTCTCGAACAATCTTTCCTCTGCGTGGTGGTGTTAATGAACACCATGATTTGATTCTTTTTGGTTGGTTTGAAATTTTTTTTTAAAGCGTGAGAGCGTGTCTGAAGGCGAACCTTTGAACGCTTAGTACTCTTGGCTCGCGGAACCGCTCTTCTTGGACTTCTTCGGCAACAAGACGGAGTGGATGTTCGGCAAGACACCACCGGACGCGATGGTGACGGTACCCAAAAGCTTGGACAATTCCTCGTCGTTGCGAATGGCGAGTTGAATGTGTCTCGGCACGATGCGCGACTTTTTGTTATCGCGCGCGGCGTTCCCCGCGAGTTCGAGCACTTCCGCCGCGAGGTATTCCTACGCGCATCCAACGAACGCCCATCGGTCAGTCATCGCGCCCAGCTCTCCCGAGAGCGCTCTCTCCTCTCCTCTCCTCTCTTCTCACGAACGAACGCCGCGAATGAATTCAAAAACAAAATTCAAAAATCATCACGCACCATGACGGCCGCCATGTACACGGGCGCGCCCGCGCCCACGCGCGTGGCGTACTTGCCAGCCTTTAAGTATCTCGCGACGCGACCGACCGGGAATTGCAACCCAGCCTTGGCGGATCGGCTCGTGGCCTTCTTCCCAGTCTTTCCTTTTCCTCGTCCGGACATCTTCTCGCGCGCGTCGGTGTGCCG
>Ga0208410_1001021_pt1 | contig 15015 bp, 8 predicted proteins | sample ETN02SmetaG_3_FD_185787 | JGI IMG/M metagenome (GOLD analysis project Ga0208410, IMG submission 185787) | Marine microbial and viral communities from oxygen minimum zone, Eastern Pacific Ocean - ETNP2014F10-02SV257 (SPAdes) (version 2) | ecosystem: Environmental > Aquatic > Marine > Oceanic ... | reverse complement strand
GTGAGGGAGAGGATATCGCCGTCTCGGCGCGGCGCGCGGGGAAGTCAACGCCGAGAGCGTCGACGACGACGACGACGATGCAATCCAAAATACGCGTGTCCGTGCGTAAACGACCCTTAAACGTCAAGGAGACGTCGAGAAAAGAGCGGGATATATGCACGACGGACGGTGAGACGCGCAAACTGACGGTGTGGGAACCAAAGGTGAAGGTGGATTTGACGCGATTCGTGGAGAAGCACGCGTTCGCGTTCGACGCCGTCTTCGACGAATCGTCCACGAACGATGAGGTGTACGCGAGCGAGGTGGCGCCGTTGGTGGAGTTTTTATTGAATCGCACGAACGCGACGTGTTTCGCGTACGGCCAAACGGGGAGCGGGAAGACGTACACGATGCAGCCTCTGCCGGGACGCGCGGCGAGGGACGTGCTCGCCGCGCTCACTCGTCCATCCACCGGCGATGACGACGAACGCTCGCGATTACAACTCTGGGTGAGCGCGTTTGAAATTTACGGCGGTCGCGTGTTCGACCTCCTCAACGGTCGACGCAAACTGCGCGTGCTCGAGGATTCAAAGTCGCAAATTTGCATCGTGGGATTGAAAGAGTTTTGCGTCTCCGACGGCGACTCGTTCGATCGACTCGTCGAGCACAGCGCCAAGGCGAGGTGCGTCGGGAGCACGGGTGCAAACTCTGAGTCGTCTCGCTCGCACGCGATACTTCAGCTCGTCCTGAAGAAACCCGTGGAGACGGCGAACGCGCAGCTCGCTGCGCTTGAGACACACGGCGAACCGAGCGCGGAGATTTACGGCAAGCTCTCGTTCATCGATTTAGCCGGAAGCGAACGCGGCGCGGACACGACAGATAACGATCGTCAGACCCGAATCGAGGGCGCGGAGATCAATAAGTCGCTCTTGGCGCTCAAAGAGTGCATACGAGCGCTCGATTCCGGCGCGTCGCACGTCCCGTTTCGTGGATCCAAATTGACCGAGGTGCTCAGGGACTCTTTCCTCGGCGACTCGCGAACGGTGATGATCGCCAACATCTCCCCGGCGGAGCGTTCGTGCGAACACACACTCAACACGCTTCGATACGCCGATCGCGTGAAAGAGATATCGAAATCCGGGGGTGGTCAGATCGAGTCGTCCACGTCGGCGAGCGTGCACAGAGAGTCCCGTTCGACGGCATCTCGCCGCGCGTCGACGTCCAGAGCACCGACGGCGCACGCGTCTCAAGACGAAACGACGATGTCAACGAAATCGCGATCGACGAGCGCGCCCGGGACGACGACGCAACGCACGAGCGCGGTGTCGACACCGACGCGAAAAATATCGTCCGCGTCCATGTCGCGAGACGAAGCCGAGCGCGCGCACGACGCCCTCATAGACGTCATCCTGAGCGAAGAGGACGCCATAATCGCCGCTCATCGCGAACACATAGAGCGATCGATGGAGACGGTGAAACACGAGATGGATTTCCTCGCCAACGTGGATAAACCGGGATCCGCGGTGGACGTCTACGTGGACGAGTTGGACGCCATCCTCGCGGAACGCGCCGAGGATGTCGCGCGTCTCCGCGCGCGCGTCGACAGGTTTCGCTCCCTTCTCGCGCAAGAGGAGTCTCTATCCGCGCGCGTGTTGGCGACGGAGACGACGTGACGATTTAATTTGACGCTAGTGATGTAAACTGCACCTCTACTGTAATCGAATTCAACCGCCCTCTACGCGACGGCTCTTCGGGACATGGCGATGTATTGCGATCGCGCGCGCGCGCTCAAGGGAAGCTGAAACTCGCTCGCCGCCCACACAGTATCGTCCGGTATCCAGCCCTTGAGCATGTCGCCCTCGTCCTTTCCGAGCACCGGACGGGACACCGTCGGGTACCTCAGGAATCCGCTCTGCACGCCGTCGCCGTCAAACATGAGCGGCGACACGCCCCCTTTCAACCCGACGCGCATGTTGATTCGTCCAGGCGATAGCGTATAATCGATCCATTGCTCCACGAGAGGCGACGGCACGCCTCCCTTGTTGCTCGACGCCGCCGTGGGGACGACCCAACAATCGCTCCACAGCGTCGTCCCCGAGCGCGGCACCGCCAACCCGATCAACGTCGATCGTCGCGCGACGGAAAAGACATCCTCCGACGGCCCGACGACCACGGCGCAATCTCCGCACGCGATGGCTTGTAAATACTGCAAATCGTCGAACACTTTGACGTTTTCACGAAGCGCGCGCACGCGAGCGCTCACGCGTCCGTCGACGCCTCCGACGTCCGTCGCGTTCGCCGATAATCCCTCCGCCTTGAGCGCCGCGCTCAACAACAATCTCGGCGCATTCGGCATCCCGATCAAACCTTTCAGACGAGGATCGAATAAATCCTCCCAATCTCGCGGTGGCGGCACCCCTTTCGGGAGTTTATCTTTTCTGTACGCCAACGTCGCGCATCCAAATCTATACGGCGCGCCGTAAATCAACCCGCTCGAACTCACCCCTCCCGTCCTCGGATCTCTCCGCACGAGCGCGCGCCACACCGGTGGTAAACTCCTATACCACAGCGACGATTCCGCGTTCGGAACCGGTCGTATCAACCCATTCACGATCGCCGGCGCCAACCACTCGTCGCCGAGCGTCGCGCAATCCGCGCCTCGCGTCTTCTTCCCATTTTTCGCTAGATTCGAGTACACCTCCGCCACGCTCGCGCACATCGTCATCGAAAATTTCACTCGCTTCGTCTGCGTCTTCACGAACTCACCGCTCGCGCTCTGCGGCACGCTCTGTCGAAGCGCCGTCACTCGCAACGGCGCGTCGAACGCGTACGCGTTCCTTCTCTCGCCCTCGTACATCACCTCCGTCGTCGCCCTCGCGCGGTCCTCGCTCGCGAGCGCGACGCACGCGTGCGTCGCGATCACCGTCGTCACCGCGACGCGTCGCGAGCGTCGAGGCTCGCGCGCGTCGTCGTCTTCGATGTCAACATCATCATCATCGTCCCCGGGACGATGTATCGCTCTCGTCGCTCTCCTCGCTCGCGCCGCGCGCGTCGCGCGCGCCGACGACGTCGACGCGCGCGTCGTCGCTCGCGCGGACGCGCGCATGGCGGCGTCGTCGGTGGCGCGACGACGTCGCGCGCGGGTGTGTCGATGTCGATGATTCTCACACGAAAACCTCGACACTTCGCGACGTCTCGTCGCGCCGTTCGTACCGCGCGCGCGCACTCACCGGCCGCCGTGCGTTCGAACGCACCGTTCCACACCGATTCGCGCCATGCCGCGCGCTCTCGCGTCGTCCTCGCGCGCGTTCGTCGTCGATCGATGCGCGGGAGGTCATCGTCACCATCATCACCGTCGCGTCGCCGCGACGCCTCGCGCGTCGCGTCTGCGAACTCGCGCGCTGGACGGACACTTCGAAACGCTTCGTTTCTTGACGCCCGCGGACGTCAAGCGCGTGGCGGAGACGCACGGCACGCCGACGTACGTGTACGACGAGGCGTCGCTCGAAGCGCAGGCGAAGACGGCGAACGCGTTTCCGAACGCGTACGGTCTTACGGTTCGATACGCGATGAAAGCGAGCCCGAACGCGGCGATTTTGAAGACTTTTAAAAAGGCTGGATTGAACATCGACGCGTCGAGCGGGTACGAGTGCGAGCGGGCGATGCTCGCGGGGTTCGCGGGGGAGGAGATTTCTCTGTCGACGCAAGAGCTTCCGACGTTTTTCCCGGAATTGGTCAGGCGCGGGGTCAAGGTGAACGCGTGTTCGTTGGATCAGTTGGATCGATTCGGGGCGCAGTTTCCGGGCGGGGAGATTGGCGTGCGATTTAACCCGGGATTGGGAAGCGGTGGGACGGGGAAGACGAACGTCGGCGGTCCGAGCTCGTCCTTTGGCATTTGGTACGAGTCGCTCCCCAAAGTGAAGGAGATCGTCGAGAGGCATAACCTCAGGGTGGTTCGCATTCACACGCACATCGGAAGTGGGAGCGACCCGGCGGTGTGGCAAAAAGTGAGCGGGATGTCGCTCGATCTGTGCCGCGAGTTTCCGACGGTGACGACGCTCAACCTCGGCGGCGGGTACAAGGTGGGACGCATGTCGTACGAAAGCTCCACCGACCTCGCCGTCGTCGGCGCCCCGGTCAAGGACGCGTTCGAGTCGTTCGCCGCGGAGACTGGACGCGAGTTGAAGCTCGAGATTGAACCGGGGACGTTTTTATTGGCCAACTCGTGCGCCGTCGTCACCTCGGTGCAAGACAAGGTGACCACGGGCACCGCCGAGGGTCACACCTTTTTGAAGCTCGACATGGGCATGACCGAGGTCCTCCGACCGAGTCTCTACGGTTCTCAACACCCGCTCGTCTCCGTCGGCGCCGACGGTGAACTCCCGAGCACGCAGGCTGAGTACGTCGTCGTCGGACACTGTTGCGAATCCGGCGATTTGCTCACGCCGGCGCCCGACGAGCCCGAAACCATCGCCGAGCGTCTCATGGGCGACGTCTCCATCGGCGATTACGTCGTCATCGAGGGTTCCGGCGCGTACTGCGCCGGCATGAGCTCCAAGAACTACAACTCGTTCCCGGAGGCGCCCGAGGTGATGAAGCGCGTCGGCGGCGACTTCGCGCTCATTCGTCGCAAACAGACGCTCGACCAAATTCTCGTCAACGAGGTCGAGTACACCGCGTGAATTCGACGACGCGTCGCGTCATGAAACGAAACAAATATATATTCCACACCATCCCGCGCGATCGGCACTCGCGATCGCGCGTCCACCGCGTCGACATCGCGCCAAAAGTCCCCGCGCGACGTCACTCGCCGCCTCTCCACTCGCCGCCATGACGTGGACGACGGTCTCCCTCGCGCGCGCCGTCGCCCCAACGCCTCACTCTCGACGCACCGTTCGCGCGCGCGCTCGACGCACCGTTCACGACGCGTACACCGCCATCGAACGCGCGCTCGACGACGCATCGTCGCGTCCACCGAGCGAACGTCCCGAGGCGCTCGAGCGCGCGTCCGACGTCGTCAGGTCGTCCCTGCGCGACGCCAAGGCGAACGGGAGCGCGACGCTGTGGAACTCAATCTCCCCGACGATACGACGCGACGTTTTCCCGAACGAGCTCAAGAGATTGGTGCGATGCGACCCGGGACGAATCGCGTCCCCGAGCGACTCGAATGACTTCAACTTTATAGTCGCCGTGACGCTGAGCACGAGCGCGCTCGCGACGGTCGTCGGCGTCGTCTTACCCGGAGATTGGGGTGCGTTCGGGAGTTATCTCATCGGAGGCGTGTCGTTGGTCGTCCTGGCGATCGGTTCGACCGCGCCCGGGTTGTTGCGCGTCGGCGTCGATCGGTTGGCGCGCGCGAATCCCGAGTATCGAAGACGCGTGGCGAGACACGAGGCGGGGCATTTTTTGGTTGGATTCGCGCTCGGTGTTCCCGTGGCGTCGTACGATTTGGGGATCGATAGTTCGCACGTGAATTTTATGGAGTCAAAGCTGGAGCGGAAGATTTTTTCGGGGGCGAAATTGACGGAGGAGGAGGTTTTGCCGTTGGCGGTGATTTCAATGGCGGGCGTGGCGGGCGAGGCGTTGACGTTTGATGACGTGATGGGACAGAACGCGGATTTATACGATTTGCAGCGAATTTTGAACAGAGTATCGCCGAAACTGTCGGACGCGGCGCAGCAGTCGACGACGCGGTGGGCGGTGTTTCAGGCGGCGACGATTTTAAAGGAGAACGCGGCGGCGTGGGACGCGCTGACCGAGAAGATGATCGAGGGGGCGTCGGTGACGGAGTGTCTCGTCGCGATCGAAGACGCGTCGTCGCGCGCGTGAGAGCTTTTAATGAAATGAATAGCTATTCTTTTTTGTTTTGTATCGCTACGAGTTACTAGAGGCGTCGTCGCGCGCGGCGTCGAGTCGTAAATCGTTCGTCGCGCGCGGACGCGAAAGAGACCGCGAGCGCCAAACCGCACGCCGCGCCGAACGCCATCTGCGACAAAATCTCGCGATGGTTTCGATACGCGCGCGCGAGATTACGTCGAGTTCGAACCACCGCCGATGGAAGTCGAGTCGCGAAACGTCGCACCGCCGAGAGCGCCGACGTTGGACCGCCGCGCCGCGTCTTGCGCGGCGAGTCGTGCTTCTGCCGCGCGAGCCTGCGTTAGTAAAGTAAAGTCGTGTGCCGCATGAGTCGTCGAGTCACGAGGTGCGAGCGAGCGAGCGAGATCGAGAGAGAAAAAACGCGCGTCGCGCGTGTGTCGAGACGTACCATTTGTTCTCGACGATCGTTCACCGCCTTGTTCGCCTGACCGAGCAACGCCGCGGATTTCTTTTCGGCGTTCGCAGTCGTCGTCGTCGATGTCGTCGTCTGTTCCGCCGCTTTCGCCAACAACGCGGCGGCCGCTGATTTCTTCTTCTTCTTTTGTGCCTTCTTGCGCTCCTTTTCCTTTTCCTTCTTCGCGGCCTCGTACTCAGCCTCCTTGGCTGCCTGTTTCGCCTCCAACTCGGGCGTCAACGCGCTCGGCACTCGCGCGCCCTGCATCCAATCCCACGCGTCCGGTATACGCGCCATCGCGCGCCGGAACGCGTCGCGCGTCTCTTTATCCTTGCTCACCGTGTACGCCACCTTGCCCTTGTACACTTCGGTCGGATCGGCGCGTGAGTCGACGAGAAGAGCGAAGACGGCGTCCGCGTTGCCGTCTCTCGCCGCCGCGTGCAACGCCGGTTCCGGGACGATAATCTCCGGTTCCTCCGGTTCCTGAATCTCGCGCGCGGGCATCGTCTTGTTCGCGATGATGAAATTCGTGTCCACGAGCGCGGATAATGCATCTTCATCGACGCTCGGTCGCGAGGGTTCTTCCTCCTCGACGACGTTCAAGTTCACCGTGGCGAGTCGTCCCGCGACCCGACGCGTCTCGTTAAACGTCGGTCGCCCCGTCATGAACGGCACGCGTCGCACGCGCGGATCTTTCCTATCGAGCATGGGATTCTTCTCGTTGAATATGGTCTTCGCATCGACTTTACTCACGCTTATGAAGATTAAACTCGCGCTCTGTGTAGAGACGTTCAGTCAGTCGATCGGTCGGCGTCGAACGAGCGAAGAAATGAAAATACGTTAAAAAACGCGCGATCCGTCAGCTCTCATAGCATAAAAGACCTCACGGACGGCCTTCGCGCGATGCACGACGCGCGTTCTCTCGCGCGAGAGCGTGACGACGTGACCGACACCCGTGGTCGAAACGTCCGCGCGAACGTCGGCGAACGCGCCGACCTTCGCCGAACGTCTCTCGCGTGAATACCGATCGCGTCCACTCTCGCGGTCGAGTCCGCGCGCGCGCACCGCAGCCACTCGAACGATTCACACCGTTCGTCTCGGGATCAAAGTTTACATCACCCGGATCGCGCGAAGAAAAAGAAGAAAAACTCTCGCGGCGCACCTCCAACACGTCCCGCCACTCCCTAAACGTCTTCCGCATATCCTCCTCCAACGCCGCCTCATTCGCTCGACGCATCGAACTCCCCGCGCTCTTTATATTCTTCCCACCGCCGTCCTTGTGTACCTGCCGACCTCCAGCCTTGGCGCGCACGACGTACCGTCTCGCCGTCGCGTGTCGCGTCACCGCCGCCTTCGGCGCGTCCCCGTCCCCATCCATCACCCGCGCATCGAACGCGCTCACCGCGAAATGCCCCCCTCGCGCTAATACCACCACCCACGGTCTGTGTTTCTCGCGAACGAGCGCGCGAAACGCCTCGTGCGCGTCTTCCCGTCCCTCGTCGGCGTCTTCCTCGGAGAAGAGAAGCGCGCGCCACACGCCTCTGGGGACACCGTCCGCGCCGACGACGACGCACTGTTTCCCATCCCCGGCGCCGACGACGGAGACGAGATTCGCCGCGCGCGCGACCGCGTCCGAGGCCTCCTCCTCCTCCTCCTCGTCGTCGTCCGAGACGTCTTCGCCCGAGGAGGAGGAGGAGGCTGACGAGGCGTCGGAATCACGCGCCGTTCTCGCGCGCGGGTACGCGATGACGCGCGCGGGCACGACGCGGGACGTCGACGCGCGTCCCGCGCGCGGTTCGGGCGCGTCGAAGACGCGCATGACGGCGCGCGCGCGAGTCGAATGACGGATGGACCATTCGTCGGGCGGTCGGGGACCTGTGTCTAAACCCTAGCCTAAACCCTCACGAAAAAACGCACGAAACGCCTCGTTCGACGCGGACCCGCGGCGAGACGCTCGCGCGCACACGTCGACGCGAGGCGAGAGGAAGGCTCGAACGAACGAGGTCGGACGCGAGAGAAGAGACGCGCGCGACGGATTGATTCGGACGTCGGACGACGGGAGACGAGAGGGACGGTGACGAGGACCCATCCATGACGCGCACGCGCGTGACGTGTTACTTTCCCGTGGAGCACGTCCCGGAGAGCAAATTCGGTGCGTTCAAGGTGTGGTACGTCGACGTGGACATCGATGAGAGAGATAATAAGATGGACGTGCGCAAAGCGATCGCGTTGGCCACGGGGGCGCCGTTTTCAAAGCTCAAGATTCGACTCGGTGGGTTCGGGGAGGTGCTCGCGTTCGTCGCGGGCGCGTACGGCGATAGATTACGCGTGGGTAACTGGGGCGCGTCGAAAGCGGTGTTTGAACCTCGATTACTTCGCGCGCACGAACTGAACGATCTCGGTGCGGGTTCGGTGACGGATCTGCCGGATTGGGATCACTCCAAGTACGACGGGAGATACGATTGGGTGCAGGAAGTGCGCGACGAGTGGAAGTGACGCGAACGCCGCCGCGGTTGACGCGATTCGCCCCCGCGCGATTGAATAATCCCCGCCTGAATACTAAAAAATCGGTCACGATTCATCCCAAAAGTGGGCGTTACATCGACTAGTGTTGTTAATTGCTGTATCTAACCCTGCAGAACGGCTTGGAGCGCCGCTTGTTTCTCCGGCGTCAAGACGCCCCACGCCGCGGCGAGCTTGTCTTGCGGGAGGCTCGCTTGCATTTGCACGAGGAACGCCTTCATCTTCGCCGCAACCTCCGGATCGACGAGTCGAAGCTTGGTGCTGAGCGTGGACGTGGGTAACACGTCCGCGAGCACGCTCACGACGCGCGGGACGTGCTCGTAGGAGGCGCCCATGAGCGCGCCTCCGTTGGATTCGAGCAAGCGCATGAGCTGCGCGTGCACGTTTCTCGCCTCCACCTTGTCCTCAGTCAGAGGCAAGTTCGCCAACCACGACGGTAAGATGACGCTCGCGTCCAACGCCCCGTTTTGAAATTCGCACATCTTTCCGAGCGCCGCGACGGCGTTCTCAAAGGCGTAAATGTTTTCGTCATCTCGAGCGCCCGGCGCTTGAATCACCGCGGCAAGCGCGGCGAGCGCGTTGGAAACGTGCGGGGCAAACTTGTCGCCGCAGTGTTCCGCCATGACACCAATGCCGTACACGGACGCTTGACGCACGTCGGCGTCGTTGTCGCCGCACCCGGCGATGCACGGGACGACGAAACCTTCGAGGTATTGCAACGCCGCTCCGTCGTCGCTCGCGTGTTCGAAAATGTCGTCGAACACGCAAATGGCGATGCGACGTTCGGCGGCACTTCTGTTCTTGTCCAAGAGCGGGACGATAAAACTTAAGAGAGGCTGCAACGACGGAAGGATGGCGCCGTGGAAGCTCTTGAGGAGAGATCCGACGCATTCAGCGAATTGATCAAACACTTCGTCCTCGGCTTCTTGTTCCTCCTCCAACGCTTGCATTTCTTCCTCGTCGAAATCATCCGTCCCCGCGCGCTTGTTGCGCTCCGCGCGTCGTTCAAGGGATTCCGTCAACAACACCTTGAACGTTTCCAACATCGCGGGCAAATGATCGCGGACGAGCTCTCCGGCTTCACCGGCGGATTCCGCGAGAGACTCGAGCATGCGCGCCTGCATCGAGAAGCAAGTAATCTCGTCAGTCGAACACGTCGCGAGAACGTCGAAGAAAAATCTGAAAAAACATTGAAAAAGTCTGAAACATCGGGAGACTGTTAAACGGATTTATCACCATCGCCGTGAGGCGTCTTGAAGGGGAATCCATAAGTTTCGTCATCTGTTTCGTACGCGACGCGCTCGATTTGAAAAAGTACGCACCGAAATTTCGATATCGGGTTCCTTGGCCATCGCTTGAATGAGCGGCGGAATGATGTGGTTCACCAACTGTTGGAACCAAACTTGGTCCTTCGCACCCTTGGTCACGGCGATCTTACCAGATCTGAGAATATCCGGAAGGGACGCCACGGCTGCACGGCGAACGTCTTCATGGAAATAAAACTCGAGCGAAGGAATCATCGTCTGAAGAATTTGTTCCAGGTACGGCAAGATGCCATCCTTGAGTTCGTCGACGTAGCAGCACAACATGTTGCACGCGGTTGCCTTTTCTTCGAGAGCAGCTGTGCGAATGGACACGCGCTTGTCGCCGTAATCCACGCGTTCGTACTCTTCGTTCTCGTCCTCTTCATCCTCTTCGTCGTCATCCTTATCCGTGACGATGACGTCAGCCTTCAAGTTTGCAGATTTAAGCAACGGTTGCATGACGACTTCGAGGTACGGGATGAACTCTTCGCCCAAGCACTTGCACAAACGAGTCCACGCTTGGAGCATGTACTGCACCGTGGGGTCGTCGTCCTCGAAACCGCCAGATTGAAGTCGCATGAGCATGTCCATCACTTCGCGAGCGTCCGCGGCGAAGCGAGCTCGGCCGACGGCCATACCGACGAGCGAAATGCACTCCACCGCCTTGGCGCGCAACATGCGGTACTCCTTGCCGTTGGCGTTCACCAAAATCGACTTGAGGTACGGGAGCACGGTGTCGTAGTACTTGACGAAGGACTCTTGCGCGTTGTCCGCGGTGGAAGCGAGCGCGGTGAGAGCAGCTTCTTGCACGGACTTGTTACCGGATTGCAACAACGTCAAAAGCTTGTTCATGAGCGGATCCAAGTACGGAGCCATGCACTCGGGCGGGCAGTCTTCGCTGAAGTTGACGGTGGCGGCGGCGGCGTGCGCTTGGCAGCGTGGGTTCTTCGAATCGTCCATGGCGTTCAAGAGCAGCGGCAACACGTTCGCATGCGCCTTTTCTTGCAATCGCGGGCCGAGATCGGTGCACATCTGACCCAAGCCGTTGATGGCGGCCCAGCGGACGCGCGGGTGCGGGTCCGTGGCGAGGGCGTGCAAGCACGGCTGAATAGCGCTGACGACATCCTTCTTCATGCCCTTCGCGCAACCTTCAGCGATTTGCGAGAGCGCGATGAGGGCGGCGTGACGTTTCTTCCAGTCGGCGTCACCGATGAGGGACGGCATGGTGGCCGCGCACACTGGTAACATCGAGTTCGGGCCCAGAGCGATGGCAATGCGATCCAGGCACTCTTGGCCGACATCGTACAAATCGCCTTGTCCCAAACCTTCGTCCTCTTCGTTTTCGCACGTGTACCAGTCCTCGTCGTCCTCGATGTCGGTCACCAAGAAGGACACGAGGCAGTTGTACAAGCGCTGCACAAAGTTCGGCACTTTACGCATCATACCCGGCGCTCTGTCTCTCGCCTCGGTGAGCGTCACCAAGAACTCCGTGGCGAGCGTGCGCGTACCGTCTTCCAAATCGGCGTGTTCGGCCACGCTCAACATCGCCTCGACGAGTTGCGTGAGGTGATTCCGCACGAATCGCGGATCGGCCTCGGCGAGCTCGATGAACAAACCGAGCGCCTCTTGCGCCGATGTCTCGTCTTGACCTTGCAACGCAGAGCCGAGCGTGTTGAGCATCGCCGGCAACAAGTCTTGAAACTTGATGCGATCGCTCTGGTTCTCCAACGCGTCCACGAACGCGCACGACGCTCGAAGCGACGCCAACTGCACCTGCGTGTCCGCCGACGTCAAGCACGCGCTCAACACCGCGTGCAACGTCGGAATCTGCGCTACGAGCCCATCGCTCATGAACGGCGCCAACATCGCGAAGATGCTCAACGCACTCTCCTTCAACCTATCGCCGCCCTCTTGCACCGCACCGAACATGAACGGCATCAGTTCCGGCCACGCCTCTTCTCTCTCCATGGCGCCGGCGGCGATTTCACACACCAAATCGCACGTCTTTCGCGCAATCTTCGGCTCTCCCTCCTCCTTGAGCGCCGTCAACAGCTCATTCTTCAACGTCATCTTCGTTCCCTCCGCCAACTTGACGTACAGCGCGCCGTCATCCGACGTAAAGAGCCGTCGAGCCAACACCGCGCTCACCTCTCTCGCTCGCCCATCGCTCGAAGTGCGAAGCGTGCGCAGCAACTGCGTCGCCAGCTGATCCGGCGACTTCTTGCACTGATCGAACACACCCTCGCACCGCGATCGGTGGGCGTTATCCGGGCTCGAGAGCCCGGCGAGCAGGGACGCGAAGGCGTCGATCGAGTTCGGATCGAGCACCGCCGCCAGGTCGGCGCTCATGGTTCTCTCGTCGCTCGACCGCGCACCACCGCGCGCGCGCGTCGCAAACGGCGCTCGAAGACGCTCGTGCGCGCGAACTTCGCGATCGACGCGCTCGAGGCGGGGTTTGACGCTCGAGAGTGGGAGCTCTGAGGTGGGCGAGTTTGAAATCTGTGTCTCGGCGGGACGGGAGAGGGCTTTCGCGCGGGACGGAGCGTTCGAGGCGATGCGGGGCGCGAAGACGCGTGAAACGTCGTGGACGCACATCCGAGGCTAGGCTATGATTTTCATCGACTCGCCGGCGCGCGCGTGGTGGACGGCGCCGAAGATGAATTCGCGTTTGGCGTCTCGACGACGAAGCGCCGAGGCGGCGCTCGGCGCGCGCTCAGCGAGCGCGGCGGATAATTCTCCGAAAGACATCGATCCGAGGACGAAGACGAGGACGACGTCGTGGTCGGAGGGCTTGGGGGCGGCGGCGACTTTGTTGATGAGGTTACCGAGTCGACCCATGGCGCCGGTGACGATGGAGGCTCCCGCGGAGGCGGCGGCGTGTTTAAGTAAACCGCCGAGCGAGGCGGCGACGTGGACGAAATCGGCGCACACGCCTCGATCGTCGGTGGATGACTTGATGCGAGAGATGATCTCGAGTAAAGTCGGGTTGGGGAGACCGTTGGCGTAGAGAGAGAGGGCGTCCGGGACGTTGTGCTGGAGCGAGGCTCGACCGGCGGCGGCGGCTCGAGACAGGCGTCGAAGCGCGGCGTCCACGGCGTCGCGAGCCTCGAGCGCGGCGGCCGCCACCTCGGGATCATCCATCGCGGTCGCGCTCGTCACTTCGGTCGGTTTGCTCGGAGGTGCCGGAGATTCACCCCAATCGTCTTCACCCCAATCGTCGTCGCCCCAACCTTCGTCGTCCTTGACTGGCGTCGGAGGCGCGGCGTCCGCGACGGCGCCGCCTCGACCTCTGATGGCGTCCAGCGCGTCCAACGCGCTCGCACCTAGACTCGGAATTTCTGATCGCACCTGTTCCCGCTGACTCGCGAGGAGAACGCCGAGAAACGCCTCGCGAAGGGCGAGCTCGTCGTTCGGAGCAAACGGCGACGCGTCGTCGCCGGCTCGCGGGCGTCTTCCCTCGCACGCGTTGGCGTCCATCGCGATCGTGTACGCGGCGAGGACGAGCGCGAACGCCTCCTTGGGATGACCGACCGCGGTTCCTCCCGCGGCGTACATCACCTTTAAGATTTCCACCAACGTCGCGCAGACGCCCGAGGCTTTGTTTTCGAGCGCCGCGGCGGTGAGACGCTGCATGGCGATGATTTGTCTGTTCGCCTTCATATCTTTTTCGTTCGTCAAGCCCGCCGCCGAGAGCTTTGCGCGCTGAATCAGCGCGCGATGGCGCAACGCCACGCTCGGATCGACCTCGAGCGCGGCGACGAGTTCGTTGAGTTGATCCGCGGTGACGGAGCGACTGTTTCGCTCGTCCAACTCGGGCGCGTCCACCGCCTCCACTCGCGCCGCCTCGCGCAATAATTTTCGCACATGCATCGATCCATCGCGCGCCGATTTCGAACACAGCGCCTCGTCTAACGCGCGCGCCTCCGGTGCGCCCGACAGCGGCGCCAACATCAACGCCGCGCCGTCGCCGTCGCCGTCCGCCGCGCGTTCCAGCCACGCGTCTCGACTCGCGCTCGGAGTCATTAAATCTATTTCTCTATCCATCACTATCACCGCCGCCGAGCGTGGATTTTCCATCGTGTCCACGCCCACGGGATCGGTCTTCGCTCGCGCGGCGACGCGCGACACGGACTCGGCGTTCGGGCCGAGGGCGAAATAATCCGGAGCCAACGCCCAGTGCGCGGCAATCTCGGCGAGGTGTTGACCGACGACGCGATGTTCCCTGGACTCACCCGTGAGCGCATCCACGGCGTGTTTCGTAATGTTTGTCACGCGCGCGCTCGGAAGCGTGAACGCGCCCTCACCGAACGCTCGATACATCAGCAGAGGGAAAAACTTGATGACGAATCGACCGCTCGCCGCGTTCGCGTCCGCGTCCGCGCGACCCTCACGCTCGCCGCCCCACCCATCGTCGGTCACGCCGTTCCCACCTCTCGCATCGGGCGCGCTCGACGAATCCTTAACCCCATCGTCCTCGTCCTCGTCTCCCCAACTCCCCCAATCCGAATCGTCGTCCGCGCCGTCCTCGTTCGCCGTCGCCGTCGTTCCCGCCGCCTCGGCGTTCTCCACCACCCCGGCTCTTCCTCGCGCGAGCTCGCGTTCGCACGCCTCCGTCAACTCGCGCGCACACATCGCGTGTTCCTCATCCCCCTCATCGCACCCGACGAAAACCACGACCCTCGACGCCGCGCGCCTTCCCTCGACGCTCGCGCGCACGTCCTCCGCCGCGTCCCGCAACCTTCGTCCGACGCACATCACCACCGGCGCGTCTCTCGGCACCGAGTCTCCATCCATCCCGTACACACCCTCATCCTCACCCGCGCTGGAATCCTCACACGCACCACCCCTCGCCCGTCCTCGCCCTCGACGAATCGTCGCCGCGTACGTCTCCAGCGACGCCGTCGCGCGTCCCGCGCGTCCCGCGACCCCCCCCCCACC
>Ga0208410_1001018_pt1 | contig 15038 bp, 17 predicted proteins | sample ETN02SmetaG_3_FD_185787 | JGI IMG/M metagenome (GOLD analysis project Ga0208410, IMG submission 185787) | Marine microbial and viral communities from oxygen minimum zone, Eastern Pacific Ocean - ETNP2014F10-02SV257 (SPAdes) (version 2) | ecosystem: Environmental > Aquatic > Marine > Oceanic ... | reverse complement strand
GAATGTGCTGGTGCCGTGCTGGTGGCAGATGTCGAGGAACTCGCCGAGCCTGGAGTACAGCGTTGGTTCGCCATTGAGTGAAATCGCCATATGCTTGGGGTTCTGGGCCTCTAGGAACTTTTCTGGGTCTGCCTTGGGGTTCCCCCCATAACCCGTCAGCAGTCTTCTGTGCCCGCGAACCGATTCCAGATACAGCTCGTATGGGTCGTCATCCACCTTGGTGAGTGTTTCAGCGTGAGGTTCTCGCCAACAGTATGTGCATCCTAAATTGCACTGATCGACCACGGGGCTGGTCTGGAGGCAGGAATGGGACTCGATTCCGTAGAAAGTTCCCTTGTAGCAGGAGCGGTCATTCACGAGAGACTCCTTTGTCCAATGGCAGACTTTGACCCCGCCATGAGACCCAACTAACTGATACCGCTGCTTGGAAAGCCTACTAGCGATGCCCGGTTCGATCTGCGTGACTGGGTTCTGAACCATCTCCCTCGTCCCCTCTGGGTGGATTGCTAGCCTTGAATGATTCCTTAAACTCCCAGTGCCACTCCATGTCGTGACGCGTGTTGCAGCGGTGTGCATGTCCTTGGCGATTCTGCTAGCGCCTGTCTCTGGATGCTTCTCCGAATCCGAAGGAGGATCCATAATCCCATCAGGGAATCTGCAGATCAATCCATCACCATTGGTCGGGGCAATGTTGCAGGAGGTAGAGTTCATCGCCACAAGTCCGATGAGCGTACACGTACCTTACTTGGTAAGAGAGGAGGGTGCCGACTTATTCACCAATGGCACTACTCTCCACTTCAGCTCCTCAGGTAGCATAACGATCGAGATGATCGCTCCGTCAAACATCGGGAGCGCCTTCTTCATTCTCGGCTCGGGAGGAGCTTTCCAGGCACCTGGGATGCCTTACATCAGGGATTCGAACCAATCCTGGAAGGGATTCTTCGCTAGTGATTTCTTCCAGGAGGGCCCTTACACATGGGTTGAGCACCCGGTTGTCAGGGAGAACAGATCCGGTTTCTCCGAGGAGGAGGGTTCGATGCACGGAACTGGGATGATCGACGGTCTTAGCGCGTTCGAGTGGCTGGAGGAATTCGCCGACCCGGAAACCGGGTACAACGAGAGATGGGGGCCTTTCACCCTGTACGATGCCAACTACATGCGGGCTGCCGATTACCTGCAGGGTTACATGGCAGGGATGGGTTGGGATGCTCAGATTCACCGGTACTGGATCTCCGACTTCTCCTACGCAGTGAACGTGTGCGGATACAAGACCGGGACGGTCTACCCGGACGAGTGGCTGGTCCTCGGTGCCCATCTGGACGTGGCAGAGCCTGGGACCGTCCCCGGGGGAGGCACCAGAGTAGGGGCTCATGACAACGGGGCTGGAGTCGCCCTGGTCCTCGAGGCGGGCAAGGGCCTGATCCAGTTCGATCACAGGAGGACTGTCGCTATTTGCCTCTGGTCGAACGAGGAGAACGGCTACGACGGAGTGGACAGGTGGATAGACAACATCCCCCAGGGTGTGACGATTTCGAATTACCTCAATGCCGATGCGGTTGGGACCAACTGGCCCGGATACTACACCTTGGTCGTGGACTGCATTCCCAACGACGAGGACGAGCTGGGTGACCAGTGGGAGATGATCAGGATGCTGGAGTGGGTGGGGGTGCAGAACAACAACATCAGTGACGCCCTGCAACTCGGCAGGGAGATCTTCCACGAGGAGGGTTACGCATCCATGAAGGACGTGGACAGCTCCGACCAGAAGAGGCAGTCGATCTCAGTGCACGACAGCGACAGGGGGAGGTCGGACTACGAGAGGATAGCAGACCAGCTCGGGGTGGTCAGCGTGGACTGGGGGAGCCTGACCGGCGGGTCGGACTGCTACCATGCCAACTGTGACACCGTGGAGACGATGGTCGACATGATGGTTACCGACAACGGAACGGGCGTGCAGAACCTGGTCGAGTCATTCGACCTGATATCGTGGTGGATGTTCTCGGCTGCCATGGTTCTGGACGAGACTCCGATATACGACGCCTAGCCGAACTTGATTCCCGTGCCGTATGCGAATACCTCGACGGCCTTGGTGCCCTTGGGCTTGGATGGGGGGGTCATCTCCGCCGTGTCGATGCGGACGTTGAGGACGTCGTCCCATCCGGCTGCCTGTGCCTGCTCCCTGAGCCTCTGCTTTGCCTCTGCCCTCCCGACTGAGATGACCCGGTGGAGAACGTCGATACTGCCTCCAAACAACTGGTTAATCCAAGCGATCAGCAACTGCCAGTGGCTGGGGGAGAAGACGACGCTCGCGTATACGAGGCCCGTTTCCTTGATCCCCCCTACTATGTGGTCCCCCCTGAGCGTGGATAGGGGGTCCTTTCCAAAATGCTCTATCGAGGCCCTCTCCCTGAGAACTAAGTCGCTCGTCCTCCTGTTCAGATTCCTTTCGCTGAAGACCACACCGTAGAGGAACATGATGGGGTAGAAAAACGCCCATAGGATCCCAAAAACGGCGAAGAAGAGAGAGATTAGTAGGAACGGCCCGAAGCAGCATATCATCCACGGAAGTTCCTCTCTCGTTGACACACCCTCCTGGGCCATGGCGACACCAGAGAACAGCAGCACCGACAGCAGCAATGATGCGGTCAGAGTCCTCACTCTAGCGTCTATGGATCGCATCGGATCACCTGACTACTCGACCGTTACTGCGGTTCCGTATGCGAATAGTTCCGATGCATTCCCGGCGACTGAGCTCGTGGCGAACCGAACGTTAACGATCGCGTTGGCACCTCTTGCGGAGGCGTCGGCGACCATGCGTGCAATCGCCTCGGTCCTGGACTCCTCCAATAGCTCGGTGTAAGCAGTCAATTCTCCTCCGACGATGTTCTTCAGAGAGGCGAAAATGTCCTTTCCAACGTGCTTGGCCCTGACTGTGGAGCCTCCCACGACCCCTAGGTTCTGGGTGATTACCTTGCCCGCTATTGTCTCGGTGTTGACGACCATTATTCCGTCTCTTATGTGCTGCATAGTTGACGCTGGGGAGGCTTTGACTTGAACCTCACTCCTTGCTGACGTGGAACGCGGAGGGTACCTCCAATGCGGTGGGGGGCCGGGTCTTGTACGAGATCAGGACCAGTCCTGCGGCCAGGGTCAGCTCGCACATCAGGACGCTCCCATAGGAGGCTATCTTGGTGAAGAGGGCCGCCCAGCCGATCTCCTCCATGGGGATTGATTCGTAGAACTGGTCCATCCAAACCATGTAGGAGTGGATGAAGTAGAATTGCGAGGCTGCATGGACTGCGACCCACGACCAAGCAAGCTTGAGGGCCGTGCCCCTGTCCTCGGCGTTCCACATCAGTATGGCAGTGGGTATCGACAGGAGGAACAGGAATGCCGAGAGTGCGGCCCCGACGTCCCATAGGCTCATCTCGGACATGCTAGTTATCGATCGGATGAATTCCTCGCACTCCTCCCTCTCGGGATCTTCCTCGCATATCTCCTCGGGGTCCATTTCATCCACCATCTGATCCATCATTATCCCTGAGAAGGCCAAGGAAACGGCTCCGAGGAGTGAGGATAGCCCGAGGACACCGATGAAGATGGCACCGCCCTTCAGCCACCATGGTGATGGGACCTCCGGTCCGGTCTGGGCTACTCTGATACTGCCGATCACGTGTATGGGAGGGGGTCGGCACCCAAAAGGGATGTCAGTCCATGGATCCCATCTCGACCCTGTCCTCTGAACGGATCATCGTGTGGATGCACTGTCTGGATGGGTTGACCACGAAACCGATTCTGAGGAAGTTCCTGCCCAGTATCATCCTGTGCTTGAGCTGCGAGCGGTCTGCTAGGCACACCTCGACGTCGAAGTCCCTGGAAGCGATCTCGATGGTCGTCCTGATCACCGGGCGCATTGTCTCGTGGCCACCGGTGTCCCTTATCCTCCTCCATCTGTGCAGTGGCCTCTCCGTCCACCTGCCGCCCTCCTCGAGTCTGAACCTGATCCTCGTCTCGGGACTGGACTCTATGACCTCGATGTCAGATGCGTGCAGGGTGTTCGACCATGCTCCTGTGTCGATCTTTGCGAGGATGGGGGCCCTGCTGAGCTCGGGCAGCCCTACCCACTCCCTCCATCCTACTATTGCCGGCCTAATCACGTCGCCACCGCTTCCGGGGTCATCCGGGGTTTCTTGAAACCAACGGATGAGAGGTTCGGAGATTGAGTTCAGAATTGGGCCCCACGGCCTTGCATGGAATCGTTGAAGTACAAGTCTCCACGCGTATCCCTAATGGCGCAGATTGAGACCGCTCTCAGTTACGATGACGTTCTCCTACTGCCAGCAGAGTCAGCAGTTCTCCCAGCCGAGGTTGACCTTTCGACCAGGCTAACCACCGACATAGACCTCAACGCACCCATAGTGTCAGCTGCGATGGACACGGTCACTGAGGCCGAGATGGCAATCGCAATGGCCCAAAGCGGGGGGATCGGTGTTGTCCACAGGAACATGCCCATCGAGGAGCAGGCTGTGGAGGTTGACAAGGTCAAGCGGTTCGAGTCGGGGCTCGTTCTCGAGCCAATAACAGTGGAACCAACGATGACTGTTGGGGAGCTTAGGATGAAGAAAGACCAGTACGGTTTCTCTGGATTCCCCGTTATTGACGGGGATGGCAGCATTGTCGGAATGGTGACGAACAGGGACATCAGATTCGTAGAGGATGAGGAGACGGCGATTTCAGAGGTCATGACCACGGAACTGGTCACAGTTCCAGAGCACGTTGATCTGGAAGACGCGAAGAGGCTGCTCCACCAACACAGGATCGAGAAGCTGGTCGTAGTCAATCCTGAAGGGGGCTTCTCGGGCCTGATTACCGTTCGCGACATTAATCGGTCCCGGGACAATCCTCTATCTTGCAAAGACGAACGTGGCAGGCTTCGCGTGGTCGCGGCTACAGGAACGGGGGAATTGGGCATCCTGAGGGCTCTAGCCATGTTCGAGGCAGGGGCCGATGCAGTCGCTGTTGACACTGCCCATGGCCACTCCCATGGAGTTCTGGAAACGGTGCGTACCATCAGGGACCAAGCGGGTCCTGATGCGCAGATCATTGCAGGAAACGTGGGCACACCTGAAGCCGCAGGAGCGCTGATCGAAAGCGGTGCGAATGCGATCAAAGTCGGTATTGGCCCCGGTTCGATATGCACGACTAGGATTGTCACTGGAGTTGGGGTCCCCCAGTTCACTGCGGTGATGAGTACGGTGGAGGCTTGCTCAGAGAGAGGGGTCCCCGTAATTGCTGATGGTGGCATAAAGTACAGCGGGGACATCGCCAAGGCGATCGCTTCAGGTGCAGATTGTGTGATGGTCGGATCGCTTCTTGCTGGAACCGATGAGTCCCCTGGGGAGACCATCCTCTACCAAGGCAGGGCATACAAGCAGTATCGGGGGATGGGTTCCCTGGGTGCAATGAGCAAGGGTTCTTCCGACCGTTACTTCCAGTCCTCGCAGGGAGACACTAGGAAGTACGTACCAGAGGGGATCGAAGGGAGGGTGCCATCCCGAGGAGCGGTTGACCAAGTCCTATACCAGTTGATGGGTGGTCTCAGGAGCTCTATGGGATACACGGGAAACCCGACGATTCAGGCCATGAAGACCGAATGCAAGTTCGTTCGGATCACGAATGCCGGACTCTCGGAGAGCCATGTCCACGATGTGGAGATTACTCGAGAGGCCCCCAACTACAGAAGGTGATCAGATGGAGCAGTTGCATCTCGGAGGAGGGTGCTTCTGGTGCATAGAAGGAGGGTTGCTAGGACTCAGGGGGGTTCACGAAGTAGTCCCCGGATACAGCGGGGGGCACGTTGAGAATCCAACGTACGAGCAGGTATGCGGAAAGGAGACTGGGCATGCAGAGGTTGTGAGGGTGACTTTCGATCCAGAAGTGATACCGAGGATGACTGTTCTCAGGGTTTTCCATACACTCTTCGACCCTACACAGCTGAACAGGCAGGGCAACGACGTTGGCTCACATTACCGGAGCATCGTCCTGTACTCTAACGAAGACCAGAGGAAGGATGCGGAAGCCGCCATCGAGGAGGTGTCCAAGTACTACGACAAACCAGTGGTCACGGAGGTTGTGAAGCTGGAGAAGTTCTGGGTGGCGGAGGACTACCACCACGACTACTTCGCTAGGAACGGGACGTCGAATCCGTACTGCGTTGCGGTTGTAGCACCGAAAATCGCTAAGGTCAGGTCCCTTCACGCAGAATTGTATGAGTGAGTCCGAGCTGAGGCCTGAGCCTTGGGCCTTCCACCTCCTAGGTCTGATTTCCCCACTTCTTGCAATTTCCGGGAATATACTCGGAGTGATTGAGGACCAGTTCTTCGTTTCCATGGGGGTGATCTTCGTTTGGGGGGTTGGCCCGATCCTGGACATCGTGATGGGAGAGTCGAAGGTGGCGAGACCCCCTAGAGATTCGGGCACACCATTCGAGGTCATACTATGGATGCACGGGATCCTCCAGCTTGTCGTGATTGGGACCTTCTTCTGGTTCGCGTCAAATGAGGGGCTGACGATGTGGCTTTTGATCGGTGGTCTCTCATCCGGGCTGAGCGCTGCCGCCTCGGCTATCGTGACCGCCCATGAGCTGGGGCACAAGAAGAGAGGTAGTCCCGGATGGAGGCTTGCTCGGGTGATCCTGTTCTCGGTCAACTACACGCATTTCACCTACGAGCACAATCACGTCCATCACAAGTGGGTGAGTACTGACAAGGACTCTGCCAGTGCAAGAGCGGAACAGGGGCTGTGGTCCTTCTGGCTCAGCACCATTCCGGGACAGTTCGCCTCTTCCGTGAGAGTCCACAACAAGAGGGGGAAGACAGGTTTGAGCAATCCCTCGTACCGGGGACTGCTGCTCCAGATTGTCGCATTGTTGGCAATCGCATTCCTGCCAGGCGAGATGGGGTGGTTTGACGGAATCCCAGTAGCAATAGGTTGGCTCGTTCTTTCTGCAATCAGCATCCTCACTCTGGAGTACGTGAACTACATCCGCCACTGGGGTCTCAGGAGATCGGAGGACGAGCGTTTCTCGGCCGAACACTCGTGGAACACGGAGGCGAGGTGGTCGAGGTGGAGCCTGCTTGAGTTGACTCGTCATTCTGACCATCACCTGCGTGCCAGCGTGCCATTCTGGAAGCTTAGGCCCTACGAGGGCACGCCCGAGCTAAGATGGGGTTACTACGCATCATGGTGGCCCTGCCTTATCCCGCCTATCTGGAAGAGGGCGATGCGAAGCAGGCTACCAGATAACCGGCAGTAAAGCATCCTTTACCAGCGCAATTCTCAATAGTGCCTCAATGAGCAACTCGCACGTGGTACCAGAATCGTCCGAGGTCGGATCCCCTAGCACGACCTCTGCGCTTATTCACACCGGTCTGCTTTCGGTCGGACTGAGCAACCTCTTCTGGAAGGGCAGCGAGATCAGTGCGAACCCCGACGAGAAGGTACTCATACTGGCAATGGGGCTCTTCTGCCTGGCCATACCATTCCAGGGGCTTTACATCCTCCTTTCAAGGATGATCAGGGAGTACGACTCCTCGGCGAATCTGGTGATGCCCGAGTCAATCCTCAGGTTGGCATCAATCTGCGAGATGGTCAGTTACGGTTGCGGGATCACAGGATTCTGTTTGATGCTGATGCGGACGTCGACCATCCTAGGCGGCATTCTGCTCGCCTCGGCAGTACTGGTCATACTACTTGCTAGAGCTGCTATGGTGAAGGCCTACGAAGCCAACCAGACTGCGTACTAGAAGGATATTCAAACCCCGTTCCGTCGGTTGGGCCATGCTCGATGGCCTGATGGATTATGGTGACAGGGACAAGGGGGCCGATACTGCACTACTGACGCTGCTCTTCCTTCTTCTGGCACTATTCTTCATCTCAGAATCGGGGTCCCTAGAGGCCTCGCAGACCCAAGAGCAGGTTGCGACCTCGGGCATCTTGCCGGATAGGGCCCTCATGTCATTCCGAATGGCTTGCAGCTTCCTGGTGGTCATCACACTCTCATGGGTGGCCTTGGACCCAAAGGGGAGTGGGGACTTCCCGCTGTACTTCAAGGAGCGAGAGATCAGGTCACGGAAGGTAGTCGGGCCGACGAGGCTCGCTGCATTTACGATGTGGCACTTCGCTCTGATCGGTTTATCCTTCGGAGTCTCTGGAGCGGCCACGTGGATTCACGCATCTGGGGGCTTGGTCCCCAAGTGGATGATTGTCGCCTCACCGATACTGTTCTCTACCTCCTATGCGTGTGCTATCCTGGTGACTTGCGTCATCTCGTTCCACATCATCGGTGACAACCTCGCCAAGGGGCATCGAGTCTCCCATCTCTTCACGTGGTACGAGATAGTGATGCACAATGCCAACGTAGCACTGCTCGGGATCTCGCTACTGGTGAATGACATGGAAGTGGAGTTGTCCTTCATGGCTTTCCCGGCAGTGTTCGGAATTTTTTACGTCGCTTGGGCCGCCGTCTATGCCAACTTCATCTCTGGCGTCTTCATCTACGATTTCATGGACTACAGGAAGAGTGGTGCCCCTGTAATCTACCTGGCACTGCTGTCCTTGCAGACAATCTTCTTCTTCGTGGTGATGGCGCTTGACATGATTGCCGAGTGGGATCTCGTCCTAGCCGCTGTAATCGTTTCCGCGATGACTTGGCGAATTTCCACGATCAAGGACCCCAGTCAGGGATAGAGTCGCCTCTGGGACCACGAGTCATCCGTCCTGTTGAGAACGACCCTCTCATGCAATCTGCTCGGTCTACCCGACCAGTACTCGACGCGTTCCACGATGATTCGGAATCCACCCCAGAAAGGTGGCAGGGGGACTTCGGTACCCTCGAACTCGCATTCCATCTCCTCGAACTTCCTGAGCAGCACCTCTCGGGATTCCAATGAGCGGCTCTGATCCGATACCCAAGCAGCGATCCTGCTATTCCTAGGTCTAGATGAGTGGTACTCTTCCACTTTCGACCTCTTCATTTCGTAAGCCGTGCCCTCGATCCTGACCTGCCTCTCCATCTCCGGCCACCAGATGGTCGCGGAAATCGCTGGTGTTGATTTGATCTCAATGGACTTGTCACTCTCCATATTTGTGAAGAAGCCAATCTCTTCCCCCTCCAGGAACTTGAGAAGAACCATCCTACTGCGAGGAGCTCCGGATGAATCGACGGTGGCTAGGCTCATCGCGTTGGGCTCGACAATCCCCCTTTCTCCTGCTTCGCGTATCCACTTCGAAAGGAGATCGAGCGGTTCGTTTGGGTCATCCACGATGATCTCTCCACCGTCACGATACTCTTTGCGGTCGTCCTTCATCTGGCATCTCGCATGGATTCGCATATGTATTGGTGTCGAAAGGGTGTGCGAAACTGAATGAACTAAAGGGTAAATTCCCAGCGGAGCCCATGGGTTGGGCTTTCGATGCGGGCAAGATCATTCTAACCGCCCTGATTATCTTCTCAGTTGCCCAGATGTCCGAGAGGAGCACTCTGATGGCAGCAGTGCTGGCATCGATTCCAGTTGTCAGCGTACTCTCCATGATGATGATGTTCCACGAGGGTCAGACGGCACTGGAAATCTCCGCATTCGCGAGAGACATCGTCTGGCTGCTCATCCCAAGCCTGCTGATGTTCATCGTAATGCCATGGTTGATCGAGTCTAGGAGCTGGGAGTTCTACCCGGCTCTGGCTGCCGGTCTTGCATGTACAGTTTCTGGTTACTTCCTGATGGTTCAGGCTATGGAGAAGTTCGGCCTTTCGGCTTAGGTGATTCGATGCCTGTACTCAACGTCGCACTAGTCGGTTCGGAAGACTTGGCCAGGAAGTTGGGGAAGAAGGGGGATACTCGGGACATAGAGTCGTATGTCCACAAAGAGAGCAGGGGCGGCGAAGTCAGGGTTCTTTCCCTTCTTCGGCCCCTAAAGTTCCCAGATAGCATCAGACCAATGCTAAGCGTCCTTGATGTGGCCAAGGCGGGATTGCTAGAGATAAGAGAGTTGAGTGCATCAGTTGGAGAGGCGATGGTCGCACTGGGGTGTTCTGGGATTTCCAAAGGTAGCGCCATCATCTCGCCTGACGATGGAGGGTGGATAGACTCGGAGCAAGTAAGGGTGATGCTGGATCAAGCCGGCTTGGGAGAATGGGATATCGTAGAGGGGCGGTTTGACGAACATGGGATCAGGGAGAGGCTGTTCGAGATCCAAGACGAGTTGGCTAAAACGATGGATATATCGAACTCTTCTCCGCTTATCCTACCTGTTGACCAGCACTTCAACGTCAAAGGAGTGGGTTTGGTGGCCATAGGATACGTCCAGTCCGGGAGAGTCTCGAAGCATGACGAGGTGGAGGTGATGCCGGCATCCGATGTTGGTGTCGTAAGGTCTCTCCAGGTAATGGATGATGATGTTGATGTGGCAATCACTGGAGACAGGGTCGGAGTGGCCTTGCGAAACCTCAGGGAGCAGTCGCTTCACAGGGGTTGCATGATCTGCGTTCCCGGTGAAGAAAGCCTAGCAAGACACGAGAAGTCATCTTTCGAGTTGGAGATCGCACCCTTCCAGAGGAGGGTCCTGTCAGTAGGCGAGGTTATTCACGCGGCTTCCGATCTGCAGTTCTCCGTCGGCAGGGTCTCTGCTTTGGATGGGGACTCGGTCACTGTAGATTGGGAGACTCCCTTCTGGATCCGAACCGATGGGAGCTCCAGAGTTCTGATTGTTCAACTGGATGCGACCCCGATGAGGGTGATGGGGACGGCGGTTGGCATCGAGGCGGTTGGCTAGACTGCCGATGCCTCGTCAGGAGTGGTCAATGTCGCTAGGTAATCGGAGACCATCTTACCGAGCTTCCTCTGATCCCCCTCCCTATGCAGATTCACCCTCATCGAGGATGCTCCGGGGAGCCCTTTGGTGAATGAGACGGCGTGCCTCTTCAGATTCTTGTTGGGGCTATCCGAATATATCTCCTGAGCCAGCTCTAGGTACCTGTCCCAGCACCAGTGTCTGGCTATCGCATCGCCGCCATCCCCCCAAGGGGGTTCCGAGTCGGTCCAGCCCAAGTCCCTCTTGATCTCGTGGAATATGGATGGCCGCCCTATGGCTCCCCTGCCGATCATCAGCCCTGTCGCGCCTGTCGCCTCTAGGCATTCCAGTGCCGATGATGAGTCTGTGACGTCCCCGTTTGCGATTACCTCGATGCCTACTGACTCGGATATCTCTCGTATCTGGGACCAGTCTGCCTCTCCGGAATACCTCTGCCTCAGAGTCCTGCCGTGGACGCAGACCCGTTCCACTCCCTCCTGCTCCAGTCTCTCGCAAATCTCCAAGGCGGTATTCGGACCGCTTCCCGTACCCAGCCTCATCTTCACCGTGATCGGGACCTCGGTGGCCTCGATGCAAGCACGAACCATGCTGACTACCCTATCCGGGTCCCTGAGTAGTGCGGCACCAGCGTCGTTCCTGCAGACCTTGGGGGCCGGGCATCCGAAGTTGATGTCAATCACATCCGCCCTGTCCTGCAGCATCTCGACCGTCTGGACCATCTCCTCCGTGATGCCACCGAAGATCTGGGGGATGAATGGGGACTCCCTTGGATCGCTCTCGACCTTCAACCAGGAGTACGTGTTCTTGCGTGTCAGTCCCGATGCGGCTGTGAACTCGGTCACGGTCATGTCAGCGCCGCACTCCCTCGCTAGTATCCTGTATGCGAGGTCAGTGACTCCCGCCATCGGGGCCAGGAAGAGGGGTGGCGTTGATGCTTCCATCGTATTTGGGGCCCTGTACTATGCTTTGAGACCGTCGAGCTCAGAAGGTAGATTCCCAGTCATCCACGTTCTCCGCGAGCTCGAACTCGAGGTCCGACTTTAGGGTCCCGCGTAGCTTCAGCGTCTCGCGGGCGAGTAGCCAGTAGACTAGTGCGAGCGACCGGCGTCCCTTGTTGTTGGCAGGCAGAGCCAGGTCCACGTTGCGGAGCCTGTTGTTGGCATCGCAGATGGCCACGACCGGCAAGCCAGACTTGACTGCCTCCGAGAGGGCCTGAGAGTCCGCTGCTGGGTCCGTCACCATGATCACCTCGGGCTCGATGTAGGTCCTGAGCCTGGGATTGGTTAGCGTTCCGGGGATGAACCTCCCGACGATGTGCTTGGCCCCTATTGCCTGGGCGAACTTCCTAGCCGGCCTCTGGCCGTACTGCCTAGCGCTGACGACGAGGATCCTGCTTGGGTCGTAGTTGGAGAGGAAGTTAGTGACGACCCGGATCCTTGAGTCGGTCTGGTTAACGTCGATGATGTGGAGCCCGTTGCTGTCATTCTGCATGGTGTCCAGGAACTGTTTCATGTCAGCCGATTTCTGGTTGGTCCCTATGTGAACAGCGTGAAGTTGGTACATATCCAGCGACACAAGGGGCGACGTACTCTCCGACATTCGGTTTCCTCAGCAGCGCGGCCACCTGCCCTTGGTTGATAAGCGCTACGCAGAGGGGTAGGCCGTCCAGAGCCTCAGTCTTCTAGTTCTGAGAGGAAGGTGCACTCCATCTCGCCATCGGCAGTGACCTCGTGAGAGCTCGGGAAGTGCACGCATGGCTTGGTCATGGTCGCATATAGGTCGAATGAGTCGTGGAACGACAGTTGCTCGACCGGCGTGGTAACCCCCCAGCCCCTCGCCTCGACCTCCAGGACCCATGTTCCCTCGATGAAGTCGAGCTGCCAGTCCCACCTCTCTCCGGGGTAGTCCTGCGTTGCGCGGACCTCCCAGAACGGGACTCCTCCAGACTGCTGTGTGCCCGGCTCCCAGAGCCTCGCCTCGACGTAGCGAACCTGGTTGGTTTCGTTCCCGACCAGGTCCTCGACCATGCTAGAGTAGGGGAACTGTGCCCTGAAGTTGATTACTAGGCTGGAGACAGTCTCGTCGAAGACGAGGTTTGTCGTGTTCGTGTAGAGTACCGAGTCGAGCTCCGTACCAGTCTCGAATTTCTCGGACCAGCCGACCGTCACGTCCTCGTCTATGTACACCGGTGGCTCCCTCCAGCTCTCCATGATCTCACGCTGTATTGACAGTGCCAGGCACCCGCTGCCCATGGTGGATGCCATCAGCAGGGAGGCGAGGATGAGGGCCTTGCGGGATGCTCCCATGTGAGGTCCGGGAGGACTCAACGTCTTCAACTCCTTCGCTCAAAGGTGCCTCTCGGTACTCATAGGGCACGTCAGCGCCTAAGCTCGGTCACCCTTTGTCGTCATTGAGGCGTCCCAGCGTGGGAGGGTTCGGAAATGAATGTTCCAGTTGGCTTCGGACCCGTCTAGAATCCCATGCCGCCCATGCCGCCCATGCCGCCGCCCATGTCGGGCATTGCCGGTGCTGCTTCCTTCTGCTCGGGGTCATCGGCGATCAGGGTCTCAGTTGTCAGCACTAGTCCTGCTATCGAACCTGCTGACTCCAGGGCGTTCCTGGTGACCTTGGCTGGATCCAGGATTCCGGTTTCCACCATGTTGACGTACTCGCCGGAGCGTGCGTTGTAGCCGTAGTTCTCGTCGTCGTTGGCAAGAATCTTGCTAATCACGTCGTCACCATCGGCGCCTGCGTTAGCAGATATCTGCCTGGTTGGCGCTGCGAGGGCGTCGTAGACCAGGTTGATCCCGATCGCACGGTCGCCATCTGCCGATTCGGCGAGACCCTTGAGGACCTCTCGGGCCCTGAGCAGGGTGACTCCTCCTCCAGCAACGACTCCTTCCGCCATTGCTGCCCTGGTCGCGTTGAGGGCATCATCCACCCTTGCCTTGGTCTCCTTGACCTCGGTCTCGGTGGCTGCTCCGATCTTGAGTACCGCGACTCCTCCGGTCAGCTTGCCGACCCTCTTCTCGATCTTCTCCCTGTCCCACTTACTGGTGGAGAGCTTTGCTTGCCCACGGAGTAGCTCTGCCCTCTCCTCTGTTGCCTTCTTGTCACCGCCGCCACCGACTACAGTGGTCTTGTTCTTGCCCACGATAATGCGATCGGCGCTTCCGAGGCTCGATGGCCCCTGTGCCTTGAGGTCAGCTCCTTGATCCTTGAAGAGTGGCTTGGCACCAGTGAGGACGGCGATGTCCTCCAGCTGCTCGGAGATCTCGTCCCCAAACCCAGGTGCCTTGACTGCGACTGCCTTAACGACCTTGCTGACTACGTTCAGCACCAGTGTTGCCAGGGCCTCTCCTTCGATGTCCTTGGCCACGATAAGCAGGGGCCTCTTCTGCTGGACGCTTGCCTCCAGAGATGGCAGGAGGTCTTGAGCCGAGTTGATTGTGTGGTCGGTGAGAAGGACCAGGGGGCTCTCGTGCACCGCCTCCCTCTTCTCCCTGTCAGTAATCATGTACGGGCTCATGTATCCCTTGTTGAATTCCATTCCCTCGACTACGTTCAGCGAGGTCTCGATCGACTTGGCCTCCTCGACGGTGATGACTCCCTCCCTTCCGACGGCGTCTACTGCCTCGGCGATCAGGGCCCCTATCTCCTCGTCGTTGTTCGAGGCTATCGTTGCGACCTGCTTGATCGTCTCGCTGGTCTCGACTGGCACTGCCCTGTCCTTCAGGGAGTCGACCACGGTCTCTATTGCCTGGTCGAACCCGGCCTTCAGCTCCACTGGGCTAGACCCGGATTCCATGTTCTTCAGACCGTGATGGCATAGGCTCTGGGCGAGTATGGATGCGGTTGATGTGCCGTCTCCAGCATTGTCCTGGGTCTTGCTTGCGACCTCCTGGATTAGCTTGGCGCCCATGTTGGCGAATGGGTCGCCCAGCTCGATGTCCTTGGCTATCGTGACCCCGTCGTTGATAATCGAGGGGCTCCCCCACGACTTCTCCAGAACGACGGTCCTCGCTGCTGGCCCTAGGGTCACCTTGACCGCGTTTGCGACGGTGTCGATTCCCTCCAGTAACTTCTCTCTTGCTTCTTCTCCGTAAACTATCTTCTTTGCTCCCATTTAATCACCCCATTACCTTGGCTTGAATGTCCTCTTCCTGGAT